>Ga0070679_100006703_pt1 | contig 10740 bp, 10 predicted proteins | sample KBSC63BmetaG_FD_65652 | JGI IMG/M metagenome (GOLD analysis project Ga0070679, IMG submission 65652) | Corn rhizosphere microbial communities from Kellogg Biological Station, Michigan, USA - KBS C6-3B metaG | ecosystem: Host-associated > Plants > Roots > Rhizosphere | place: USA: Michigan... | reverse complement strand
AGACGTTGCGCCACCTGGTGTTCGTGCACGACTCCTGGTTCCGGCGGTGCTGCCTGGGCGCGACCGGCCCGTTCACGGCGATGGGTCTCGGGATCACCGACATCCCCGACGAGCAGGCCAACGGGCTCGACCGCGGGGCCGAGCCGAGCCTCGAGGAGGTGGTGGCCGTGCGCGAGGCCCAGGTCGACGAGCTCGAGACGTGGCTGACCACGGCGTCCCCCGAGCAGCTCGCCGCCACCGCGCCGGTGCCCGACGACGACGTGTGGCCGCCGTACGCCCGGGGTCGCTCGGTGCGGCAGTGTCTGGGCACCGTGCTCAACGAGACCTTCGAGCATCACGGCTTCGCCACCCGTGATCTGGACCTGATCTCCGGTTGAGTGGCCCGGGTGGGTACCGTCGGCCGGGTGACGGACATGGAGTACCGCCCGCTGGGTGACTCGGGGCTCATGGTGAGTGCCGTCGGGGTCGGCTGCAACGCCTTCGGCAACCGGATCGGTCTCGACGCCGTGCGCGGCATCGTCGACGCCGCCGACGAGGTCGGGGTCACCCTGCTCGACACCTCCGACTCCTACTCGATCGGGCAGAGCGAGGAGATGATCGGGGTCGCCCTCGAGGGTCGGCGCGACAGGTTCGTCGTCGCCACCAAGTTCGGCAGCGACATGGCCGGCACCAACGGCGCCGACCACGGCGCGCGGGCCTCTCGTGCCTACGTACGCCGTGCCGTCGAGGCGTCGCTGAAGCGGCTGCGCACCGATCACATCGACCTGTACCAGATCCACTTCCCCGACCCGATCACGCCGATCGAGGAGACGCTGTCGGTGCTGACCGACCTGGTCCGCGAGGGCAAGGTGCGCTACCTCGGCTGCTCCAACTTCGCGGGCTGGCAGATCGCCGACGCCGACTGGGTCGCACGCACGCGCGGCTACGAGCGGTTCGTCTCCGCGCAGAACTCCTACTCGCTGCTCGACCGCTCGCTCGAGGACGAGGTCGTGCCGGCCGCCACCCGCTTCGGCCTCGGTGTGCTGCCCTACTTCCCGCTGGAGCGGGGTCTGCTCACCGGCAAGTACCGCCGCGGCGAGGAGGCGCCCCACGGCTCGCGTGCCCGCTCCGGCCCGGCGCCCTGGCTCGACCACGCCGACTGGGACACCATCGAGGCCGTCGAGAAGTACGCGGACGCGCGCGGCCTGGCGATGCTCGACGTCGCCATCGCCGGACTGGCGGCGCAGCCGGCGGTCACCAGCGTGATCTCGGGCGCCACCTCGGCCGACCAGGTGCGCGCCAACGCGGCTGCGCTGCACTGGGAGCCCGGCGCCGAGGACCTCGCCGAGCTCGACGAGATCACCCGCGGCTGACCCACGCCGGAGCTCGGCTTCCGGTGCTCAGGTCCCCGGCAGGCGCCCGTCGCGGTCGAGGGTGCCGGCGTCGTACTCCAGCAGAGTGTGCTTCGCCGTGATCGACAGCAGGTCGTAGCTCATCGGGGAGTCGCGGATCTCGGCGAGCACGGGCCGCGCCGCGTCCTGGTCCCAGAAGAGGACGGCACCGGCCGACCACAGCCGCACCGCGGGACGCTCGTCGTTCATCGCAGCGGCGATCAGCGCCCGACCCTGGTCGGTCGGGACCAGGGCCCGGCGGTCCTCACGCCACTGCTCGACGAGTCGCTCCCAGCGGCGCGGGTTGTCGTGGCGCCCGTGGTCGCCGACCAGGTCGGCGATGTCCGCCAGGGTCTGCGGCGCGCGGTCGGGGGCCTCGGCGGCGTGATCCGTCACGCCCGCATGATGGCACGGCGGGGCCTACCCGAGCAGGGCGCCGCCGATCGGCGTACGACGGTCAGGCGACCTTCAGCGACCGCTTGGACAGGCCCATCCAGAAGCCCTCGAACAGTTGCTCGCCGGGCTCCTCGGGGTCGGAGGACGCGCCGAGGGTGACGAACAGCGGCGTGTAGTGCTCGACCGTCGGGTGCGCGTAGGGCATGCCCGGCGCCTGTGACCTGTACGACGCCAGCGCGTCGACGTCGCCGCGGGCCAACGCCTCGCCGGCCCAGGCGTCGAAGTCCGTCGACCAGCCAGGAGCGGCCGCGTCGATGCGGAACTCGGTCAGGAACGGCAGGCCGTGGGTCAGGAAGCCGGAACCGATGATCAGCACGCCCTCGTCGCGCAGCGGGCGCAGGCGCTCGCCGAGCCTCAGCAGGCGGGTCGGGTCCTGGGTGGGCAGCGACATCTGGAGCACCGGGATGTCGCCGTCGGGGTACATGATCTTCAGCGGCACCCAGGCGCCGTGGTCGAGTCCGCGGCTGGCGTGCTGGTGGACCGGCTCGTCGGCCGGCATCATCGCGGCGACCCGCTCGGCCAGCGCGGTGGCGGCCGGGGTCTGGTAGGTCATCCGGTAGTACCTCTCGGCGAAGCCGCCGAAGTCGTAGACCAGCGGCGCGCCGTCGGCGCTCAGCATCACCGGTGCGGACTCCCAGTGTGCGCTGACGATCAGGATCGCCGTGGGGCGGGGCAGGTCGGCCGCGAGCCCCGACAGCTGGCTCGACCACACCGGGTCGTCGAGGAGCGGCGGCGCGCCGTGGCCGATGTAGAGCGCAGGCATTCGGTCGGTCATGACGACTCCAATAGTTTCAGATTCAACTTTATTCCGCCAGGGGCACGACCGGCAGCGACCAGTCGACGGGCTCCGCGCCCTGGTCCTGCAACAGCCGGTTGACCCGGGAGAACGGCTGGGACCCGAAGAAGCCACGTGCGGCCGACAGCGGGGAGGGGTGGGCCGACTCCACCCACGGGACCGTCCCGAGTGCCGGACGCAGCGACTGGGCGTCGCGTCCCCAGAGGATGGCGGCAGCCGGCCCGCCGCGGCGTACGAGGGCCGCGATGGCGCAGTCGGTGACCTCCTCCCACCCCCGCCCGCGATGGGACGCCGACTCGCCGGGTCGCACCGTCAGCACCCTGTTGAGCAGCATCACGCCGCGGTCGGACCAGGCGGAGAGGTCGCCGTGCGCAGCGGGCGGGAGACCGAGGTCGGTGGACAGCTCCTGGTAGATGTTGCGCAGCGACCCGGGCAGCGGCCGTACGTCGGGCGCGACCGCGAACGACAGGCCGATCGGATGGCCGGGGGTCGGGTAGGGGTCCTGGCCCACGATCAGCACGCGGACGTCGGCCAAGGGCCGGCGGAAGGCCTTGAACACGTCGTCGCCGGCGGGCAGGTAGGCCCGGCCGGCGGCGAGCTCGGCCCGGAGGAAACCGCCCATCGCCGCGATCCGCTCGTCGACCGGTGCCAGCGCCTCGGCCCAGTCGGGCGCCAGCAACCCGCGGTCGACCAGCCCGCTCAGCGCGCCCATGGGCTCACCGTACCGAGGCGCGTCAGCCCGTCCGCCGGATCCACTGCTGCGAGGCGGCGTCGATCGGGAGGCCGCGCACCTCGTGCCCCACCCGCGTTCCGGCCCGCCGCTAGGGTCGGTTCGTGGAGGGTTACCGAGTCGCCGACGGCACGGCGGCGGACCTCGACGGGCTCGAGCCGCTCTGGGTGGCCGTGCACCACCAGCACCAGCGGGCGATGCCCGAGCTGGCGCCGTACGTCTCGGATGCGGAGACCTGGCAGGAGCGACGCGCGCTCTACCGGCAGCTGTACGCCGAGCACGACCCGGTGCTGTTGCTCGCCCGGGCCGGCGAGGAGCTCGTCGGGTACGCGCTGGGCTACACCATGCCCGCCGGTGGCACCTGGCTCGCCGACACCTGGAGGACGGGCGCCCGGATCGGCGAGGTCGAGTCGCTGTCGGTCCTTCCCGCCCACCGCGGCCGAGGCCTGGGCTCGCACCTGCTGCGACTGCTCCACGAGCGACTGCACGACCTGGGTGCCGACGACCTGATCCTGGGCGCCCTCGCGGGCAACGCGGAGGCCATCCGGCTCTACGAGCGGCTGGGCTACCGGCCGACCTGGCTCTACCTGACGCGGCTCGCGGGGCGGTCCACCGACGAGGACGCTTCCTAGGCCGTGTCGCCGCCCGAGCGACCCAGCGCCTCGAGGCGTTCGCGGAGCAACCGGCGCTCGGCCCCCGTCGGAGCCTGCTCGATCGCCGTGGCCAGTGCCCCGGCCGCCTCGTCCACGCGACCGAGACGCGTGTAGAGGTCGGCCAGGGTCGCGGCATGGAGGTAGTAGCCAGCCAACGCGTCGGTGAGCGCCTCGACCAGGGGCAGGGCGGCCGCGGGCCCCTGAGCCATCGAGACCGCGACCGCGCGGTTGAGCTCGACGACGGGGGTGGCCGGCAGGCGGGTGTAGAGCTCGGCGATCGTGGCCCAGTCGGTGTCCTCCGGGTCGGCGGCCGCGTCGTGGCACAGCGCGATCCGGGCCTGTACGGCGTAGGGGCCCCACGGGGGCGACGGGTCGAGGAGCGCGGCGCCCTCCGCGACCTGGTCCAGGCGCCACAGTCGTCGGTCCTGCTCGGCGAGCGGTACGACGCGCCCGCGGCGTACCCGGGCGGGACGCCGCGCGTCGGTGAGCAGCATCAGCGCGAGCAGCCCCCGCACCTCGGGCTCCGAGGGCAGCAGCTCGACCAGGGACCGGGTCAGCCGGATCGCCTCGGCGGAGACGTCGACGCGCAGGAGCGACTCGCCGGAGGACGCGGCGTACCCCTCGTTGAACATCAGGTAGAGCACCGCCAGCACGCCCTCCACACGATCGGTCCAGACCTCCGGCGCCGGGACGCGGTAGGGGATGCCGGCGTCGCGGATCTTCGCCCGGGCGCGGACCAGCCGCTTCTCCATCGTGGGCTCGGTGACCAGGAACGCCCGCCCGATCTCGGCGGCGCTGAGGCCACCCAGGGTGCGCAGGGTCAGCGCGACCCGCGCCGGCATCGGCAGGGCCGGGTGGCAGCAGGTGAAGATCAGCCGCAGCCGCTCGTCGGGGATGTCCTCGTCGTGGACGGGAGCGACCTCGTCGGTGGCGTCGGCGAAGGCGAGGGAGAGCTTCGCCCGCTCCGTCGTACGGCGACGGAGGCGGTCGCGGGCCCGGTTGCGCGCCACGGTGGTCAGCCACGCGAGCGGGGCGTCGGGGACGCCGCTGCGCGGCCAGGCGGAGACCGCCTCGGCGAACGCCTCGGCGGCGCACTCCTCGGCCAGGTCCCAGTCGCCGCACCACCCGATGAGCCCGGCGACCAGCCGGCCCCAGCTCGTGGAGAACTCGTGAGGGGAGAGCGGAAGGGCGGCTTGGTCGCCGGCGCCGTTCACGCTCGGGTCAGTCCCACAGGGGCCGGACCTCGAGGACGCCGCCGCTCGCCACCGGGTGCGTGCGCGCGGCCTCGAGCGCCTCGTCGAGGTCGTGGCACTCCAGGAGGTCGAAGCCCGCGATCTGCTCCTTGGTCTCGGCGAACGGTCCGTCGGTGGTGACGATGCGGCCGTCGACGCGGCGTACCGTCACCGCCCGGTCGGGGTACGCCAGCGGGAAGCCGTAGATGCGCCGGTCGGCCACGCTCTCGCACCACGCGTCGATGGTCGAGGTGTCCTCCTCCTCATCCTCTGCGCCGGCCCCCGTGCGCGCGGCCTCCCGCTCGGCGGCCATCGCCCGGCGCATGTCGGCGCACACGAGCATCAGGTAGCGGCGCTTGCCCTCGGCGACCGTCTCGGGCACCTCGGGCGTGGGCATGCCGTCGTCGAAGGGCCGCACCTCGATCGCCCCGACGTGGAGGGTCGGGTGGGCCGACGCGACCGCGACGGCCTGGTCGAGGTCGTCGCACTCGAGAACGTCGTACCCCGCGATCTGCTCCTTGGTCTCGGCGAAAGGGCCGTCGGTGACCTCGAGCCGTCCGTCGACGGTGCGCACGGTGGTCGCCGTCGCCGTCCGGGCCAGGCGGGCGCCGTCGAGCTCGACCCCGCGGCCGACCATCTCGTCGGCCCAGGCCGCGAGCTCGGGCTCGACCTCCGGCGGCATGTCGCCGAGGTGTGCCTCGTTCAGGACGTGGATGAGCATGTACTTCACGTGATCCTCCTGTGCTGGATGCGACGCCGTGGTGCGCCGTCACCCAGGGGACGAACCGGACCCGCACGATCAGGACAACCGGCGAGAGCTTTCTCCGGCGACCTCACCGGCGGAGTGCGCGCGAGCCCGCGGACCCGTAGCGACGGGTGGGGTTCGCGCCGATGGTCGGCTCGTCGGTGACCGGTGCGGCCGACGTCGTCGTGGCCGGCTTCCGGGCAGCTGCCTTCCCGGCCGTCCTCTTCCGGGCCGTCTTCTTCGCGGCTGTCTTGTTCGCGGCGGCCTTCTTCGCGGTCCTCGTCGGGGCCTTCGGCGCTGCCGCCTTCCTCGTCGTACGCCGGGTGGCCGGGGCAGGCGGCTCCACCGGGGTGCTCCACTCCTCGACCCAGGCGTCGATGGCCGGCCAGGTGGTGGTCCGCGCTCCCCGGCCGGTCAGCATGCCGAGGTGGCCGCCGGGCACGATCTCGAAGCGCACCTCGCGGGCGCCGGTCAGCAGCGGCTCCACCGCCCGGACCGAGCCGATCGGCGCGATGGCGTCGTTCGCGCCGCCGAACACCAGGACCGGGACGGTGATGTCGGCGACCGAGATCACGCGGCCGTCGAGGTCGAAGGTGCCGTCGACCAGGCCGTTGCCCTTGAGCAGCCGGTGGTAGAGCTGCCCGAAGGTGCGCCCCGGGTAGGCGGTCATCTGGGCGGTGAAGCGGTCGACCGCCTGGAGCTGCGCGAGGTAGTCGGCGTCGTCGAGGTTGCGGGCGATCGCCAGGGGCTTGGTGACCAGCTTCTGGAACGACGAGAGCTGGAACGCCCACCGCACCAGCGGCTGGGGCGCGGCACCCGCCGCCTGGTAGATCCTGGTGATGGCCCCGCGGCCGTCGGTCAGGTTGAGCAGGGGCCGCAAGGGCGCGACCAGCGGCACCAGCCGGACGTCGAACGGCGAGCCCAGCGCCGTGATCGACGCGATCGGGAGCGAGGAGTCGGCCGCGGCGGTGAGCAGCGCGAAGGTGCCGCCCAGCGACCACCCGACCAGGTGGACCGGCCGCCCCCCGGCGTGTGTGGACGCCGCCCGCACGGCCTCGGGGACGACCTCCTCGATCCAGTGCTCCATCCCGAGGCTGCGGTCGCGGAACGAGACGGAGCCGTACTCCACGAGGTACGTCGGTCGCCCGGCGCCCACGAGGTGCTCGACGAGCGAGCACCCGCGCCGCAGGTCGTAGCAGAGCGCGGGCGCGGCGAGGGGGGTGACGAGCAGGACGGGATCGCCCTGCTCGCGCACGTGGGCGGACGGTCGGTAGTGGTAGACCTCGCGCAGGGTGCCGTCGTCGATCAGCGTGCGCGGCATCGGCCGCAGGTCGGCCAGACCGCCGTACACGACGCTGTGCGCGACGTTGCCGGCGGCCGAGACAACCTGATCGGGCTTGGGGATCAGGTCCACGGTCTCGAAACTACCCGAGCCCCGACCCGCGCAGCGGCGGTCCTCGACAAGGCAGGGGTGGAGGACTACACACCTGTCCATGAAGTGGTCCCGTGTGGCCGGGCTCGGGGCGTCCGCGCTCGCGGGTCTGGCGGCGTACGACGTGCTGCAGCGGCCGCACGCGATCCTGCGCACCTATCCCGTGATCGGGCACCTGCGCTTCGTGCTGGAGAAGTTCGGCCCCGAGCTGCGTCAGTACATCGTCACCTCCAACGACGAGGAGCGGCCCTTCGACCGCGACCAGCGCAGCTGGATCTACCAGTCGTCCAAGCTGGTCAACAACTACGTCGGGTTCGGCACCGACAACAACGTCGAGGAGACCGACGGCTGGCCGGTGATCAAGCACCGCACCTTCGCCGACACGGGTCTCGACTCGAGCCGCCACGCGGGAGAGGGCGTCTCGCTGCCCGTCGCGAAGGTCATGGGTGGCCCGCGCGGCCGACGACTGGCCTTCCGCCCCGGATCGGTGGTCAACATCTCGGCGATGAGCTTCGGCTCGCTGTCGGGCAACGCGATCAGTGCCCTCAACCAGGGGGCGAAGCTCGCGGGCTGCCTCCACAACACCGGCGAGGGCGGACTGTCGACCCACCACCGGCAGGGCGGCGACCTGGTCTTCCAGATCGGTACGGCGTACTTCGGCTGCCGCGACGACGCGGGCCGGTTCGACCTGGCGCGGCTCGAGGATCTCGTCGCCTCGGCGCCGGTGCGCGCCATCGAGATCAAGCTCTCGCAGGGTGCCAAGCCCGGGCTCGGCGGAATGCTCCCAGGGGTCAAGGTGTCGCAGGAGATCGCCGAGATCAGAGGCATCCCGCCAGGCGTCGACTGCGCGTCGCCGAGTCGGCACACGGCGTTCCACGACGTCGACTCGATGCTGGACTTCGTCGAGCAGGTCGCCGACGCGACCGGCCTGCCGGTCGGGATCAAGTCGGCCGTGGGGCACACGGACTTCTGGGACGAGCTCGTCGAGCAGATGACGCCGCGCACGCGCGGCGTCGACTTCGTCAACATCGACGGCGGCGAGGGCGGCACCGGAGCGGCGCCGTTGATCTTCTCCGACGCGGTCGCCTACCCGTTCCGGGTCGGCTTCGCCCGGGTCTACTCGCGCTTCGCCCGGGCCGGGCTGACCGACGACGTGGTGTTCGTGGGCGCCGGCAAGCTCGGCCTCCCCGAGAACGCCGTGATCGCCTTCGCCCTCGGCGTCGACATGGTCAACGTCGCCCGCGAGGCGATGATGGCGATCGGCTGCATCCAGTCCCAGCGCTGCCACACCGACCGGTGCCCGACGGGCGTCGCGACCCAGGCGCCGTGGCTCTCGCGGGGGCTCGACCCGGAGCTCAAGGGCGTCCGGGCCGGGAACTACGTGGTGTCGCTGCGCCGGGACCTCTTCAAGGTCTCGGAGGCGGTCGGCGTCATGCACCCCGCCCTGATCACGATGGACGACATCGACGTCATGGACGGCGTCCGTAGCTCGCGGGCGCTGCGCGAGGTGTACGGGTACGAGCCGGGGTGGGGCACCCTCGGGCGCCGGCTGTGCGACGACCTCCGCGGCCTGCTGGTCACGCCGGCCGAGGTGTCGTAGGACCGGACGTGAGCGAGCCGGCGCGGAGAAGATGCCCCGACCCGCGCCGGCTCTCGTGACGTTCGCGCGCCACTGCCCAGCCAACGACGCCGGGTCGGGCTGGTTACGCCTGTGGCGCCGGGGATTCCGGCGTCAGGACCCCGGGGACGGCTTGAGCTTCTTGCCGTGCGGCGGGCGCACGCCGTCCAGCTCGTCGAGGAACGCCGTCGCCCAGGCGGCGACGTCCGCCTGCTTCACGGTCTTGCGCATGGCGCGCATGCGCTTCTGCCGGTCCTTGGGCTCGGCGCGCGACGCGTCGAGCAGTGCGGCCTTCATGCCGTTGAGGTCGTAGGGGTTGACCTGCCAGGCCTGGCGCAGCTCGGCCGCCGAGCCGGCGAACTCCGACAGGACCAGGGCGCCGTCCTCGTCGTACCGGCAGGCGACGTACTCCTTCGCGACCAGGTTCATGCCGTCGCGGTACGGCGTCACCACCATCACGTCGGCGGCGCGGTAGAGGGCGGCCATCTCCTCGCGCGGGTACGCCGAGTGCAGGTAGCTGATGGCGGGCTTGCCGATGCGGCCGAGGTCGCCGTTGATGTGGCCGACGAGGCGGTCGATCTCGTCGCGGAGCACGCGGTACTCCTCGACCTTCTCGCGTGAGGGCGTCGCCACCTGGACGAAGACCGCGTGGTCGACGTCCAGGTCGCCGTCGCGGATCAGCTCGGAGAACGCGCGCAGCCGGGCATGGATGCCCTTGGTGTAATCGAGGCGGTCGATCCCGAGGAAGATCGTGTCGGGGTCGCCGAGCGCCTTGCGGATGGAGGCCGCCCGCTCCTGCACGCCGTCCGAGCGCGCCAGCGTCTCGAACCCGGCGTAGTCGATCGAGATCGGGAAGGCCTCGGCCCGCACCGTGCGACCGTCGGGCAGGTAGACCAGGTCGCGGTGGGTCTTGTGGCCGACCCGCTGCCGGACGAGCCGGACGAAGTTGGCGGCGCCACCGGGGAGCTGGAACCCGATCAGGTCGGCGCCGAGGAGCCCCTCGAGGATCTGCCGCCGCCACGGCAGCTGCTGGAACAGCTCGGCCGGCGGGAACGGGATGTGCAGGAAGAACCCGATCCGCAGGTCGGGGCGCAGCTCACGGAGCAGCCGCGGCACCAGCTGGAGCTGGTAGTCCTGGACCCAGACGGTGGCCTTCTTGGCGGCACGCTCGGCCGCTCGCTCGGCGAACCGCCGGTTGACGTCGACGTAGCTGTCCCACCACTCGCGGTGGAACTCCGGCTTGGCCACGAGGTCGTGGTACAGCGGCCAGATCGTGCCGTTGCTGAAGCCCTCGTAGAACAGCTCGATCTCCTCGGCCGAGAGCGCGATCGGGTCCAGCGTCATACCGTCGTGGTCGAACAGCTCGAAGTCGACGTCGGTGCCACCGGGCCAGCCGATCCAGAGCCCCTCGTTGGCCCGCATGATCGGCTCCAGTGCCGTCACCAGCCCCCCGGGCGAGACCCGCCACTCGGTGGACCCGTCGGGCTGCGTGACCCGGTCCACCGGCAGGCGGTTCGCCACGATCACCAGCTCCGCCGTTCCGGTCAAGGGCACGTCTCGACCCTATCCAGACCACCCCGACCCCACCCCACCCCCAGGTGCGTACCACCCGTTGACCGGCGCCGTTTGACCGTTGACCGGCGCCTCCTGACTCTTGACCGGCGCCGTTTGACCGTTGACCGGCGCCGTTTGACCGTTGACCGGCGCC
>Ga0070679_100006701_pt1 | contig 10741 bp, 7 predicted proteins | sample KBSC63BmetaG_FD_65652 | JGI IMG/M metagenome (GOLD analysis project Ga0070679, IMG submission 65652) | Corn rhizosphere microbial communities from Kellogg Biological Station, Michigan, USA - KBS C6-3B metaG | ecosystem: Host-associated > Plants > Roots > Rhizosphere | place: USA: Michigan... | reverse complement strand
GGCCAGAATCTTTTTCGCGCGCGGCTCGAGGGTGTAATCGATGTCGAAATCGTCTTCCGTCGGTTCCAGCTTCTTGCCGCTGGTCGCAATGTGGAGGATCGTTTCCTCGCCGGCGGGCGCGCTTTCCTGCGGCAGGAAGCCGAAGTCGGCGCCGCGCTCCCACTCGATCGTCCCCGTATCCGGCTTCTCCTCGCCCAGGATCAGGTTGAAGAGCGTCGACTTCCCGGCGCCATTCGGCCCGACGAGGCCGAGGCGGTCGGTGCGCGCGACGAAGAGCGACACCTCGCTGAAGAGCGTGCGGGTACCGTAGGACTTCGAGACGTCAGCGATCGTGAGCATGGAAACCCGCCAAAACACCCAACCACGCCCGGGACGTCAACTGTCGTATGTGGCGTTGCCCCCGGCCCGATTCCATGGATGCTCCGTCATTCACCCGATGAACCTGCGTATCCTGAGTTTCGCCGCTTTTCTCGCCGCGACCGCCACCCTGCCGATGTCCGCCGCCGAACCTGCTCACCTCGATGCCGCCGAGCCACTTGAGACCACCGTATTTTCGTTTGCCGCCCTCGCCGCGAAGCCGACGCCGGTCGGCACCTTTCGCCGTGTGACGGACCGCCCAACCTCGAGCCTTGATCGGCTGGAATGCCACATCACGACCCTCAACGCGGGCAAGCAATCGCATCCGCCGCACCATCATCCGCAGGAGGAATTCATCATCCTGCAAACCGGGACGCTCGACGTCTTCATCAACGGGCAGGTCACGCGCATCGGCCCAGGTTCGATGTTCTTCTTCGCGTCGAACGACCTGCATAATGTCACCAATGTCGGCTCCGCCGCGGCCACCTACTTCGTGTTCAACGTGACGACCGCCGCGACCAAGCGCGTGCCGGCCAAGCCCGCCGCGGACTGGGAGCCGGCGGCTGACCTTCACTCCTCGGTCTTCGACTGGGCGAAGTTGCCCGTTCAGGAAACGCCCACCGGGAGCCGGCGAAACATTGTCGATGCGCCCACCGTGACGTGCACGCACTTCGAAGCGCATGTCACGAGTTTGCACGCCGGCCTGAAAACCGCCAAAAGCCGGCACGCGGACGATGCGCTGCTGGTTGTGAAGGATGGCGAGATCGAACTCACCGTGAACGGGACGGTGCATCGCGCCAAACCTGGCGACGTGTGCTTCATCGCGTCCAATGAGGAGCATCAGATCCGCAACCCGACGACGGCGGACGCGAGCTACTATGCGATCCGGATCGCGAGCGCGCAGACGCCGCGCGACGACGCGCGCTGAAAGGAGGCGGCGATGAAGTCAGCGACCGATGGGACCGCGGTGCCGATGCGCTCCCGCGGGTCGGCGGTCGCCAGGGCGAGCGAGCAGCGGGAATCCTAGAAACGCTGCCGCGGACGTGCCGCGTCGGAGGCTCCACGCACCTCCCTCGCGGCAGGCAAATTTCAGAGCGCGGCGCGAAGGCCGTCGAACGTGAACCAGAACGTCGCGCCCTGTTCGGGTCGGGCGTCCGCGTGGGCGGCGCCGCCGTGGCGATGGAGGATGCGGGCAATCATAGCGAGACCAACGCCATTGCCCTCGAACTGCGCCGGGGTGTGCAGGCGCTGAAACACCCCGAACAGCTTGTCGTAATAACGCATGTCGAATCCCACGCCGTTGTCCTGGACGTAGATCACGCGCTCGCCCTTTTTCATATCGGTGCCGATGCCGATGATCGCCGGCCGCCGCGGCCGCGAATACTTCAGGGCGTTGGAAAGCAGGTTGACGAAAACCTGCCGCATGAGCGCGCGGTCGCAATCGACCCTGGGCAGCGCGGTGCGCCGCCAGACGATTTCGCGTCCGGCGATGTCCGGGCTGAGATCGACGAGCGCCTCATCCACCAGCTCGTTCAGATCCGTCGGCACCAGATCCAGCGGTGCGCGCCCGAGCCGGGAGAAACGCAGCAGGTCGTCGACGAGCCGCAGCATCTTTTCGTTGCCCGCGAGGATGCGCTGCACAAACCCGAGCACCTCGGGCGGCACCTGGGACGAAAAGTCTTCGGCGATGATGCTGGCGTAGCCGGCCATGTTGCGCAGCGGCGCGCGGAGATCGTGCGAGATGGAATAGATAAATGCTTCCAGATCGCGGTTCGACTCCTGCAGTTCGAACGTCCGCTGCACGACGCGCTGTTCGAGAATGTGGTTCAACCGGGAGACTTCTTCTTCCGCGATTTTGCGCGCCGTGATGTCGACCGCGACCGACAGGCAGATCGGCGCCGCGCCCATCTCGCCGACGACAATGCGGCTCGCGAAATGCACGTACCGCCGGGGCAAGGTCGGCGTCGCCGCGAGCGTCAGCTCGATCATTTGTCGGCTCGGCGTTTCGAAGGCCGCCTCGATATGGGCGCGGTACAAACTTTTCGAGGCATCATCGAGGTAGGTCGCCAGGGACATGCCGATGGCGCGCTGCCGATCGACCTGCAGCAGCTCCGCCGCGGAGAGGTTGAGTGCTTCGATCGTACCGCGACGCGAGAACGTCAGGTACGCGACCGGCGCAAAATCGAAAAGCTCGAAGTACCGCGCGCGCGACGATTCCAGCTCGTTTTTCGCGCGGGTGAGCTCCTGGTTCTGCATCTCGAGCTCGATCTGATGCGTGTGCAGGTCGTCGGTCAGCTTGCGCTCGTTGGGCGAGAGCTTCGACAGGATGGCGTCGGACGAGCCGCGGAGGCGGGCCCGACTTTTTGGCGTAGGCATGACGGCTAGGCGCGCGGACCAGGCGCGGTGATACGCTCGGTCGTGAGCGCGGGAGTGATATTGAAGTGAGCGACGGCGATGCCGGATTCGGCGGGCTGGAGGGGTGAGACCTGCACGCGGAACCGGTGGTCCCGGCCGCCGTCCTCGAGCGCATAGTCGTAGACGAACCGCGGCGTGTCGCCCCGGAGCACCTGCCGCATGCCCGCCAGAATGGTTTGTGCGGCAATACCGCCTTTGCGTTCGGCGGCCTCGCAGGCGGCGAAATAGTTCTGGCCCACCTCGAGCGTGCTCAGCGAAGCGCTGATGCCAGGCAGATCGGAATGACGCCACGTGTCGTTCGTGTAGAGCAGCCGACCGTCGCGATCCACCACGGCGACGCTCGCCTCCATCGTATCGAGGACGCCCTGGGTGATGGCGGCTTGCGCCAGCAAACGTTTTTCCGACTCATGGCGCTCCGTCAGATCGATGAGCGACAAGACGACGCCTTCGCTCTGGCCCGCCTCGTCCCGAAACGCGACGCAGCGCAGCAGCAGCCACCGGTCGACCGCCAGCCGCGGCAGTTCCTTTTCTTCGGATTGGCCGGTGCGCATGACGCGTGCGGCCAGCTCGGGCAGCTCGGCGCAGTGGAGGATGCGAGCGACGGTTTCGATCGGAACGCCGAGGTCGGCTTCCGTGAGGTCGAGCGCGACCAAAGCGGACCGAGACGCGCGGCGGATGCGCAATTGGCGGTCCACCAGCAGCACCCCGATCGATGCGGTTGCGAGCAGATTGTTGATGTCGTTCGTGAGCTGCGTCAGCGCCTCGATGCGGTTCTGGTTCTCGGCATTGACGGTATGCAGCTCCTCGTTGACCGACTGCAGCTCCTCATTCGTGCTCTGGAGTTCCTCGTTCGCCGCCAGCAGCTCTTCGTTGGCCGCCTGGATCTCCTCATTGGACGTTTCCAGATCCTGGACCGTGGCTTGCAGGCTTTCGCGCGTGAGGGACAAGTCGCGCTCGAGATCGCCGATGCGCTGCGAAAATTGCGTGTTTTCGTTGCGCGCGGCGCCACGCGTCACGGGCCGGGCCACCGACACGGGCTGCAGCAGGATTAGGCGGAAGCCCGTCGGCTGGCCGCTTTTGTCCAGCAGCGGGCGGACGTGCAACCCGACCGCCCGTACCTTTCGTCCTTCACGATAACGCACATTCTCCTGGGTGAACGTGTCGTTCTTTTGCGCCGCGCGGATCAACGCCGAGCGCAGCGCATTCGCGAGATTGTGCGCCGTGAGCTTGAAGATGTTGCGGGTGAAACCGCCCGGCGGGTGCTTCAGGTACTCCCCGGCTGCGCCGACGATGTGCAGCACCTCGTCGCGGTTGTCGAGGACGAGGCAGGCCGGTGCCAGCTCGTCGACGATGCGGCGATGAATTTCCTCGAGCGAAGGCATCTCGCCGGCCGTGACTCGGACGACGGCGCGGCGCAGCGCCGCGGACGCCGCCGGACGGGGCATGCGCGAACGCGGGCTCATCGGCGGCGGTGCGTGGTGGGTACGCCGATTGCGGTACAGATTCAAGCGCGCTGCCAGCGTGTGAAAGCGGTCGGTCGCCTCGCCGATGCTCTCGCTACCGCCGAGGAACAGCACCCCTTGATCGCGCAACGCGAAGCTGAACAGCGTCAACAGCCGCTGCTGCATCGACGGCTGCAGGTAAATCAGGAGGTTGCGGCACGAAATCAGCGACAGCTTCGTGAAGGGCGGATCGCTGAGGACGTTATGGTTCGCGAACACCACCATTTCGCGGAGTCGCGAGCGAACGCGGTAACCGCCATTCTCCTTGACGAAAAAGTGCTGGAGCCGCGCGGGAGAGATGCCCGCGGCCTCCGCCGGTGTGTAGTAGCCGCGCGCCGCGGTCGCCAGTGCTTCCTTGGCGATGTCGGTGCCGAAGATCTTCACCGGCCGGTGCAGGCGCAGCTTGTCCATTTGCTCCGCCACCACCATGGCCAGCGAGTAGGCTTCCGCGCCGGTCGCGCAGCCGGCCACCCACGCGCGAAATGGCTCCGCGGGCGGCAAGCTTTTCAGCAGCGCGGGAATGACGGTTTTGGCGAGCATGTCCCAGGCCGGTTTGTCGCGGAAAAACGACGTCACGTTGATCAACAGCTCGTTGAACAAGGCCGACTGTTCGCGCGGCGATTGCGCGAGATGGCGGACATAATCGTTGAGCGCCGGGATCCGGCAGACGTTCATGCGTCGCTCGATGCGTCGATCGATCGTCGCGGGTTTGTACTGCGAGAAGTCGACGCCGCAGTGAGGCCGGAGCAGCGCTGCAATCTCGGCGATTAGCGCTTCGTTGCTGCGATGGCCCGGCTCCTTCAACGCTCGCGCCTTGGCTAGCGTGGGATGCTTGACGTAGGTGACGAGCTGCTCGGCGATCTTGACCGGCGGCAGCACGAAATCGGCGAGCCCCGTACCGATCGCGCTGCGCGGCATGCCATCGAATTGGGCGCTGTCCTCGCTTTGCACGAGCACGAGGCCGCCAAGATCCTTGATCGCGCGCACGCCGGCGGTGCCGTCGCTGCCCGTGCCCGAAAGGACGATCGCCACCGCCCGGTGCTGCCGATCGTGGGCGAGCGACAGGAAAAATTCGTCAATGGGCAGGTGGAGGCCGCGGTGCGGATCCGTCTTCGCCAGGCGCAGCCGCCCCTGGTTGATCGTGAGCGTCACCTTGGGCGGGATCAGGTAGACATTCCCAGCTGCCACGGGGACGCCCTGCTCGGCCCGTTGCACGCGCATCCGCGTGTGCTTGGCCAGCAACTCGACCATGAAGCTTTTGAAGTCTGGCGATAGGTGCTGCACCACCACAAACGCGGCGGGCAAATCGTGCGGCAGGGCGCCGAAAAATGACTGCAGCGCCTGCAGGCCGCCGGCGGAGGCGCCGACCCCGACCACGAAGAGCTCGGCGGGGACAGGCGGACGGCGAAGCTGCTTCCGTCGGCTCACGGCCGGAAGGGGCTTTTTTCCGCCGACGGAAATGGAATTCAGCGATGGCTTCGATCGGCGGACCTTTATCGGCACGTCGCGTTTGATGGCAAACCGCGACGACGCGTCAAGATGCCGCGCTCTCCCGCTTTCCCGGCGGCGCTATCGGGAAATATCCCGCTGCGACAGGACGCGGAAGCCGCGCTGGCCCAGCGCCTGCGCCGCTATATCCGCGTCTTCGGCATTGATCGCCAGCGCGCACCGGCCCTCCGGGCGTTTGATGAAGCTGTAGATATAGTGGATGTTGATCTCCGCTTCGAATAGAGTCGCGAGGATGGTGTTCAATTGCGACTCGTCCACGATCTCCACCGCGAGCACGTCGCACTCCACGTACGGAAAATCATTGTTCACCATCAGCTCGCGGGCGCGGTCGGGATCGTCGACCATGAAGCGGACGATCGCGCTGTCCGTCGTATCCAGAACGGTGATGCCGACGACGTGCACGTTGTTTGCCCGCAAGAGCGTGCTGAGATCAAACAGGCGTCCCAGCCGATTTTCGGCGAAAACCGAAAACTGCTTCACCGGATCGTTCGGCGTCATGCTGATGTGCGCGGCAGCCATTCTCGCCAACAGCCTTGCTTCGAAAACATCCGCGGTCAATTGCTTGGTCGGTTCCTGTTCCCGTGTCTCCCGACCCCGCGCCTCTTCCGTCCACCACGGACCCGTTCGCCGCCACCCAGCGGCGCGCGGAGGATAGCGCGCGACTCGTGCTCCGCGGCGTCGGTCTCAACGCCCTGCTCGCGGTGGTGAAGATTGCCGGCGGCGTCTTCGGCCATACCTATGCGCTGCTGGCGGATGGCGCCGAGTCCACCTTGGACGTCGTGTCTTCCTCGCTCGTGTGGGCGGGATTTCGCGTCGCAGGCCGGCCGCCCGACGCGAATCATCCGTATGGCCACGGCAAGGCCGAACCGCTCGCGGCGCTCACGGTCGCGCTCTTCGTCTTTGGCATGGCGATCTGGCTGGCGATCGAGTCGATCCACGAAATCGTCACGCCGCACCAGGCGCCGCGGTGGTGGACGCTCCCCCTCCTGGCGGGGGTGATCGCCGCCAAGTTCCTTTTCTCGCGGCGGTTGAATCAAGCGGGCAAGACGATCGACAGCACGGCGCTGGATGTGGAGGCGAAGCATCAATCGACCGACGCCATCACCTCAGCGGCGGCCTTCATCGGCATCGCGATCGCGCTCGTCGGTGGTGACGGGTGGGAGAGCGCCGACGATTGGGCGGCGCTCTGCGCTTGCGCGGTCATTGCCTTCAACGGCGCGACCATGTTGTCCCAAGGACTCCACGACGTGATGGACACCGCCGTTTCGCAGCGCTTTGAAGACGAGGTCTGCGATCTCGCGCGCGCGGTGCCGGGCGTGCGCGATCTGCACCGGATCCGCGTGCGCAAAAGCGGCCTGAGCTACCTCGTCGACATCCAGATTCGCGTCGACGGTGAACTCACCGTGCGTGCCGGTCATGACATCGCTCATGCGGTCAAGGACGTGTTGATCGCGTCGGCGCCGCATCGCATCAGCGACGTGACCGTGCACGTCGAGCCAACGCTCCTTTGACCAAGGCGGAGCGGCGGGCGCCGTTCGCATCCCGACGACGACAACCCTACCTGGGTGTTCGCAGCCCGCGCGCCGCGCGACGGGCCAGCGCACCGGCGCGATGCATTGCCGGTTTACGTTTTCCGAAACCGGCGTACGTTCATCGTCTCATGGAGAAGCGTAATCCGGCCATCCCGCTCAGCGAAAATCAGCACCTGCTTCGTTGGGTCGAAAAGATGGTGGCGCTCTGCCAACCCGCGCGCGTCCATTGGATCGACGGTTCCGAAGCGGAGCGCGACGAGCTTTACGCCCAGATGACGGCGGCCGGCACCCTGATCAAACTCAACGAGACACTGTGGCCCGGCTGCTATTATGCGCGCAGCGATCCGGGCGACGTCGCGCGCGTCGAAGAACGAACCTTTATCTGTTCGCTGTCGCAGGCCGCCGCCGGCCCGACGAATAACTGGATGGACCCGTACCAAATGCGGCGAAAGCTGCGCGGGTTGTTTCACGGCGCGATGGCCGGGCGCACGATGTACGTGCTGCCGTTCTCGATGGGGCCGATTGGCTCGCCGATGGCGCAGATCGGCGTGCAGCTGACGGACTCGCCGTACGCGGTCGTGAACATGCGGATCATGGCGCGGATCGGCCTGCCCGTTTTTCGCGAGATCGACAAAAACGACAAGCGGGTCGTGCCGTGCATGCACAGCGTCGGCCGGCCGCTCGGGCCAGGGCAGGCGGATGTGGCGTGGCCGTGCAATCCGGAGAAGTACATCGTGCACTTCCCCGAAACCCGCGAAATCTGGAGCTACGGGTCGGGTTATGGCGGCAACGCCTTGCTCGGCAAAAAGTGTTTCGCACTGCGCATTGCCTCCAACATGGCCCGGGACGAGGGCTGGATGGCGGAGCACATGCTGGTCCTCGGCGTGGAAGATCCGCACGGCGAAAAGACGTATGTGGCGGCGGCTTTCCCGAGCGCTTGCGGCAAAACGAATTTCGCGATGTTGATTCCGCCGCCGCATTTTCAGCGGCAGGGTTGGAAAGTTTGGACCGTCGGCGACGACATCGCCTGGCTGAAACCCGATGCGACTGGCCGGCTGCGCGCGATCAATCCGGAAGCTGGCTTCTTCGGCGTCGCACCCGGGACGTCGCGCAAAACGAATCCCAACGCGATGGCCGCGCTGGCGAAGAACACGATCTTCACGAACGTCGCGCTCACTCCCGATGGCGGCGTCTGGTGGGAAGGGTTGAGCGAACCGCCGGCGGAGTGCCTCGATTGGCAAGGCCGCCGCTGGACGCCAGAAATCGCCGCCAAGACCGGCGTGAAAGCGGCGCATCCCAATTCGCGCTTTACGGCTCCGGCAACGCAGTGCCCCACCATGGATCCGGCGTGGGAAAGCCCTGACGGCGTGCCCATCAGCGCCATCATCTTCGGCGGCCGGCGCGGGACGACGATGCCGCTGGTTTATCAGGCGTTCAATTGGAGCGGCGGCGTGTACCTGGGTGCGACGATGGGCTCCGAGATGACTGCCGCGGCCGCGGGGACGATCGGCAAGGTGCGGCGCGACCCAATGGCCATGCTTCCCTTCTGCGGTTATCACATGGGCGATTATTTCCGCCACTGGATCGCGATGCAGCGGCGGATTAGCGAGACCCCGCGCGTGTTCCACGTGAACTGGTTTCACCGCGACGCCGAAGGGAAATTCCTGTGGCCCGGCTTCGGCGAAAACATGCGCGTCTTGAAATGGATTGTGGATCGCGCACGGGGGCGCGGGGCCGCGCGCGAAACACCGATTGGCTGGGTGCCGCGGTATGAGGATATCGACTGGGAGGGCCTCGATTTCTCGCGGGAACGGTTCGAGCAGTTGCAGGCCTTCGACCGGGCCGCCTGGCGGGCGGAAGTCATGAGCCATGAGGAACTGTTTCTCGATCTTCACGACCACTTGCCGAAAGAAATGGTGTACGAGCGCGAACTGCTGATCTGCCGGATGTAAGCGTCTGCGCTTCCGCGCCGACGTGCCGCCCGGCGGTCAACGGCCGGCGGGACCTTTACATCGCCGGGTTTGTGCCGATTCTAGGTGGCAATGTCCGTAGATCTCGCGCTCACCCGCGACCAGCTTCTCGACCATGCGCGCGCCCTGCCGGCGGCCCCCCGCATCATGGCGGAGCTTTGTGAGCTGTTGCAGGATATTAACACCGATCTCGACCAGATCGCGCTCGTCATCCGCGCCGATCCGGCGCTCGCCGCGCGGATGATTCGCATCAGCAACAGCGTTGTCTACGGCGGCGACTGGCAGGTCGCGTCCATCGACGAGGCCGTCAATCGCGTGGGCTTCGAGGAGGTGTTGCGTCTCGTTGGGACGGCGAGCGTGGCCGGGTTCGTGGATCGGTCCCTCGCCCTGTATGGGCTGGAGGTCGAAGACCTGCGCTCGTCGCTGCTCATGCATGCGCTGGCCGCCGAGTCGCTCGCGCGGTGGAATGCAGTTGATGCGAATGCCGCCTACACCGCCGGCCTGCTCCGCGCGATGGGAATGATGGTCCTCGACCGCGCCGCTCGCGGTCGCCTGCCTGAAGGCCTCGCGTATTCGCCGCTCCAATTTGCGACGTACGGGGAGTGGGAAAACCGGCGGTTTGGCCTCGGCTCACCCGACGTCACGCGCATGGTCCTCGACGAATGGCGGTTTCCCCCGGACATCGTGACGGCCATCGAGGAACAAATGCTCCCACGACCTGCGAGTTACGACAATCCCTTCGCGTGCCTCCTCAACCTGGCGGGTGCGATCGTGTTGGACGCCGGCGTTGCCTTGCCCGGCGAGCGTGAGCTTTGGACGGTGACGCCGCAAAAGCTGGCCGGCGCTGGGTTGGATGAGGGGCAATTTGTCGCTGCGGCGGAAGATGCTCGCGCGCATTATACGCGGATGAGCGCGGGGTTGTGAGGGTTCAGTTGCGAGCCCAAGTTGCTTGAACCTCACCGGAGCCGGGCTGTCTGAACACCATGATTCGCCGATGCCTCGCCTTCCTCCTTTGCTGCGCTGCGGCAGCGGCGGGTTGCGCGGCGCCTGCATCCACGGGACTGCTGCAACAGGCGGTGCAAAGCTGGTTGGGTGAGCGCGATCATTGGGCTTTTACGCAACGCGCGGTCGAGTACGACGGCGGCATCTCGCACGAGCGGCTGGAGCGGTTCGATCCATCGCGCCCCGGTGACGCGCGTTGGCAATTGCTGGCCGTCGACGGTCACAAGCCGACGCCCGCGGAGCACGAGAAGTGGGCCGACAAGAAGTTCAAGAAACATCACCGGAAGGTAGACAAGCCGATCAGCGATTTCTTCGATTTCGACGCTGCTCGGGTCGTGGCCGAGACCCCGAAGCTGGTGCGCTACGAAGTGCCGCTGCGCCACGATCGCAGTTGGCTGTTTCCAGTGGATAAGGTCGGGGTGCGCGTCACGATCGACAAGGAAACCCGCGCGCT
>Ga0070679_100006697_pt1 | contig 10745 bp, 11 predicted proteins | sample KBSC63BmetaG_FD_65652 | JGI IMG/M metagenome (GOLD analysis project Ga0070679, IMG submission 65652) | Corn rhizosphere microbial communities from Kellogg Biological Station, Michigan, USA - KBS C6-3B metaG | ecosystem: Host-associated > Plants > Roots > Rhizosphere | place: USA: Michigan... | reverse complement strand
TCGGGTAGCCCCAGTCCGAGGGTTCGATTGAATCCGCCCACACCCTGAGCGCGGTCGAGTCACCGACGATGATGTTGGCGACAATCGTGTCGTTCTGCCCGTGCTCGATGGCGATGGCGGTGCGGTTGTCGACGAAGCGGTTGGCGACGATGCGCGACGAGAAGCTGTAGCCGCCCCACATCCCGTATTCACTGCCTTCGACGAAATTCTGAATGAACGAGTTGCGGCTGAAGGTCGCCTCGATGCCGTTTGCCGGCGCGAAGCTGAAATCGTTCATATAGAACAGGTTGTCGTTGGCGCCGCCCTCGCCGGTGTCCATGGTGCTCTGGCCGGCCCAGAGAAAAACACCGTCGCCGCCGTGGGTCATCGAGTTGTAGGCGACGGTGTTCTTGTTGCTCTGCTCGTAAATCAGAAGATCGGCGGCGTCCTGTCCGCGGCGGTAGAAGCCCTCGCTGTACCCCCGCACGTTGTAGTCGACGCGGTTGTGCATGATGGTGTTGCCGCTCGAGCGGTAGAGCCCGATGCCGAGGCCGGAGTTGAACGAGAAGTTGTTGTTCCAGATGCGGAGGCCGCTCGACCGCACCAGCATCAGGCCGTTCATGCCCTGGGTGGCGGTGTTGCCGCGGACCTCGCCGCCGGCGACGTCCACCAGATACGCGCCGGCGCCGTAACGCGTCCACTCGTCGTGCTCGTTGTGATGGAACGACAGCCAATCGATCAGGCTCTCGTGCTCGATCACGCTGTACAGCCTCGGCTTCCAGTTGTAGCTGAGATCGTTGTCGGTGAGAGTCAGCCCGCGGGTTCCGCGCGCGACGATGCCGAACCTGTAGCCGCGGACCCGCGCGTTGAGGATCCGCACGTTGCGTCCGCCGTCGACCAGAATCGCGATGCCGCTGCGCTGATCGGGATTGGTGTCGACCGGCGAGCCCTCCAGGGTCGCGCCCGCGAAATCGACGGTGATGTTATCGCCGCGGATGGTGACGACAGGCGAATCGGCGGACGTCGCGGCCAAACGATAGGTGCGCGGCGTGATTCGGCCGGACCTGCTGATTACCAACCCCTGTCGGAGCTCGATCGGCGCTTGGGCGTGAGCGACCTCGCTCAGTGCCATGCCGCACGCGAGCACAAGTAAAACTGAGCGCATTTTAGACGTTATGACGTGTTCTAATCTTCGGGCCTGCGCGGCCAGGTGCCACGCTCGGCGTGCTGGGGCGCATCGGCTCTCCTTTGGGAGCTCGCGCCGCGAGCTCGCTCGACGGCGATCTCACCGTAGAAGGCTTTGAGGACGCCCGTGAAAATGAGCTCATGCATTTTACTCGGCCGGAACAGGATGTCCGCATCGCGGCGCGGTCCCTCGAGACTCTCGGCGAGAGTGCAGAGAGCCGCGACCACAGTCTCGATTGCTTCCTGCCGATAGCGCGCCGACGCGACGTAAAGCGCGACAGCGGTCGCAAATGCATTCGCGTCACCATCGCGCAGGAACGAGCGCATTGCTTCGACTGCGTTGTCCGTGTTCTGCGGAGCGGTTATGCCCTGATACAGCTCCGGCGCGATTCCATGACTTGATTCGTTCATCGTGAACAGAAGCGAATAGTGCGCGAATTCTCGTAAAGGGGGTGACAAATCGCCAGTGGCAGCGGACCCTGTCTGATTTGCTGTAACATCGCCCACTGCGGCCATTGCCTGATTAGACAATCTCCTTCACGAGCGTGTCGTCGATAATAACCCTTGCCCCGTTGTACTGATGCTCCGATATTGGCGCGCGCTCGCCACCCAGAGGAGACATGCTCCACCCGCAGAGGCTCCTCGCATTGCTGCCATTGTCACTTTCGCTCGTTGCGATCTCCGCTCCGAGCGAGCGAATGCGCAGCCGGCTACCCAAAGGCGACGCGGATCCGCCCGCGCTGATCAACATCTCGAGGAAACCGAAGACCGTCGAGGTCAACATCACCGCGGGGGTGACGACGCTGTCACTGATGCCTGGTGTGAAGAGCGAAGTCTTCGCCTACAACGGACACGTTCCTGGACCGACGCTGGATGTGCGGGAGGGCGATCACGTGATCGTGCACTTCCACAACAACCTGCCCGAGCCCACCACAGTGCATTGGCACGGCATCCACCTTCCGTTCGAGTCTGACGGCAGTCCGTTTCATCCGATCAAGCCCGGCGAGAGCCACGACTACGAATTCACCGTCCGACCGGGGACTGCCGGCACTTACTGGTACCACCCGCACCCCGATCGCCGCACCGGCTTCGCGATCGGCAAAGGACTCTTCGGCGCAATCATCGTCCGCGCCGCCGACGATCCGTTGGCAGCCACTATCCCGGAGCGACTGCTCGTTCTGTCCGATAACCGTTTTCTGCAGGACGGCAGCATCGATTTTCCCGACGCGGCGTCGGCTCACGGCGGCATCGACGAGGAAAACGGTAGGGAAGGGCCGGTGCTCTTCGTCAACGGGCACGTGTCGCCGACGCTGAGCATCCGCAGTGGCGAGGTACAACGCTGGCGCATAATCAACGCATCGGCAGGACGTATCTATCGCATCGCGCTGAGCGGTCACACCATGCTCCACATTGGCAGTGATGGCGGATTGTTCGAGACACCGCGGGAAGTGAAAGAGCTACTGCTGACGACCGGCGAGCGCGTCGAAATTCTCGTTCGTGGTAGTGATGCCCCGGGCGCCAAGGCGGTGTTGCAGGATCTTCCTTACGACAGGTACGCGCCGCAGACCAGACCGAAAGACTGGAAGACGACCCTCGATCTGTTGACGCTCCAGACGACGGGCGAGTCGCCGGTCGAACCGATCGCGATCCCAACACATCTCCGCGCTGTCCCGCCGCTCGACACCACCAAAGTCAGCGCGGTTCGAACCGTCGTCTTCGGGCAGGGGATGATCAACGGCAAGACCATGGACATGGCGCGCGTGGATGTCAGCGCCAAGGTCGGCGCCACCGAGATCTGGGAGATCGAGAACGTCGTCGGGATGGACCATCCGTTTCATCTGCACGGATTCCAGTTCCAGGTTCTGGATCGCGACGGCGTCGCCGAGCCTTATCGCAGCTGGAAGGACATGCTGAACATCCCGAAACACTCGACGGCGCGCATCATCGTCCGCTACGACGACTATCCGGGGAAGTGGATGTTCCACTGCCACATCCTCGATCACGAAGACCACGGCATGATGGGAGTGCTCGAAGTCAGGCAATAACACACAGGAGGCACGGTGACGCGAAGGTCGATGAGGTTCCCGCAGCACGCATTGTCGTTTCTGGCGGTTTGCGTCATCGCGAGCGGATGCTCGCCGGCGGGTTCGTCGATGTCATTCGCGTCTGGCGGCACCGCAGCGCGGAACGGCGTTGCGCAGCAGGATCAGATCGCGCGCGGCCGATTTCTCGTCATCAGCCACGATTGCGGCGGTTGTCACGGCGGCGGATCCGATCCCGCTTCGAACCGCTGGCTGACGGGAGTGAAGGATTCGACCGACGAATTTCATATCGGGCCGTTCATCACCAGGCCAAAGAATCTCACACCCGACAACGCCACCGGCATGGGCCGCTTCAGCGAGCGGCAGATCTTCAACTCTCTACGGTACGGGTTGCGGCCAGAGGAGACGCCTGACGTCGAGATCACATCGACGACGCCGGGGCAGGGAAACTTCCCGGCGCATCCCCACTACCTCGCTCCACCGATGCCGTGGATGGCGTGGCGACACATGCCGGACCAGGATCTCTGGGCGATCGCGGCCTACCTGAAGAAAGCAGTGAAGCCCGTTCGCAACCGGGTCGAGGACAGTGAGGGCCCGCCTGACTTCTGGGCCAGCGAGATGACGCCCGCCAAAATCGGAAGCTATCCGGCCGCCGCATTCCCGACGGCTAACGAGCACTGACGGACTATTCGCCCGGCGCGGGCCGCGGCCCTGGCGGCGGACCGTCGCCGCCCATCGGCCTCGGACTCCCGCGATGGCACGTCATGCAATTCACGACCGGCGGGGGGCCACGCTCGTTGGGCACCTTCGAGATGTAGTCGCGATTGATCGTCTGGACCATCGCGAACATCAGCCGCGCGGTGTTCTTGTTTTCCTTGTCGTCGAGATCCCATTTGCCGGGCACGTGACAGAAGCCGCAGCTGACGCCGAGTGAGCGGCCGAAGCCGTTGTTCATAATGTTGACGAGCCGGCCGGCGGGGACGCCCTTCAGGATCTTGATGTTCTTGAAGACACTCTCGGCGGGCTCGTTCTCGTGTCCCGCGATGGAGCGGAGCACCATCGCCGCGCCGCTGTCCCGTCGTGCGGCGTTCACGCTGTCCCTCACGCGTCTCGCCGAATCAGTCATCGGCCGCCCGTCCGGGCCGGGCGTCTGCTGCGCGGATGGTTGAGTGGTTGGAGCGGGAGACTGCGTTGTCGGGGCCGTCGCGCACGCGTAGCCGACGATGATGATCGAGGAGACGGCCGCAATTACAGCTGGAATTCGGTCCGACATGAGTCCCCCTTACAAGATTCAAAACTGCAACCGAACGCTGCCTATCCTCGAAGCCCCTTTGCGGCGTCCCGACGTCGTGAACTATCAACTACCTCTGTACTACTGACGTCTGGCACCCGTTCGGTTGCGTTTCCAAAGTCCGGTTTCAGTTCGCTCCTAAGGCTAGCCTCTTACCGCCACATCCACGGAGTACCCGTCCTTCGCCAGCAGCATCCGCAATAACTCTACCGCGCTATCGTTGGCGTGGCGAAGGAGCTCGAGCTGCGATCCGGCGGCGGTGAGCTGCGCGCGCGCCTGACGCTGAATTGCATCGCGATCCTCGGGGGTAAACGGATTCCAGAGCCCGCCGCGCTCATCGTAGGTGCGCATGTCCCGGATCTCGACAGCGATCAGTCTCGCCGGCGGAATCCGAATAGTGATGTGTCGCGTAGCGTGATCGATGATGACGTCGGGATTGTCGCGCAGATCGATGCCGGCAAGCAACCGGCCCGTGACGACCACCAGCGAGCGTTTGGTCGAGCCGTACCAGGTGTTCTGGTAGACGATCACGTCGCGGACCATTGCTTCGCTCGAGACGAGCTTCGCCACCGCCTTCACCTGCTGCACGACGACGTCGTTGGTGATGTTGGTCGTTGAAGCGCGGCCGCTAAAGGCGCCCGGCACCAGTCGTGTCGCGCAATAGCCGAACGCGATGAGAATGATGAGAGCGACGAGAACGAGACTCGACCCGATTCCGAAGATGCGGGCGCGCGGGGAGGGAGCGGTGGAGGTCATCGGGGGAAAGACGGGGCGAGAGAGCGAAGTGCAACTGGAGAACTGCAACTGAACGGGTGCCAGACGTCAGTAGCATGGTTTCCAGTTGATAGCTCACGACTTCGGGACGTTACACATCGCCACTCCAGGCACCGGCACTTGCCTGTGGCAAATGCCCACCGGAATCGTCGCGGCATCGTGAGCTAACTACTGGCAGCTACGCCACTGATTTCTGGCACCCGTTCAGTTGCAGTTTCCAGTAGTAGCGTTGCGGTTCCCGGCTACTGCGCCGTCTTCGGCTGAATCCCCCTTACCTCGCCGGTCTTCCGCCTCACCGCCGGCTTCGCGACGCAGCACCACTGCTCGATGGTGCCGTCGTCCGCGCGATCCCAGCCTTCGGGCACCGGTGCGAGGCGCCGCTTTTCGCCGACCGTCTCGAAGCACAGCCAACCGTAGGCGAACTCGGCGGCAACGGGCGCCCGGGAGTCGCGGTGACCGCCGCGTCGATCTTCTCCGGTCCGGCGCTCGCTGCTCGCGGTGCGATCCTCGTCAAATACCCGCCGCTGACTGAAGCGACGCTCAGCAGCCGAGGGATGGACCTGCCACACATCCCAGATTCGTCCCTGCTGATCCTTGAAAGTCCTGTGGGTCACCGGTTTTTCGCGCGCGGAAGTTAGCGGAACCGCTGCGATTTTCTTGCCACGAGGGGGAATCGATCGGCTCGGGTGCTGACCCGGCGCTGGAACCCGCAAGGGGTGCCGCGCACACCGCAACGGAACGGGTGCCAGAACTCAGTGGCAGAGATGTCAGGATTTAGTTCACCACGTCGGGACGGTTCTACTGGATTTCAACGCGGGCAATGAGCTTGGCTTCAAATCCGCTGTGTCACGTCCCGACGTTGTGAACTGTCAACTACCGACTCTACCACTGACGTCTGGCACCCGTTCAGTTGCAGTGCCCTACCTTGCCTCGATCCGCTCCTCACTCCCCACGACGCGCGACCGCACCGGTGCTGGCGGGTGCAACGGCCCCGACCCGACGCCGATCGCGCCGATCGATGTCGCGATCTCGTCGAGATCACCGGCGGTCAGCTCGAGCGTCGCCGCGCCGACCCAGCCATCAACCTGATCCGGCGACCGCGCGCCGACTATCGCGCCGGTCACTCCCGGCCACGCCAGCGTCCACGCCACCGCGATCGCCGACACCGTCGTCTCGTGCCGCATGGCAATCGGCTTCAGCGCGTCGCGAAGCTTGACGTTCTTCTCGACCTTCGGCGTCTGGAAATTGGCCGAGCGCCTGCGCCAGTCGTCGTCCGCCATCTGCTTCACTTTGTCGAGTGAGAACGAGTCCGTGAGGATCCCCGACTGCATCGGACTGTACACGATCACCCCGGTCCGGTGCGCGTTGCACCACGGGATTTCGGTGGCGGCAGCATCGCGCCGGATCATCGAGAACGGCGGCTGCAAGGAATCGACGTGGCGGAGTGCATCGATCCGGCGCAATAGCGACGCGTCGAAATTCGAAACGCCGATCGCGCGCACCTTGCCCTCTTCGACCAGCTGCTCCATGACGCGCCACGATGCCTCGACCGGAATTCCAGTGTCGTCGGGCCAGTGGAACTGGTACAAATCGATGCGTTCGATGCCGAGCCGGCGCAGCGAGTCCTCGCACTCGCGCCGAATGTGCGCGAGCGACCGGATCGCATCCTTCATCCGATCCTTCTCGTCCCACACCATCCCGCACTTGGTGAAGACGTACGGCCGGTCGGCCTGGGCCCGGCCCTTCAGCGTTTTTCCGACGACTTCTTCGGAGTGGCCGAGGCCGTAAACCGCCGCAGTATCGATCCAGTTGACGCCGCGCTCGATGGCGCGATTCATCGCGGCGATTGATTCATTGTCGTTCTGCGGTCCCCACCCGAACGCCCACCCGCCGCCGCCGATTGCCCAGGCGCCGAAGCCGGTGCGCGTAATCTCCATGTCGGTGGTTCCCAGCTGTCGGACCGGAAGAGTCGTTTTCACTTGCAGCTCCTGGACGGATGGCCTGTTGATCGACGCGCCCTTTGCATCTTACTCGACACCGGCCGTGAACGCGACGTAGAATAGAAGTGTGCGCGATTCACTATCCGTACCCGTGATGGATGCCTGGCCCGAGCTCCCGCTCGAGCAGTGGGCCGAGACCCAGACGACCCTCCATCGCTGGACCCAGATGCTCGGCAAGACCCGGCTCGCTCTGGCGCCGATGCAGAACCACTGGTGGCAGGTCACCCTGTACGTCACCAGCCGCGGCCTCACCACCTCGCCGATACCCTACAATGGCGGCACCGTCGAGGTCGCTTTCGATTTCATCGATCACCAGCTGATCGCCAGAACCAGCGACGGCGACAAGCGCACTTTGCAGTTGACGCCGAGGCCGGTGTCCGAGTTCTACGCGGACTACATGGCGATCCTTCGCGAGCTCGGCGTCGACGTGAAGATCTTTGCTGTCCCGATGGAGCTGAGCGACACCCTGCGGTTCACCGACGATACGATCCACCGCGCCTACGACGCCGATGCCGCGCACCGGTGCTGGCAGGCGCTCGGCCACGCGGACCGCGGGCTCAAGGCATTTCGCGGCCGATTCATCGGCAAGTCGAGTCCATCGCATTTCTGGTGGGGCGCGTTCGACCTGTCGTGCACCCGCTTTTCGGGACGACCGGCGCCGCCGCATCCCGGTGGCGTGCCGAACTGTCCCGACTACGTGACGCGCGAAGGCTATTCCCACGAGTGCATCAGCGCCGGCTGGTGGCCCGGAACGGTGGGCGGTCCGGTCGCCGAGCCCGCCTTTTACGCGTATGCGTATCCGGAGCCACCGGGCTGCGACATCGCGCCGATTCTACCCGAAGGCGCCTACTACAATCTGCAGCTCCACGAGTGGATTCTGCCCTATGAAAGCGTGCGCACTGCGCCGGATCCTGCGCAGGCGATGCTCGACTTTTTTCAGAGCACTTACGACGCGGCAGCCGATCGCGGAAAGTGGGACCGGGCGGCGCTGGAGCGACCACCCGGGTGGCAGCCGCCACCGTCTGCCGCGCGGCGGTCGTAAAATTGCCCTCGTAAGGGAACGAACTTCGCGGTAACTGCCGAGCACCGAACAGCCAGACCATCCAAGGAGCCGAAACATGAGAGCCCGAGACATCATGACCAAGAAGCCCGAGTGCTGCACCCGCGACAACACCGCGCGTGAGGCCGCCAGGGTGATGCGCGATCGCGATTGTGGGGTCGTGCCCGTCGTCGATGACGCGGGACGCGTGGTCGGGATCGTCACGGATCGTGACCTGGCGGTGCGGATCGTCGCCGCGGGTAAGGACGCCAACACCCGGCTCGCCGATGTGATGACTGGATCCGCTGCCGTCTGCAATCAGGACGACGATCTGCGCGACGTCGAGCAGAAGATGGCGGAGATGCAGATACGTCGGATTCCGATTGTGGACGCCGGCGGCCGCTGCCTCGGCATCATCTCGCAGGCCGACATTGCCCGGGCAGCCAGCATCGACGATGGGGTTGTCACCGGCGAAGAGGTGGCGCTGGTCCTCGAGCAGATCTCCCAGCCAACGCACCGCGGGCGGAGCCGCCCCGAAATCGAGCAGACTTCCGGGGTAGAGCAGCAACAGATCTGACTAAGGCGCGCCTCATCCGGCGCGCGTTATCGGCTGGCTCGGTCGCTCGTCCTCATGTAGGAACACCAAGAGGACGAAGTGAAGAAATACTGCAATTTTTGCGGCGAGCCGATGCAGGCGGATCAGAAGGAGTGCAAGCAGTGCGGATGGGACATCTCGCACAACGGTCCGCCATCCACAGACCCGGGCGACACCAAGGCGCGCGTCGGCGTAGCGCTGGGCCTGATCGTCGGCTACGGCGCGATGTGGTTTCTCGTCCAGGGCGCACCGCTACCCGCGCGTGCCGACGAAGCTCCGCCTCCCCAGCCGGTCGCAGCGCAGGAATACGACTACCAGCCGGTGAGCGAGCCGGCGACCGCAATCGGAACGCTTTCGCCCGCCGTTGCAGTTGCGCCGGCGACCCCGTCCAAACCTTCGGCGCTGATCAACATCAAAGTCGCCGACACGAGAAGCTCTTCAATCGGCGCGCGTGACGCCCTGCAGTACTCCTTCGAGCTGCCCGAGACCGATCAGAAATGCAAGCTCGTCGGATCGACCAAAGGCGTTGGCGGATTCGGCCGTAATATCGAGGTCTTCCTTCTAACCGATGACGAGTACGTGTTCTGGCACGCCAACCCGGCTGCGATCGCCAACTCATCGTGGGAAACCTTTCGCGGGTCGGAGAACACCCTCGACTACGAGCTGCCCGGAGCGGGCGTCTACCACTTCGTCGTTTCCAACGAGATGTCGGCGACCCCTCAGAGCGTCGCGGTCAAGGCCCAGGTTCGCTGCACCCACTGATCGGGTAAGCAGGCCGCGCGCGCGCTGCGAGCGGTCGTGAATTGGCGGCTGACTGATCTAGGCATCGGGGCATCTGCGGAACCGTCTTTGCAACCACTCGGCAGTCCGCCGGGGAGCCAAGGGAGTCAGGGGAACGTGAACCGCATACTGATCAAGTGCCCGCAGACAGGAAAGATGATTTACACGGGCTACGCCATGGACCCGCTGACCTTCGAGGCGTCGCCGATCGAGGAAATGGACCCGATCGAATGTCCGGCCTGCCACCAGCTCCACCATTGGACCAAGAAGGATGCGAGGTTCGAGCGGGATCCGAACGAGTAGGCATCCCCTCGGCGCGTGGCTCCTCTAAACGGCAACTGAACGGGTGCTCTGGGAACTTCAACTGAACGGGTGCTCCGGGAACTGCAACTGAACGGGTGCCAGACGTCAGTGGCGCAGATGCCCGGGATTAGTTCACGACGTCGGGACGTTTCTAATTACCTGACCGCACAGTTGTCTGTGCTTGGCTAGCCACCAGTGGCGTCCCGACGTAGTGAACTGGACTGGCCACTAAGGCACAGACGTCTGGCACCCGTTCAGTTGCAGTTCCAGAGCACCCGTTCAGTTGCAGTTCTGTCCCGATCAAAGCCCGAAGAACCCCTCTCATCCATCCCCTCAAAAGATCCGCGCCCCGTCCCCAAAAAAGCCCGTTTCTTTTCCCGCGTTTCTTCGTGTTTCTAGCATAGCCGCCAGCGCGGCAATCACACAAAGGAGCGCACCTTTTTATGAGATTCAGAACTCCAATGCTGTCCGCCGCCGCGATACTTCTCGCGGTTGGGGCAGCTGCTTGCAGCACCGACCTCACCGGTCCCCCGCCGACCCTCGATGACGTGACCATCGACGCCGACATCGCTGCTACTTCAGGCGATGCCGTTGCTTCGCAGATCACCGGGTTCACCGACAACGTCGCCGCAGCGGGATCTTTCACCATGGTCTCGCCGAGCTACAACCTCGTCACTTCGAGTGGCGCAGCAGCAAAGCCGGCCTTCAACGGCATCTCGGCGACCTGCAGCTACGCCGACGGCCGCTACAGCTGCGC
>Ga0070679_100006691_pt1 | contig 10752 bp, 15 predicted proteins | sample KBSC63BmetaG_FD_65652 | JGI IMG/M metagenome (GOLD analysis project Ga0070679, IMG submission 65652) | Corn rhizosphere microbial communities from Kellogg Biological Station, Michigan, USA - KBS C6-3B metaG | ecosystem: Host-associated > Plants > Roots > Rhizosphere | place: USA: Michigan... | reverse complement strand
CTGACCCGCACCGTCTGCGCGTCGGTGACCTCGCCGAACAGCCGCAGCAGCACCACCTGCTCTTCGAGCGCCTCGAGCACCGGACGGATCGTGCCCGGGAAGTCGAGCGCGGCCGTGCGCGCAAGGTTGGCGGTGCCGGCGAGCACGACGCGCTCCTCCGTGCGCTCGACCAACGTCTCCAGCACCGTCGAAAGGATCGCCGTCGCGTTTGCCCGCTCGTCGGGTGCAACGGTCTCCGGCAGGTCTGCCAGCAGGGACGGCGCGTCGGCCAGATGGCTGCCGGCGATGCGCTCGTTGAAGCTGGCACGAAGGTCGCCGAGCGCTGTCTCCGTGAGGTTCGTCGGCAGGTCGACGAGGCGCTGCTCGACGCGGCCGGTGTCCGTGATCAGTACGACGAGAACGCGCGTCTCCGACATCCGCACGAGCTCCAGGTGGCGGACCGATGACCGCGACAAAGAGGGGTACTGCACGACGGCGACCTGGTGCGTCAGCTGCGCGAGCAGCCGCACCGTGCGATGCACGACGTCGTCGAGGTCGACCGCACCGCGCAGAAACGAGTCGATCGCCCGCCGCTCAGCGGACGACAGCGGCTTCACCGACGACAGCCGGTCGACGAACAGGCGGTAGCCCTTGTCGGTCGGCACCCGCCCCGCGGAGGTGTGCGGCTGCGTGATGTAGCCCTCGTCCTCGAGCGTCGCCATGTCGTTGCGGATCGTCGCGGGCGACACGCCGAGCTGGTGCCGGTCGACGAGCGACTTGGACCCCACCGGCTCGTTGGTCGAGACGTAGTCCTCGACGATGGCGCGCAGCACGTCGAGCTTGCGGTCGTCGAGCATCACACCTCCCGCCGGGCCCGCTGGCACTCACCTGTTCCGAGTGCCAATCATACGGCGTCCGGCAAGCGGCTCGCGCGGCTCAGCGGACCAGAACGGCGATCCGCCGGGTCAGATCCACGCTCGGGTAGCGGTCGCTGGCGATCTTGTCCATGAGCACCATGACGTACCGCTCGTACGTCGACGGGGTCAGCGACCGCTCGATCAGATCCATCATGGTGCCGCTGGGATAGCGGTCGTTCGCCACCTGCTCGATGAGGATCGCGACCAGCTTGTCCCCAAGGCGCTGCTCAGCCACGTCTTTCCCTCCCTTGTCTCGTCGGCCGTTCACCCTCGTTGGCACCCTGGCGCGGGTCGCTCGGCACCGGCTCGGCCGGCCGCCGCAGCAGCTGTTCGCGGATCTGCGAGCGGTTGCGCGCAAGCGCCGCGGCGATCTGTCCTTTGCTGGCGCCGTGGAGGTAGCCGATGCACCAGTTCAGCTGTTCCAGCGCGTCCTCCGCCGCCCGGCGGTAGCGCTCGACCTCGTCCCGAAGCTGTGTCACCTCTTCGCTCGCCGCCACAAGGTCACCCGCTCGCATTCGTCGGTGTCGGCTCCTCTGGCTCCTGCAGCAGGTTCTTCCTGATGTAGGCACGGTTGCGGCCGAGCGCTGCCGCGATGCGCCCCTTGTGCGAGCCATGGAGATAGCCGATGCACCAGTCGAGCTGCTCCAGCGCGTCATGCGCCGCCTGCCGGTAGCGCTCGACCTCGCTCCGATGCCTGCGCCCGTCGGCGTCGTCTGCCATCTCACCTACTCCTCATCACCTGCTGCCACTCCGCTTGCGTGCCGGCGTCGACTTGCGCCGTGGGGTGCTCTTGCGAGCCGACGCGCTCTTGCGGGTGGTCGTCTTCTTCGCGGTCTTCTTTGCCGCTCTTCTCGTTGTCTTCTTTGCGGTGCTCTTCGCCGGGGCGCGCTTGCGGGCGGCGGTGGCCTTCCGGCGCGGTGTTGCCGCTCGAGCCGCCGTGGTCTTACGCGCCCCGTTCGACGACGTGCCGGCCGATGACGAGTCGTTTGCTGACTGTGCACTCGTCGACTTACGCGGCGTCGACTTGCGTGCCGTCGACTTGCGAGGTGTGGACTTCCGGGCCGTCGACTTGCGTGCCGTCGACTTGCGTGCCGTCGACTTGCGAGGTGTGGATTTCCGCGCCGTCGACTTCCGGGCTGTTGTCTTGCGCGGCGTCGACTTGCGCGCGGCGCTCTTCTGGTTACCGTTACCAGCGCCGCCGTCGGAGCCACCTTCCTCCGCACCGCCGCCGGTGTCCGGAGACTCCGATTCCGCGCGCTGGCCCGATCGCCGCCGCGAGGACGACCGTCGACGTTGTGAACGCTCCTCGCGTCCGCGCGACTCGGTCTGATCCGACGTCTCACCTGGAGTGCTGCGCTCCCGGGATGACGTGCGAACTCGTCGCTCGGACCGGTTCCCGCTGCTGCGCCCGCGTCGCCGGTCACGGTCGGACCGCGACTGCTCCTCGCGCGGTTGGCGGCGACGGCCCGTCTTCCGTCCGGACGACCCCTCTTGGCGGCGTCCACGGCCTCCGCGGGAACTGCGGTCACCTTCGTCGGAGTCCTGCGTGACCTCGCCGTCGTGGATCTCGCCGCGCCAGGCGCCGCTCTCCTCGCCTTGCGACATCACGTACCAGCGGAAGTTCTTGAGGTCCAGCCGGGCCCGCCGGCCCTGCGCACGCCAGAGGTTCCCGGTCTTTTCCATCAAGCCCTTGGGGTGGTACTCGAGCTCCAGGAGCACGCGGGTCAGGTTCGGCGCGAGCTCGTGGAAGGTCACGACACCGTTGACGCTGCCCTTGTCCCCGTCCGCGGTCCAGGCGATCTTCTCGTCCGGGATCTGTTCCTTGATCTCCGCCTTCCACGAACGAGTCGAGAAAGCCACCTTCGCCTTCCACGTCGTCGTCGCATCATCGTTCTGCGAGACGCTCTGCACGCCCTTCGTGAAGCGGCCGAACTCCTGGAACTGTGTCCACTGGTTGTAGGCGACGGACACCGGGACACCGACGTCGATGGTCTCCTCGATCAGCGTCGCCTTGGTGCTGTTCCCGCCTCCGCCTTTGCCATCGAGGAGCCCGCCGAGCTTGTCCTTGACGGTCGAACCGAGCGCCTTCGCCCCCGCCTTGAGGGGCGAGTCGCCCTGGGCGGCGTTCTTGGCGGCCTTCTTCACGGGGCCACCGTTGCTCGCGAAGTCCTCGAGTCTGTCCGTCGCATCCCCGATGCGATCGCCGATCGAGTCGACGAGGCCGAGCATGCGGTTACGGGCGTAGCTTTCGAGCTCGCCGACCAGCCGCTCGGCTGCGGGATTCTTGCTCACCGCGCCACGGACGTTGTCGACGACACTGCCGCTCTTCTTGGATCCCTGAGTCATTCCATGTCCTCCTAGCGGCGTCGGGCTGACGAGCGGGCGGTGCCGGACGACCGGGCAGACCGTCCGTTGCGGTTGCCGTTGCCGTTGCCGTTGCCGTTGCCGTTGCCGTTGCCGTTGCCGTTGCCGTTGCGGGCCGATGCCCGCTGCCGCCTCGGCGACTCATCCGGGTAGGGCTCTTCGTCGGCGATGTCGTCGGGACCCGCATCGTCCTCGTCGTCGTAGCCGGCCTCGCCCTCATCGTCCTGCGCCCGGGGCTCGTCTTCGTCGTCGTAGTCGTCCTCTTCGTCGAGCTCGTCGTCCTGCGCCTCCGGCTCGTCTTCGTCCTCGTAGTCGTCCTCTTCGTCGACCTCGTCGTCCTGCGCCTGAGGCTCGTCCTCGTCCTCGTCCTCGTCCTCGTCTTCGTATTCGTCTTCCTGGTCGTCGTACTCGTCGTCCTGCTCGTCCTCGTCGTCGTACTCGTCGTCCTGTTCATCGAGGTCGTCGTCGTACTCGTCGTCCTCCCCGCCGCTTTCCAGCGCCCGGTTACGGTCACTCAGCCGGCTCGCCAACGAGTCCATGCGCGAGGTCGCGGCGGCGGCGATAGCCCGCTTGCCCGCGCCCCCGAGCTCGCCGCGGACGCGGTCGGTCAGCTCGGCGAACTCCGGCGACTCCCGGAGCTGACCGAGGCCCTGCAAGGCGAGCTGCGTGGGCGAAAGCTGCAACCGCTTGCCCATCAACATCGCGCCGAGACCGATCGCCAGCTTCAGCTTCTTCGTCCGGCCAAGGAGGTAGCCGCCCGCTACACCCGCTCCCAGCTTTGCCGCGTTGTTCATCGCCAACCCTCACTGTCGATGTGTCGTGTCGTGTCTGACAGCTGCCGCAGCAGCTCTTCTTCGATCAGGTCGTACTCGTCATCACTGATGTCGCCGCGCTCGTTTGCCGCCGCCAGCTCCGCAAGGTGGGCGCGGATCGCGCCCTCGTCGTTCAGCTGGCGCTCGGCCTCGGCTGCGAGCCGGTCGGCGAGCCACGCAACGCCCTGGACGGGAGCCAGCGGCAGCAACGCGAGTCCGCGCAGGAGTCCCACTACCGCCTCCTTTCAGCTCACGAACGAGTAGGCCGGCATAGGACCGGCGTAGTCGAAGCTCAGCCGATGGCCGAGCTCGTCGTGCAGCGACGCAACCAGTCGGTCGAGCTCACCGAGCCGGTCCGGCTCGACGAGCAGGGCGATCGATGCGATAGCGGGTGGCGTGGCAGTGCTGATCTCCATCGCACTCGCCACGGCACTGAGCCGCCGTGTCACCTCGTCGACGTCGCGGCGACTGAGCTGCTCGACCGCCGCCGCCACCCGCTCACCCAGAGCCAGCTTGTCCGCGAACACCGTCGACCGCTGGTGCGTCGTCACCACCTGGCGCAGCCGGGCATCCGACACGACGACGGCGCGCACCGCCGCGTCGTCGTCACGCACGAGCTTGAGCGTCATCTGCACGCGCCCACCGACCCGCGCCAGAAGCTCGCGGAACCTCGGCGCGGACTTCTCCAGCATCGCCCGCACCGCGACCGCGTCTGCCGCGACCGCGCCGAAGCGAAACGGCAGCACGTCGCCCGTGGACAGCGCGCGTTCGAGCACCGTGAGGTGCGCGTCGACATCGCGCCGGCGCGCGAGCAGCTCGCCCTCGACCTCGCCGACCAGTGCGGCCAGGTCGTCACTCACAACGACGAACACCGGCCGGCCCTGGACACCGGTCACCCCGGCACCGCCGCTGTCCGCGGCGGGGTGCGACGAGCGGACGACGCCGTAGACGCAGAGCATCAGCTGTCCTCGTCGTCGTCGTCACGCGGGCGTCGGCGGCGCCGCGCGTCACCATTGCCGCTGCGGGACGAATTGCCGCTGCGGGACGAACGTGAGGCCGACGCCCGCGCCGGCCGGCGGCGGCGCCCGTCACCGTTCTCCCTGTCGCCGCCTTGGCCGTTCTGTTCGTCGTCGTCGTCACCGCCGAACCAGCTCGAGACCTGCTCGGCCGCTCCCGAGAGCGCGCCCTTGGTCTTCTGCGATGCGCCGCCCTCGGTGATGTCGCCGATGAGCTGTGGCAGCCCTTCGGAGTTCGACGCCGCCTGCAGGTCGAGGCGGTTCGTGGCCTCGGCGAACCGGAGATAGGTGTCGACGCTTGCGACAACCACGCGCGCATCGATCGTCAGCAGCTCGATCCCGACGAGGGACACCCGGACATACGCGTCGATGACCAGACCCTTGTCGAGGATCAGCTCGAGCACATCCGCGAGGCTGCTCGGACGCGGGGCCCGGCCGACGTATGACTGCATTGTCATCGCAAGAAACTCCCGTCTGTCATGCCGAGTAGGTCGTCAGGGCGGTGCGAGCGGACGAACTCCCGAAGGGCGTCGATCCGTTCATCGAGGCGGCGGAGCGCGACACCGAGACGCTCGACCTCGTCGTCGTTCAGCGACCCGCCGTGCAGCCGCGCGACCGCCTGCCCCTGGATGAGCTCGCGCAGCACCTCGACGAGGAGCAGCACGAGCCCGAAGATTCCTTGCTCAGATCGTTCGTCGTCGAGATCGAACTGCCGGGGCAGCTCGGGCAGAGACGAGCCGGCGCTGCCGGCAAAGGTCCGCGGTTCGTGGTGCAACAGCTCCGGCGGGAGGGCGCCGCGACGGTTCGCGGACTCCACGCCGGTCAAGAGCAGCCGCAGGTCGAGGACCAACAGTTCGACGTCGGCCAAGCCGATGACGACGTCACCGGCGACAACGGCGCCGCAGTCGAGCAACCGGTCGAGCAGATCGCCGAGACCGGTCCGTGCCGCAACCGCGGCCGTCATTGGACTGCGTCCTCGAGCCGCACGTCGACGAAGTGGTAGGCCGGCCACGGGCCGGTGCACTCCAGCGTCATCCCTTGCCGCTCCAGGGTGGCGCGCATCTCGTCGCAGCAGGCGACGAAGCGCTCCGCCGCGTCGCGGCGAACGAGATAGGTCGCCTTCAGCAGCGGCGCACCGTCACCCGATCCGTGACCGCGCACGGCATCGAGCGCAAGCTCGCAAAGCGCGCGGTGCACGAGAGCCGCGGTGTCGTCCGCGCGGCGCCTCGACTCCGCCCGCACCTGCAGCTCCTGGCCCAGCAGGGTGAGGTAGTCGCGGCCCGTCGACGCGGTGGCTGCCGGCACCGGCTCCTCGGCGGGGACCTCGGCGCTCGTCGTGACACGGACACTCCACTCGGCCGCCTGCGCGACCCGACGCAGCTCGGCGCGCAACGTGCCGGCGTGTGCGCGCAGCATCTCCGTCGCAGCCGCATCGTCGGTGACCACCGTTCCGAACCGAAGCGGGATGACGGCGCCGGCGCGAAACGCCGTGTCGACGACGGCGTCATGGGCTCGTACGGCGACGGCGAGCGGGGAGCTGTCGTCGACTGCGGCGTCCGTGGACAGCTGGGCGACCTGATCGACGTCGACGTCGCTCACGAGTGCGCACAGGTCGTCGGCCGAGAGCAGGCGGACGGCCGCTCCCAGGACGCCGCGCTGTCCCGTCACCGCGCCGGTGCCGTCGCCCTCGATGACGGCGTAGAGGTAGCAACCGCGACGCAGGCCAGTGGCGTCGGCGCGCACCGGCAAGCCGCGAAGCTCGGTCAGAATCTGGTCGACGTAGGCGTCAGCGAGGGCGGCGGTGAGGCGCGCGATTGCCTGCTTGCGAACGTTCGCCACAACCATCTGAACGTCGTCGGCGACATGCTGCGCCAGGCCGAACGGGAGTGCGTCCTCGCTCATGCCTCACCCGCCTGCTGTGGAAGCGCCCGCACGATGCGCTCGAGCTGGTCGAGCCGCCGCTGCAGCGCGTCATTCTGCGCGCGCAGCTCACGTGCGTCTGCGTCGTCGACGTCCTTCTGCTCCGCGCGGGCGCGGCTGTTGAGGAACGGGTCGCTCTCCCACCAGTCGATGCCCATCGAGCGTGCCGTGTCTGCGGACGCGACCAGCAGCCGCAGCTTCAGCGTGAGCAGCTCAATGTCGAGGACGTTGACGACGACGTCGCCCGCGATCACCACACCCTTGTCGAGCACTCGCTCGAGCACGTCGGCGAGGCTGTCCCCGCGACGCGCGAGCGGCGCGCCATAGCTCGTTACGGTCATTCGTCCACCGTCGAAGAGCGGTTGAACCGGCGTACCCGTCGATAACCGAGCAGCTCGCCGTCGTCGTCGAGATCGAGCGAGTAGGTCGCGAGCACACTCGTCGTGTCCGGCACGCGGCGCAGCTCGACGATGTCGACGTCGACGTGCCACCCGTCGTCTGCGCGCTCGACGCCGGACACCGCGAACACGTCGCATCCGGTGAGCTCGGCGAGCTGCTCAGCAGCTGTCCGAGCCAGCTGCCGCACCGGCCGGCGCGATCCGTTCGCGACGGCCGTGTCCCCCGTGTCCTCGTCCGGCTTATTCGTTGTCTGTCGTGCCATCCGCGGACCTGCTTTCGTCGTGACGATGCGGGCCACCGCCTCGATGACGGCTGTGTTTTCCGCGTCGCTGCAACCAAAACCGGGAGTCGATCAAGTCGCGGCAAAGGAAAACTGTCACCCCCACGGAGGTGTCGAATCAGGTTCGCTTCGCTTTGTCCGCCTTTGCGATTGCGACCTGAGCGTGAGCGTGCGTTGAACCACCTGGCCGACAGGCCCGTGTAGGCGGATGAACAACTTCGCCACAAGGAAGTGGGACACCCATGCGCTACGTCGATCGTCGTAGGGCGCAGTCGCCGTTGATGCTGGCGCTTGCGGCCGTAGGAATCTTCGCCGCCGCGTGCGGCGGCTCGTCGGGCGGCAAGACCGCACAGGTGACGACTCAGTCGACCACGCAGGCCCAGTCGCCTGCGGCCGGCGCTTCCGTCTCGCTCACGACGCACAAGGGCCCGATGGGCACCTACCTCACTGACAGCAAGGGCCGGTCGTTGTACGTGTTCGCCGCCGACACCGGCAGCTCGTCCACGTGCAGCGGCGGCTGCGCGACGGAGTGGCCGCCCCTGACCGGGTCTTCGGGTACGGCCGCAGGGTCGGCTTCCTCGTCGATGGTCGGCACCACCAGCCGCTCCGACGGGTCGACGCAGATCACGTACGCCGGCCACCCGCTCTACATGTTCGCCGGCGACGCCAAGGCCGGCGACACGAAGGGTCAGGGCTTGGACGACTTCGGCGGCAAGTGGACGCTGGTCGACCCGCAAGGCAGCCCGATCACTGGCGCCGCACCCGCTTCGTCGTCGTCGTCCTCGTCCGGCGGCGACGGTTGGGGATGACCCTCGCCCCCGCAAGAACCGGAGCCCCGGCGGTCCCCCCGACCCCGCCGGGGCTCCGGCCCCTCGGCCGCTGGGGATTCGCCGCCGTCGTCGTCGCGTCGTTCGGCGGCCCGCTCGCGCTCGCCGCGCTGTACGCGCCACAGGCGGTGGACGAGGTAGCTTCGTCCGCCGGCCTCGTCGCCCTCGCCGCGGCAGTCCTGTTCGTCGCGCCGCTCGCCGTGTGGGTGCGCTACGCCCGCGTGGTGCCGGGGGCCGGAGGGCTCTACGGCTTCGTCCGCGAGGCGGCGGGCGCACGGACCGCGACCGTGCAGGCGGTGCTGTGGACCACGAGCTATCTGCTCTACCTCGTCTACACGACGGCGTACGTCGTCTACGACGTGCTTCCCGAGGTCGTCCCTCGAGTTGCGCGTTACCGGTCCCTCCTCGAGGTCGTGCTGCCGGTCGTCATCGCCGCCGTCGTGGTCGCCGGGCGGCGGGTCACGATCGCGACCATCGCCGCGATCGCCATCGCTCAGGTGTCGCTGGTCGCTCTGCTCGACGTCGTCGCGGCACGCCACGGCACGACGTCGACCGCATTCGCCGGCCACGGCCAGCCGCACGCGACAGCGGTCGCTGCGGGCAGCATCGCGTTGCTCTTCGTGTGCGGAAGCCTCCCGCTCTTCTTCGGCGGCGAGGTCGTGCGGCCGCGCCGCTCGATGCCGAGGCTGCTGCCCGCTGTTTTCGCGGCCACGGCAGTGGCGGTCGTCGTCGCGGTGCTGCCGATGGCCCTGGACCCGGCGTTCACGCATGCCGAGATTCCGGGCATGGCCCTCGTCCGGGCCGATGTGGGCCGCACCGCCGCCGACGCGATCGGCCTGGGCGTCGCCGCGAGCGTCGTCGGGCTCATGCTGGTCGAGTACCTCGCGCTGACGAGACTGCTCTACGCCGTCACCGGCCGCGCGCCACAGCGGATCGCCTGGTGGCTCGCGGTGCCGCTGGTCGCCGCCGGGCCGATCAGCCTGATCAACCCGGACCGCTTCTACGCCGACCTGCTGAAGCCGTCGCTGGTGGCGCTGTGGTTGTCGCAGCTGATCGTCGTCGCGGTCTATCCGCTGTTCGCACGCCGGCAAGGATCGCGCCTCGTCCCCCACGTCGCCCTCGGGACGGTGGCGAGCGGGGTCATGGTCTTCGGGCTCTGGACGACATTGAGCTCGTCCGTCGCGACCTGACTCTTACACCGAACGCGCCACGACGGCGGCGACCGCGATCGCGACGATGCCCAGCGTCATCGCTCGCAGCGCCGCCTCCGGCGCGCGCAGCAGCATCGCGCGGTCCAGCGTGACCTCGTCACCGCCAGACAGGACGACCCGACCCTCGACGCTGGTCGCGCGCCGTCGCAGGGTGCGGGCGAACAGGCTGAGCTCGCGCTGCGCGACCGACAGGGCAGCCGCACCGAACGCGGCGACCACGGCGGCCGGCCCCAGCCTGAAGTCCTGCGCGTAGTAGCCCACCAACACCGGGAACGCCCCCCACGACAGGGCGAAGGCGCCGGTGCTGTGCAGCCGGCCGTGCCACAGCTCGAGGTCGTAGGACACCGCCAGCAGCGCGCCCGCGATCATGAACGGCAGCAGGCGCAGCCCGCCGTACCACCACCCCACGGCGACCGGCACGGCGATGCCGAGAGCAGCCGCGACGACGAGCGCGCGCGCGGAGATGCCGGTGCCGAGCGGGCGGCCGTGCAGCTCGTCAAGAGCGTGCGCGCCGACACCGACGGCGAGCAGAAAAGCTATGAGCGTCCCGCCCAGCCGCCACAACGCGAACCTCGGCGCGAGCGCGGCGCCGATGGCGACGTAGGACAGGTGCCAGGCGGTGTAGGGCGGGTGCAGCACGCTCACCCAGTCGCGGAGGCCGCCGGTGCCGGTCGACATCGCGTAGAACGCCGGGCGGGCGCTCTGCTGCTGAGAGGTGGTCGTCATGACTCGCGGGTCCCCCACATGACGAGGCCGCCACCGACGCTCATGATGCGCCATCCGACGTCGACGAACCCGGCGTCGCGCCACGCCTGAACGTGCCAAGCCAGCGGGTAGCGCTGGTAGTGCGACCGGATGCTCGGCCCGAGGAAGCGCCCGACGCGCCACCACGCGCCGCCGCCGGCGAGCAGACCGGCGACGGGCAGCACCAGTGCCACGTAGAAGCGCCACAGCCACCGCCACGCGAGCCGGGGCGGCACGTAGAACTCGAGGCTCGCCATCGTGCCGCCCGGCCGCACGCATCGGC
>Ga0070679_100006688_pt1 | contig 10754 bp, 9 predicted proteins | sample KBSC63BmetaG_FD_65652 | JGI IMG/M metagenome (GOLD analysis project Ga0070679, IMG submission 65652) | Corn rhizosphere microbial communities from Kellogg Biological Station, Michigan, USA - KBS C6-3B metaG | ecosystem: Host-associated > Plants > Roots > Rhizosphere | place: USA: Michigan... | reverse complement strand
CTGCTGGCGGACCTGCGGGCCTCGAATGCCGAGCTGCTGGCGGCCCACCCCGCCGCGCGCCTGGTCCCCGCCATCCGGCGGCGGGCGGAAGCGCGGGCGCCCCGCCGGACGCGCGCGCTCTGGGTGGTGGCCCCCGCCGCGCTGGCGGGTGCGCTGGCCCTGGTGCTCTGGGCGCGCCCCGCCGGCCGGCCGTCGACCGAGGAAGCGCCCGAGACGACGACGGTGAAGGGGGACGCCACCCCGATGTCTCGCCTGCTGGTCTACCGTCACCAGGACAACGGCGATCGCGCGCTGGCCGACGGCGCCCGCGCCACCGAGGGGGACCTGGTGCAGCTCGCCTACCGCGAGCGCGGCCAGGCCTACGGGCTGCTGCTGTCCATCGACGGCCGTGGGACCGTGACGCTGCACTGGCCCGAGCAGGCGGCCGAGGCGGCCCGACTGCAGGCCGGCGGCGAGACCCGGCTGGCCTCCGCCTACCAGCTCGACGCGGCGCCGGCCTTCGAGCGCTTCTTCCTGGTGACCGCGGCCCGGCCGTTTCCGGTGGCACCGGTGGTGGCGGCTGCGCGTGCCCTGGCGGCGCGCCCGGCCGACGCGCGCCGGGCGCCGCTGCCGCTGGGCCCAGCTTACGAACAGACCTCGATCGCGCTCGACAAACCGGGCGCCCCCGCCAAGGAGCTCCGATGATCCGTCCGACGATGTGGGTGGTGGCCGCCGCGCTGATGGTTCAGGCGGGCTCCGCGGCCGCCCTGCCGCCCCCCGCGGCGCCGCGGCTGCACCGCTACGCGCTGCTGATCGGCGTGGCCGACGGAGGTCCGTCGCGCCCGCACCTGCGCTACGCCGCCAGCGACGCGCAGGCGGTGGGGCGCGTGCTGGAGACGCTGGGGGGCGTGGCGCCCGCGGACGCGGTGTTCGTGTCCGACCCGACGCGCGCGGCGGTCGACGCCGGCTTTGCTGCGGTGGACGCGCGGCTGCGCGCCGAGAGCGCCGCCGGGATCCGGCGCGAGCTGCTGGTCTATTACTCCGGTCACTCCGACGAGGATGGGCTGCTGGTCGGACGCGACCGCTACCCCTACGACGATCTGCGGGCGCGCGTGCAGCAGTCGCCCGCCGATCTGCGGCTGGTGATCCTGGACTCGTGCGCGTCGGGGGCGTTCACGCGCCACAAGGGGGGCGTCAAGCGGCCGCCCTTCCTGCTGGACAGCTCGATCGACATGCGCGGGCACGCCTTCTTGACGTCGACGTCGGCCGACGAACAGGCGCAAGAGTCGGACCGGATCTCCGCCTCGTTCTTCACCTACTACCTGCTGTCCGGGCTGCGGGGCGCCGCCGACGCCAATCAGGACCGGCGGGTGACGTTGCAGGAGGCCTACCAGTTCGCGTCGCAAGAGACGCTGGCGCGCACGGAGCGGACACAGGGCGGCCCGCAGCACGCCGCCTACGAGTTCGATCTGACCGGAACGGGGGACATGGTGGTCACGGACGTGCGCGGCACCGAGTCCGGGCTGGTGCTGCCGCCCGAGCTGAGCGGCCGCATCACCATCCGGCAGCGCGACGGCGCCCTCATCGCCGAGCTGCACAAGGCGGGAGGCAGCACGCTGGAGCTGGGCGTCGAGCCGGGCGACTACGTCATCTCGATGGAGGGGGCGCCCAGCATCTTCCAGGCGGAGGTCGCGCTGGCGGCCGGCCAGCGCGCCGCCATCCGCCGCTCGGCGTTCCACGCGGGCGGCGCGCGCGAGGTCACCGTGGCCCGGGGCGACGGCCCGGCGGCGTCATCGGCCCCGCCGACGCTGGTGCTCGCGCCCGTCCGGCATCCGGTGCCGGTGCACGCGGTGCTGTTCCCGACGCCCGGCGACGGCGAGGTCGACGTGTCCGGACTCTCGTTCGGGCTGGTGGCCGATCGCGTCGGCAACCTGAATGGGTTCCAGCTGGCGCTGGGCTACAACCAGGTGGACGAGAACCTGCGCGGCCTTCAGCTGGTGGTGGGCGTCAACGCGGTGGGCGCCGGCTACCATGGCGCGCAGATCGCGGCGGGCGCCAACCTCGCGCGCGGCCGGGGCGACGGCCTGGCCCTCACCGCCGGCGCCAACGCCCTGAACGGCGACGGCAGTGGGGCCCAGATCGCGGCCGGGCTGAACCTGGCCACCGGCGTGTTTCGCGGGCTGCAACTGTCGGGCGGCCTGAACCTGGCCGGCACCTCCCGCGGCGCGCAGATCGCGGTCGCCAACTATGCGCAGCAGTCGGACGGCGCGCAGATCGGCGTGGTCAACGCCGCCAGTGAAGCCCGGGGCGCGCGGATCGGCGTCGTCAACGTGGTCGGCCACAGCCACGGGTTCCAGCTGGGCGTCGTCAACATCGCGGCGCACGACGACGGCGAGTCGCTGGCGCTGATCAACCTGATCGGCGACGGCATCCACGAGGCGGCCCTCTACGCCAGCGACGTGCTCCCCATGAACGTGGCGTTCAAGCTGGGCGGGCGGCACCTGTACACCGCGCTGGCGGCCGGCTATCAGCCGGGCGACGATCTGCCGGTGGGGCCGGCCCACTACACGCGTGGCACCCGGCGCTGGGGGCTGTCGGCGGGCCTGGGCTGGCGGTTCCTGGTCGAGCGCGGGCCGCTCGCGTACCTGGAGCTGGAGGCCGACCAGGTTCAGCTGCAGCAAAGCTGGAACTCGGGGGACAACCCGCCCTTCATCGCCTCGCTGCGCGTGCAGGCGGGCATCCGCGTGTTCCGCGACCTGGTGGTCCTGGGGGGCGTGGGGGCCAGCGTGGCGGTCGGCACCGACGGAGCGGACGCCGACCTGGGCTTCGGCCCGGAGAGCGTCTCGCACAGCGGCCGCACCACCGTCCGCGTCTACCCGGCGTTGATGCTGGGCCTGCAGATCTGACGGCGGGCGCAAAACAAAAGGGGAGAGGCCGCGAGGCCCCTCCCCTCTTTAGACATCAGGTCAGATCAGCGACGGCCTAGAAGTCGTCGTCGCCGCCCATCCCGCCGCCCATGCCCCCGGCGCCGCCGCCGTGGCTGTGACCACCGCCGCCCGACTTCTTCTTCGGGCGCTCGGCCACCAGGGCCTCGGTGGTCAGCATCAGCGAGGCGACCGACGCCGCGTTCTGCAGCGCCGCGCGCACGACCTTGGTCGGGTCGATGACGCCGGCCTTGACCAGGTCCTCGTACTCCTCGGTCGCCGCGTTGAAGCCGAAGGCGCCCTTGCCGTTCCGGACCTTCTCGATGACGATCGAGCCGTCGACGCCCGCGTTGCTGGCGATCTGGCGCAGCGGCTCCTCGGCGGCGCGGCGGATGATGTTGACGCCGTACTGCCGATCGTCGTCGAACTTCAGGTTGTCCAGGGCCGACAGGGCGCGGATGAGCGCCACGCCGCCGCCGGGGACGATCCCCTCCTCGACAGCCGCGCGCGTCGCGTGCAGCGCGTCCTCGACACGGGCCTTCTTCTCCTTCATCTCGGACTCGGTGGCCGCGCCGACCTTCACGACGGCGACGCCGCCGACCAGCTTGGCCAGCCGCTCTTGCAGCTTCTCGCGGTCATAGTCCGAGGTGGTCTCCTCGATCTGGACGCGGATCTGCTTCACGCGCGCCTCGATGTCGGCCTTCTTGCCGGCACCCTCGACGACGGTGGTGTTGTCCTTGTCGACGGTGATGCGCTTGGCGCGGCCCAGGTCCTTCAGCGTCAGGTTCTCCATCTTGAGGCCCAGGTCCTCGGTGATGGCCTGGCCGCCCGTCAGGACGGCGATGTCCTTCAGCATCTCCTTGCGGCGATCGCCGAAGCCGGGCGCCTTGACCGCGCAGACCTGCAGGGTGCCGCGCAGCTTGTTGACGACCAGGGTCGCCAGCGCCTCGCCGTCGACGTCCTCGGCGACGATCAGCAGCGGGCGGCCGGCCTTGGCCACCTGCTCGAGGACCGGGAGCAGGTCCTTCATGTTGGACAGCTTCTTCTCGTTGATGAGGATGAAGCAGTCCTCGAGCACCGCCTCCATCCGCTCGGCATCCGTCACGAAGTAGGGGGACAGATAGCCGCGGTCGAACTGCATGCCCTCGACCACGTCCAGCGTGGTCTCCATCGACTTGGCTTCCTCGACGGTGATGACGCCTTCCTTGCCGACCTTCTCCATGGCCTCGGCCAGGATGTCGCCGATCAGGCTCTCGCCGTTGGCGCTGATCGTGCCGACCTGCGCGATCTCGGTCTTGCCCTTGGTCGGCTTGGCCTGATCCTTCAGGTTCTCGACCAGCTTGGCGACCGCCGCGTCGATGCCGCGCTTGATGTCCATCGGGTTGTGGCCGGCGGTGACCAGCTTCGAACCCTCGGTGTAGATGGCCTGCGCCAGCACGGTGGCCGTGGTGGTGCCGTCACCCGCGATGTCGGAGGTCTTGGAGGCGACCTCCTTCACCATCTGGGCGCCCATGTTGGCCAGCTTGTCCTCGAGCTCGATCTCCTTGGCGACGGTGACGCCGTCCTTGGTGACCGTGGGCGAGCCCCAGCTCTTCTCGATGATGACGTTCCGGCCGCGCGGCCCCAGCGTCACCTTGACCGTGTTGGCCAGAATGTTGAGCCCGGTCGCGATGCTCTGACGGGCGCTCTGCGAAAAAACGATTTCCTTGGCAGCCATGTGTGTCTCCGATTCTCGAAATGAAAGCCGTTAACTAACTATTCCACGACCGCGAGGATGTCGTCCTCGCGCAGGATCAGGTGATCCGTCCCGTCGATCTTGATCTCGTTCCCCGAGTACTTCGAGAACAGGATCTTGTCGCCGGCCTTCACCTCCAGCTTGCGGAGGGAGCCGTCGTCTTGAACCTTGCCGTTACCGACGGCCACGACGACCGCCTCCATCGGCTTCTCTTTGGCCGTGTCGGGGATGTACAGCCCGCCGGCGGTCTTCTGCTGTTCCTCGATGCGCTTGACGAGAATACGGTCGTACAGCGGTCGGATCTTCATCTCTCTGTCTCCTTGCGTTCGTGGTCTTTAAACGTTGCCGGGCCAGCCTGAAGTTCAGGCAGCCTCGGACTTCTTGCCCTTGCTCGACTTGGTCGAGGTGGAGGCGGACTTGGATTCCTTACTGCTGGCGCCCTTGGACGAGCCCTGCTCGGCCGCGCCGTTCGGCTTCGGGCCCGAGTAAAGGTCGGCGTACCAGCCGCCGCCCTTCAGATGAAAGGAGGTCGCGCTGATCAGCTTTTCGACCTTCTTGGCCTTGCACTTCGGGCAGACCCGGACGGGCGGGTCCGACATCTTCTGCCACTCTTCGAACTGGTGGCCGCACGCGGCACAGGCATATTCATAGATGGGCATGCGCGGGGGAGCTTAAACACAAGCCCCGCGTCGTCAAGCAACCTTCGAGAGTGCTAACGATTCAGATAAATAGCGAATCGTTACAGGTAGTTAGCCCGTGCAGTTCGGGCTGGCGATCGGCCCTGGTTGCTGCTAGCGAACGACCTTTCGGAGCGCCGCCAGGAGGCCGTCGATGCGATCGCCGTAAAGCTTGGCGGCCGCGCGCCCCACGCAGATCCGGGCGCTGACCTCCAGAATCGTCTCCACCTCGCGCAGCCGGTGCTGGCGCAGCGTCTCGCCGGAGGAGACCAGGTCGACGATCCGGTCGGCCAGGCCGACCAGCGGCGCGATCTCGATCGAGCCGTACAGCTTGATGATCTCGGCGACCGTCCCGCGCGCCTGCAGGTGGCGTCGCGTGATCTCGGCGAACTTCGTCGCGTACCGCAGATGCACGTGCGCGTTCTCGTCCACCGGCCGATCTTCCGGCTCGGCGACCACCATGCGGCAGCGGCCGATCCGCAGGTCGAGCGGCTCGTAAAGATCGCGGTCCTGCTCTTCCAGGACGTCGCGTCCGGCGATCCCCAGGTGGGCAGCGCCGTGCTCGACGTAGGAGGGCACGTCGGTGTCGCGCACGATGAGGACCCGCATGTCGTGCTCGGGGATGGGGATGATGAGCCGGCGTCCCGCGCGCGCCTTCTCGGCCGCGCCCAGATCGAAGCCGGCCTTGGCGAACAGCGGGAGCGCCTCGTCCAGGATGCGCCCGCGCGGCAGCGCGATGGTCAGGGTCTCGCCCGGTTCGACCGCCGCGGCCGGCGCCGATTTGGATTTCGTCTTCACAGCGTCCCTCGGGCGCGGCGGACGTCGGCGCCCAGCGCGCGCAGCTTGCGGTCCAGGCGGTCGTAGCCGCGATCCAGATGGTAGATGCGCAGGATCTCCGTCTTGCCGGTGGCGATCAACCCGGCCAGCACCAGGCAAGCCGAGGCGCGCAGATCGGTGGCCATGACGGTCGCGCCCGCCAGCTTGCTGGGACCGCGCACGATGGCGGTCCGCCCCTCGACCACGATGTCGGCCCCCATGCGCTGCAGCTCGGGGACGTGCATGTAGCGGTTCTCGAAGATGGTCTCGGACAGCACCGACTGGCCGCGTGCGCGCGTCATGAGGACCATGAACTGCGCCTGCATGTCGGTGGGGAAACCGGGGAAGGGCTGGGTCGAGATGTCGGCCGGCTTGAACTCGGCCTTGCCGCGCACGCGAATGCCGTCCCCCTCGGCCGTCACCTCGGCGCCGGCGGCGCGCAGCTTGGCGATCACGGCGTCCAGGTGCTCGGGCAGGCACTCGCGGATCAGCACGTCGCCGCGCGTGATGGCGGCGGCCACCAGCAGCGTGCCGGCCTCGATCCGATCGGGGATGACCGCGTGCTCGATGGGCTGCAGGTCGTCCACCCCCTCGACGGTGATGACCGAGGTGCCGGCGCCGCGGATCTTGGCGCCCATCTTGTTGAGGACGCGCGCCAGCTCTTCCACTTCCGGCTCGCGGGCGGCGTTCTCGAGGGTGGAGAGCCCCTTGGCCAGCGCCGCCGCCATCATCAGGTTCTCGGTGCCGGTCACCGTGACCATGTCGAACACGATGGTGGCGCCGCGCAGCCGCCGGGCCCGCGCCGTCACGTAACCGTGCTCGAGGTCGATGCGCGCGCCCATGGCGGCCAGCCCCTTGAGGTGCTGATCGATGGGGCGGGCGCCGATCGCGCAGCCGCCCGGCAGCGACACGCGCGCCCGGCCGTAGCGCGCCACCAGCGGGCCCAGCACCAGCACCGAGGCGCGCATGGTCTTGACCAGGTCGTAGGGCGCCTCGTGCTCGACGATGTTCGAGGTGTCGACGTGGGCCACGCCCTGCCGCACCTCGGGGATCTGGGCCCCCAGGCGCTGCAGCAGCTTGCCCATCGTGCGCACGTCCCCCAGACCGGGGACGTTCCGATAGATCGACCGACCCTGGGCCAGCAGCGACGAGGCCAGGATCGGAAGCGCGGCGTTCTTCGAGCCGGAGACGCGCACCTCGCCGACGAGGCGCGCGCCGCCGCGGATGACGATCTTCTGCAAACGCGCTTAAGCGGCCGGGGCGCCGCCCTCGGCGGCAGCGGGCGCGGCCACGCCGGCGTGCTCGTCACAGAGGCCGCCCTTGGTGCGCGGCTTGCGGCAGCCTTCCTTGCTGCAGATCTTGTAGCGATGATGGTCGCCCACCTCGCCGCGCCGCCAGCCCATGAAGTGCTTGCGGCAGAGCCCCTTGGCCCGCACCGGCTGCTTGCACTTGTCGACGCTGCAGGTCTCGGCCGAGCCTTCGCCCGACGCCGGGGCTGCGGCCTTCTGCTTCTTCGCTTCAGTCTTGCTTTCGTCCGCCATGGCAGCGGGCCACTTTAGGCGGAACCGGCCGGGAGTCAAGCCGCGGTCGTGCGGCCCCGCGGCGCCCGGCCGTGGTAGAGAAACCGGCATGAAGATCGAGCTGGCCGACCGGATCCGCGAGCTGCCTCCGTACCTGTTCGCGCGCATCGACGCGCTCAAGAACGAGGAGCGGAAGAAGGGCAAGGACCTCATCGATCTGGGGATCGGCGATCCGGATCTCCCCACGCCCGAGCACATCGTGGCGGCGCTGGCCGAGGCCGGCCGCGACCCCAGCACGCACCGCTACCCCTCCTACGTGGGGATGCAGGCCTTCCGCGAGGCGGCGGCCGGCTTCATGAAGTCGCGCTTCGGCCTGGCCTTCGATCCGCAGAAAGAGGTCATCTGCGTCATCGGGTCCAAGGAGGCCATCGCCCACTTCCCGTTCGCCTTCGTCAACCCCGGGGACATCGTGCTCTGCCCCGACCCCGGGTACCCGGTGTACGCGACGCTGACCCGCTTCGCCGGCGGCGAGCCCTACTTCCTGCCGCTGCGCCGCGAGAACGGCTTTTTGCCCGACCTGGACGCGATCCCGGCCGACGTGGCCCGGCGCGCCAAGATCCTCTGGATCAACTACCCCAACAACCCGACGGCGGCGCTGGCGGCGCCCGGCTTCTACGAGAAGGTCGTGGCCTTCGCCGAGAAGAACAACGTCATCGTGGCCAGCGACCTCGCCTACAGCGAGATGTACTACGAGGCGCCCCCGCCGTCCTTCCTGGAGACGCCGGGCGCGCGCGAGGTCGGGATCGAGTTTCACTCGCTGTCGAAGACCTACAACATGACCGGCTGGCGCATCGGCTGGGCCTGCGGGAACCCGACGCTGGTGGGGGGCCTGGGGCAGGTCAAGACCAACGTCGACTCGGGCGCGTTCGACGCCGTCCAGCGGGCCGCCATCGCGGCGCTCACCGGCGATCAGGCCTGCGTGGCGCGGCAGCGGTCCATCTACCGCGAGCGGCGCGACGTCCTGTGCGGCGGCCTCAAGAAGGCGGGCTTCGACGTGCTGGTCCCCAAGGCCAGCTTCTACACGCTGGTCGCCAACCCGGCCGGCCTGACGTCGATCGACTTCGCGTCGCGGCTGCTCACCGAGGCCGGGATCGTCGCCACGCCGGCCACCGGGTTCGGCGCGGCCGGCGAGGGGTTCGTGCGGATGACGGTCTGCGCGGACAAGGCCCGGCTGGCCGAGGCGGTGGATCGCCTGACCCGCCTCAAGCTGTGATCGCATGAAGCCGATCGCGATCTCGCTGGGGGACCCGGCCGGGATCGGGCCCGAGATCGTCGCGCGTGCCCTGGCCGAGCGGCCGGACACCGACCTGCTGGTGTTCGGCGACCTGGGCCTGCTGGCGCGCGCGGCGGCGGCCGCGGGCGTGCCGGCGCCGGCGGCCACCCGGATCCGGGCGGTGACGGCCCTCCCGGACGGCCAGATCACGCCGGGGCACCCCAACGACGCCTCGGGCCGGGCGCAGCTCGCCTACCTGACCGCGGCGACGGACGCGGCGCTGGCCGGCGAGGTCGCGGCGCTGGTCACGGCGCCCATCTCCAAGGAGTGGATCGCGCGGGCCGGGTTCACCTTTCCGGGCCACACCGAATACCTGGCGGCGCGCGCTGGCGTGAACGAGTTCGCGATGATGCTGGCCGGCCCCGTCCTGCGCGTCACCGTGGCCACCACCCACGTCGCGCTGCGAGACGTGCCGCGGCTGCTGACCGCCGGCGGCATCGCCTCGACGATCTGGCTGACCGCCGAGGGTCTGGCCCGCCGCTTCGGGATCGCGCGCCCGCGCGTCGCGGTGGCCGGCCTGAACCCGCACGCGGGCGAAGCCGGCCGCTTCGGCGACGAGGAAGATCGCCTGGTCCGCCCGGCCGTCGAGCAGGCCCGGCAGCGCATCGCCGCCGCCGGGCTGCCCGCCACGGTCGAGGGGCCGCTGGTCCCCGACTCGGTCTTCCGGCAAGCCGCCCACGGGCAGTTCGACGCGGTCGTGGCGCTGTACCACGACCAGGGGCTGATCCCGCTCAAGCTGCTTCACTTCGACGACGGCGTGAACATCACGCTGGGGCTGCCGTTCGTCCGCACCTCCCCCGACCACGGAACGGCCTACGACATCGCCGGCACCGGTCGAGCTCGGGCCCAGAGCTTCCTGGCGGCGCTGGATCTGGCCGCCGCCTCCGCGCGCGGTTGACCTCGCGCCCCCGGCCGGGCGGCTCACCCGATTGACCGGTTCGCGCCGCGGTGCCTATGCTGCCCGCGGCTAGGGGGCTGTTCGGAGGGTCGACGTGAAGCAGAACGGGTCTGCGGTGCGGGTTCTCATCGTGCAGGACGAGGGGCTCGGTCCTCCGGCCCTGGATCGGATCCTGGGTCCGATGCAGCGGGACCTGGTCCGCGTGGAGTCGGTGCCAGAGGCGCGCGAGCTGATGCGGTCGAGCACCTTCGACCTGATCGTCGCCGACAGTGGCCGGATCCGCGGCGTGCTCGATGCGCTGTTCGCCTTCGTCGGGCTGTTCTCGCTGGGCGGGGTGGTCCTGGACGCGAACGAGGCCCCGCTGGTGGTCAGCGGGCTCCCGCGCGACCAGGTGATCGGGCGCCGCTTCGTCGACCTCCCCTGGTTCGAGCACTCGGCCGTCGAGCGGACCCGAATCGCCGCCGCCATCACGGCCGCCGGACACGGCGACCCGGTGCGGCTGGAAACGCAGATCTGGTCGACGCGGGGTGAGCTGCGCTGGATCGATGCCTCGTTCCTGCCGCTGCGCGACCAGGCCGGCGCCATCACGCACGTCGTCGGCTCGGGGGTGGACATCACCGCGCGCAAGCACGCCCAGGACGCCCTGGCCGCCAGTGAGGCCCGCCTGGCCGAGGCGCAGCGGGTGGCCCAGATTGGAAGCTGGGAGTGGACCGTCGCCGAGGATCGCGTGCGGTGGTCCGACCAGCTCTACGACATCTATGGGCTGGCCAAGACCGCGTTCGCCCCCACGTATGACGGTTTCCTGGCGCGCGTGGTGCCCGAGGACGTCGAGCACACGCGCGCGATGATCGGCGCGGCGCTGAAGTCGATCT
>Ga0070679_100006687_pt1 | contig 10754 bp, 8 predicted proteins | sample KBSC63BmetaG_FD_65652 | JGI IMG/M metagenome (GOLD analysis project Ga0070679, IMG submission 65652) | Corn rhizosphere microbial communities from Kellogg Biological Station, Michigan, USA - KBS C6-3B metaG | ecosystem: Host-associated > Plants > Roots > Rhizosphere | place: USA: Michigan... | reverse complement strand
TACCGCCGGTCCGATGTGACCTACGACGTCGTCGGCGTCTGGGACGGCGCCTTCTTCCGCCTGGACGATCACATCAAGCGCTTTCGCGCCTCGATGCGGTCGCTGCGTCTGGAGCCGCCGGAAAGCGACGACAATATCGGGCGGGTTCTCGCCGCCTGCGTTCGGCGCTCGGGGCTGCGCGAGGCCTATGTGGCGATGGATTGCCTGCGCGGACGACCGAAGCCGAGCGGACCGCGCCATCCGATCAATTGCCGCAACTACATCGCCGCCTTCGCCATCCCCTGGGTCTGGGTGATGCCGCCCGAGATGCAGGAGCGCGGCGCGCATCTGATGATCGCGAAGACGCCGCGGATCGCCGATGACTCGGTCGATCCCACGGTCAAGAACTTTCATTGGGGCGATCTGACGCGAGGGTTGTTCGAGGCCTACGACAAGGGCGTCGACAATTGCGTGCTGCTCGACCGCGACGGTTTCGTCACCGAAGGCCCGGGCTTCAACGTCTTCGCGGTGATCGACGGCGCCGTCGCCACCCCCGATCGCGGCGCGCTCGAGGGCATCACGCGTCTTTCCGTCGTCGAGCTGTGCAAGGATCTCGGCATTCCCTGTGCGATCAGGCCCCTGCCGGCGGCGGAATTGCGCGACGCGGATGAAATCTTCCTGGCGACGACGGCGGGCGGCATCATGCCGGCATCGCGCATCGACGGGCGGATTCTCGGTAACGATCGGCCGGGGCCGATCTCGGCACGGCTGCGCGAGCAGTTCTGGACGAAGCGTGCCGCCGGTTGGCACGCGACGCCGATCGACTATACGGCAATCGACGAATTACAGTGAAGTGCGTTCGTAACGATTTCAACCAAGGGAGGGACCCAATGATACGACATGCTTCCAAGCTAGCGACATGCGGCGCCATGGTGGCCGGCATGGTCGGTCTCGCCAGCGCAAGCTGGGCGCAGACCGAAGTCAAGAGCCCGACGCTCGATGCGGTCAAGAAACGCGGCCAGCTGGTGTGCGGAATCGACACCGGCATCCCCGGCTACGCCTATCAGGACGCCAGCGGCAAGTGGCAGGGGCTCGACGTCGCCCTGTGCCGCGCGGTGGCGGCGGCGACGCTCGGTGACCCCGAGAAGGTCAAGTATATCGGCACCACGTCGAAGGTTCGTTTCTCGGTCCTGCAATCGGGCGAGATCGATCTGCTGGTCCGCGATTCGGAGCTGACGCTGACGCGCGATTCGCAACTCGGCCTCATGGAGATCACACCAAATTTCTATACCGGCCAGACCATCATGGTGCGCAAGAGCCTCAACGTCGCCCATGTCAAGGACCTCAACGGCGCGACGATCTGCATGCTCACCGGAACGACGCTGGAAACGAACATCTCCGACTATAACCGCGCCAACAACATCAAGATCGGCACGCTCCTCTTCGACCGTCCCGAAGAGGCCTTCGCCGCCGCCGAATCCGGTCGCTGCGACGGCTACACCGATGACGGCGGCAGCGTCGCCGCGGCGCGCTCGGCGATGAAGAAGCCTGACGACTGGGTCTTCCTGCCCGAGACGCTGTCGCGGCAGCCGCTCGGTCCGCACACCCGCCAGGGCGACGACCGCTGGACCAACATCGTGAAGTGGACGCATTTCGCGATGCTCGAGGCGGAAGAGCTCGGCATCACCAAGGCCAATGTCGACGAGATGAAGAAGTCGTCGACCGATCCGCAGGTGAAGAAGTTCCTCGGCCTCGAAGGCGATCTCGGCAAGGGGCTCGGCCTCGACAACGATTTTGCTTACAAGATCGTGAAGGCCGAGGGCAATTACGGCGAGGTCTACGAGGCGACGTTCGGCTCCAAGGGGCTGGGCCTGCCGCGCGGCCTCAACAACCTCTACAGCAAGGGCGGGCTCATGTATCCGTGGTCCTGGTACTGAGCGGCAAGCCCTAGCGGATTGCAATGGTCAGGCGGCCGTCATCCCGCGCCTATGCAGCTCAATGGCTTTTGCTGTTGGCGGTGCTGGCGGTCGCCTGGTTCATCGTCGCCGACGCCGCCGACAATCTCGGGCGCCGGAACATCTCGTTCGGCTTCGGCTTTCTCGCCGATCGAGCGAATTTCGACATTCCGTTCCGTCTGGTGCCGTGGATCGAGTCCGACACCTACGGACGGGCGCTGCTCGTCAGCTTCCTCAACACGCTGCTGGTCTCTGCGTTGGGCATCGTCGTGGCGACCCTGCTCGGGCTCCTCGTCGGCATCATGCGCTTGTCGGTCAACTGGCTGGTCCGCAGCGTCGCCCTCGCCTTCATCGAGTTCGTACGTAACACGCCGCAGCTCATCCAGATCATCTTCTGGTATGTCGCCGTTCTGCAGACGCTGCCGTCGCCGCGCCAGAGCATCGTCCTGCCCGCCGGCCTCCTCCTCAACATCCGCGGCCTCTACATCCCGAATGCGATCCTGGGCGCGCATGGCGCGCTGCTGGCGTGGCTCGCCGTCGCCGCCGTGATCGCCACGCCGTTCGTCTGGCGGCTCGATATCGGCGGATGGCGCATCGGCGCCAAGGCGCTCGTCCTGCCGGTGCTCGCGGCAATCCTGCTCGGCGCCGGGGTCGATCGGCTCGAATGGCCGGTCCTGAAGGGGTTCAACATCGCCGGCGGCACCCAGGTTCCGCCGGAGCTAGTGGCGCTCTGGGCGGGGCTGTCGATCTACACGGCCGCCTTCATCGCCGAGATCGTGCGCGGCTCGATCCAGGCCGTGCCCAAGGGGCAGGGCGAAGCGGCCAAGGCGCTGGGGCTCAAATCCGCGCCACGGATGTTTCTCATCATCCTGCCGCAGGCGCTGCGCATCATGGTGCCGCAGCTCACCAGCCAATATCTCAACATCATCAAGAGCAGCACGCTCGGCGCCGCCGTCGCCTACCCCGAGGTCTTTCAGATCTTTGCCGGCACGGTGATGAACCAATCGGGCAGGGAGATCGAGACGATCATCATCGTCATGGCCATCTTCCTGGCGATCAACCTGCTCGCCTCGGCGTTCATGAATTGGTACAACCAGCGCGTCGCCTTGGTGGAGCGGTGAGGATGCTGGCTCGACGTCCTCATCCCACCGCGCCGGCTCGCGGATACGCTCCGTGGCGATAGGAAGCACGGTCATCACCGGTAAGCGGCCATCGCCCGGTCGCCCGCCGGGCGGGGATGCCGGCGATGCAATCGAACAGGGTCCCGGCGGGACGACGCCGCGCCCGATCGACTGGCTTCGGCGCAACCTCTTCAGCTCGCTCGGCAACACCCTCCTGACCTTTGTCGTCCTGGCGTTCCTCGCGCTGACCATTCCACCCTTCCTGCGCTGGGCGATCACCGACGCGAGCATCGCCGGCGCGACCAGGGCGGCGTGTGGCGGCGACGGCGCCTGCTGGACATTCATCAGGGTCAGGCTGCCGCTCTTCTTTTACGGGCATTACCCGCCTGCCGAAACGTGGCGGGTCAATGCCGTCGTGATTCTTCTGATCGCCTTCGGCATTCCGGTGATGCGCGATCGCGTCCGGCGGCGCGGCTTGTGGGTGTTTCTGCTGCTCACTGCGTTTCCGCTGCTCGCAGCCATCCTGCTCGTCGGCGGGCTGCCCGGCCTGCCCTACGTCGATACCAATCTGTGGGGCGGGTTGATGCTCGACGTCATCATCTCGTTCGTGACGGTGGCGGGATCGCTGCCGCTCGGCATCCTGCTGGCGCTCGGCCGCCGCTCCGAGCTGCGGATCGTGCGTCTTCTCTCGGTCGGCTTCATCGAGCTGTGGCGCGGCGTGCCGCTGCTGACCGTGCTCTTCATGTCGGCGGTCATGGTGCCGCTGTTCCTGCCCAACGGCGTCAGCGTCGACCGCCTCGTCCGCGCCCTCATCGCCCTCGTCCTGTTCAACGCCGCCTATATGGCGGAGACGGTGCGCGGCGGGCTGCAAGGCGTTACCCTCGGCCAGGAGGAGGCGGCCTATGCCGTGGGCTTGCGCTGGTGGCAGGTTCAGGCCTTTGTCGTGCTGCCGCAAGCCCTCCGCTACGTCGTGCCGGGTCTCGTCAACAACATCGTCGATCTCTTCAAGGACACGACCCTGGTCAGCATCATCGGCCTCTTCGATCTGCTCGGCGCCGTCAGCCAGGCGCTCAAGGATCCCGCCTGGCTCGGTTTCGCCAAGGAAGGCTATGTCTTCGCCATGGTCGTCTTCTTCGTCTGCTGCTTCGCCATGTCGAGCTATGGCAGGAGCTTCGAGCGCCGGCTCAATCGCCACCGTGAGGGTACCAGCCAACAAAAATCCTAACGATGCGGCATCGTCCGGCCGGCCGCGAGAGCGCTATTTCGGCGCGATTGCTTAGGACAAGCCGCGTCGACGCCTTTATCCGGTTCTCTCGGAATTAACTAAAATAAACCGATTGTTAATCTCTTGGCACCCAAAGTTGCCGAAATCGGATAGGTCGCTCACTCATGATTCCGAGGACCGCGCTGTGGACCGGGTTGATGCGGCTTGCGGCAGCGCGCCCTGGCGGCGTCGCCGAAGCAACCCTCGGCCCGTCCGGGGAGGCGGCGTGAGCGTCCGCCCCAAATTCTCGTGGCGCCGCCGCATCGGCCTGAAGGAGGCGCTCATCGTCTTCTCGGGCGCGCTGATCCTCGCCTTTGGCGGCATCCTGGCCCAATCGTCCTACCGCACGCATCGACAGATCGTCGGCGATGCCGTTCAGGCGGCCGACGGCATCGCGCGCTCGGCGGAAACCAATACGGGTCGCACCATCCGCTCGATCGATGCCATGCTCGTCGGCATCGGCCAGGCGCTGGCCTCGGATTATCGCGATGCGCCGATCGGCGGCCGGGCGGTGCACGCCATGCTGCGCCGGATGAAGGAACAGACGCTCTCGGTGCGCGACATCCTGATCGTCGACGGGAACGGCCAATCGGTGAATGGCGGCGATGCCGCCTTCAGCCGGTCGGGCGGCTACGCCGAGCGCGACTTCTTCACGGCGCAGCGCGCCGGGCCGCCCCGTCTGTTCATCGGCCGCCCGCAACGCAGCGCGCCGACCGGAAGCTGGTCGATCTTCATGAGCCGGCCGCTCGATTTCGCCGACGGCTCGCGCGGCGCGATCGTCGCCGAGGTGCCGGTCGGGACGTTCCGCGAGTTCTTCACCTCGATCGTCGCCATCGGCGGTTTCCGTGTCGCGCTCATGTTCGACGACGGCACGCAGATCGTCAGCGAGCCCTTTGACGGGCAGGCGATCGGCGGCCGGGATCCGACCGCCACCGCCGTTCTCGACCGCCTGCGCGCCCGCCGCTCGGCCTCCTTCGAAGCGCCGCTCGATCCCGACGGCGGCGCCACCATCGTCAGCTATCGGCCGCTTCCCGATTGGCCGCTGATCGTCGCCGTGTCCATCGGCAAGGATGCGCTCCTGCAGGCATGGCGCGCCGAACGCCGCGATTATTTCATTATTTTCGCGATGATCTCGCTGACCATCGGCGTCTTGACCTGGGGGCTGGTCGGCCTGCTCGATCGACGTCGCGACTACGTTCAGGAACTGCGCCGAAACGAGACGAAGCTGGAACAGCAATCGTCGCTTCTGCAAAGCACCCTCGATCATATGGGCGAGGGGTTGAGCGTGTTCGACCGCGACCATCGCCTGCTGGCGTGGAACGATCGCTTCATCTCGCTGCTCGGCCTGCCGCCGGGCGTCGGCCTCGGCACGAGGATGGAAGACATCCTGCGGCTGCAGGCGCGGCGCGGCGATTTCGGCGCCGTCGACATCGAGAGCGAAATCCGCTCCCGCCTCGATCGTCTGCGGCGCGACGAAACGCAGACGTTGGAACGGACGACGATGAGCGGCCGCATTCTCGAAATCCGCCGGCGCCGCATGCCGCATGGTGGTTTCGTCACGCTCTACTCCGACATCACCGAGCGCAAGCTGGTCGAACGGGAGATGAGCGACGCGCGCAACCAGGCCGAGATCGCCAATCGCAGCAAGAGCGAATTCCTCGCCAATATGAGCCATGAGCTGCGCACGCCGCTGAATGCCATCATCGGTTTCTCGGACATCCTGCGCAGCGAGAAATTCGGCGGTATCGGCAATAGCAAATATCTTGAATACGTGCGCGACATCCACACGTCGGGCGTCCATCTTCTCGACCTCATCAACGACGTGCTCGACATGTCGAAGATCGAGGCCGGCAAGCTCGAGCTTTTCGAGGAGGAGGTCGCGATCCCCGAACTCGTCGCCTCGTGCCTCGCCATGGTCGGCGAGCGGGCGCGCGAGCGTCAGATCCGTGTCGTCGCCGATCTCAGTCCCCAGTCGCGGTATATCTGGGCTGATCTACGCGGTCTAAAGCAAATTGTTCTCAATATACTGTCGAATGCGGTTAAATTTTCCCATGACGACAGCACGGTGACGATCGCCTCGCGGCTCGAAGCCGATGGCGGCGTCATCATTTCCGTCATCGATCACGGCATCGGCATGACGGAAGAGCAGATCGAACGGGCGCGCCAACCCTTCGGCCAGGCGCATGCGGCGACCACCCGCGCCTATGGCGGTACCGGCCTCGGATTGCCGATCACGCAGCGCCTGGTCGAGCTGCATGACGGCGTGCTGCGCATCGACAGCGTGCCCGGCGGGGGTACGAAAGTCCTGATCCTCTTCCCGGCCATGCGCACGCTCAATTCGCTAAAGCGCGCCTAAGCTCCCGTCAGGAAGAAGCCGGGTCCGGCGGTCCGGCGCAGCTCGGCGCCGGCATCGGCGCCGAGCGCCGCCGCGTCGCTCGCGGCGCCGCTTCTGGCGACGCGATGGCAACGCGTCCCATCGGGGCTGATCACCATGCCCCGCAGCGCCAGCGTTCCGGCGCCGAGCTCGGCAAGCGCGGCGATCGGGGTCCGGCAGGAACCGTCGAGCGCCGCCAGGAGCGCCCGCTCGGCGGTGATGCGGTATTCCGCTTCGACATCATGCAGCGGCGCCAGGAGGCCGCGCGTACGCTGATCGTCGATGCGACACTCGACGCCGATCGCCCCCTGGGCGGGCGCCGGCAGCATCTCGTCGGTCGACAGGATCGAGGTGGCGGCGCCTTCCTGGCCGATGCGCCGCAACCCGGCAAGCGACAGCAGCGTCGCGTCGCACTCGCCCGCGGCGAGCTTGGCGATGCGCGTTCCGGCATTGCCGCGGATCGGCACGATGCGCAGGTCGGGCCGCAGATTGAGCACCTGCGCCGCGCGCCGCGGCGAGGCGGTGCCGAGGATCGCGCCCTGCGACAGCGCGCGCAGGGTCTTTGCCCTGGGAGACAGGAAGGCATCGCGCGGGTCGTCGCGCGGCAGCAGGCAGACGATGTCCAGCCTCGCCGGCAGCCAGGTCGCGACATCCTTCATCGAGTGAACGGCGAGATCGATGGCGCCGGCGATCAGCGCCTCCTCGATCTCCTTGGTGAAAAGTCCCTTGCCGCCGATCTCGTAGAGCGGCCGATCCTGCACGCGGTCGCCGGTCGTGCGGATGATGACGATCTCGAGCGCGTCCGGCGCCGCGAGGTCGCGGTGCGCGGCGGCGAGGCGATCGCGCACCATCCGAGCCTGGATGAGCGCCATCGGGCTGCCGCGGGTGCCGATGCGAAGGGGATGTGGCTGCGCCATGATCGTTGCGTCGGCATCCTATCCGGCAATCGCGAAAAAGCAACTCGGCCCGATCGGCCGACAATTCTTAACATGCGGCATTTCCCTTGCGCGCATTGCCCGATGCGGCAACACTCGCCGAAGAAAACATCGGGGAGGCTGGGTTCTCATGGCACGCTTAACTCATTGCGCTGCGGCGCTGGCAGCCGTTCTGGCGGTGGCGACGGTTGCGCAACCGGCGCACGCGGCAAAGACGGTCCTCAATGTTGGGATGGCGGCGATCGATGCCGGCAGGCTCGATCCGCACCTCTCGGCGACGACGCCGGACAAGGCGCTGTTCGATTGGATGTTCAACGGGCTCGTGCGCATGAAGCAGGGCACGATGAACCCCGATCCGGCGCTGATGGAAGGCGATCTTGCCGAGAGCTGGAAATCGTCCGAGGACGGCAAGCAGTGGACGTTCAACCTGCGCAAGGGCGTTCAGTGCCATCATGGCTATGGCGAGTTCACCGCCGATGACGTCGTCTATTCGCTGGCCCGCGCGGGCGATCCCAAGCGTTCCGCCTTCTCGAGCGACTTCAAGGACTTCGAGAAGGTCGAGGCGGTCGACAAATATACCGTCAAGATCACCCTGAAGAACCCGGTGCCCAGCCTGCTCGGGCTGCTCATCAACTATCAGGGCGGCAACATGGTGTGCAAGAAGGCGGCCGAGGAGATGGGCGAGAATTTCGCCCAGAAGCCGATCGGCACCGGCCCCTTCATGTTCGGCGAGTATAAATCGAAGGAATCGGTGACGCTTCTCGCCAACCCGCAATATTTCCGCGGCAAGCCGAAGCTCGATAAGATCGTCTACCGTTACATCCTCTCCGATGCGAGCCGCGACCTCGCCTTCACGTCGGGCGAGATCGATCTGACCTACGGCAAGCAGGATCAGACCTGGGTCGACCGGATGAAGAAGGAGAAGGACACGATCGTCGATGTCTTCGATCCGGCCGAGCTGTCGACGCTCTATCTCAACGTCACCAAGCCGCCGCTCGACGATCTGCGCGTCCGCCAGGCGATCGCCTATGCGATCAACCGCGACCAGGTCGTGCAGTTCAAGGGCAAGGACATCTCGCGCGCCGCCAAGTCGATCGTGCCGATCGGCTATCTCGGGCAGAGCGATGACGTGCCGCTGCTGCCCTACGATCCCGAGAAGGCGAAGGCACTGCTCAAGGAAGCCGGCCATCCGAACGGCCTCACCATCCACATCATCCACACCAACCTGCCCGGCATGTTGACGATGATGGAAGTGGTCCAGGCGCAGCTGCGCAAGGTCGGCATCATCCTCGACATGGAGGTCGTCGAGCACGCGACGTTCCACGCCGATATCCGCAAGGATATGAGCCCGATCGTCCATTACGCCGCCGCCCGCTTCCCCATCGCCGATACCTATCTGACGCAGTTCTTCCACTCGCGCAGCATCGTCGGCACGCCGACCGCGGTGACGAATTTCTCGCATTGCAACGACGCCGATGCGGAAATCGACGCCGCGCGCATCGAGCCGGACCCGGCCAAGCAGAAGGCGCTGTGGAAGACGGCGCAGCAGAAGCTGATGGCCAAGGTGTGCGGCATCCCGATCTACGAGCAGCCGCAGATCTGGGCGCGGCACGCCTCGCTCGATTACGGCTTCCCGCTGAAGGGGTCGCTCAGCCTTGGTCCGGTCATCGACGAGGGCACGCACTTCACGCAGTGAAGTGCGTGATACCCCCCACCCTAACCCTCCCCCTCAAGGGGGGAGGGGATTGCTTGGCTCTGCCCCTCACTTCCCCCTCCCCCCTTGCGGGGGAGGGTCGGGGTGGGGGGTAGCCGGCGGGTAAACCCCCGATGCTCGGTTACATCGTCAAACGCCTGCTCCTCGCCATCCCGACGCTGTTCGCCGTCCTCACGATCGTCTTCGTGCTGGCGCGCGTCCTGCCGGGCGATCCGGCGCAGACGATTCTCGGCGATCAGGCAAGCCAAGAAGCGCTCGAGAATATGCGCCACCGCCTCGGCGTCGATAAGCCGATCGGCGCGCAATATGTCGACTTTCTCGTCAACGCCGTGCGCGGCGAGTGGGGCAACTCGCTGGTGACCGGCAAGCCGGTCGTCGAGGAGGTGAGCAACGTCCTGCCCTATACGATCGATCTGACGGTGACCTCGATCGTTCTTGGCGCCCTCGTCGGCGTGCCGCTCGGCGTCTGGTCGGCGCTGCGCCGCAATACCTGGGTCGATTATGTCGCCCGCATGGGCTCGCTGCTCGGCCTGTCGTTTCCCGCCTTCGTCTCGGCGATCCTGCTGCTTCTCGCCTTCGCCATCGAGCTGCGCTGGTTCCCGGTGATCAGCACCGGCAAGGGGTTGAACAGCCTCGTCCTCCCCGCCGTCAATCTCGGCATCATCATGGCCGCCTATGTGACGCGGGTGACGCGCTCCTCGATGCTCGAGGTGCTGGGCGAGGACTACATTCGCACGGCGCGCGCCAAGGGTGTTCCGACGCGCGCCGTCATCTGGCGCCACGCCTTCCGCAACGGCCTCATTCCCGTGGTCACCGTGGTCGGTCTCTATCTCGGCATCCTGATTGGCAATTCGGTGCTGACCGAGATCGTCTTCAACCGGCCCGGCCTCGGCAAGCTGATCGTCAGCGCCCTCAACCAGCGCGACTATACGGTGCTGCAAGGGATGATGGTCGTCTATGCCTTCGCCATCGTCCTGGTCAATCTGCTGACCGACCTCACCTATGGCTTCATCGATCCCCGGGTGAAACGCCAATGAAGGTGATGTTTAGAGATGGCAAAGGCCGCGCTCCTGCCTCCTCCCCCGCAAGCGGGGGAGGAATGAGGTGGGGGAAGCCGGGGTTCCTCATGAATTCGGCCGAGCTTTCACCGATGACAGCATCCCCCACCCTACCCTCCCCCGCAAGCGGGGGAGGGATGACGACTGTACGCCAATGAGCGCCGACACCGTCGTGCTTCGCCGCGGCTCGTCCTATGCGCTGCAGCAGCTCGCCCGCGCCTTCAACGCCAACGCGACCTCGTGGATCGGCCTGATCACCTTCCTCGTCATCGTCGCGCTCGCCGTGCTCGCCCCTCTCATCTCGCCCTACGATCCGCTCGACCAGGACATCCTGGCGCGGCTCGAAGGCCCGTC
>Ga0070679_100006686_pt1 | contig 10754 bp, 7 predicted proteins | sample KBSC63BmetaG_FD_65652 | JGI IMG/M metagenome (GOLD analysis project Ga0070679, IMG submission 65652) | Corn rhizosphere microbial communities from Kellogg Biological Station, Michigan, USA - KBS C6-3B metaG | ecosystem: Host-associated > Plants > Roots > Rhizosphere | place: USA: Michigan... | reverse complement strand
CATTCTGTTGGCGGCGCTGCCTCTCCTGTTGATGTTCAAGACGGGCAAGGGGAGAGGGTCAGCAGGGATGGCGCATTAACTACCGGGGACGGGCGATGGGCGACGGGGGACGGACGGGAAAGAGCGACCGGTTGGCAGCGACCGACGTTGCGAGACAGGCTTATGAGGCGATGTCGCTATCCGTAGTCTCGTCCGTCCCCCGTCGCCCATCGCCCGTCCCCGGTAGTTAGTCGTCCGTCGCCCGTCCCCGGTAGTTAGTCGTCCGTCGCCCGTCCCCGGTAGTTAGTCGTCCGTCGCCGGTCCCCGGCAGTTACGGAATCACGTATCCCCTACCACGAGCTGAAACCGGCCAGCTCGTCTCCACACTGTCGCCTCTGACTCCGGCGATTACGTCGTTCAAGTGCACGACGACGCACACGTGGTTGGGAATGATGCGCACCTTCTCGCCGACCGCGGGCTTCCAACTCGTATTCGAGAGATCGAGAATGCCGTGCTCCTCGGACATTCCCTTCACGACCACCTCGCGGTGGTTCATCACGCAGCCGAATCCCTCGCCTTCAACGCCGCGCATTGGCTCTCGGCCCAATGCTTTGCTGCCCGCGTCGATCACCGCTTGATTGGGAACTGCGGTGCTCACGACCGTCGCTAGCACGGTGAACGCGCAGTCGTCCCAACCGCACGCGCCAATTTCCGCCGTAGTGCGATCGTTGTAGACGTACGTCCCTGGGCGAAACTCGGTCACGCCCTCGATCTCGTGCGTGCGCCACAGCGTTGGCGTCGATCCGCCGCTGACAATGCTCGGACGAACCCCGGCACGATCGAAGGCGTTGATCGCGCCCTGAACCGCGGCGCTCAGGCTCTCGAGCTTCGCTGATTGCGCGTCGACTTGGTCGCGAACGTGGCCTGGATAGAACGCGATACCCGCGAATTCGAGCGGCGGTCGCGCGACCACGGCCTTCGCGAGCGCGATCGCATCGTCGAGCTTCGGAACGCCGACACGATGCATGCCTAAGTCCAGCTCGATGTAGACGCGAACGGGCCGATTGGCCTCGCGCGCCGCGGCTGCGGCGTCTTCAATGGCGGCGAGCGAGTCGAGTGCGACGGTCAATGTCACCGATGGAGGCAATGCGGCAAGGCGAGCCGCGCGTCGCATTCCGACCGGCGGATAAGCCACGAGCAGGTCGTTGCACACGCCGCTCATCACTTCCGCTTCGAACGCGGTAGCGCACGTAAGCCCGACGGCGCCGCGGCGCAACTGCTCGCTCGCAATACGCGGAGATTTGTGCGTTTTGATGTGCGGACGTAATGACAGCCCGTGTGCGGTTGCATACTCGGCGGCCTGGTCGAGATTACGGGCAAGCCGATCCAGATCCACGACCGGTACGGGCGTCTCGAGCTCGGCGATCATCAACGACATGTTATGCACGACCCTCAATCAAGTGGAGACGTAAATGAAACAGCGCGAGCGCCAGTGGCAACCTGTCACCCTCGGCCCGAGCGTGCCAGCACCCGTCGGTGCCTATTCGCCCGCGGTGCGCGCAGGTCCGTTCGTCTTTGTGTCAGGTCAGGTGCCTCGCAATCCCGAAACCGGTGAGCTCGTCGGCGAGGATGTCGAATCGCAGACGCGGCAAGTCGTCGCGAACGTCAAGCGCGCGCTCGAGGCTGCGGGCGCATCACTTTCGGATCTCGTGTCCGTGACAGTCTATCTCGAGGACATCGGCGACTGGGACCGCTTCAACACCGCGTACAAAGCGTTGATGTCCGCACCGTATCCGACGAGGACGGCGCTCGGTGCGCACCTGCACGGCTTCCTCGTGGAAATCTCGGCTGTGGCGTACCTCGGAGACGCGTAAAAGTTCCATCGCGTGCGCCGTGGCAACACAACGTTTGTGCATTAACGCTCATCGAGCGGCGCCGTCTACCAGAATGACGTCTTTACACCGTTCTGGTGGAGGTTTTGCCATGTTGAGAATTCGATCGGCGCTCGCTGCATTTCTCGTATCGAGCGGCGCCGCTGCAGTCGCACAAGCACAGCAGCCAACGACGCCGGCGCCGCAAGCGCATGCACGCAAGGGCATGTGGGGTGGTCCCGGACGTGGCGGTGGCGGCCGGGCTCTGCTTCGCGGCATGACGCTGAGTGACGCGGAGAAGGCTAATCTGAAGGCTGTGCATCAGAAGTATGCCGCGCAGATGAAAGCGATCAACGAGCAGTACAAGCCGCAGCACGAGCAGATTCGGGCGGCGCGACAGCGCGGTGATACGGCCGCGGTGCGATCACTGATGGCGCAGAATTCCGGCGAGCGCGATCAGATGCGCAGTCTGATGACCGCCGAGCGCAACGACATTCGCGGCGCGCTCACGCCGGACAACCAGGCGAAGTTCGACGCCAACGCCGCGAACATGAAGAAACGGTTCTCACAGCGCGGCGGCAAAGGCCGCGCGAATGGTCAGCCGGGAACTAGCGGCGATGGTTTGTAGTAAGAGTCATAGAGGGAGGTTCGCGTGATGAGTACTGGCGTACGGGTGGGTACGTCACCTCTTCCGCGACACAACGGTCTGGAGCTTCGACTCCAGGCCGTTGTTTTTTTTAGGGAATGCTCCATCACGAAATGACTGCCCATCCAACGCGTCTCCGATGACCGGCGTCGCACCGCCAGGAAGCTTCGTGTTGGACCTTGGTCGTATGAGCGCGTGAACCGTGTGTCCGCGCGTGACTAGCCGGGGGATCGAGCGTCGTCCCAGATAGCCGGTTCCGCCGGTGAGGAAGACCGTAGCGCGGTTGCGTTGTCGCGGGGTGAATACGTGCCAACCGACGGCACGGATTGGTGGAGAGTGATTCGACGATCGGTCGATGATTGCTGTCGAATACGATCGGTGTGCTTCCAAAACAATTCAGCGCGAGCCCTCCTGCCGCCGGTCGGCGGCGCACGGCGATGCAGCCTCCAGCTCAAGCCTTTCCGCTTCTTTCGTTCATCGGCGTCGTCATTCAGATGGGTGGCGCGCTGCTGCTCATCGCGCTGTTCGCGTTGTTGCGTCGGTTCGTGCTGCGACGAGCGTACTTCGCGGCGTGGAGCGCTTCATGGACGGCGATCGCGATCGCGATTGCGGCAGTCGTGATACGGTACATCCTGATGCCGGAGTTCGTGGGATCTCTGCTCGACGAACGGCATCCCATCACGCTGACGCTGTACTTCATCTATCAAACGTGCAAGGGACTCGCGCTCGTGTACTTCGTGCGCGGCACGCTGATGTACGTCACCGGAAATAGCGCCGGATTGCGCGCTACCCGCCGCCTCTGGATCGCGGCCGTTGGATTCGCGCTGGTCTCGACGTGGGTCTCCGGCACGGGACTCAACGAGATGGTCGTCTGGCAGAGCGCACTCGCCGTTCCCGCGCTCGGCTACTGTGCGTGGGCGATGTTTCGGCTCCCGCGGCCGCGCAGAACGACAGGAAGCAAGGCGGCCGCCAGCGCGTTCGCCCTGCTCGCCACGCTGTGGCTCCTCTATGCCATCACGTTCACCGCGATCATTCGCCATGCACCGGGTGACCTCACCGATTGGTCGCTCGAGTTTGCCCGACTCAATCCGTTTTACGATCTCGCGCTCGACCTCGTGCTCGGGTATTCGATGATCCTCGCGCTGATGGAGGATGCGAAGCGCGAGGTCGACGACGCGCAGGCCGAGCTCCGCCTGACGCACGATCGGCTCCGGCGAGCGGCGCTCACGGATTCGCTCACGGACTGCCCGAACCGGCGCGCGTTCGCCGACGGCATCGGCCTCGACATGGTGCGCGCGACGTTCGGCACGGTCGTGATGGCGGACATCGACAACCTGAAACGCGCGAACGATCGGCACGGCCATTCGATCGGCGATCAGCTCATCCGCTACTGTGCCGAGGTTCTGCGACACGACCTGCGGCCGTATGACAAGCTGTATCGATGGGGCGGAGACGAGTTTCTCCTCGTACTTCCGTCAGCGCGTGCTTCCGACGTGTTGGGTCGCCTTCGCCGCGCCGTCGACGACGCGGAGCCCATAACGCGGAACACGCCCGGACAGGCGATCCGGCTCCAAGTAAGCCTCGGGGCCGCCGACTATTCCAGCTCAGCCGAGCTGGCGGCGGCTATCGAGCGCGCGGACAAGGCCATGTACGCCGAGAAGGCCCGCCGAAAGGTGGACGTCCGCCTTGCGCTAGTAGAGGACACGCCGCCAACGTCAACGTCGGCCGTGCGTTAAACTGATGGCCGGCGCCAATGCGCCGGCTCTCGTCCAGCGGCGCTTCTCGCGCCGCCTCCCACCACGGAGTAACTCGATGCGCTCAACCACGATTGCCCTCGTCGCGGTCGCCGTACCCGTCAGCGCCGCTGTCGCGCAGCAGGCGACGACCGCGAAGCGAGCCTTTGCCTCCGGCGACTGGTACAAGGTCACGCAGGTGGCCGCGCCCGCGCTCTCACCCGATGGCGGAAAGGTTGCGTTCACCGTGACGACGGTGCGCGAAGCGGAGAATCGCCGGCACAGTGAGGTGTGGGTCGTGCCGACGAAGGGCGGAGCGCCCGCTCGCTACACGTCGCCGGGATTCGAGAGCTCGGCGCCGCGTTTCTCGGACGACGGCAAGATCCTCTATTTCACCTCGCAGCGCCCGGGTGGCGGCCGCGGCGCCGAGTGGGCGCTGCGGATGGATGAGCCAGCGGGCGAAGCGTATCAGCCGACTGAGCGCGGGGCGCCGACCGGATCATCTCCCGCGGATAAGAGCTTTGTGATCTTCTCGGATGCTGGCGTCGGTGGTCGTGGCGGTGGTGGACGCGGTGGTCGCGGCGGCGGACGTGGTGGGGCGGATTCCACGGCGACCGATTCTGCGTCGGCGAACGATCCGTACGCGAAGATGCAACCGATCTCTCGGCCGCCGTACAACGCGATCACGAAGCCAGAGAACGCGGGGCGCTTCGACGGTCGCCAGATCGTCGACATGGTCTACAAGGCCAACGGTCAGGGGCAGTTCATTCCAGGGCCACGTACGGCTCCGCATCGCGATACGGCGCGAGTGGCGCAGATCTACATGCAGCGCACGGGCGATGCCGAGCGAAAGACCATCACCAATACCAACTATTCGCACCGCAGTCCGGTCGTCTCGCCGGACGGCAAGTGGATCGCATTCCTGGCCGACTCGCGGCTTCGATCGGATTCAGTGGTGAACGCGGAGCGTGATTCGATCGCCAAGCTTCCGCCCGACCGGAAGCGCGATGAAATGCCGCGGAACGACACGGAGATCTTCATTCTTCCGGTAGCCTCGTGCGAAGCGCATGCTGCGACGTGCACGCCGCGCAAGATCGAATACGCCGGCAACGAGACAGAAGTCACCTGGTCGCCCGACAGCAAGCAGATCGCGTTCGTGGGTCAGACGGGGCGCTTCAAGAATCAGCGGCTGTTCATCGTCGACGCGACGGGCGGCAAGCCGGAAGATCTCCTCGGCGCGTGGCCGTACGAGCCGGGCCAGATTCAGTGGCTCAAGAGCGGCAAGATCTCGATGGCGACGTCGACGGGCGGCAGCCACGGCGTCTACTCGATCGATCCGTCGACCAAGAAGATCACGACGATCCTCGGCGGCCGGCGACTGGTGAATACGCCGATCTACGACGCGTCGCAGCAGCACATCATCTTCGTCGCGACGGACCAGTCACATCCGACGGAGCTGTTCATCGCGAATGCCGACGGCACCGGCGAGCGAAAGCTCACGTCGTTCAACGACAAAGTGAATTCGGAGGTCGCGTGGTCCGACGCCGAAGAGTTCACGTACACGTCGGTCGGCGGTCTCAAAGTGGAAGGTTGGCTGCTCAAGCCGTTCGGCTACAATCCGTCGAAGAAGTATCCGCTCGTGCTCTACATCCACGGCGGACCGCACTCCGAGTACAACGAGGGGTGGTTCGACGAATTCCAGAATCTCGCCGGCGCTGGCATGTGGGTGCTCTTCACGAATCCGCGTGGCTCGAGCGGCACGAACACCGAGTTCACGTACGCGAGCCGCGGCGATTGGGGTGGTAAGGACTATGATGATTTGATGAAAGCCGTGGACATCGCCGCAAAACGCCCCGACGTCGACTCGACGCGCATGGGTGTCACCGGTGGGTCGTATGGCGGATTCATGACGGCGTGGGTAACGACGAAGACGAATCGCTTCAAGGCCGCCGAAACGGACCGAATGATCAGCGAGTGGACGTACTGGTACGGTGCCTCGGACGCGCAGGGTCTCACGGAAGGCGAGTTCTTCGGCCATCCGTGGGAGAACCAGGTCATGTACGACACGCTGTCGCCGATTCGCCACGTGAAGAACGTGAAGACGCCGACGCTGCTCGTGCAGAGCGAAGAGGATTACCGCACGCCGATCGGCAACGCCGAGTTGTGGTTCATGGCGCTCAAGAAGCAAAACGTTCCGGCGGAGTTCGTGCGGTATCCGCGATCGAACCACGATCTCTCACGCACGGGTGAGCCGTGGCTGCTCGTCGATCGGTTGAGCCGCATTCGCCAGTGGTTCGGGTACTGGCTCAAAGAGAAATCCGCGTCGACTGCGGCAACGGATCGGTCGAGCGGGCGCTAGTCTGAACGGCGGACTCGCGCATCCGGTTCAGCGCGCGCGAGCGAGGGCCGCACTGGCCCTCTCCGCGACCTATGGCAATGCTGCCGGTACTGCCTTGGCAGCATTGCCCCCGGATCGCGCTCGGGCCAGCGCGGCCCTCGCTCGCCGTGGAAAGTGTGCGCACCGCGCCAGCGGTGCACGCTCGAGCGATCGGTCGCATCGCGGAGCAGCGTTCGCGCGCAACCCAGCGCAGCGCCGAGCGGGCGCATCAGCGCGCGTGATCGCACGCCGTGCGCGGCGGTCGCATAACAGCGGGCGCGATCGAGCCGTTAGCGAGAGCTCGTTGGGAGGAGGAGACTTGGTGGTCGCAGGGCGATCCGGGGGCAATCCTGCCAAGGCAGTTTCGGCAGGATTGCCATAGGTCGCCCGAAGGCCACCAAGTCTCCTCCGACCGCGCGACGCTACTCGAGCCGCATGGAGCGCTGATACTCCCGATCCCACGCCGCGGGGATCGACTCGCGCGGGGAGTAAGGTCCGGGCTCGTAGCGACGCGACGAGATGCCGAGCTGACTCTGCTCCACGATGTCCCAGTCCTGGCGATTCGTGACATCCCAGAAACCGATCGCGTCGGACGGATTGAACGACGCATCGCCGTCGTTCGACGGATGAAACATCCACTCCGACTCGACAATCGTGCGATCCACCGCGACCGGCGTGAGCAAATAGTAGTTCACGTAATCCGGATGAATGCTGAGCATGAGATTCGGCATCAACGTGTAGTAGAACGCACGATGCCGATCATCCGCGGGGAGCGTCGCGCTCACCAATCGTCCGCAGGCGCGGCCGCTGAGTGTCGCGCTCTCATTCGGCGTCGTGATCTCCATGTATCCACCGAGGAACGGGCCTTCGACCAGATCGTTGGCGCCGCTCTGATACGGCAACACCGTCGAGAGCTCCGGGTGGATCATCGGGCAGTGAAGGCACTCCGAGTAATTCTGGAACACCAACTTCCAGTTCGCCTTCACGTCATACGTCACGCTGTGCCCAACACGCAGGTTGGCGATTCCGTAGCGCGAGAGCCGGCCGAGCATCGGCGCGAAGCACTCGCTGAACGGTTGCGGCTGCGCGTCGATGTTCACGAACACAAATCCTTCCCACTCCGCGACTGCCGCCGCGTGCAGCGGGAAATCACGCTTGTCGAACCCCTCGACGTCCTGCATGTGCGGCGCGCCGATGAGGCGGCCGTCGGTCGTGTAGGTCCACGCGTGATACGGGCACTGGATCGTTTCGGAAAACTGCCCCGACGCCTCGCGACAGATCCGTGTGCCTCGGTGCCGGCAGACGTTGAACAGCGCGCGCAGCTCGCCGCTTCGGTCTCGCACGATGATGATCGACTCACCTGCGACGTCGCGAACGATGAAGTCGCGAGGATTCGCGAGATGGTTGGCGCGACCGACACAATTCCACTGGCGCGCAAAGATGCGTTCGCGCTCAACGCTGAGAATGCCGGGATCGACGTATGCTTCGCGCGGCATCGTTCGCGCGCCGCTGCGATAGCTGGAGACGGTCTTCTGAAAAGTCGTCACGACTGCTTTGCTCGTTGAGAAAGAGCGGCACGCGCGGCAAGCCACCCCGCGCCGCCAGCAACGCCTGGTCCCGGGTGCGAGCCCGCTCCGCCAAGATACAGCCCGTCGATGGGTGTCGAGTACCGAGCAAGACCCGGAATCGGTCGCATGAAGAGAATCTGGTCGAGCGTCAGTTCTCCGTGCGTGAGGGCGCCGTCCGTGAGACCGAACCGCGCTTCGATGTCGGATGGAACGACGACCGATTGATGCAGCACGCTGTCCGCGAAGCTTGGAAGTGCGCGTGAGATGCGCGTTCGAACGCGGTCGCCGAGGTCGTTCGATCGCGACTCGCTCCAGCCGCCGTCCTTCGGCGTGTACGGTACGTACTGCACTCGAGCTGTGATGATGTGCTTCCCTGCCGGCGCGAGCGACGGCCATCGAAGCGTCGGAGACGTGATCTCGATGTGCGGCTGTTCGGAGACGAGGCCGTACTTCGCGGCGTCGTACGCTCGCTCGATCGCGTCGAGATCCGGCGAAAGCGACACGACGCTTGTCAGCGCGGGTGCGGCGAGTGCGGCCGGCAGGCGATCGACTGCGAACTGCACAAACGCCGTGCACGCTCGAAACTTGACGTTCTGAATCGCTCTGATCAGATCGGGATCGAGCCACACGGGATCCACGCCGAGCAGCGTGCTCGCCGGATCCGTCGTCGAAAGAACGATCGGCGCGGTGATCTCCTCGCCGTTCGCGAGCGCGACACCGGTGACGACGTCGTCGCTGACGATGATTCGCGCCACAGGCGCGCTCGTACGAATCGTTGCTCCGGCGGTGCGCGCTGCTGATTCCACCGCGCTCACAAACGCGTCCGGCGCATCGTGCCACCACGAGCGTGCGCGCACCGAGCCAAGCGGAGCGCCGAGCAGATAGTGCAGCAGTACAAACGACGTTCCGCCCGACCGCGGTCCCTGCCGAATGTCCCGAACGCCGCCGGCACCAACGGCCGCACGGAGCCACGGTGTCTCGAATTCGTCGCCGAGAAAATCCTGGACGGACATCGGCAGCACGCGGAGCAGCTCGGTCATGTCCTCTCGTCCGAGGGAGCGGAATTTGCGCCCGAGGCCGAGAAGGGCAGTGAAGTCGGCGAACGCGGCGACGTCGACGTCCGGCGGGGGCGCTTGATACAGCGCGCCGAGAAATCCGGTCAGCTTGAGCAGCCGCTGTGTGAACGCCGGCCACGCGCCAGCGTCGCGCGATGAGTATTCCCTGATGGTGTTGGCTGCCTGTGCCGTGTTGACCGGCAGCGAAAGAAACGCGCCGTCATGCGCGATCGAGATCGAGATCTCGGGCGCCACTGACGCGACGTTCAATCCGAGGTCTTTCGAGACGCGGTCGGGCAGCCAGCCGGTGTCCGCATGTAGCGGCGCTCGAAATCCTGGAGCGAATTCGAACGAGCGAGCCTGGCCGCCTACGGCATCTCCCGCCTCCAGCACGACGACGCGGCGCCCGGCGCGCGCCAGCGACGCGGCCGCCGTTAGGCCGTTCGTGCCGGCGCCGATGACGATGGCGTCAAATCGAGCCTCAGCCACGCGCGGCACCGTTTTTGGCTTCGCGCGTTGCGCTTCCCGCGATCTCCACGGCCGCGAGCCGTCCCGACGCGCCCATGATGCCGCCGCCGGGATGTGTCCCGGCGCCGCACTGCCAATAGCCATCGATTGGCGTGCGGTACTTCGCCCAGTGCGCCGTCGGCCGCAAAAAGAAGAGCTGATGCAGCGCGAGCTCGCCCTGGAAGATGTTGCCCTCTGACAATCCGGTGATGCGCTCGATGTCCGCCGGTGTGAGCACCTGACGGCCGACGATGAGCGATTTGATGTTCGGCGCGTAGTGCGCGATGGTGTCGACCACCGCGTCGCCGAACGCTTCACGCTTGGCGTCGGTCCAGCCGCCGTTGAGCTGATACGGTGCGTACTGTACGAAAACGCTCATCACGTGCTTGCCTGGCGGCGCCATGCCAGGATCGATCATCGACGGAATCACGATGTCCATGTAGGGATGCCGCGAGAACTCGCCGTACTTCGCGTCGTCGTACGCGCGCTCGAGGTAGTCCATACTCGGGCTGATCGAGAACGCGCCGCGCGCGGCGCGGATCTGCAACGCTTCGTCGCCGGTGCGCTCGAGGCAAGTGAAGCGCGGAAGTCCGCTCAGCGCGAGGTTCACCTTGCCCGACGAGCCACGGAACTTGTAGCGCTCGACGCCGGCTACGACGTCATCGGGCAGATCGCGCCGTTCGACGAGATCGAGAAAGGTGCGCCGCGGATCGAGGCTCGAGACGACCACCGGCGCCAGGATCTCGTCGCCGTTCGCGAGTGCGACGCCGCGCACTTGCCCGTTGCGCACGAGCACCTTTGCAACGCCCGCATCCGTCCGAATCTCAGCGCCTTGCGCGCGGGCCGCGTTCGCAATCGTCTCACTGATGGCGCCCGTGCCGCCGCGCTGAAAGCCCCAGGCGCGAAACGCGCCGTCGATCTCACCCATATAGTGGTGCAGCAACACGTACGCCGAACCGGGTGACCGCGGTCCCAGAAACGTGCCGATGATGCCGCTCGCCGACTTCGTCGCCTTGAG
>Ga0070679_100006684_pt1 | contig 10755 bp, 14 predicted proteins | sample KBSC63BmetaG_FD_65652 | JGI IMG/M metagenome (GOLD analysis project Ga0070679, IMG submission 65652) | Corn rhizosphere microbial communities from Kellogg Biological Station, Michigan, USA - KBS C6-3B metaG | ecosystem: Host-associated > Plants > Roots > Rhizosphere | place: USA: Michigan... | reverse complement strand
GGACGATGTCGCGGAGCTCGGCGGTGCACGCTCGTACGCGCGCAGGCTTCGCGACTACGGCGGGCGCGACCAGGTCGCGTGGGTGATCGAGCGGCTCGCGGATCCCGAGTGCCGCTCGGCCGCCATCACGACGTTCGAGCCGCACACCGACACGACGTACGTCCCGTGCATCTCCGTGCTCGACTTCTGGCGCGTGCCCGGGCCGCTCGAGCTCGTCGTCTACGCGCACTCGCTCGACTTCGGCAAGAAGGCGTACGGCAACCTCGTCGAGCTCGCGCGCCTGCAGCACGAGGTCGCGGGCGCCGTCGGCTGCGCGGTCGGCTCGCTCGTAGTCCATGTGAAGTCGGCGCACGTCTACGAGCCCGAGCTCGGGCTGATGGCGGAGCTCTCCGCGTGACGGTCGCGATCAGGCGCGCGACCGCGGCTGACGTCGATTGGCTCGTCGAGCTGCTGAACGGCGAGGAGACGGAGCCGTACCTGAGCGGCGCGCGGTCTCGTGACCGCGAGGCGATCTCCGCGGAGGTCGAGCGATCGGAGCGCGAGCCGTCGCGCTTCGGGCGGGTGATCGTCGAGGTCGACGGCGAGCGGGCCGGCGTGATGGGGTTCGAGGAACGGAGTGAGACACACCGGATCGCGCGGCTCGGCGGGCTCGCCATCCATCCCGACTTCCGCGGTCGGCGTGCGGCCGACGACGCGGCGCGCCTCCTCCAGCGGTATCTGCTGGACGAGCTCGGGTACCACCGCCTCGAGCTCGCCTGCTACGGCTTCAACGAGCGGGCGATTCGCCACGCGGAGCGGGTCGGGTTCGTGCGGGAAGGCGTGCAACGGCGCGCCTATCTGCGGCACGGCGAGTGGCAGGATGCTGTGCAGTTTTCGCTCCTGCAGGAAGACCTACGATAGGCCGCATGACAGCAACCTTTCTGCACACGATGGTGCGCATCACCGATCCGGAACGCAGTCGTGCGTTCTACGAGGCGCTCGGCTTCACGTTCGAGCGCGACATGGACATCGTCCGGAACGGCGAGAAAGAGGCGACGAACTACTTCTTCTCGCTCGGCCGCTCCGACTCGGTGCTCGAGCTGACGTACAACCACGACGGACGCACGTACGAGCTTGGCACGGGCTACGGCCACATCGCAATCGGGGTCGACGACCTCGACAGCACACTCGCGCGTCTCGGCGAGCAGGGCATCGAGCCCGAGCGCGCGCCGTACCAGGTGCGCGAGGGCGGGAGCTTCCTCTGCTTCGTCCGCGATCCCGACGGGTATCGCATCGAGCTGATCGGCGCGTGACGTTCACGCTGGCGCAACTCGAGGAGGCGATCCGCGGGGCCTGGAGTGAGGACACCGCGTCCGAGGACAACGAGTGGACTCCCGACAACCCGAGCTGCGGGCAATGCGACATCACGACGCTCGTCGTCCACGACCTGCTCGGCGGCGAGGTGCTTGCCGCCGACGTGTTCCTGGACGGAGAGCGTGTCGAGGCGCACATGTGGAACCGGCTCTCGTCCGGGCTCGAGGTCGACCTGACGCGCGAGCAATTCCGGTCGGGACAGGTGATCGGTGAGCCGCGCGTCGGCAAGCGGCCTGCGACGTTCGATCCGGCGCATCCCCGCTACCACCGCTACGAGCAGTACCTCGTGCTCTCGGAACGCGTGCGGGTGGCCCTCGGCGTGTCCGAGCGGCCCAGCTAGAGCAGCGCACGCACGCGATCGGCGAGCGACTCGAGGTCGACGGTTTCGGCGGTGTCGAGGCGGATCGTCACGCCGCGCACGTCCAACGGAGCGTGCGCGCCGCTCGCATGACGCGCCGGCAGCTCGGCGATCTTCTCGGCGTCGTGGTGGCCCGGGTGCCGTTCGCGCGCGGCATAGCGGTCGAGCAGCAGCGGGAGCGGAGCATCACAGTGGATCTGCACGAGCCGATGCTCCGGCAGCGATGCGAATCTCGCCGACTGGTCCACGAAGAAGTTCGCCTCCACGATCAGCGGCGCGTGCGCGGCCAGAATCGTGCGTGCGAGCGCGAACATCAGGTCGTAGGCGGCGTCTCCGAGCCGGCCCGACCAGGCGACGTCACCAGCACCGAGTGTCCCGTAGAGGCTCTCCTTGAGATCGTCCTTCGCGACGAGCGGCAGGCGAAGGCGTTCGGCCAGCGACTCGGCGACGGTCGTCTTGCCCGACGAGGGCATGCCGGTGACGACGACCAAGAGCGGCGCGTCCACGGGCCGATGATACGGCTGCGCTTCGTGTCCTCGTCGCGACGTGAGATGGTCTCCCGACCATGTGGCGGAACTGGGTCGGGAATCAGAGCTGCGAGCCCGCGCGCACCGCATCGCCCGAGAGCGAGGACGAGGTCTGCGAGCTCGTTGCCGCTGCGGTGCGCGACGGGCTCGGCGTACGCGTCGCCGCAGCGGGCCACTCGTTCACGCCGGTCGTCGTCACCGATGGGCTGCTGCTCGACCTGACGCGGCTGCCGCGTATTCGCTCGCTCGATACCGACCGGCGCCGCGTAGTGGTCGGGCCGGCGACCACGATCGGCGAGTTCGGCGAGCCGCTCTGGGCGGAGGGGCTCGGGCTTGCGAACCAGGGCGACATCGTCGCCCAGCAGATCGCCGGTGCGATCTCGACGGCGACGCACGGCTCGGGTCTCGAGTACGGCAGCTTCTCGTCCTCGGTGCGGCGCCTCCGGATCGTGACCGCGTCCGGCGACGTCATCGAGGCGAGCGACGGTGACCTGCTGCACGCGGCCCAGGCGGCGGTCGGGTCGTTCGGCGTCATCACCGAGGTCGAGCTCGAGGTCGCCGACGCATACAGGCTGCGCGAGCAGGTCGATCGCTGGTCGTGGGAGGAAGCATGGGAGCCGTTCGAGGAGCTCGCGCGTCAGCATCGCCACTACTCGTTCTTCTGGATGCCTTCGGACGACTCCGCGCAGCTGTACGGGCTCGGCGAGCCCGGCGTGTCACTGGCCGACCGCTGTCACGTGAAGATCTACGACACCGTCGGGGACGACGTGCCGGACAGCGGCGAGCCGCACCGCCGGGTCGGCCCCGCGTTCCGGATCTATCCGATGGTGTACGAGCCGAACTTCCACGAGCTCGAGTACTTCGTCCCGTTCGACCGCGGCCGCGAAGCGCTTGCCGCGATGCGCGAGCTGATGCTCACGAGCCTGCCTGCCTCCGTGTTCCCGATGGAGGTGCGGACAGTGGGCGCCGAGGAGGCGTGGTTGTCGCACAGCTACGAGCGCGAGACGGTCGTGATCTCCGTGTCGGGCACGCCGGGCACCGACTACTGGCCGTACCTGCGTGACGTCGACCGTCTGCTCGGCGAGTTCGACGCGCGCGTCCACTGGGGGAAGCTGCACTTCCTCACGCGGGAGCAGCTGCTCGATCGCTATCCACGCGGCGCGGACTTCCTCGCGCTGCGTGCTTCCCTCGACCCCGATGGGGTGTTCTTGAACGCTCATCTGCAGCCCCTGTTCGGACTGCAATAGTCGGGGCATGATCCTCTACAACAGTGCGGTCTCCGGCAATTGCTACAAGGTCAGGCTGCTCTTCGCGCACCTCGGGATCGGCTACGAGGCACGCGAGGTGGACGTCGTCGACCGGTCGAAGCGACCCGACATCCTCGGTGGGCTCAATCCCGCCTTGCGCGTTCCGACGCTCGTGCTCGACGACGGCCGGCCGCTCGCCGAGTCCGGCGCGATCCTTTGGTACGCCGGTGAAGGAAGCCGCTTCGTGCCCGAGGAGCGGTACACGCGTGCGCAGGCGCTGCAGTGGATGTTCTTCGAGCAGTACGAGCACGAGCCGGCGATCGCGGTCGCGCGGTTCCTGATCGGCTACTCGCAGCTGCCGCGCGCCGAGTACGAGAAGCGCTTGCCGCGCCTCTGGGCGAACGGCGCTCGCGCGCTCGACACCATGGAGCGCCACCTCGCCGACCGAACCTGGTTCGTCGGCGACGCGATGTCGATCGCCGACATCGCGCTGTACGCGTACACGCATGCCGCCGACGAGGGGGAGTTCGACCTCGGTGGGTACGGGGCGATCCGACGGTGGCTCGACCGGGTCGCGGCCGAGCCCGGTCACGTGCCGATGGTCTAGTGGATCGTGAGCGGGGCTCCGACGAGCCCGCTCGCGTGGACGCGAACGACGGAGCCGCGCGTGAGGCTGCCGCGCCAGCGGAAGTAGCCGCGCGAGCTGACGGTGAACCGCGCAAAGGAGGTCCACGTCGATCCGGTCTTGCGCTCGAGCACGGCGACGGTTCCGACATCGGGCGCACGCAGCTGCCCCCAGAGGCTCGTCGTCGACCTGGAGCGTGCCGTCTCGGCGAGCGGGAGCTCGAACGCGGCGAGAGCCGGCCGCGGTGCGTTGTGAAGCGTGACGAGCCCGCTCTGGAAACGCGCGAGCGTCGGCTCGTCGCGGTACAGGAAGTGGATCAACAGGTCGACGCGTGGCGCGCGGTACGCGGCAAACGCGCCCTCCGAGACGTAACGCGCCTGAAGTGCAGGCGAGACGCCGAGGATGCGATCAGGCGGGTTGCTCTGGTAGCCGTACTCGGTGAGCCAGATGCGCGCGCGCGGAAAGTACCGCCCGACGAGCCGCTCGAGCCGACTGAGCGTCGCCATGGTCACGGTCGTGCAGGCCTTGCACGCCGGAGCGTGGAGCGGTGTCTCGCGCTTCGGGTTCAGCGGGTACGGGTTGTGCGCGTAGACGTCGAGCCGTGCGCCCGCGCGGTGCATCGCCGTGATCCAGGCGATCGGCGACACTCCACCGGTCGATCCTCGCGGCGCGGTCCCGCCGCCCGCGACCTTCGCGCCGCTCGTCGCCGCGTGGATGGCGGCGAACGCGGGGTTGAGGAGGCGGGTGACGTAGAGGGGAGCCGACGTGGGGCGCAGCCAGCGCGCCTGGTTCGGCTCGTTCCAGATCTGGAACTTCTTCACCCACGGATATTCGTGCGCAACCGCCGTCGCGAACGCGCCGAACGGCTTCGCGCTGGTCGGGAGGTAGTTCGACGGCTTGCCGCCGTTCGACCACGACGGGGCGCCGTCGAGCTGGAGGACGACGTCGATGCCGCGCGCGTGGAGCGCGTCGAGCACGCTGCTCGGTATCGACCAGTCGTACGCGGGGTCCTCGGGGTCGGCGGGAACGCTCGGTTCGGTCGGCGCCACCTGATCCCAGCGCACCGTGAAGCGGACGACCTGGACGCCGAGGCCCTCGAGCGTCGCCACCCGGTCGTCGACGGTGCCGGGCCCGCTCGCGAGCCACGCGTCGTCGGTCAACCCGTAGGCGATCCCGGGCGCGCTCGTCGCGGCGGCAGGAGTCGCCGCGCAGACGAGTGCGAGCGCACCGAGACAGAGGAGGAACCCGCGCATTGGTCGTGCCTCGACGCTTTCGCACGCCCCGAAACCTCTTGTGGAGGGTGTTTCACACTTTCGTGACGTAGGCGTTTCACACCTGTTGCAACTGCACGACTACCGTCGTTGCATGGCAAAGACGGCGACTCCCTTCGGTGCAGCGACGCTTGTCGAGCGCGTCGCACTCCCCCAGCGCGCCGGCGACCGGCGGTTCAGCTCGGTCGTCGAGCTGCTCGAGACCGAGCGGGGCGAGCGCCTCGTGCGCATCGCCTACTCCACGGACGGCGTCGTGCGCCGCGGCCCGGTCACGTTGCGCGCGCGCGATCTCGGCCGGCTCCGCGACGCCCTCGAGAAGGCGCCGACCCTCGCGGCGCTCCTGGTGGGAGGCGCCTAGACGAAGGCCCCGGCCGACGACCGAGCCGCATCGACCAGCGAGCCGAGCAGCAGCGCCCCGTCGGTCGAGCCGAGCAGCGGATCCACCGCGTGCTCCGGGTGCGGCATGAGGCCGAACACGTTTCGGTCGGCGTTCGTGACGCCCGCGACGTCGCCGATCGATCCGTTCGGGTTCGCGCCCGCGCCGTACCGGAGCAGGACCTGGCCGTTGTGCTCCAGCTCGGCCAGCAGTTCGTCGTCGGCGAACCAGCACCCGTCGCCGTGCTTCACCGGGATCGTCAGCGGCTGACCTGTCTCGCAGCGCGTCGTGAACGGCGTCGCCGGGCTCTCGACGACCAGCGCCACGTCGCGGCACACGAACGACAGCGACGCGTTCGGCCGCAGCGCTCCCGGGAGCAGCCCCGCCTCGGTCAGGATCTGGAAGCCGTTGCAGATGCCGAGCACGAGGCCGCCGTCGTCGGCGAACGCGGCGACCTCGCGCATGATCGGCGAGAACCGTGCGATCGCGCCGCACCGGAGGTAGTCGCCGTACGAGAAGCCGCCCGGCAGGACGACCGCCGCCGTCCCGGCGGGCAGCGCCTCGTCGGTGTGCCAGACGAGCGGTGCGTCCGCACCGAGGCGCTCGAGTGCGAGCGCGGCATCGCGGTCGTCGTTCGATCCTGGGAAGACGACGACGGGGATCCGCGGCCGTTCGATCATGCGCCTCCGCGGAAGGCGATCTCGTAGCTCTCGATCAGCGGGTTCGTCAGGAGCTGCTCGCACATGCGCTCGAGCTGGGCCTGCGCTTCGCCGCGATCGTCCGTCGCGAGCTCCACGTCGACGAGGCGGCCGACGCGTGCGTCGGCGACGTCGAAGCCGAGGTGGCGGAGCGAGCTCTCGACCGCCTGCCCCTGCGGGTCGAGGATCCCCGGCTTCGGCCGCACGAGCACGGTTGCTCTCATCCGAGCACCACGTTCGGGTCGGCCACGTACGCGTCGAACGACAGGCCGGTCAGCCGCTCGAACGCCTCGATGTAGCGCGTCCGGGTGCCGTTGACGACGTCGTCGGGGAGCTCGGGGCCAGGATCGGTCTTGTCCCAGCCGAGCGACTCGCAGTAGTCGCGGACGAACTGCTTGTCGAACGACGGCGGCGTCGCTCCTATGCGGTACTCGTCGGCGGGCCAGAAGCGGGAGGAGTCGGGTGTGAACGCCTCGTCGCCGAGCACGAGCGCGCCGGTCTCGTCGATCCCGAACTCCAGCTTCGTGTCGGCGAGGATGATCCCGTGCTCGCGGGCGTGCTCCGAGACGAGCTCGTAGAGCGCGAGGGCGGTCGCTTCGGCTTCGTCGTAGCGCTCCTCGCCGACGAGCTCGATCGCCGCAGCCCGGTCGATGTTCTCGTCGTGTCCGGTCTGGGCTTTCGTCGCCGGCGTGAAGATCGGCCGCGGCAGCTGCTGCGACTCGACGAGCCCCTCGGGCAGCCGGTTCCCGCAGACCGATCCGGTCGCGAGGTAGTCCTTCCAGCCGGAGCCGGACAGGTAGCCGCGGACGACGCACTCGATCGGCAGCATCTCGAGGCGCTTGCACTCGGTCGAGCGGCCGTCGTCACGCAGCGCGAGCAGATGGTTCGAGACGACGTTCTGGGTGCGTGCGAACCAGTAGCCGGAAAGGCCGGTCAGCACGCGGCCCTTGTCGGGAATCTCGGTTGGCAGGACGACGTCGAAGGTCGAGATGCGATCCGACGCGACGAGCAGAAGCCGTTCGTCGTCGAGTGCGTAGAGCTCGCGGACCTTGCCGCTGCCGACATGCGTTGCTTCAGACACTGATGGAGACCTCCTTCGGAGCCAGGCGATGGAGACGATCGAAGGTGCTGTCGAGGTTGGCCACGGTCGCGCCGAGATCGAAGACCTCGGCCAACGCTGCGTCGTCGAGGTGCGCGCGCAACGCGGTGTCGGCGCGCACGAGCTCGCCGAAGTCCCGCTCCTCGTCCCAGGCGCGCATCGCGTTCCGCTGCACTAGGCGATAGGCGTCCGCGCGCTCAAGGCCGCGCTCGACCAGCGCGAGCAGCAGGCGGTGGGAGAAGAAGAGCCCGTGCGAGGCCCAGAGGTTCCGCTCCATGCGGTCCGGGTACACGACGAGCCCGTCCATGATCCAGCGGAAGCGATCGAGCATGTAGTCGAGCGCGAGGAACGCGTCCGGGATCACGATCCGCTCGGCGGAAGAGTGGGAGATGTCCCGCTCGTGCCACAACGGGACGTTCTCGAGGCCGACGACCGCAGTGCCGCGAACCACGCGCGCGAGGCCGGAGATCCGCTCGGCCACCTTGGGGTTCCGCTTGTGGGGCATCGCCGACGAGCCCTTCATGCCCGTCGCGAACGGCTCCTCGACCTCACGCACCTCCGTGCGGGCGAGGTGGCGGATCTCGGTCGCGAACCGGTCGAGCGACGTCGCCGCGAGCGCCAGCGTCGACAGCAGCTCCGCGTGCCGGTCGCGGGCGATCACCTGCGTCGACACCGGCTCGGGTTCGAGCCCGAGGCGCGCACACGCGACGCGCTCCACCTCCGGGTCGATCGCCGCGTACGTCCCCACCGTGCCGGAGAACTGGCCGACGCGGCAGCCCTCGAGCGCCTGTCGGATGCGGTCGCGCGCCCGGTCCAGCTCGAACGCCCAGCCGGCGAGCTTCCACCCGAACGTCGTCGGCTCCGCATGGATCCCGTGCGAGCGGCCGATGCAGATCGTGTGGCGGTGCTCCTCCGCGAGCCGAACCACGGACGCGAGCGCGGCCTCGATCCCCTGGAGAATCAGGCCGCCGCCATCCCGGATCTGCAGCGCGAGCGCGGTGTCGACGACATCCGAGGACGTGAGCCCGTAGTGGAACCAGCGTCCCTCGGGACCGACCTGCTCCGCGACCGCGTCGACGAAGGCTGCAAGGTCGTGGTCGGTCGTCTGCTCGATCTCCGCGACGCGCTCCGGCGTCGGAGCCGTCGCGCCGGTGCGGATCGCGGCGACGTCGGCGGCAGGGACGACGCCCAGCTCCGCCCACGCGTCGAGGGCGGCCAGCTCCACGTCGAACCAGCGCACCAGCTTGCCCTCCTCCGACCAGATCCGGCGCATCTCCGGACGGGCGTAGCGGGCGATCACTTGGAACAGTCTAGAGCCGGGTCAGGCGAGCGCGACGATGCGTGCCGCGAGCACGGCCGCGTTCTTCGCGTTGTCGACGCCGACCGTCGCGACGGGGACGCCGGGAGGCATCTGGACGATCGAGAGCAGCGCATCCAGGCCGTCGAGCACCGACATCGACGAGCGGAGCGGCACGCCGATCACTGGCAGTTCGGTGTGTGCGGCGACCACCCCGGGAAGCGCTGCCGCGAGCCCGGCGCCGCAGATCAGCACCTTCAGCCCGCGCCCGGCTGCCGTCCTCGCGTACTCCGCCACCGCGTCAGGGGTGCGGTGCGCCGAACGCACGTCGAACTCCCAGCCGATGCCGCGCGCGTCGAGCTCGTCCATCGCCGCCTGCATGCGGGCCCGGTCGGACTCCGAGCCGACGAGGATGCCGACGATCGGCTCAGCCATCGATCGCGGCCGCGATGTCGGTCCTGTGACGCACGCCCTCGAAGTGGATCATCCCGGCGGCAGCGTACGCATGCGTCCGAGCCTCTGCGACGGTTCCTCCGGTGCCCGTGACGGAGAGGATGCGGCCGCCGTTCGTGACGAGCGTGCCGCTGCGCACGGCCGTCCCGCCGTGGAAGACGAGTGCGCCGCTCGACTCCGCTGCAGCGATTCCGTCGATCGCTGCACCCGCGTAGTCGCTGCGGGCCGGGTACTCCGGCGCCGCGAGCACGACCGTCACCGCAGCTTCACGTGAGAGCGTCAGGCCGCCCGAACCGAGGTCTCCGTGCGCCGCGGCGGTGAGCGTCTCGAGCAGGTCGGACTCGAGGAGCGGCATCAGTACCTGCGTCTCCGGGTCGCCGAACCGCGCGTTGAATTCGAGCACCTTCGGGCCGTCATCGGTGACGATCAGTCCCGCGAACAGGCACCCCACGAACGGCGTGCCGCGGCGTGCGAGCTCGTCGACGATCGGCTGGTGGATCCGCCCGACGAGCTCGTCGGCGTCGGCGAACCACGGCACCGGCGCGTACGCGCCCATGCCGCCGGTGTTGGGCCCGGTGTCGCCGTCGCCGATCCGCTTGAAGTCCTGCGCGGCGCCGAGCGGCACGGCCCGCTGCCCGTCGGAGAGCGCGAACAACGAGATCTCGGAACCGTCGAGCAGCTCCTCGATCACGACGCCGCCCTCGTACTGCTGCACCGCGCGCAGCGCCTCGTCGAGCTCACCGGCCGTACGGCAGACGAAGACGCCCTTCCCCGCGGCGAGGCCGTCCGCCTTCACGACGCACGGCGTCCGCGCCACCGCGAGCGTCTCTGCCGTCGGAACGCCCGCCGACCGCATCACGTCCTTGGCGAACGTCTTCGAGCCTTCGATCCGGGCCGCGTCACCGCTCGGCCCGAAGACCGTGATCCCGTTTCGCCGCAGCTGGTCGGCAATGCCGGCGACGAGCGGGCCCTCCGGGCCGACCACGACCAGATCTGCGTCGAGCGTCATCGCCAGCGCGAGGAGCCCGTCCCCGTCGTCCGCACGCACCGGATGGCAGCGGCCGAGCGCGGCGATGCCCGGGTTGCCGGGAGCTGCATGGAGCTCGGTCAGCGTCGGGCTGCGAGCGAGCCGCCACGCGAGCGCATGCTCACGTGCGCCTGAGCCGACCACCACGACCTGCACGCGGCGAGGATACTTCGGCGATGGGCATCCCGCCGTACGCGACGACGAAGGTCCAGGTCGTCCGCGTCCCGGAGGGTGACGCCACGGACGTCGTCGCGGTCGAAGAACCGCTCGAGATCAGGATCGGTCGCCGGCCCGTCGCGGTGACGATGCGGACGCCGGGCCACGACGAAGAGCTGGCGCTCGGCTTCGCGCTCTCCGAGGGCCTTCGGCCGGAGAGTGCGCGCCTCCCGGACGACCTCGCCGCGAACACCGTCGAGCTCGACGC
>Ga0070679_100006683_pt1 | contig 10755 bp, 11 predicted proteins | sample KBSC63BmetaG_FD_65652 | JGI IMG/M metagenome (GOLD analysis project Ga0070679, IMG submission 65652) | Corn rhizosphere microbial communities from Kellogg Biological Station, Michigan, USA - KBS C6-3B metaG | ecosystem: Host-associated > Plants > Roots > Rhizosphere | place: USA: Michigan... | reverse complement strand
AGTCGCGCACGCGCGCGTCCGGGTTGGCGTTCTGGGTGATATCGCTGACGACGGCGATGGAATCCGCGCCGGCGGCAAAGATGTCGGAAGCCTGTTCGAGCTTGATGCCGCCAATGGCGACCAGCGGGATCGCGCCGATGCGGCGCTTCCATGCCCCGATGCGGGCGATGCCTTGCGGGGCGAAGCGCATCGACTTCAGCGTGGTCGGGAAAATGGGTCCGAGCGCGACGTAATCGGGCGCGTTGCGCAGCGCGTTGTCCAACTCGGCGTCGTCGTGGGTGGAAAGGCCGAGCGTCAGCCCGGCGGCGCGGATCGCCTTCACGTCGGCGTCCGCCAGGTCTTCCTGGCCGAGATGCACATGCTGCGCGCCGGCGTCGATGGCGGCGCGCCAGTAATCGTTGACCACGAGTTTCGTGGCGGTGCCCTTCGTCGCCGCCACCGCCTCACGCACCAGCGTCCGCGCGTCAGCGTCGTTCAGGTCCTTCGCGCGCAGTTGCACCGTGCCGACGCCGAGCGCGGCGAGGCGCTTCAGCCACGCGATCGAATCGACGACAGGATAGAAGCGGTCAGGATACGGCATGCCAGAACGGGGTCCCGACGACAGGGGTTGAAGGGGAGGCGAAGTCGCGCGCGTCCATCAGTCCGGATTCGTATCCGGCGCGGCCGGCTTCGACGGCGAGGCGGAAGGCGTTGGCCATGGCGACCGGATCGGCGGCCTTGGCGACGGCGGTGTTGAGCAGCACGGCGTCATAGCCGAGTTCGAGCGCCTCGGCGGCGTGCGAGGGCGCGCCGAGGCCTGCGTCCACCACCAGCGCGATATCGGGCAGGCGCTGGCGCAGCAGCTTCAGCGCGTTGCGGTTGATAATGCCGCGCGCGCTGCCGATCGGCGCGGCCCAGGGCATCACCACGCGGCAGCCGGCCTCGACCAGCTTCATCGCCACGCCGAGATCGTCGGTGCAATAGGGGAACACCTCGAAGCCGTCCTTGAGCAGGATGGCGGCGGCCTCGACCAGGCCGACCACGTCCGGCTGCAGCGTTTCGTCGTCGGCGATCACCTCGAGTTTGATGCGCGGGGTGCCGAACAATTCGCGGGCGAGTTGCGCCGTGGTCACCGCCTCGCGCACGCTCTTGCACCCGGCGGTGTTGGGCAGAACGGTCGCGCCGATCTCATGGATCAGCGACCAGAACGCGTCGCCGGTCTTGCCGCCCGCCATTTCACGACGCACCGACACGGTGACGATCTGCGCGCCCGACGCGCGGATCGCCTGCTGCATGATCGAAGGCGACGGATAGAGCGCCGTGCCGATCAGCAGCCGGGATGAAAATTCCGTGTCGTAGAACGTCACCATTCGCTAGCCGCCTTGCCTTGGCGTGAGGATTTCCACGCAATCGCCGTCCTTCAACGGTGCCGAGGCCCAGCGGGCGCGCGGCACCACGTCGTAATTGATCGCCACCGCCAGATGCTTGCTGGCGTATTCGAGTTCGTCGAGCAGCGCCTCGACATGCGCCGCATTGGTTTCCCGCTGCTTGCCGTTGACGATCACAAGCATCGCATCACCTGATTGTCGACCTCGCCGCGCTGGACATAGGCCGCGGTCAGCTCCGCCAGCGCCGGCGCGAGCAGGAAGCCATGACGATAGAGTCCATTCACGGTGATGGTTTGTCCCTTGATGTCGATGCGCGGCAGGTTGTCGGGGAAGGCGGGGCGGAGCCCTGCGCCGATTTCGACGATGCGCGCCTCGCCGAATGCCGGATGCACCGCGTAGGCGGCGCTGAGAAGCTCCAGCGCCGAGCGCACGCTGACGCCGCGGTCCTCGCTTTCGATCGAGGTCGCGCCGATCATGAAGATGTTGTCCTCGCGCGGGATGATGTAGAGCGGCCAGCGCGGATGCAAAAGCCGCACCGGGCGCGACAGCGCGATCTCGGCGGTCTCGACGATGATCATTTCGCCTTTGACGCCGCGCAGGTCGGGCGCGACGTCGCGCGCCGCGAGGCCGCGGCAATCAACGACGAGGTGACCGGGATCGGTTTCGTCATCCTCGCTGTGGAAGCGAATGTCGATGCCCAGCGCCTCGAGCCGGGCGCGCAGCTTCGGCAGCACCCGGCGCGGCTCGACGTGGCCCTCGTTCCTGAAGAACAGCGCGTCGCGAAACCGTCCTTCGAGCGCCGGTTCGAGGTTGGCGATCTGCTCGCCGGAGAGCCGCTCGTGTCCGCCGGACAACCGCGCGAAGCGTTCGAAGTCGGCGCGGTCGCGCGGATGCGCCACGACCAGCGATCCGTTGAAGGGGGTGTCGGGCAGTTCCTCGCGCCACAGGTCGAGGGATCGCGTGCCGAGGCGGGTGATGACCGGCTCCGACGATTCGCCTTCGCACCAGGGCGCGAGCATGCCGCCGGCGAAATGGCTGGTGGCCTGCGTCATCGACGCGTCGCCGCGTTCGTACATGACCACGCGGCATCCGGCCTTGGCGAGCGCAAGCGCCTGCCATGTTCCGGCGATGCCGGCGCCGATGACATGCGCGGCCGTGGCGCGGGAAGGCGCAAATTCGCGTGCAGTTTCGCTGATGATCAAGTCGTCTTGAAGCATCCCTGTCCCTTCGCCGGCATGACCCGGATCAGGTTCAAAGGGTCGCCGCGGTCGCGGCCTCTCAGCTCCATTTCGGAGCACCCCTCGGAACAGCTCTAATTTAGGCTCGTTAGCCAGAGTGTCAACGGACATCGTCGCATGACATCGCCGCTATGCGCAGCGATGGTGTGCGAGAAACGCATCGGGCGCGGGACTTTCGCGCCCCGCGCCCGATTATCGCTTTATCGGCGTACCGCCTATTGCGGCGGCGGCGCCGAATTGGCCTGCTGGTCGATCAGCGGCGTGATGCGGCGCACCGCGACGCGCCGGTTGAGGCGCTCCGGTCCATTGCTTGGCACCTTGAGCTGCTGCTCGCCGTAGCCTTGCGTCACCAGATTCTCGGGCGGAATCTGGAACTGCTCGGTGAGTGCAACCGCCACGGCTTCGGCACGGCGGTCCGACAGCGACAGGTTGTCGTCGTCGTTGCCGACCGCATCGGTGTGGCCCTCGATCAGGAACACCTCGCTCGGATTGCGCTCGATGGCGCTGCCGAGCGCCCGGGCGATCACCGAAAGCCGGGCGATCTGGTCGGGCGAGAGCTGCCAGGAGCCGGTCTCGAAGTTGATATCGAGATCGACACGCGGCATGCGGTCGCGCACCGGCGCGCTGAAGCGCACCTGGTCGAGCGTGTAACGCTCGGGGAGCACCTCCACCGGCGGGGCCGTGAACGCACCGTAGATGTCGTCATATTGGGCATCGTCGGCATCGACGATGTAGTGGTTGCGCGGAATGCGGATCATCGGCGGCGGCAGCGCGATGAAGAAATTGGACGAACGCGGCCGGTCGTAGTCGTTGTTGATGATGATGATGTCGCGACCGTCGCGATCCCGGCGCATGCGCCGCAGCAGACGCCCTTGGGGATCGGTGATGTCGATAATGCGCATGCCGTTCGGGCGATCGGTGATCGTCTCGCGGTTCGCGCCGCGGCGCTCGACACGAACGTCGCGCGAGCCGATGGCGAAGCGATTGTTGTCGTCGTGCCGGATGATCGTCCGGTTGTTCTGACGGATGATGGTGCGGTCGCCTTCGCGGATAAAGGTGCGATCGCCCTCCCGTGTTTCCCGGCGCTCCTGACGGAGCTGATCGATCTTCGCTGCCGGCGGCTGGCCCGAACGGCGAATGAATTCACTCGCGTCGCGCGGCCGCGGTGGCTGACCTTGCGGCGTTACCATTGCGGGATTGGCGCCGCGAACCGCCGGTCCTGCGCCCGGCGGCTGTTGGCCGGCTGCGGGCGGCGGACCGCCGCGCTGCGGCTGCACCGTCGAGGGCGCGATCTGCCGTTGCTGCGTGGCTCCCGGGACATTGGGCGGCTGGCCCGGCCGGCCACCGGGGCCGGGCGGCGGACCGCGGTGCTCCTGGGCTGCGGGCGGAATCGGCCGACCTGGCGTTTGCCCGGCCGGAGGCTGTGGCGTGGTTTGCGGCCGTACGGCCGGCGCCTGCTGCACCGGAGGCGTCTGCGGACGCTGCACGGCCGGAGGCTGCTGCTGGCGCTGCATAGCAGGAGGCGGGGTCTGCGCAGGCGGAGGCGGCGGACCGCGGCGTTCGTGCATCGCGGGACCGCGCGGCGGTTGCGGCGGCGGCGCGGCGGGGCGTTGCTGCATGGCAGGGGGCTGAGGCGGACGAGGCTGGGCGGCGGGGGCCGGCGGCCTTGGCTGTTGCGGCTGAGGCGGGCGGGCGGCCGGGGGCGCGTGCTGCTGTCGCGGCGCTTCCTGCGGACGTCGCGGCGGCGGCTTGCGGTCAGGATTCTCAGGGGCGGCCTGCGCCATGAGCATGGTGCCATCGGCGCCGCCGGTGGCGGGCGCTGCAGATGAAACGGACACAACAGTCAGCAACGCAGTGCCGGCGAGCAGTAGCGACGTGGCGGCATTGGAAGCAATACGCGAGCGCGAATTCATGAGCTGACGTTCTCCGTTGTGGCGACTCTGCGCCTTAAATCACGAGGGTCATCGTGCGTGATTGAACTGGGCTATTTCGTGGCTGAGGGGCGATTTGTTTTGGCGCGGCGATGAACAGGCATTTATTCGGCGCTCAAGGTTGCAACGCGATTTTGCGCACCAATGCCCGCGCCGTTCCATCGGCTTCCGCGATAACGCGCAGCGTGGTCGAATCGAATTCGATGCCGACCAGCCGAAGATCGTTGACGGCCGCTTCAACCTCGACGCCATCGACCGGCTTCTGAAAATCGGCGATGGCGCCTTCGATGCTTCGTCGTGCGCTGGCCGCGAACGGCTTGAGATCGACCACGGCGTTTTCCGCCAACGCATTCTGCAGATAAGGAATGGCGGCGCGTGCCGCCGTGCCGAGCAAGCCGAATGCCGCCTGCGACTGCACGTCGAGCGAGATATCCGAAAGCCGCATGATCTGCTGCTCGCGATCGAGCGTCGGCTTGCCCCAGATGTGCACGGTCGCCTCTGCGCCCAGCCCGAACCAGCTCTTGGTTTCTTTCGCCTGCACACGCAGCGAGATCAGGAGCCGGTCGCCCGACGCGGCAATCTTTGCCGCGAGCACGGTGACCTTGCCGGGCGCGTTGCCGGTTTCCGGGAAGGTGCGGCCCTTCAGTTGTTGCTCCAGCAGGCGGTTCAATTCGGTGAACGGCACGTCGATCGGCAGCGCGATGTTGACCTTGCCCTGGTCGGTCTGCTGCTGCATCAGATCGAGTTGCGCGGGGAACGGGCATTCGGGTTTGGTCTGTTCGGGCACGACGCGCGTTTCGGCCTGCACGCCGAGCGTCAGGATCACCCAATCCGGAACGATGCGCGGCTGCGCGGCGAACGCCTTGGTCGGCCGCACCTCAAGCCACAGATTCGGCGCGCCGGCGGTCGTCTGGCCCAACGGGATCGAGCGGCACATCTGCGTCCATTGCTTGCGCGCGGCGGCCTCGAGCGTGCGGTCGTTGCGCAGGCGGACCGAAAGCCTGCTGATCTGCTCGCCCACGGTTTTGTCGAGCAGCGGCTTCACCTCATTCGATACGTTGAGCTTGATGCCGGCGATGGTCATGCCGCCGTCGGCGAGCGAGACATTGCCGGTGAGGTTGGGTTCGATGCGCCAGTCCTGCAGCAGGGCGGGGCGCGACGCGATCGCGACGCTGCCGCGAATGTCGGCGCGCTGATCCAGCGCGCGGGTGGTCAGCTTTTCCACCTTGCGCCCGAGCTTGTCGCCCAGGAGCCCGCTGATCGAGCCCGCGAGATTTCCGGTTTGATTGGCGGCCTGCCCGGTGACGCGAAGCGAACCGTTCAGCGCCGTCGAGATGCTGAGCCCCGATGCCGTGCTGGTGACGGAGATCGGGCCGCGCGCGATGCTCCAGCCGATGTCGGCCTTGCCCAGCAGATCGCTGAGCGGGTTCTCGTTCTTGCCGTCCAAACCGCGTGGCGCGTTCGCCTCCAGCACGTCGCGCACGGCGGCATTGGCGACGCCGACGGGTGCGAGGATGAAGGAGCTGCGTGTGACGGGCTGCAACGGCGTCAGGGCCGTCAGCACGGGGCGGCTTTGCTCAAGGGGATTCGTTGGAAAGTAACGGTCGAGCACCCAGAGCGTGCCGCCGAAGAACACAGCAACGACAGCAGCGCCAAAAACGATGTTGCGGAGGGATAGACGGAACGGCAGTGCACCTCTCCTCGTTAGAGGCCTCCAAGTGTAGTCGGAGGCCGCGCGCGGCGCCAGCGTTCACAACTCCGATTGCCCGCCAAAGTGCCGCATAAGGCGGCACGATGGCGGCGGGTCGGTAACTTAAGCCGGTCCCATCCGGTAGAGCTTCACCGCGGCATACACGGCTTCGCTGGCCGGCGTCGGCACGCCGAGCTGCTTGCCGAGCGCCACCACCTTACCGGTGAGCCAATCGAGTTCGAGCCGGTTGCCGGCTTCGAGATCGTGGAACATCGACGCCTTCATGCCGGGAGGGGCGTTGTCGGAGAATGTCATGCGGTCGTCGATCCATTCGCTCGGCACCTTGGCGCCGGACTTCTGGCCGACGGCCAGGCACTCTTCCATCAGCTTGCGATAGAACGCGCGGGTGTCGGGATCGGCGAGGATCTTGCCGAGCGGCTGCCGTGTCATGCAGTTCGCTCCGGCCATCGAGGACAGGAAGATGAACTTCTGCCAGCGCTCGCGGTTCATGTCGTCCTGAAGCTGGACGTCGATGTTGGCGGCCTTGGCCGCTTCGGCGAACGCCGCGAGCTTGGCGTCCGGCTTGCCGTCGATGCGGCCGCAGCGCAGCGTCGCGAACTTGCTGGTGTGACGGACCACGCCGGGGCCGCCGAGCACGCTCGCGATGTAAGCGGTGCCGCCGACGGTCTGATCCTTGCCGAGAATGGCCGAGACGCGTTCGTAGCTGTCCACGCCGTTCTGCAGCGTGATCACGCGCGTGTCCGGTCCGACCAGCGGCTTGGCCAGTTCGGCCGCGGTTTCGGTGTCCCACAGCTTAACCGCGAACAGCACGATATCGACCGGGCCGACCTCTTTCGGATCGGACGTGGCGGTGACGTTCTTCAGATGCAGATCGCCGTGCACGCTTTCGATCTTGAGGCCGTCCTTGCGCAGCGCTTCGAGATTGGCGCGCCGCGCGATCAGAGCCACGTCGTGGCCCGCCGCCGCCATCCGTCCGCCGAAGTAGGCGCCGACGGCGCCCGCTGCCATTGCTGCAATTCGCATAATTGTCACCCGGTTGATGTTTCGGCACCGGGTTTATCGAAAGCGAAGGGGCGAGGTCCAGTGGCCTCGCCCCGAAATCAGACCCGCCATGTCAGATCAGTAGAGACGCGATGCCGCAGAGCCGTGGGCCAGGGGGCGCGACGATGCGTTGGGCACGATCATCGCGGCCGGTCGCGGCGCATCGTTTTCGGAGAGTCGTTCATGCGCCGGAGCATGCGGCCGTGCGTGCGCGACATTCGGTGCGGCACGCCCGTTCATCGGCAGAACCACGACCTTCGCGCCAACCGACACGCGGTTGAACAGATCGATCACATTTTCGTTGGTCAGCCGGATGCAACCGGACGACACGCGCTTGCCGATGGTGCTCGGATCGTTGGTGCCGTGAATCCGGTACAGCGAATTGCCGAGATACATCGCACGCGCGCCGAGCGGATTGCCGGGACCGCCGGCCATCATGCGCGGCAGATAAGGCTGGCGCTCGATCATCTCCGCCGGCGGATGCCAATCCGGCCATTCCTGCTTGCGCGCGATGTTCTGCACGCCCGACCAGGTGAAGCCTTCGCGGCCGACGCCGATGCCGTAACGGATCGCGCGACCTTGGCCGAGCACGTAATAGAGATAGGTGTGCGGCGTATCGATCACGATGGTGCCCGGCGGTTCATTGCTGTTGTAGGCGACGACCTGGCGCTGGAAGCGCTCAGGCACAGCCGCCGACGACTCGTCCGGAGCCGTGCTTTCGTCAGGCATCGCTTGCAGGCCGGAGCCAGGAAACGCCTGCTCGATAAACGAGTCCGGGAAGCCATCCGCATCGTTCATCGCCAGCGGCGCGGCATGGCCGGATGCGCTGGACAACATCGTTGCAGCCAAAGCCGCAGCGGCGAGACGCCAAGAGCCGATTTTAAACATGATACACTCCCGACACCCACCTCACCCCTCTGCGGCAATAACGAACCAGAGGCGTTGCGGTTCCCGGTTATCGCCGGTCGGCGTGCCAGCCGACGCGGGCGTCGGCGATGGCGTCGGTCGAGGAAAAATAAGGCTTGATGTCGAGGAGCGGGGTTCCGTCGAGGCAGTCGACGCCGACCACGTGGAGCGTCGTGCCCTCAACCTTGCGCAACTCGACGACGGCGAGCGCAATCGGATTGGGCCGCACCGGCGACCGGAGGGAAAAGGTCGGTTTGCCGGCGCCGTATTGCGCCGGAACCTGAACGACGAGATCGCGCCGCGCCCGATCCATCCAATAGAGCAGGATCAGGTGTGAGCAACTGTCGACACCGGGCAGCGCCTTTTCCCAGCGGGGGTCCACCTCGACGGTGCAAACCGTGCCGGATTCACGCGATTGGCGGGCGTTCTTCGGGCATTCGCTGCGGGTTTTCCACGGCGTGCGGATGCGGCCGATAAAATAGAGCGAGGCGTCGAAGTGATCGGGCAGGGCGACGGCGACTTCGCCGTCGCGAATGCCGGCGTTCGGATCGGGGGCTGGCGATGTCATGGCCGCACCCTAAGCGAAAGCGAGCCAGGGTCCCAAGCCCCGCGCGAGCCTCCATTCCGGTGCCCGACCGCTGGTCCGCGGCCCATCGCACAAAGGTTGAAGGTGTCGAAGGGATGCGTCCATAGGTTGATTTTATGATTATATTAACGTTAAAGTTGTATTGCCCAGGGCATGGCAATCTCTGGTTTCCGTGCCGTCCTGGCGCCCATCGTCGGCTTGCTGATCCTTGTCCCCGCAACGAGCGGCAAGGCCGACGATGCAGCGCTGGGCTCGGTCCGGCTGCGCGGCGGCATCGACGCCAATCCGACTCTTCTCCCAGGCGGGCGGCCGAGCGCCTTCGCGGGACTCGACGGCGCCTTCGCGGTGGGCCGCGAGGACGGTGACGGCAAGATCGGTCTCGTGGGAGAAATCGAACGCACCGAATATGCCGCGCCGCATCTGGATCCGTCGGAACGCTATCGGCTCACGCTCAAGTCCGAGCGCACCCTGTTCGGAGACTGGTCGCTGCGTTCGAGCGGCGGCATTGAGGCCGTTCGCAACACCACGTTGCGCACCTCCGATGCCGCGCTTCGTGCGCGGGCGCAATGGATGGGCGGTTCGCTGCGGCCGTTTCTCGCGGCTGAACTTCATTACACCACGTTGAATGAAACCAACGCGATCCTGGTCGACTTCCTGCCCGACGATCAACGCTATGGCCGCGCCGTTTTGATTCCCGGCGCGACGATGACGCTCGGGGACGCGGAGTTCGGGGCATCCATCAATCTGTCCGCGACGCGTTACGCCGACCGGCTCGATCTGTTCGGCTTTCGCCGCGACAACGAACGCATCGAGCCGTTCCTGTTCTATCGCTATGCGGGAAAGGGGCTGTCGTTCTCGGCTTCGGTTTCGCAGCTTCGCGGAACGTGGCACGACCCCGATTTTTCCAGCGTGCGCGAAACGCTTTATGACGTGACATTCAGCAACACGCAGGGCGCCTGGACGCTCGATCTGGGAGCCAAGCGCTTCGCCGGCGAAACGACATTTCCGATTTCGCCGCTGACCGTCTCGTCGAGTCAGTTTGCCAAGCTGACTTGGACTCCGGATTGGATTCCGGATCGGCGCTGGACGCTGAGTGCGCTCGCGCGAACACTGCACACCGCCTATCTCGATTCGCCGTTCGCCGCCGACACGTTGGTTTATGGCGTCACGGCATCCTATGCGATGAGGGAGGATTGGTTGATTGGCGCGGAGGTGTTGCGCGTCAATGCGACCGCGTTGAACGGCGAACCGGTCGATGGCGGACTGGTGTCCTTGTCGCTGACGAAACGGTTCGCGAACGGATCGGAGCAGAAGGCCGCCACAGCGCCGCAGACACAATGGGCGGCAAATGCGCCGCCCATTGCTCGCACAGGCCCGGTGACGGGCGCTTCACTCTTGCGAGTGCCTTACCAGCCGCCGTGATGGCTGCCGCCGTATCCGCCGTTGCTGTGGCTGTTGCCGAGCAGCAGTCCGAGCACGCCGCTTTTGCCGGTGGTGATGCTGACGTTGGTGGCAACGCCGGTGCTGCCGTGGCCGTTCGCTCCCAGCAACGTGCCGATCAGACCGCCCTTGCCGGTGCTGACGACCGCACCGAGGTTGAGGGCGTTCTTGCCGCCCGCGAACGCCGGCGTGCAAGCCAAGGCCGCGCCCACCGCGGCAATCACAACGAGATGCTTCATGACATTTCCTCCGATAGGCCGGGCACCATTGCTCCGGCTTCGGAAAAACTATCGGGAGTTGTTCATATGTCTATTTACAATCAAAAGTAGTGTTAGGGAGTAAGCTTACCGCTGTGGGCGAGTGAAAACGGGGAGGGATGGCCCGGTCGCTCTGGCCCAACCATCAACTCTTGTTTTTCTCATCGTGATGTATAAAGATATCTTTATATGTTGGGACATATCCCATGATCGAGCCTGCCCATCTCTCATTCGATAGCCTCAACGCGGCGCTGAAGGCTGCCGGCGAGGAAACCCGG
>Ga0070679_100006680_pt1 | contig 10757 bp, 14 predicted proteins | sample KBSC63BmetaG_FD_65652 | JGI IMG/M metagenome (GOLD analysis project Ga0070679, IMG submission 65652) | Corn rhizosphere microbial communities from Kellogg Biological Station, Michigan, USA - KBS C6-3B metaG | ecosystem: Host-associated > Plants > Roots > Rhizosphere | place: USA: Michigan... | reverse complement strand
CGTCGATGTCGCCGCTCACCGAGTTGGCATCAACGGAGGAGGCGCGCAGGTGCATCATGCGCACGTCGCCGCTTACGCTATGGCCACTCACGCTGCCCTGCGCGCCAGTGATGTCGACGTCGCCGCTCACGCTGCTCGCAGCCACTGTGAGATTCGCGGGAATCGTGACCTGAAGATCCATGCTGGCATCGTTCCAGTTGTTGTCGCCACGATTGCGGTGCGAGTTCATTGAATAGCCGTCCTCGTCGCAGCGCGTGTCGGCATCCTGAAAGACGACGCACACGATCAGGCCACGCGACGTCTGGTGCACCTCGGCAGTGATGTCTCGTCCGCTGCCGTGCTTGGTCCCGATGACTTCGACCCGTCCCGTGCTCGATGGCGTCACTTTCACATCACCGTTCACGTTGTGAATCGAGACCTCGCCGCCGGCGGCGACCGCTCCTTCCCAGCGGAAGTCGCCACGGGCCTGAGCGAGGGCCGCACTCGCGGGAAGCGCGCTGATTGCGACGCACGCGAGCGGAACAGAGACCAGTCTTGTGAGCATGGGGTGGTTTCCTCTGGAGAGGTCTTGGACCTCAGCGCTTGTCGCTCGCGCCTCGGCCGTTCGACGAGATGGTGATGTCGCCGCTGAACGTTTCTGCGCTGATGCGTGCTGCGCCGCCGCCGATCTCGAACGTGAATCGCTTCGCGGTCGCCGAGCCGATGCCGTGCTCGCCGGGGCGGAGGGTGATCGGGAATTCACTGTCGATGCCACCATTCCACGTGGACACGGTGAGCTGTGCGCTCGCGTCGCGCGGAATGTGGAGCCGGACGTCACCTGAATGCGTGTTGAGGTCGTAGCGTCCCGCGGCGTCGATGGTGCCGTCGAACGTGACGTCGCCGCTCGTCGTCTTGCCGCGAACCGATCGCGACGTGACGCCGCGGAGATCGATGTCGCCGCTCACCGTGCCGACGTCGACGCTGCCGCGCAGATCGGTGATCTTCACGCTGCCGCTGATCGAGTTGATCTGCACGTCGGCATTGACGTTCGTTGCCGTCAGGTCGCCGGAAAAGCTGTTCACGTCCAGGCGGCCCGCGACGTCGTCGACGGTGACGTCGCCGCTCTGCGAGTGGACTTCGACCTCGCCGCGCGTGCCGCGCACGGTGACGTCACCCGACTGCGCGCGCGCCGTGACGCGGACGCCATACGGCACGGACACCTCGAACCGCGCTTCGCCGCCGCGCCGCGATCCCGCGACGCCAAGCGAGAGGCGCGATCGGCTGGCGTCGATCTGGAGATTGTCGTCGTCGCTCGTGGCGCGGACGTGCACCTGGTCGCGCGACCATCCCGTGACCACGATGTCGCCGTTCCACGACGTGACCGTGAGCGTGCCGTTCTTGTCGAACGCGAAGGTCGTGTCGATGCGCGAGCTGTAATCGCTGCGGCGGCGCTGCGCGTCGGCGTTGCGCCCCACGCCCGCGATCACGCCGAGCGCGAGCGCGAACATCGCGAAGCGCGGACCGAAGGACTTCAGAAAGCTCATAGCAGTTTACTCACGCCCGCGACGGCAACGACGCCGCCGCGCGGAGGAGTTGGACCTTGGTGTCGAATGCATCGTTCAGCGACTCGATGAGGAACCGGCTGTTCGGATCCTTGCGCAGCGCCTCTCTGCACTGCGCGATCGCGTCGTCGATGACCCTGAGGTTGTGCTCGATCACGGCGACGGTCGCCGAATCGAGTTGCGGCCGCCGCTGATTGACGATCGAGCGGAGCCGCGCGATCTCCTGATCGTATGTCTGCTGCGGCGACAGCTTGTTGCCGCTGTTGCTGGCGAGACGCGTCGTCGCCGCGCCGGAGGTCGTGGGCGAAGCCTGCCGCGTCGGCGCCTGGGCGCCGTCCTGACGCGCCGCGATGGTCGTCGTCGGATTCGCCGAGGCCGCTGCGGTATCTGTCACTCGCGTCGGGACTCGAGCGACCATCGTGTTCGCCACGGAGCGCTTCGTCATCTCGTGCGTGATCGTCGCCGTGATGCCGATGAGTCCCGCTGCCGCGAGCCCGAGCCAGACCGGCGTGAGACGACGACGCGAGCGCGTCGGTTGCGGGGATGTCGTGGAATTGATCGCGACGACCGGTGTCTCGATGCGCGCCGCGATACCCGACCACAGATCTCGGGAGGGTGCGAGCTCCGGCAGGTTGGCCGCATCGATGCGAAGCTTGCGCAGATCAGCGAGCAACGGCCCACAGTCGCCACAGGCGAGCGCGTGCGCTTCGACGCGAGCACGGGTGGCTTCGTCGACCGTTCGCTCGAGCACGTCGGCGAGGACATCGCCGAACTCGTCGCACGTCATGGTATGATTGATGTCGCTCATCGATTCAGTGCCTCCCGCAACAGCATTCGTGCACGGTGCAATTGCGCCTTCGTTGCTCCGGACGTCACGCCGAGCATCTCGGCGATCTCTTCGTGCTTGTAGCCTTCGACATCGTGCAGGACGAAGACGCGTCGCGCACCGGGAGGAAGTCGCGTGATGGCTTCCTCGAGATCGAGCAGATCGCCCGGGGCGAGCGGCATTCCGACCACGCCCGGCAAGGCGTCCATGCCGCCCTGTTCTTCGTCCGGCTCCTCGAAGCGGGAGCGTTGCCGTCCGTCTGTCTTGCGCGCGTTGAGTACGACGTTGACCGTGAGCCGATGCAGCCAGGTGGAGAACGACGACTCCCCGCGAAACAGGTGCATCTTTTCCCACGCGCGAACGAAGACGTCCTGGGTCAGCTCCTCGGCGCGCGAGCGGTCGGCGACCATTCGCACGCAGAGGGAAAAGACCCGGTTCACGTGCACTCGGTAGAGTCGCTCGAACGCGACTCGGTCTCCCGCCGCCGCGCGTGCGGCGTCGGAATCGCCATTGCCGATATGCTGTGACGATGCTTCGATGATGGCCACTGCTGCCATGAACGCGGAGTCTCCCATCCGTACACCGGATGAGATGGCGCCGCGCCGCGAAAGGTTTGAATTCGACACGGGTTGACCGCTCGCGCGGTCGATCCGTGTGTCTGTCTACAGAGACGCGATCAGGTCGTGCAGCTCCGAAATCCCTGCCAGGTAGCAGCCTGGATTGCCGGGCTCGAGGTCGGTTCGGTTGAAGGCGCCCCACAGCGCTGCCGCGGTGTGCACTCCGGCGGCGTTCCCGGCGAGCACGTCGTGCACGGAGTCGCCGAGGAAGACGGCGTTCTCGGGAGGGCAGTCGAGCCGGTGGAGCGCTATCCGTACGGGTTCGGGATCGGGCTTGTGTCGTGAAGACGAGTCGCAGCCGACGACAGTATCCATGTAGCGAGCGAGCCCGACGTGGGCGAGCCCGCGCAGGGCGAGCGCCTCCGACTTGCTCGTGACGATGGCGAGCTCATGTCCCGCGTCGTGCAGCGTGCGTACGGTGTCGGCGACGTCGTCGTAGCAGCGCGTGAGGCGGTCGTGGTTCGAGAGCTGGTATTCACGGTACGCGGAGATCAGCGCGGAGCGGTCGGCGTCGTCGCGGGCGTAGCGGCCGAACATCGTGAACAGTGGGATTCCGATGCCGGCGCGCCATGCGTCGTCGGAGATCCACTCGCGATGCAGCTTCTCGAAGGCATAGCGAGCCGATTCGAGGATGAGCTGAATCGAGTCGATGAGTGTGCCGTCGAGATCGAAGAGGATGGCGGGCCGGCGGGTGGTCGGCGGCCCGCGGCGAGTGGTGGCTCGCGCTGCGGGCATGGCTATGGATGAAGCGGGTGGCTAGCATGCAGGGCATGCCGCCTCAAGCCCGCGATCCGAAGAAGCTGCTGCTCACGCTCGTGGTGTCGATCGTTGTGCTCGACGCCGCCGTGATTGGATTGTATTACGCGCTGCACGTTCAGGATCGCACCGTGAGAACCCAGCAGACATTCGTGGCCGTCTGGGTGGTGCTGACGCTTCTCGTCGTGACGACGTTGATGAAGCGGATCAGAGCGGCGCGTCGGGGCCGGCGATAGCGGCGGGCCGATTGGCCGCCGGCTATCAGGCCGACTTCTTGTTGGGCTTGCGAACGCGGTCCGAGGTGACGCGGCGGCGCGCCGCGGCGGCCTTGCGCTGACGGACTTCGCTCGGCTTTTCGTAGTGGCGCTTCTTGCGGAGGTCCTTGAGGACGCCCGCCTTCTGAACTTTCCGCTTGAACTGCTTGAGCGCCCAATCGAGGCGATCTGCTTCGTCGAGGGTGACTTCGATCATCGAATGCTCGGGAAGTGATGGATGAAACGTAGCGTAATCGAAGCGAAAGAGCCGGGCCGATGAACGATCGGCCCGGCTCGGTGCTTCACGGGCAAGTGGATCGGGAAGCGGGCGTGTTAGCGCCCGATCTTCACGACGTTCTCAGCCGCCGGGCCCTTGGCGCCCTGAACGATATCGAACTCCACGCGCTCGCCTTCGGCGAGGGTGCGGAAGCCGCCGCCCTGGATGGCGGAGTGGTGGACGAAGCAATCCTTCTGGCCACCTTCGGGGGTGATGAAGCCAAAGCCCTTGGCGTCGTTGAACCACTTCACAGTGCCGGTCGTGCGTGCCATTGCAATACTCCTAGGTGTAGTTGTGTCGTCGGAGTACCGGAACTGCCCGTACGCACCGACCCACAGTTGCTCGTGATGCCCTCACGAAGGGGCGTTCCAAGAGCCGTCAACGACTCTCAGCGACGCGGAAATCAAAAAGGGACCCGCGATGTGCGAAGGCCCCCGAATCGATAACCGGAACGTGTTCGCGCGATAATGCCTACGTCGCTGCCCTAAGATAGTGGCACAGGTTGGGTTTGGCAATGGAATTTCTTCGCTCGGTAGCCGCGCGCTGTTCCGCTGACGGCAGCGGCCATAACTTCGGCGGAGCCCTCATGATCGATCGCGTCTGCTCCTTCCTATAGATGGAGAATGGCCGCATGCCGGCTAACGCCGAGTTCGCCGAGATCTTCCAGCAGCTCAAGAGCATCCTCGAGCCGTACGAGTCGACGCTCGCCGTCGTGAAGGACACGCCGAACGCGTACTATCTCACCACGAGCACGATCGGGCCGAGCAAGCACCCGATCTGGTTCGGGGGCACGCAGATCGGCAAAGCGTACGTGAGCTTTCACCTCATTCCCGTCTACAGCAGCCCGAAGCTGCTCGAGGGAATGTCGCCTGCATTGCGAAAGCGCATGCAGGGAAAGTCGTGCTTCAACTTCAAGAAGGCAGACAAGACGTTGTTCATGGAGCTGAAGGTGCTCACGACGGCGGGATACGCCGAGTTCAAGAAGATCGAGTGGGTGGATTGAACGACGGGCGATGGGCGACAGGCGATAGGATTGATGTCGAGAGCATTCGTCAATGAAGACGCGGGCGGCGCCGGACCGACCAAAGGGTACGGGCTTCCGCCACGCGATGATCCGGGCTTCGATGCCGCCGCGGCGGAAGTGCTGCTCGAGGCAGCGCGCGAGGGCGACACGTCCAGCGCCGAACAGGCGACCGGCTACTATTGGGGGGAGCCGAAGCTGCGCGAACACGTGCGGCGCATTCTGGCTCGCGCGGAGCGTACGGGCGATGATCGGCTCGAGCAGCTCGCGCGGCGTTTTCTCCGCTGACCGGTCACAGGCATGACGATTCTCGAGACGATGCGGGTGACGGCGTGATCGCGACGATCGCCGTCGTGGCCGAGCACGCGAAAGTGCGCCCCGACGGCAAGCTGGATATCAGTGGCGTCTACAACTGCCGGTATGCGCCGTCGCTGCCGGCGAAGCTGGACGTGACGCTGGCGATGCGCTTCGACATCGAGCCGCTCGACTTCGGCGTGCACCAGAACATCTCGGTGCACATCATGGATGAAGACAACGCGGAGATGGTGAACCTGCGGGCGAGTCCGGTGAGCTTCGATTCGCCGCATGCGCCCGGGTTGCCCCTCGCCTACGATCTCATTCTCCCCCTGAGCGTGGGGTTTCCGCGGGACGGTACGTGGACGTTCGACGTCCGCGTGAATGAGAGGACGGTCGCCAGAGTCCCGCTTCGCGTGGAGCAGACGGCGTAGGGTGCCCTCAGGCATCTGCCGCCGCCCGGGCGTCCGCGCCCGCACGCTCGGAAGCTTTTCTCTTCCGTTTCCAACGATTCCCCGCCGGCGCGTGTCTATCCCCTAGACCGTCTGAGGGAGCTTCCTCAGCCCATCTAGGGGAGACCGCATGGCGCGACCGCAGGTGGATCTCTTGCAGGGCACGCTCGATCTCATCGTGCTCAAGACGCTGTCGTGGGGGCCGATGCACGGCTTCGGCATCGCGCGCTGGATCCAGCGCACCACGGGCGACGTCCTTCAGGTCGAAGAAGGCTCGCTCTATCCAGCACTCTATCGGATGGAGAACCGCGGCTGGATCAAAGCCCAGTGGGCGCTCACCGAGAATGGACGCCGCGCGAAGTACTACAAGCTTACGGCGGCAGGGCGGCGGCAACTCACCGCGGAAACCGAATCGTGGGCGCAGGTCAGCGAGGCGATCGGCAAGATCATGACGGCCAAGCGCCAACCGGCCTGACCGATGCACCCCGACCACACGCCCGCATGGCGGCGCTACCTCCGCTTCTGGCGCTCGAACACCGTTGGCGACGTGCGCGACGAGCTCGCGTTTCATCTCGAGTCCGCGGTCGACGAGCTCGTGGCGAGCGGCATGTCGCACGACGAGGCACGCGGCGTCGCGGCGCAGCGCTTTGGAGATCTCGAAAGCATTCGCAGGACCCTGCACACCCTCAGCGATCAACGGGAGCGTACGATGCGCCGCACGGAGTGGCTGGAGACGATTCGGCAGGATCTCCTGTTCGGGGTGCGACAGCTTCGCAAGACGCCCGGCTTCACCGCCATCGCGATCATGACACTGGCGCTCGGCATCGGCGCGACGGCGTCGATGTTCAGCGTCGTCTATAGTGTTCTCTTACGGCCGCTGCCGTTCGCCAACTCGGACCGTGTGCTGTCGCTCGCGGAGCGAAACGGAGAGGACACGATGTGGAGCATCCCGTTCGGCAACTTCGCGACATGGCGGAACGCGCGCGGCTTCGAGGCGATCGGTGCCTTCTGGGGGCCGATGCAGTCCACGCTCACCGGCGCAGGCGAGCCGACGCCGATGGCCAAGGAACTCGCGTCATCAGGATACTGGAAAGCCCTGTCCGTGCCGCCGGTGCTCGGACGGTACTTCACCGAAGCCGAAGACCGGTTCGGCGCCCCACGGGTCGCGGTGTTGTCGTATGCGCTCTGGCAGAATCGCTTCGGCGGCGACCGGACCATCGTCGGCAAGTCCGTCACGCTCGACGGCAACGGATACACCGTCGTCGGCGTCGCACCGCCGGAATACATCCTCGAACCGCCTGCCGAGCGTGTGTGGGTACCGCTTGCGCCGGATCCGCAGCGGCTGGCCGACTTCGGCGATCACGAGCTGAGTGTCTACGGGCTGGTGAAGGCAGGCGTCCCAGCGGCGGCGGCCGTTCGCGAGCTGACGCAGATCGAGACGGCGCTCGCGCAGCAGCACCCGCATTCGCACTACGACGGCGGCGTGATCGCGCCGACGCTCGAGCAATGGACGCTCGGCCCCTTTCGCTCCGGGTTGTATCTGATGCTCGGAGCCGTCGCGCTGGTGCTGCTCATTGCCTGCGGGAACATCGCGAACCTGCTGCTCGCGCGAGCAACGGTTCGTCGAACTGAAATGGCGGTGCGCAGCGCGCTCGGTGCGTCGCGATCACGGATCATCGTGCAACTGCTCTCAGAGAGCGCGATTCTCGGAACGCTCGGCGCGGTGCTCGGCTTGGCGGTGGCGTTCGCCGGCATCCGCTTTCTGGTGAGCGGCCCGATCGGCATGCCGCGATTGCATGAGACGACGCTCAACTTGCCTGTCGTCGCGTTCACGCTGGCGCTGGCGCTCGTGTGCACGACGATCTTCGGACTCGTGCCGGCGATTCGTGCATCGCGGCTCGATCTCCAACAGACGCTTCGCGATGGAGGCCGCGAATCACCCGCCGCCGCGCGCGACCGGCTGCGCTACGCGCTGATCGTCGGAGAATTGTGCATCACGCAGGTGCTGCTGATCGGCGCCGGGTTGCTCATTCGCAGCTCGCTCGCACTCAACGCGATTCCGGTCGGCTTCAATACCCACAATCTTCTCGCGCTCTCTGTCGGCTTGCCGAGCGCGCGCTACCCGCGCGACGTGCAGCGCGAAGCGACGTTCGCGCAGATGGAGCGGGCGATCGCCGCATTGCCGGGCGTGAAGAGCGTTGCCCACACTCAGCAGGCTCCGATCTACGGCAGCGGCTGGAACTGGACCGCCAAGCGCGAAGGCAGCGATGGGCATGACGAGGGCGCGGTTGTCGCCGACATGCGGTTCGTGAGCCCGGACTACTTCTCGACACTCGAGCTGCGATTAGTTCGAGGTCGCGCGTTCATGGTCGGCGACGGGGCGAAGGCGCCAGCCGTCGCAATCGTCTCGCGCAATCTCGCGAAGCGATTGTGGGGTGACGCCGATCCGATCGGCCATCGCATCTCGAACGGCGGCGTATGGCGAGAGATCGTGGGTGTCGCCGACGACATGCACTCGAACGGACTCAAGGACGACGCGCCGAACGTGATGTATTTGCCGAGCGCGCAGAACATGAATCCCGCGTATACGCTGCTCGTACGTGGCAATGTGCCCGTCGAATCGCTCGTGCCGGCGATTCGCCGAGTCATTCACGGTATGGATCCCCTGCTGGCGCCGTCGGGCGTGTCGACGATGGACGATGCGCTCGACCGGCTGCTGGCGACGGATCGCTTCACGCGCTGGTTGTTGATGATTCTCTCGGGCGTCGGGCTAACGCTCGCGATCGTTGGTGTATACGGCGTCGTGGGCTATTTCGTCGCTCAGCGGACCCGCGAGATCGGCGTGCGCATAGCGCTCGGGGCCTCCGGCGGCCGAGTCCAGTGGATGGTCGCGCGTCAGGGGCTCGTGATGGTGGCGATCGGGCTGGCGGTTGGCCTGCCGCTGTCGCTCGCGAGCGCGCGCCTGCTCCGGGCCATGGTGTTCGGGATCACGCCGCATGACCCGTTGACTTTGGTCGTAGTTGGTGCGGCGCTCGCTGTCGTCGTGGTTCTCGCCAGCTATCTTCCGGCACGACGTGCGACGCGCATCGATCCGCTCGAAGCATTGCGAAGCAACTGATCCGGCGGAAGGCGTCGCTCCTTCTTCACATCGGTGGGACTCGAGTGGCACCTGCTCGCTGGATCATCACGCTCGTGCTCGGTGCGGTGCTCGTCGCGATCGGCGTGTACATCGCGGTGCGCCCGCTGTGGGCGCACAACGCCACGCTGATGGGCGCGCGTTGGCTCGACATGGCCGTGGCGGCCGTGTCGATGCTGCGCGGTGCCGTCAACATTCGCGTCGCGCTTCGGAAGATTCGCGTGGCACGCGGATAGCAACCGAGACGCGCATGCCTGGCCAGCGCCGATCACGGACACGTGCGCGACGCGTGTCGCCCGACAACACGATTCACTCACTCGGCGAGTTCGTCGACCGCGTGACCCCGGGGACGCCCGATCCAAAAATCCGCCGGCGGCGCGATACCGGGGTGTATCGCGGCTCGGCGGACGCACACGCGCCGTTGCTCACGTCGCTCGATCGACTCGGCGGCGTGCGTCCGCCGCACACCAAGGCCGATCTCGAAGCGCACGTGCTTCGCAACTTCATTCGGTACTCCCGCGCGTACAGCCGCGGCAATCCAACGAATGATTGGGAAGAGCTGATCTCCGCGCAGCATCACGGTGTGCCGACGCGATTGCTCGACTGGACGTATTCGCCGCTCGTCGCGGCATTCTTCGCGACGCGGCCGTATCACTCGGGACCGGAGCGCGATCGTGCGGTCTGGCGGCTGGATTGGCAGATGGTGCATCGCGCATTCCAGTTGCCACCGCTCGCGTTGCTCGTGCGCGATCTCGAATCGGTGTTGGGCGACGGGAAGCGCGCGTCGCCGTGGGAAATATTCGGGCGCGATCGCGACGCGCATCCGTTCGCGTGCCTCGTCGAGCCGCCGTCGCTCGACGCGCGCATCGTGACGCAGGCCGCGGTGTTCACCATCTCGTCGGACAAGTGGGTGTCGTTCGACGCCTTTCTGGATGCGCACGGGCTCGGCCGAGCGTTGACGAAGTACGTGATTCCCGCGAAATGCGTCGCCTTTCTGCGCGACCAGCTCGATCTGATGGGGATCGACGAACGACGTCTCTTCCCCGACCTCGACGGCCTCGCGGCGTCGATCCGCCGGTACTACGAATAGTCACGACGGGCGACTGCTTCAAATAGATTATGTGCGACTCATGCCCTCGTTCATGGCGTTCTTCAAGCGCAAGGAGAAAGCGCCCGCCGAAGTCGAGCGTCTCGATTGGAAGCTGCTCGAGCGCGGTGCGGTGGCGCTGTACCACAAGTCGTCGATTCTCTCGTCGGACGTTGGCTGGTTTCGCCAGCACAGCTACGCGATTCACGAGATGGACGCGCTCAATTGGAAGGAGCCGGCCGACTTCCACGCGGACGCACAGCGCGTGCTGTCGTTCCCGCAGCACTACGCGAAGAATCTCGCGTCGTGGATCGATTGCCTCGCGGAGCTGCCGGTCCCCGATGACGGCGGCATGGTGCTCGTGCTTCGACGCTATGATTCGTTCACGCGTGCACAGCCACAGCTCGCGCAGAACATTCTCGACAGCATCGAGACGACGTCGCGGCGATTCCTGATGACGGGCCGGCGGTTGCTCGCGCTCGTGCACTCGGACGAT
>Ga0070679_100006674_pt1 | contig 10760 bp, 8 predicted proteins | sample KBSC63BmetaG_FD_65652 | JGI IMG/M metagenome (GOLD analysis project Ga0070679, IMG submission 65652) | Corn rhizosphere microbial communities from Kellogg Biological Station, Michigan, USA - KBS C6-3B metaG | ecosystem: Host-associated > Plants > Roots > Rhizosphere | place: USA: Michigan... | reverse complement strand
AGATACGGACCGGCGTCCGTGCGCGGGTAGTAGTATGAGGCATTCACGTCTTCGTAACGCCGATCCAGCGCGATGAACGGAAACTCCGCCGACGCGCGCTGCAGCACACTCTCAATCCGCGTGCTGAGCAGCTTCGGCCCCGTCACGTAGATCGTGTCGGCCGAGGACAGCGTCTGAACCTTTGGACTGTTGTTCGGCCGGCTGCGCCCGATCATGTCGTTGCTCACGTGGAGCACGAGCTTGTTCGAGAGCGCGCCGTACGCAATCGCGCGCGTGCCCCACAACCCCACCTCCTCGCCGGAATCCCAGATGAGCAAGATGGAACGCTTCGGGCGCGGGGCGGCCACCAGCGCACGCACGACCGCCATGTTGCCGGCGCATCCGCTCGCGTTGTCATCCGCCGCGTTGTACTGGTCGGCCAGACCGTTGCCAGGAACGCTCGCGTTTGCCGGCACCGCGCCGTCGAGGTGAGCCGCGAGCGAAATCCACTGGTTCTTCAGGACGGGATCGGCGCCTTCCAGCATGCCAACCACATTGTACGGATGCGCGTCGATCGTCGTCGCGGCAAAGTCGATGCGCAAGCGCCTGCTGGCGCCGAGGTCCAGAGATGGGCGCGCAATCGTGGAGTCGGTCGAGAGTACCGTTTCCGGCGACAGCGACGTGCCCGCGAGCAGCTTCGTCAACGCCGACGTCGAGATGGAAATTCGCGGCACCTGATACTGCGCATACGCGACGCCGACCGCGGGATTCAAATCCTGTCCGGTGACTTCGGCGCGGCTCCACTTCGCGCGCGTCGAATCGTCGGCCACCGTGATGATGCCGAGCGCGCCGCCGAAGCGCGCGACCTCGTTGATCGTCGTGTAATCGATGCCGATGGTGCCGAGCGCGGGATTCGGTCGCGGGGCGCGTCGGCCGGCGAAGGCGGCGGGCGATCCGCTCACGAGCAGCCACTTGCCCTTGATGTCAAAGCCAGCGTATGGATCGACATTCGCTTTCGGCCGACGAATGCCGCTGCCGACATAGATCACATCCGCTTCGCGCACCCCGGGCACCAGAAAACTCTGAATCAGAAAGTCGGTGCCATAGACGAGCGGCGCATTTCCGATCGCGCCGGCAACTCTCGTCGTATCGAGCGTGGAGCGGGTGACGGTGTAGTGTTGAAAGTACGTGCCGTTGTCGCCCATGGGCCTGACATGCATCGACGCGAGGAATCGCGCGACGTACGCGGCGGCCGAGTCGTAGCCGGGCGATGCGAGACCGGGAAAGGGCGTGCGGCGTCCCATGTTGGCATCGGACGCGAGGTAGCTCACGTCGCGCAGGATGTCATCGGCGCGGATCCGGTCGACGGCCGCTTTCGTCCGCGCCAGCCGCGGACCCGATGAGAGCTGTGCGCCGAGCGGTGCGGCGGCGATGAGCAGGCCGATCGCGACGACGGAGCGTCGCATTGGAGGTGTTTGCATGGGGACAATCTGCTCGGATGTCGAGCGTCCGGCCACGCCCATGTCGTCGCGGTCCTGGCCGGGTGACATCTTCCCCGAGGCTCGCCGCAGGCCTAGCATTGGCCAATGACAGACATCAGCCGCCGCAATTTCGTCCTGTCGAGCGCGAGCCTCATCGGCGCCGCGAAGCTCGACCTGCCCCGTGCCCTTGATGATTCTCTGATACAGGCGCCGGGAACCATCGACGACGATCTGCTCGAGATCACGATCCCGCGGCTGCACGCGCTGTACGCGCAGCGCAAGTACACGGTCGTGCAGGTCACGCGGTGGTATCTCGATCGTATCGCGCGATACGATCCCACCTATCGGACGATCGTGCATCTCGACACCGCGGCCGCGGTCAAGGAAGCCGCGGCGCAGGACGCCTCGGGGCGCGTGCGCAGCCGTCCGCGACCGCTGGAAGGCGTGCCGTGTGTCATCAAGTCCAACACCAGCATCAAAGGGCTGGTCACCAACAGCGGCTGGTCCGGCTATGTCATTCCGGGAAAGGAGCTCGTCGCTCCCGCCGACGCGCCCGTCGTCGCGAAGCTGCGCGCGGCCGGCGCCATCATTCTGGGCCAGACGAACATGCCGGACTTCGCGGCCAGCGATACCACCATCAGTTCCGTCTATGGCCGCACGGGCAACGCTTATAACCCCGATTTCAGTCCGGGCGGATCATCCGGTGGCAGCGCGACCGCGGTGTCGGCGAACTTCGCGATGTTCGCCACCGGAACGGACACGGGAAACTCGATTCGCCAGCCATCGGGCGTGAGCTCGCTCGTTGGGGTGCTGCCGACGCGCGGCTCGACGAACATCGCAGGGATTCATCCACTCGACTGGTCGCTCGACAACGTCGGGCCGCTGGCTCGCACGGTCGAGGATGCAGCGATCGTGCTCGACGTGATGAGAGAATCATCAAGCCAGGGTGCGTTCGCCGCGGGCCTGCGTCGCGATGCGCTGGCCGGCAAGCGATTCGGAGTGCCCGCCTTCGTCCTGAACGATCCGGCGGCGGACGCGCGGTCAGGAGGATCGAGATGGGTTCCGCTCGATCCGCAGACACGCGTAGTCTTCATGCGTGCAGTCGACGAGCTCCGGCGCGCCGGCGCGACGGTTCTCATCGACGAAACGCTGCTGCCCAACACGTTTCTCAACGTGATCGCGGGCGTCGACACGTCTCACCTTCGGGGCGAAGGATTGAGGATGTTCCTGCGCAACTACGGGCCGGCGCTTTACCATACTCCACTGGAATACGCGCTGACGGTGGGCTCGCCCATTCCAGCATACATCGCCGGGAGTGCCGCCGACGCTGAGCTCTCGGTGAGCGATGCGACTGCTACGCTGTCCCGCCAGCGCGCCGCCGCAGTGGCCGAGTACGAGGCGGAGCTCACGCGTCACGGTCTGGACGGGCTGGTGTATCCCGCGGTGCAAATGCCGTCCAACGACGAATTGCTTCCGCTGCGCTCGGGCGGTCGGAGCCAGGGGCCGCACAGTGAAACCGGCTGGGTCAACGTGCTGGGCGTGCCGGCGGTCGTGGTGCCGGCGGGGTACCATCCGGGCGGAATGCCATTTGGCCTCGAGCTCTCCGGACGGTCGGGTCAGGACGGCGCCCTGCTCTCCTGGGCATATGCATTCGAGCACCAGACCAAGCTCCGCAAGCCGCCGGTGCTCGTGCGCAAGCAGTGATCTGGAGAGATTAGCGGTCGGAACGATTCATCAGCAACGCGGACAGCGCGGGCAGCACCGTTCCGAGCTGTCCTTCGACCTTGACTGCAGCGACATCGTCCGCGCGCGTGGGACCGATGTTCACGATGGCGACGGGCATCGCAAGCTCGGTCGCGCGGTAGACGAAGCGGCGCCCTGAGTAGACGGTGAGCGAAGAGCCTGCTACGAGCAGCACGTCGCCTGCGTCGAACACGCGCCACGCCTCATCGAGTCGCGCGCGCGGCACGTTCTCGCCGAAGAACACAACGTCCGGCTTGAGAATCCCGCCTCCACAGGCGTTGCATGACGGAACGCGAAAGTGCTCGAGCACCGAATCGGGTAGCTCGGCGTCTCCATCAGGCGCCGCGTGGAGCGCGGCCGTCGCGACGTGAATCGCCCAGTCGCCATTCAGCGCGAGGAGCTGCTGCTGGAAGTCGTCACGCGACGTCCGCGCACCGCACGCAAGACACAACACGGTGGCGAGCGATCCATGCAGCTCCACGACGTTCCGGCTTCCCGCGGCCGCGTGCAGGCCGTCCACATTCTGCGTGATGATGCCGGCCACGATGCCCGCGGCCTCCAGCTCCGCGAGTGCAACGTGGCCGGCGTTCGGGCGGGCTGTCGCAATGCGCCGCCACCCCACGGTGCTCCGCGCCCAGTAGCGCAGGCGGGCGGCCTCGCTCTCGACGAACTCCCGGTACTGGATCGGGCTGCGCTTCCGTTGGCCGGTGATAGGGCCGCGGTAGTCAGGGATGCCTGATTCCGTGCTGCAGCCGGCACCGACGAGCACGGTGACGCGGCGGCCGCGGAGCAGATCGGTAAGGGTCTCGAGCTGGACAGGGTCGGAAGCGATGGCCATACGGCAAAAGTAGGGATACGCCGCCGGGCTCGCAGGCCCGACCGTTGCGATGCTGCCTCTCGGCCGCCGCGTCACATGCGGATTGGCGAACGCGGCCTGCAGGCGAATTGTCTCCACACCCAATGACAACAGGAGCCGCAGTGATCGCGAAATCCCGAGCCGAGGTGATTCGGCAGCGGCAGCGCGGCGAGCGCGAGCGGGCGTGCAGTCGCACGGTCCGGCGGTAGCGGAACGTGCATAGTGTCGTTGCCGCGATCGGCGAGCTCCTTCACCGATACGGCTACTTCGCGATCGTGGGTTTCTTCGTGCTCGAGGGTTCCGGCATTCCGGTTCCCTCGGAGACGATGCTCGTCACCGCCGCGGCGTTCGCGGCGCACGGGACGTTGGCGCAGCGATGGGTTCTGGTCGCCGCGACGATCGGCGGCATCCTGGGCGGACACGCGGGCTACGCGATCGGTCGATTCGGCGGATTGCCGCTCGTGCGCCGCTTCGGCCGCCTGTTCAAGCTCGACCAGGAACGGATGACACGCAGCCATGAGTTTTTTATGAAACGCGGCGCGGGCGCCGTGTTTCTCTGCAAGAGCATCGCCTTCGTGCGCATTCTCGTGCCGATGCTCGCCGGCGTCGCGCAGATGGCGTTCGGCCGCTTCACAATGGCCAATGCCGCCGGTGCCGCGGTGTCGGCGATGCTCTACGGAAGCCTCGGCTACTTCTTCGGCCGCGACCTGTCGAAGCTCGAGCATCACATCGCGCTGGCGACGATCGTCACGATTGCCGTTGTCGCGGCGATTCTCGTCGTTCGTGGAGCTCAGCGCATGCGCAGGCGCGCGGTCGTCGAGAGAGGATGAGCCATGCGTGAGGCGATTCGCGCATGCCTCGTCCGCGGCGAGGTCGTTGCCACGTCCATCGACTCGGTCAGGCGCCCGTGACCGTGAGCCGAGCTACGTGGCTCCGTCTCGCGGCGGGCTGGCTCCTCGCGTATGCAACCGGCGCGGCGGTCGCCGTCGCCGTCAAACACGCCGGCGGATGGAACACCGGAACGCCGTGGGATCTGGCGGTGCTCCATCGCGTGCACACATCGCTTCCGAAATGGACCGACGCGTTTCTGCTGGCCATTCCGTGGCTCGGGACCAACATCACAATCTTCGCGGTGCTCGTTCCATTCGCGCTCTGGCTCTGGAAACGGAAGCGCGAGGACATCATCACGATCCTGGGCGCGGCGGCCGTCGGGAACTATCTGCTCAATCTGTTGACGAAGTTCTCATTCGGCCGACCACGTCCGTCGTTGTGGCCGAGGCGTGGCGAGTACACCTGGGCGTCGTATCCGAGCGGCCACGTGATCGCGATGCTGTCCGTTCTCCTCTTTGCCGCATGGCTGCTGCATCGCGAGCGCGGCGCGATCTGGGCGTACATCCTGTGGATGCCTGTGTTCGTCGCCATGGTGTACTCGCGACTCTACCTCGGCGTGCACTGGCCGACGGACGTGGTCGGCGGGTTCGCCATCGGGATGGTTTGGTTGGCCACGCTCTGGCTCGTGTTTCGACAACCGTGATCACACAACGAGCCGGATCAGCGCGGACGACGGACCGCCCGTATCATCGGACTCTTTCCGCCGCCGATATAGAACCGATCGTTCCCATCGAACTCGATCCCCGAGATGCCGGCGCCATCCGGCATCTCCAGCCGCTCGAGTACTTCGCCCGTGTTCGCATCGATTCGCCGCAGCTCTCGCTCGTCGCCTTCCCATGTGCCGTGCCAGAGCTCACCCTCGGCCCACGTCACGCCGGTGACGAACCGATTCGATTCGAGTGTTCTGAGAATCGCGCCTGTCGTGGGATCGATCTGATGAATCTTTCTCGCGCGATGCTCACCAACCCACAGCGTGCCCTCGGCCCACGCGAGGCCCGAGTCGCCGCCACCAGCGGGCGCGGGAATCGTCGACACGATGCGGCCGGTCTTCGGATCGATCTTCTGAATGTGGGCTTCGGCGATCTGATAGAGATATTCACCATCGAAGGCCGAACCGGCGTGGGCTGGCACCTCGATCGCTCGTTGCTCCGTCCCGGTCTCCGGATCGAACGACCGCATCGCACCGCCGGTCGCGAACCAGACGGACTGTCCGTCGTACGTGACGCCGGCAACGTTGTTCGCTTCCGGAAACGGGCCGTACTCGCGAATGATCTCTGCTGTCGATTGTTTCATGATTCGAGCTTAGTGAATCGGAAGCGCGGCGGGGAGTAACAAAGCTGTCGTGAATCCGGAGACGGGCGACGTGACCCAACGTCGCGCCCGCCCACGGCCGAACGGCTGCACCTTCCCTTCCCGCGCGAGCGCGTCGAGCGCCCGTTGCAGCGTCCGCTGACTCACGCCGAGCACGAGCGCGAGAGCCGACGTGGACCAGGCTTCGCCGTCATCGAGCAGCGCGAGCAGCGACGCATGCTCGGTTTCGATCGGCCGCGCGAGCACCATCACTTCTTTCGTCCGCAGCGGCACGAGCGTGAATCCGTGCTTCGTGGCGCGAATGTCAGCGATGCCGCGAAGCGCAGCGCGAAGCCGCCCGATCTCGACGCGCAGTCGCGCGCGATGTGAATCGTCGATGTACCTCGCGCCGAATGCGCGCGCGAGCAATACGTCGCGCGTGACGTCACCGGGGCATGCCTCACCCAATGCGCGGACGAGCGCGAAGAGCACCGGACGCGTCGCGAGCGAAATGGTCGTACCCGATTGACGAACGGCGTTGCGACACGCGTCGACGATCAACGCATTCGACGCGAGCAGTGCTTCGACGTCCTGCAGCAGAAGAGGGCGATTCGTTCCGTGACCGGCGAGTCGCGCCGCCGGCGTGTCGAGGATGCGCGACACGCGCTCGACGTCGGCGCGCAACGCCGGAATGCGCGCGGCGCTGGCCGCGGCCGTCGCGCGAGCAACCGCATCGCGCGCCCGCTGCGTTTGCAATCGACGAATCGCGATCCCGGCGACGACGAGCTCGAACGCGGCCCTGGATGATGGCGGAAAGAGCGATACATCGAGATCGGCGATGGCGCGCTCGGCGTCGTCGACGTGACCAGTGAGCAGCAGCCGGCGCGCCTCGAGATGTCTCGCATGCGCGGCATTGAGCACGTCGCCGTGTGACGCGAGCGTCGCGCGTGCGGTCTCGAGTGCCTTGACCGGCCAGCCGAGGTCGCGGGTGACGAGCGCGATCTCGGCTTCGGCGACGATGCATCGCGCGCGGAACACGGCCTCACGCGGGCCAAACGCACGTGCGGCGCGCTTGAGGAGCACGCGCGCGCGCTCGAGATCTCCGAGCTGCGCGATCGCGATGCCGCGCAGGGCGAGTGCAGCGGCATCGTCCCGCAGCGCTACGCGATTGAGTGCCGCGAATGGATCGCCGGCGGCCAGCGCGCGAGCCGCGGCGATGATCATCGAATCCATCGGAATCCCGTCACGCTTGTTACTCACACCCGTCGATCGACGCGTCCTAATCTATCGCACGGCGACAACACACAAGCGAACGCACAACGACAACGCACAACCGAACTACGGAGGATGGATCGATGACGACGATGGCAAACGCAACGAACGCAGCAACCGGAACGCGCGAGGAGTGGTTGGATGCACGTCTCGAGCTGCTCCAGGCCGAGAAGGAGTTGACCCGCCGCAGCGACGAGCTGGCGAAGCAGCGGCAAGCCTTGCCCTGGGTGCGCGTCGAGAAGGAGTACCGCTTCGATACGGACTACGGAGCCGCCTCGCTCGCCGATCTCTTTCGCGGACGCTCACAGCTCCTCGTCTACCATTTCATGTTCGGTCCGGACTACACCGCGGGTTGCCTCTCCTGCTCGAACATCGCTGACGGCTTCAACGGCATCACCGTGCATCTCGAGAATCACGACGTGTCCATGGTCGCGGTCTCGCGCGCACCGCTCGCCAAGCTGCAGGCGTACAAGCGCCGTCTCGGCTGGACCTTCCCGTGGGCATCGTCGTTCGACGGCGATTTCAATTACGACTTCGCCGTGACGTTCACGGAGCTCGAACAGCGCCACGGCATCGACTACAACTACCGACGCGAGCCCGGCATGCCCGAGGCGGTGATGAAGCGGACGCTCCCGGAATGGAACGCGCTCGGCAGCGAGGCACCCGTCGGACAGATGGCTGCGTCCGCGGGCACCGACGTCGCCACGTATCTGCGCGAGCGTCCCGGAATGAGCGCGTTCGCGCTTCGCGACGGCGTGGTGTATCACACGTATTCCACGTTCGCTCGCGGCCTCGACGGCCTCTGGGGCATGTATCAATGGCTGGATCGCGCCCCGCTCGGCCGCAATGAGCGCGGATTCTGGTGGCGTCGGCGGGACGAGTATCCGGCGCGATGAGCGACATGGCGCTCGTGTCGCCCGCGATGATGGCCGCGATGATGGTGGCGATGATGCTACCATCGTTCGCGCCCACGCTCTGGCGTTACCACGGCGCGCTCAGCGCGACGCGAGTGCCGCGCGCCGCTTGCTGGACGTTGCTGTTCGCGCTCGGCTACACGGGGATCTGGTCGATGATCGGCGGCGTGTTGTACGCGCTGAGCGATGTCCGCCTCGGGTCGTGGGCGACAGGGCTCGTCGTGGTCGCCGCCGGCCTCGTTCAGTGTACTCGGTGGAAGGCCACACGTCTGGCGCGGTGTCGCCATGCGTTCGCCGCCGGATGTGCGGTGCGACGCGGCGCGGCGACTTCGCTGCGAGACGGTTGGCGCTTCGGCGTCGACTGTGCGCTGAGTTGCGCGGCGCCTACAGCGGTCCTCTTCGCGATCGGGTTGATGGACACATCTGCCATGGCGGCGATCACGGCTGCGATCACTGCCGAGCGGCTCGTCCCCAAGGGCACGCACATCGCCCGAATGACAGGTGCGGCCGCGGTCTGCACGGGGGTCATCATGTGGATGCAGACGATGCGTTGACCTGTCGCCGCCTCTTGACGCATGGCGCGGGCGCGGCGAGCTTCACCCCTAACCTCGTGGAATGAGTGCTCCACGCGACTCAGCGCGCGACCATCGCAACCGTGTGAGCTGTCATGTTCAAGTTCACGCATGGGCTTCCCGGCGGCGTCCGGCGCCTCTTTCGACTTTCGTCGACTCGGACGAGCCTGATCGACGAGATCGACGACGAGATGCACCTCCACGTCGAGATGCGCGCCGCCGAGCTGCGCGCGGCCGGCCTCAACGAGCGCGACGCGAAGGCCGAGGCGCTTCGGCGGTTCGGTGACGCCACCGAGTTCCGCGAATACGCCGTCCGTCGCGCTATCCGGCGCGGCCGGCGCAATCGCATCGCGGAGTGGATCGACGAGGCATCGCAGGACGCGCGATTCGCGATTCGACAGTTTCGTCGGACGCCGATGGTCACCACGTTGGCGATTCTCACGCTGGCTCTCGGCATTGGGGCGAATTCGGCGATCTTCAGCATCGTTCACCACGTCCTGCTCGATCCACTGCCCTATCCCGACGGAAACCGCATCGTGTTGTTTGGCGTCGGGCCGGAACGGGAGACGCAGCCGCGCTTGCAGTTCATGTATTCGGTGCCGACAGCGGTGGTCCGGCGCCTCGAAGCAGAGTCGCGAACGGTCAACGAGCTCGCAGCGGTCGCGACACGGCAAGTCGCCGTGAGCGGCCCAGGAAGCACCGATACGGTCCCGGCCGCGGCAATCACCGCGTCCTTCCTCTCGATGCTGCGAATACGGCCGGCTCTCGGCCGCGGCTTCACTTTAGAGGACGCTCATAACTGGGGTCAGCCCGTCGCGCTCATCAGCTATGGTCGCTGGCAACAAGAATATGGCGGCGCACGGAGTGTGCTCGGCAAGACGATCGTCGTGGATGGTTTGCCGCGGACGATCGTCGGAGTCACGCCAGCGTCCCTGGACATCCCCATTTTCTCGTGGGGAGAGCATCCTGAGATCCTGCTGCCGCTGAACGTCGATTCGACGCGGAGCGTTCCGCGCGTCTTCGCACGTCTTCAGCCGGGCGCAACGTCCGCGGCGGCCGCGCGCGAAGCGCAGTCGTTCTTCGCGCATGTTGCCGATCCCGTCAAGGACAAAGGCGTGCGGATCTACGCGACCACGGCGCTGGATCAAGTGGACGCGGGCGCGCGGCACGCGATCGAGATTCTCTTCATCACCGTCGCAGGCTTGCTCCTGATTGCGTGCGCCAATGTCGCGAATCTGCTCTTCATGCGCGGCTGGACTCGGCAGCGGGAATTCGCCGTGCGGACTGCGCTCGGGGCTGGACGCCTTCGCCTCGTTCGACAGTTGCTCACGGAGAGCCTCGCGCTTGCATTCGCCGGCGGGGCGCTCGGCCTCATCATTGCCTGGCTCGGACTTCGAATCTCGCGCGGGTCGGAATACGTCGACGGCGTTCGGATCGATCACGCCGTCCTCGGGTGGACGCTTGCCATATCCATGGTCACGGGTCTCTTCTTCGGCATCGGGCCGGCGCTCTGGTCCCTCGTCGGTCCGACCAGCGATGCCCTTCGCGCGGGCGCACGGAACATCGCCGGCAACGCGGCCGCTCGACGCGTACGTGCCGGTCTCGTCGTCATCGAGATCGCGCTCTCTTTGAGTTTTCTCATCGCCGCCGCCCTGCTCGTGCGGTCCTTCATCACGCTCGCCGACGCGCCGATCGGCTACGACCCACATGGGCTCTTCGCCCTCCAAGTTCATTTCTCGCGCGACTCGGCGCCTGGCCACCT
>Ga0070679_100006671_pt1 | contig 10764 bp, 9 predicted proteins | sample KBSC63BmetaG_FD_65652 | JGI IMG/M metagenome (GOLD analysis project Ga0070679, IMG submission 65652) | Corn rhizosphere microbial communities from Kellogg Biological Station, Michigan, USA - KBS C6-3B metaG | ecosystem: Host-associated > Plants > Roots > Rhizosphere | place: USA: Michigan... | reverse complement strand
GGGTCGATGACCCGTCCGCCGCGCAAGCAAAGGTCCAAAGCGCCCTCTGAATAGGAGCTTCGGTCCCGGACGTCAACACCCGTGGGCGTTCTGAAACATCATTCGTGACGAATCGTCACGGCTGAATTGCCTGGCGGCCCCTTCCGCCCGGCGGGCGACGCGACAATCATGCCCCCGGTGGCTGGCGCGCCGCTCGCGCCCGGGACAGCCCAAGGAGGGGAAATTGCTGGAAGAGGTCGACATTCTGTTTCTCGCCTCGATCTTCGTCGATCGAGATCGGCAGAGACGCGGCTACGGCGAACGTCCCTTCCGTGAACGCCTGCGCCGCCTGCGTCACTGGCGGCGGGCCCAGCGGAAACGCACCCGCGCCCTGCGCTGGTGGTAAGCGAATGCGGGCCTAGGCGTCGGTCCCGGCTTCGCCGCCGCCCAGCAGATAAAGCACGGCCATGCGGATGGCGACGCCGCGGGCCACCTGGTCCAGGATGACGGCGCGCGGTCCGTCGGCGATGGCGGGATCCAGCTCGACGCCCCGGTTGATGGGGCCGGGGTGCATGACGATGGCGTCCGGCTGGCACAGGTTCAGGCGCCGCTCGTTCAGCCCGAAGTAGCGCGAGTACTCGCGCGTGTTCGGGAACAGCGGCGCGCCGAAGCGCTCCTTCTGGATCCGCAGCATGATCACCACGTCGGCGCCCTCCAGCGCCGGCTCGATGCGATCGAAGGTCGTGGCGCCCAGCGCCTCCACCCCCGCGGGCAGCAGCGTGCGCGGCCCGGCGAAGCGAACCTTCGCCCCCAGCTTCGACAGGGCCAGGACGTCCGAGCGCGCCACCCGGCTGTGCGTGATGTCGCCGCAGATGGCCACCGTCAGCCCCGCGATCCTTCCCTTGTGGGCGCGGATGGTGGAGCAGTCCAGCAACGCCTGCGTGGGATGCTCGTGCGCGCCGTCACCGGCGTTCACCACCGACGCGCGAATGTGCCTGGACAGCATCACCGCCGCGCCCGCCTGCGCGTGACGGACCACCACGATGTCCGGCGTCATGGCGTCGATGTTCAGCGCCGTGTCCAGCAGCGTCTCGCCCTTCACGGTCGACGAAGACGAGCCGGAGATGTTCACCGCGTCCGCCGACAGCCGCTTGGCCGCGATCTCGAACGAGGTGCGCGTGCGCGTGGACGGCTCGAGGAACAGGTTGATGACGGTCTTCCCGCGCAGCGTGGGGACCTTCTTGATGGGACGGGTGGCGATCTCGCCGAAGCGCTCGCCCAGATCGAGGATGGTGGTCAGATCCTCGGCTGACAGCGCCTCGATGCCCAGCAGGTGCTTGTGCGGGAACGACGTCATGCGCGCCGTTCTCGTAACACCACGCGGTCCGGCTCGCCACGCTCTTTCAACATGACGCGCACCGATTCCATGGCCGTGGTCTGCACCTCGGCGCCCACGAAGTCGGGCTGGATGGGCAGCTCGCGCAATCCCCGATCCACCAGCACCGCCAGCTTCACCGCGCGCGGCCGGCCATAGTCGCCCAGCACGTCCATGGCGGCCCGGATGGTGCGGCCCGTGAACAGCACGTCGTCGACCAGCACCACCACCCGCCCCTCGATGGCCTCGGGCAGCTCGGTCGGGCCGATCTCGGGCTTCGGCAGGCCACGGAACACGTCGTCTCGGTACAGCGAGATGTCGACCGCACCCAGCGTCGGGGGCGGCGTGTCCCCCAGGCTGCGGATCTGCTCGGCCAGCCGTTGTGCCAGGTAAGCGCCGCCGGTGCGGATGCCGACCAGATAGATGGCGTCGCCCTGGTGCCCCACCCGCTCGACCAGCTCGTATGCCATCCGGCGCAGGGCGCGGGCCATGCCCGTGGCGTCGAGGATCTCGCGGCGTTCCAGCAGGTCAGCGTCGGGCGGCGGTGGCCGGGGTGGCATCGGTCAGAAATAATACCGCAGAGCGACGTCCTCGAAGAGGCCCCGCACCGTGGTCGCGCCCGCCACGCCCAGCGACCACGACGTCGCGTCGACGGCGTGCTCGAGGCGGAACGCCAGACCGCTCCGGACGCCGAGCGACAGCGCCGGCGCCCCGATGAACCCGAAGTGCACCTCGGCCTCCAGGGTCCCCAGCAACTCGACCAGATAAGCGGTGTCGGCCGAGCTGGCGCCCTTGAAGACCACGAACGTCAATTCGGGACCGGCCATCACCGCCACGTGCCGCCAGTTCGCCAGCAACACCGACGCGCCGATGACGGGCCCCCCGCCGAAGTAAGTGTCCAGCAGCCGCCCGCCGTCGCTGCCGCCCCCCAGCGCCAGCGCCAGGCCACCGTCGATGGCGACGTTGCGTCCGATCCAGCGACGCGCTGCCAGCGCGCTGACGGTCACGGGCGGACACGACGGAGCGGCCAGGCCGGTGGCGGTGGTGGTGGTCGTGGCCACGGCCGCAGGACAGCCGCTCCCCGGGCGCAATCCGAACACGGACAGGCGCGTGGCGACGGGACGGACCTGGACGCCCCAGCTATCGCGAACGGTATCGTGGTCCGATTCCGCGGCGGCGGCATCCATCGTGGGCACGCGCCGCTCGGTCAGGCCCATCGCCGGGGGCGGCGCCGGCGCGGGTTCGCCCGTCCCCGGCGACGCCGCGACGGCCGCGGCCGGCACGTCGCTGGGCGGCGCTACCGTGGCGGCCGGAGGCGGCGCGGGGACCAGCGGCGGTGGGGCCAGCGGCGCATCGGCAGCAGGGACCGCGGTCGCGCCCACGGCAAACGCCGCGCTCGCGGCCAGCGCCAGCGCCAGCGTTCGCGCGGCACGGTGCCGCCGCCGGCGCGGCGCCTGGGTCAAGGATTGCCCCCCGAGGCCAGACAGACCCGCGCCGACCCGGGCGCGCCAATCTCACTGCAGTAATACTGCTCGACCTCGCGCGGGCACGCCTGGCCGGCCCCGCAGGCCTGATAACAGGCGTTCAGTGGCCGATCGGCCGGGCGTTGCGCGCACACGCTGCCGGGCGGGCACAGATCGGGTCCCGACACCGCCGCGGGATCGCACCCCTGCATCAGACAGGCGCCGCCGGGAAAGACCGGATCGTTGATCCGGCAGTAGGCGCCCAGGGGGCACTGCGCGCGGTGCGTGCACGCGTCCCCGATGTGCGCCGTGCTCTTGTAACAGGTCAGGTGGACGGGATCGCAGGTGTCCCCGCCCATCTCGTCCTGCGCCAGCGGCGCCGTGCAATTCAGGTCGGTGTTGCAGGCGCCGGTCTTCGCCGGCGCGTCCAGCGTCGTGCAGTAGCCGAGCGAGACGTCGTCGGTCGGGTCCTGCGTCGTTCCGTTGTTGTTCCGCACCACCGACAGGCAGATCTGGCCAGCGCCGCAGGCGCTGTTCTTGGTGCAGAAGGCCCCGCAGTAGGTGCGGTTCAGCCCGGTGGGATTGTGCAGGTCCCGGTCGACGCACTCGCCGCTGCGGCACTCGGCCGGATCGGCGCAGGCGTCGCCGACAGACTTCGTCCCCACGGCGGCCTGACAGGTCAACAGCGTCGAACGGCTGCTGGCCGGCAAACAGGCCTGGGTCGGCAAACAGTCCTTCTCGCCCTGACAGGGAGTTCCCGCCGCGGCCGCCGGCGGCGCGCACATGCTGATGTGCGCGACAGCGCCGTCGGGGAGCGCGACGTTTCCCACGCCGTCGAGGCAGACGTTGCCGGTCGGACAATCGGCGTCGGTACGGCAGAGCGTGCTGCAGAACGGCAGTCCGCCGGCCACGCTGACGCACAGGGCGTCGTCCGTGCAGCGCATGTGCGCCGCGGGGTCGACGGAACACCGCTGGCCGAAGGCCACCGCGTCGGCCCGCGGGGGAACGCAGGACAGATAGGACGTGTCGCCGGTCGCGCCGACCACCACCGTCGGCGCGCAAACCTCGCCGGTCGGACACAGCTTGTCGGAGCCCTGCTGCGCGACCTGGCCGGTGGTCAGGCCCGCGCCGCCCGGCACCTGCCCGCAGAAGCGGCCCAGACACACGCCAACGCCGGTGTGCGGCTGGGTCGACATCGCCCCACCCTGCGCCACCGAGAACGGCGGGGGGCTGCAGAACATCGCCACCGGACAATCGGCGTCGGCGCCGCACGCACGCGTGCAGCGGTGCGCGAGGCACCCGGTGCCCAGGTAGCCGCCCTCGTTCTCGCACGCGTACGGTCCATCCTCGGGCTGACAGGTGGTCCCGGCCGGAGGGAACTGGTTCGCGATGAGCGTGGTCAGGCACATGCCCTGATAGGCGCCCTGGGAGGCGCTGGCGGGCGGGACGGCGGCGGGGTTCAGGCCCAGCGCGCACGCTTCGCCCTTCGGACAAGCGACGCCGTTCGCGCACGGCTGCTGCGAACCGGGCAGGCACAGCGACAGCGCGTCGCCCAGTTGATTCGATGCGCACGAGAAGACGGTGCCCGCCGGCAGGGGCGACGGCGCCACCGCGGGACCGCAATCGGCCGCGGTCGCGCAGGTCTTCGAGCAGAATCCGTCCCAGCAGATCCCGGAGGTGCAATCGCCGTTGGCCACGCAGCAGGCGCCGAGTCCGCGCGGCTGTCCCGGCACCACGGCGGTGCACATCACGCCCATGCGGGGCGCGTCCGTGGCGTCCATGCCGCCGTCGGCGGGGGGCGTGACGGTGCCCTTGCCCCCGCCCCCGCCGCACCCCGCCAGGCAGGCCATCGCGCAGGCCAGTCCCATTGACCTCAGGGCCACCGAGGACAACCGTCCCACCGATGGTTTCGTCCCGGCGACGAACGGCTCCGGCGCGGCCACAGACCACAAAATGAACCGACGCATGGTTGCCCCGGATGTAACATGATTCGGCCTTGTTCCTCGAATTTCTCGGCCCTCTATGAACAAGAAACCAGCCACCGCCGCCATCCTGCTGATCGGCGACGAGATCCTGTCCGGAAAGGTGGAGGACGAGAACGCCCGTTATCTGGTGCGCGAGCTGCGGCGGGCGGGCGTCGCGGTGGGCCGGATCGAGGTGGTGCCCGATCAGCCGGACGTGATCGCCGACAGTGTCCGCCGCCTGTCGGCCGGCTTCGAGTGGGTGTTCTCGTCCGGCGGGGTCGGCCCCACCCACGACGACGTCACGCTGGCCGCCGTCGCGGCTGCCTTTCACCGCCCGGTCGTTCGCAGCGCCGAGTTGGAGGCGTTGATGCGGCGGACCTGGGGGAGCGAGCTGCACCTGCGCGATCTGCGCATGGCCGACATCCCCGAGGGCGCTCGCCTCGAGCACGGGCCGCGCGGACCGTCTGCCTCGTGGCCCGTCGTGGTGATGGAGAACGTCTGGATCCTGCCCGGCGTGCCCAAGATCTTCCGGAAGAAGTTCGACGCGATCCGCGAGCTGTTCCGCGGCCCCGCCATCCATGGCCGCGCCGTGTATTCGGCCGAGCCGGAGGGGGTCATCGCCGATGCGATGGACGAGGTCGTGGAGGCGTTCCCCACGGTGGCGATCGGCTCGTACCCGCATCCCGATGCGCCGGACTACTGCGTGAAGATCACGCTGGATGGGCGGGACGCGCGCGCCGTCGACGAAGCCACCGCGCGCCTGGTGGAACGACTGGGCAGCGCCGTGGTCCGCACCGAATAACCGCGCCCTCATCTTTTCTGGCGCTGCGATTATTTGCGCGCGAGCTGATTGCGTGAGGAAGTTTACGCAAACAGCGTGGCTGAGCCGTGCCGGTGCGGCCCTTCAGCAATTCATGGAATTGCCGATGATGCGCGCGCGTCGCCCGTCGTTACGGCGTCGCGACCAGGAGCGCATTCCAGACCACAATTCTCCGTCGAGAAGTAACGGGAAAACTTCCGTAGAGATACACGACAGAAACAGCCGGCGGTGTATTAAAGAGGCGCAGCCTGTCTTGCCCTCTTCATTGAGGGCGCCCAACAAGATCAAAAGCAAAGCAGCAAAGAGACACAGCAAGGAGATCGAAGAAAATGAACGCGAACGTTGTCAGCGGGGTCGGGCGTGAGGAGCAGGGGCCGCTTCCGGAAGACCTGATGTCCCACACAGTCACCGAGACCGTCTATCTGGGACGGGCCTCGTTCCGTATCACGCACGAACTGGAGGCGGTCGGCGCGGAGGACACGGCCCCCGATTCGTCCGAATGGTTTTCGCGCGACGCCGCCGTGATCCTGAAGGGCGGCCCGAATGGCTTGACCGCGCGCGACAAGCCGTTGCTGGGGGAAGAGGAGCACGAGATCGCCCCGGCGCGCCCGGCGCGCGGCATTCCCCGGGCCTGGTTGCTGATCGGGTTACCGGTGGTGGCCTTCGGGCTGGGGATCGCGGTGGCATCCGTCGCCGGATCGTCCGCCGCGCGCCACAAGACCGTGACCCCGGCGGCAGTGTCGACCGTGACCGCGCCGGCCCCTGCCACCCGCGCTGCGGCGCCCGTGGCCCTGCCCCTCGCGGAGCCGATCGCCACGCCCCCGGCGTTGCCCGCCCCGGCGCCTGCCGCGGCGTTGCCACCGTCCACCGTCGCCCTGACGCCGCCAGTCGCGACGGCGCCCGCCGCGACCCCGGCCACGGTAGCCGCCCAGCCGGCGCTGGCCGCGCTGCCCCGCGTGCTCCACCCGGCGGCGAAACCGCGCGTGGCCAAGAAGGCGAAGATCGCCAAGACAGCCGATCCCGCTGACGCCGAGACGACCGGCGACGCTTCACCGCCCGAGGCGTCCACCACCCCCGGGACGGCCGCCAAGAAGCCGGCCGTGAAGTGGGTCGATCCCTGGGCGAACTGAAACCGGCCACCTCGAAGCGACCAGCTTCATTCCGCCCTGGGCCCCAGCCCCCGTTTCTCGGCGCCACGCCGCGAGACGCTGTGGTCAGGACCGCGCAAGTGCGGTAGGAGTCCGGCTGCCATGGCCGACGTACCTGCCTCAGTTAAGGGGATGAATGACATCCTTCCGCCAGACGTGTCGAAATGGCACTTCCTGGAGGAGAAGGCGCGCGGCGTGCTGGAGTCTTTCGCCTACCGGGAGGTCCGAACGCCGGCGCTCGAGTACACGTCGTTGTTCACCCGCTCCGTCGGCGAGGTGACGGACGTCGTCGAGAAGCAGATGTACACGTTCGACGACCGTGACGGCCGTTCGGTGTCACTGCGGCCCGAGGGGACGGCCCCCGCCGTGCGCGCGTACCTGGCGGCCTCCCAGTGGAACCAGGAGCCGGTCACCCGCTGGTACTACCTGGGCCCCATGTTCCGTCACGAGCGCGCCCAGCGCGGGCGGCTGCGCCAGTTCCATCAGGTGGGGGCCGAGCTGTTCGGGATCGCCGAGCCCACGATCGACGCCGAGATGATCGCCATGCTGGCGACGCTGCTGACCGAGCTGGGCATTCCGCCCAGCAGCTTCACGGTCACCCTGAACACGCTGGGCGAACCGGAAGAGCGCGCCGCTTACCGCGAGGCCCTGGTCGCCTTCTACCGCGGCCACATGGACAAGCTGGACGACGAGTCGCGACGGCGGCTGGAGACCAATCCGCTCCGCATCCTCGATTCGAAGAGCCCGGAGGTGGTGGCCCTGAACGCGAACGCCCCCATCCTGCTGGACCTGCTGTCGGATGGCTCACGCGCCCGCTTCTCGCGCGTGAAGGAGGTGCTGACGTCGCTGGGGGTGGCCCACGAGGTCGATCCGCGCCTGGTGCGGGGCCTGGATTACTACACGGCCACCATCTTCGAGTTCAAGGTGACAGCCGGAGATCTGGGCGCGCAGAACACCGTCTGCGGTGGTGGCCGCTACGACCGCCTGGTCGAGTCGCTGGGCGGACCGAAGATGCCGGCGCTGGGCTTCGGCCTGGGCATCGAGCGCGCGCTGCTGGCGATGTCCGAGCCCGCCAGCGCCTTCGAACCCTCGCTGGGGGTCTTCGTGGCACCGATGGACCCGGCCGCCCTCGCCTACGCGCTGCCGCTCGTCCACCGCCTGCGGGCCGCCGGCATCCGCGCCGAGGTCGAGCACCGCGGCGGGAGCCTGAAGTCCCAGTTGAAGCGCGCCGACAAGCTCCGCGCCCGCCTCGCCATCATCGTGGGGGGAAACGAGGTCGCGTCGCGCCGGCTGCAGGTGAAGAACCTGGCGGCGGGAACGCAGCTCGAGGTCGCCGAGGCCGAGCTGGAGTCGAAGATCCATCAACTGCTCGATTGACGGGCGGCGGATCGGATCCCCACGACGAGGGCTCCATAGGTTCACTCACTCCAGTCGCCGGGGGGCGAAGCGAGGGGAGTGAAAGACTCTAATGGGAACCCTGAAAGGGTTCCCAAACCCTCCCGCGATGAGTAGCGCCGGGCAAAGCCCGTCGCCACTCGACGCGGATGTGCTCAAATGCTCAAACACCGCTTGCGCCTCGGGCCCGGATCTTCTTGTCGTAGGACGAGGGGCGCTCGCGAACTGCGCGCGGCAGGGGCACTCCCCTCACTCCGCCCCGCCTGACGACCTACGTTCGCTCACGGAGCGGGTCGCCCGTCGTCGGCCCCCCTCCCTAACCCTCCCCCGCTTCGCGGGAGAGGGGACCGGATGGCCTCGTTCTACGTCTCCGTGCGGCTTCTCTGCGTCGCTTCTTCTCGGCGTCCTGCTTCTTCTCTGCGTCCCACTTTTTCTGCGGCCTGCTTCTTCTCGGCGGCCTGCTTCTTCTCGGCGGCCTGCAGTACTGCTGGAGCGAGGCGACGACAGGCGGGTCAGCAAGCCGACCGTCCTGAGACGTCACCGATCGCGCGTCCCGATGTACTCAGACGGTCATGGCCCGTCGCTTGGCGACGACGTGACTTTGTCGCTTGGAGGACGGGGTTCAGCGAATGAACGCAGGGAGTTGGGCGGGGCGAGTGGGGTGGGTCCCCTTGCCGCGCGCAGTTCGCGAGCGCCCTACAACCCACGACAAGAAGATCCGGGCCCGAGCCGCTAGCGGTGTTTGAGCACGGCAAGGGGACCAACCCCGCTCGCACCCCCGCGACCGAAGGGAACGAGTCCTCCCGGACGCAGCGACTAGGATCAACGAGCCGAAGGCGAGTACGACTTACGCTTCCGACTCTTCCATCTCGTCGGAGCGCTTGGGGCGGCGGGCTTCGCGGCCGGGGCGGCCCGAGGCAGCGGCCTTCTTCTGGCTGACCAGGTAGCGCTCGTTCAGCGCGATGAGGATCGGGCTGGCGATGAAGATGGAGGAGTAGGTGCCGACGATGACGCCGACGTTCATGGCGAACGCGAAGTCGCGGATGATGCCAACGCCGAAGACGTTCATGGCCAGCGTGACGAAGAAGACCGTGGCGCTGGTCCAGATGGTGCGGGACAGCGTCTCGTTGATCGAGACGTTGACCACCCGATCGAACTTGCGGTCGCGCATGCGCGCCGCGTTCTCACGGATGCGGTCGAACACCACGATGGTGTCGTTCATCGAGAAGCCGATGATGGTCAGGATGGCCGCCACCGTCGTCAGCGAGAACTCCTTGTACGTGACCGCGAAGGCCCCCAGCGTGATCACCGCGTCGTGCAACAGCGCCACCACCGTGCCCGGCGCATAGCGGAAGTCGAAGCGGAACAGGATGTACACCATGATCAGCAGGATGGCCGCCAGCAGCGAGCGCACCCCGTCGAACTGCAGCTGCTTGCCGGCCTTGGCGCCCACCGACTCGACCTGCGGAATCGCCGACACCGTGCCGGCGCCCAGCTTCTCGTCCAGATGGTGCCAGATCTCCTTGTCGATGCTGACCAGGGTGACCTCGTAGGTGTTCTCTTCCAGGCGGCCAAACGGCTGCACCTGCGTCGCGTTCACGCCCACAGCCGCCAGCGAGGTCTTCAGCTGCTCGGGCGGAACAGGCTTGTCGTAGCGCAGGTAGACCTTGTCGCCACCCTCGGACCACTCGAACCGCTTCAGGTTCGCGTCGCCCTCCTTGGCCAGCGATGACTCGGCCTTCTTCGCCTGCTCCGTCGACAGCACCGACACGGCGCCGATGCGGACCAGGTAGTCGTCCTTGGACTTGCCGCTGGGGTCTTCGTATCGAACCACGTCGGCGTTGTCGTGCCCAATCGCCGCCAGCGTCGAGCGGACCGTCCCCGCGTCGATGGGACGCGAGAACTCGATCAACAGCTCGGTGCCGCCGCGGAAGTCCACGCCCCAGTTCAGGAAGTGGCCACGGCTCTTGATGACGAACGCGTTCAACGGGAGCATCACGATGGTGATGAACACCAAGACGACGGACGTCCCGATCCAGTACTTCTGATTGCCGATGAACTCGTAGTTCGAGTGCGGCTTGATGATCTCGAAGAACTTCTGCTGATTTTTCGCTGCCATGGTGACCTTCCGACCCTCAGATCGACAGCGTCGCCGGCGCCCCGCTGCGGCGGCCGACCATCAGGTCGAACAGCCAGCGCGACAGCCAGTACGAGGTGACCAGGTTGGTGATGATTCCGACCAGCAACGTCACGGCGAAGCCGCGGATCGGTCCAGAACCGTAGGAGTAGAGGACGACGCCGGCGACGAAGTTCGTCACGTGCGCGTCGAACACCGTCCAGAAGGCGCGCGAGAAACCGGCATCCACCGCGCTGCGCGGCGACTTGCCGTTTCGCAACTCCTCGCGGATGCGCTCGTAAATGATGATGTTGGCGTCGACGGCCATACCGATGGTCAACACCAGGCCCGCGATACCAGGCAGCGTGAGCGACGCCTCGAAGGCGGCCAGGATGGCCACCATGAACAGCATGTTCAGCGTCATGGCGATGTTGGCGATGATGCCCGACGCCCGATAGTAGATGAGCATGAACAGCACGACGGCCGCGGCGCCGATCAACATCG
>Ga0070679_100006669_pt1 | contig 10764 bp, 9 predicted proteins | sample KBSC63BmetaG_FD_65652 | JGI IMG/M metagenome (GOLD analysis project Ga0070679, IMG submission 65652) | Corn rhizosphere microbial communities from Kellogg Biological Station, Michigan, USA - KBS C6-3B metaG | ecosystem: Host-associated > Plants > Roots > Rhizosphere | place: USA: Michigan... | reverse complement strand
TCGACATCGAGCAGCTTGGTGTAGATGCCCGGCACCGTCGACGGATTGCTCTGATCGTCGAAGTACACGAGCTTCACCGGGCGGCCCATCAGCCCGCCCTTGGCGTTGGTGTCCTCTTCCCAGATCTTCATCGCCAGCAGCGACGATTTGCCGTTGGCCGACAGCGGACCGGTCAGCGACATGCCGAACCCGATCTTGATCGGCTCGCCACTCTGGGCGAAGGCGATCCCCATTGCCGCCAATGAAAGCGCGGCGGCGGAAACGAAAGAACGCACCGTGCGACGCACGGCTAAACCACGATCCATGTCATCCTCCCTGTGAAGTTTCATATTCATTGGGGCTCCCGGACCCCCGATTTCGTCAGCAGGCGCGTCTATCCATCCGCAGCTTGCCGTTGCCCTTCTTCAGCAATGATATGGCCTTCTTCGCTGGATGCGAAGCGGCTTGCGACGAAAGACAGCACCGGGTGGCCGTGGCCTCAGGTCCCCCAGACCTCATTCGACACCTCCACGATCGTCCGCAGCTTTGCCCATTGCTCGTCCTCGGCCAGGATGTTGCCCTCCTCGGTGGAGGCAAACCCGCATTGCGGCGACAGGCAAAGCTGATCGAGCGCGATGTATTTCGACGCCTGGTCGATGCGGCGCTTCAACTCGTCTTTGGATTCGAGTTTGCCGGATTTCGTCGTCACCAGCCCCAACACGACCGTCTTGCCCTTGGGCACGAAGCGCAACGGTTCGAACCCGCCGGCGCGGTCGCTGTCGTACTCCATGAAATAAGCCTGGATGTTGATTTCGTTGAACAGGATTTCCGCGACCGGCTCGTAGCCGCCTGACGCCACGAACGTCGACTGAAAATTGCCACGGCACAAATGCATCGCCGTGGCCATATCGGCCGGCACATCGGAAATCGCCGCGTTGATGAGCGTGGCATAGACGTGCGGCAGCTTGTTCGGGTCGTCACCGCGCTCGGTGACCTGCTGGCGCAGCTTCGGATCGCACAGATAGGTAAAGTTGACCTCGTCGAGCTGGATGTAGCGGCAGCCGACATCCGCAAACGCGCGCACCGCCTTGCGATAGCTCTGCCCAAGGTCGCGATAGAATTCATCCATGTCCGGATAGATCGATTCCGGAACCGCCGAACGGCCGTAACGAAAATGCAGCGACGACGGCGACGGGATCGAGATCTTCGGTGTCTGGCGGGTGTGTTCCTTCAGGAACTTGAAGTGCTCCGTCATCGGATGGCCGCTGAACGAGCCAAGCTTGCCGATCACGCGAAGCATCATCGGCCGCGGCTGCGGGCCCTGGAACTTGATCTTGCGTTCGCCCAAATAGGCCTCGACGCCATCGAGCGCGCCCAGGAAATCGTAATTCCAAAAAGCGCGGCGATACTCGCCGTCGGTGATCGACTTCAGCCCGACCGCCTCCTGCTTCTTGATCAGCGCCTCGATCTCGCGATCCTCGACCGCCTTCAATTGTTCGGCTGTAATTTCGTTCTTCTCGCGCTTGGCGCGCGCATCCTTCAACGCCCCCGAGCGCAGCAGGCTGCCAACATGGTCGGCGCGGAATGGCGGTTTGGTCCGTTGCATTGACGATCGTTCTCCAAATGAATTTCGGTGTGCTTTGCCGAACGGCGGCTTGCTCCGCGCGTCGCTCCGGCCCTCCCGATTGGGTGAGGCGGGACATCACCCTATCGGGATCGCCGGGTCGAACCCCGGCGATGACGCTTTGTGAGTGGAGCGAAAATAACGCGAAAGTCGGAGCTTCGTTACTTACCCCAAACCTCCTGCGCGATTTCAACCACCTCGCGCATTTTCGCCCATTGCTGATCTTCGGTCAGCACGTTGCCTTCCTCGGTCGAGGCAAAGCCACATTGCGGGCTGAGCGCCAGCTGCTCGAGCGGCGCGAATTTTGCCGCTTCTTCGATCCGGCGCTTGACCGTATCTTTGGTCTCAAGCGTGCCGCTTTTCGACGTGATGACCCCGACCACGACGATCTTGTTGCCCTTGGGCAGGAAACGCAGCGGCTCGAAACCACCGGCGCGATCGCTGTCGTACTCGAGGAAATAGCCATCGTAATTGCAGGCTCCAAGCAACCGCTCCGCCACCGGCTCGTAACCGCCCGACGCGATCCATGTCGAACGGAAGTTGCCGCGGCACACGTGGGTCGTGATGACCATGTCGGCAGGTTTGTCTTTCAGCGACTCGTTGATGACGCGGGTGTAGTCCGCGGCGAGCGTGGCGATATTCATGCCGCGTTCTTTGGCCTTCTTCATCTCCACGTCGGAGCACAGATAGGCCCAGGCGGTGTCGTCGAACTGCAGGTACCGGCAGCCGGCGTCGTAAAACGCCTTGACCGCCTGCCGATAGGTCTTAGCCAGATCGTCAAAAATGGCGTCGCGATCAGGATAGGCGCTCTTGGCGACGGCGCCAGGCTCCAGCCGGAAGTGCAGCACCGTCGGCGATGGGATGCACATCTTCGGCGTGACCTTGGTGTGGGCCTTCAGGAATTTGAAGTGCTCCAGCATCGGATGGCTGCCGAAGCCGAGCTTATCCTTGATGCGGATACTTCGCGGCTTGGTCTGGACGCCCTGGAATTGGATGCCATGGTCCAACTCGTAAATCTCGACGCCGTCGAGCATCCCGAAGAAATCGAAATGCCACCATGACCGGCGATATTCGCCATCGGTGGCCAGCTGCAGCCCGACCTCTTCCTGCTTCTTAATCAGCTTCTCGATCTCGACGTCCTCCACCGCCTTCAGTTCGGCTGCGCCGATCTGATTCTTCTCGCGTTTTTCACGCGCCGCCTTGATCGGCGCGGAACGCAGAAAGCTGCCGACGTGGTCGGCGCGAAATGGCGGCGTGGTGCGTTTCATGGTCGTCTCCTCAATAACGGAAATTCAGCACAGGGCATGGCCAGAGCATCGCACAGGCACACACCCGCGGTCGAGAACCGCGCGGCATTCATCTGCGCGACACGCGATCGGTCCGACTCATGGTCGTGGGAAGAGGCCCATCGGCGTCCGGCGACAACTGGAACGGAAGCCGGATCAAGTAGCCATTTTCGGCCGTAAAATGCGCCCGAACGCCGCGCCGGACTTCGGGTCGTTGCTTGCGGCGATTTGAACTTTCGACCTACACTCCGCTCAAGAACGGCCGGCGGCCCACGCACCGGCCCAATATCACTTCGGGAGGGACTTCGATGATAAAACGCATTCTCGCGGCATCGGCGGCGCTTGCAATGTCCGCCGCCCTGGCTCACGCGCAAGAGGTCAAGGTCGGCCTGGTTGCGCCGTTCACCGGGATCGGCGCCGAGCTTGGCCAACAGATCGACCGCGGCGTCGAGCAATATCTCAAGCTCAACGCCAACGAGTTCAAGCCTTACAAGATCACGGTGATCAAGCGCGACGACAAGGACCCCTCCGGCGCCAACTCCAAGATCGCGGTGCAGGAGCTTCTGACCCAGGACAACGTTCAGGCGGTGGCCGGCTGGATTTATTCGCCGAACGCGATTGCCTCGGCGCCCCTCATCACGGCGAGCAAGAAGCTCGGCGTCATCATGAACGCCGGCACCGCGCATATCACCAACATGTCGCAGTATTTCGTGCGCACGTCCTTCAGCATGTGGCACTCCGGTTACGCCCTCGGCGAAGCCGCGGCCAAACAACTCAAGGCCAAGACCGCGGTGGTCGGCTACAGCGATTTCCCGCCGGGCAAGGACAGTTTGGCGGCGTTCAAGCGGTCGTTCGAGGCGAACGGCGGCAAGGTCGTCGACGAAATTCCGATGGGCGGCGCCGGCCAAGTGCCGGACTTCACCCCATTTTTCCAGCGCGCCAAGGACAAAAAGCCTGACGTGTTCTTCGTCTTCGTGCCGGCCGGCGATCATGCGCTCGCCGTCGTGAAGACCTATGCCGCACTGGGCATGCGAGCCGCTGGAATCAAGCTGATTGGCCCCGGCGACATCACCGAGGACATCAAGCTGCAGGCGATGGGCGACGCCGCGATCGGCCTCATCACCATGCATCACTATAACGCGGACCTCGATAACGCCGCAAACAAGAAGCTCGTCGCGTCCTGGCACAAAGACTACGGCAACGACGCCACGCCGGACTTCGTGGCGGTGGGAGCCTACGACGGCATGGCCGCGATCGCCCACGCGATCGTCGCGACCAAGGGCAAGATGGACGGCGAAGCCGCGATCGCATCCCTCAAGGGATGGAAATACGACAGCCCGCGCGGTCCGATCATGATCGACCCGGAAACGCGCGATATCGTGATGAACGAATATCTGGTCGAAGTCGTGAAGGGCGCCGACGGCAAGCTGCACCAGAAGAAGATCGGTCAGATCGATCACGTCAAGGACGCTTGCAAGGCTCAAAAGATCGGCCCCTGCGCGCCGAAGTGAGCGCCGATCCAAGCTCAGGCCACGCGGCCGCCGCCTCCCTACCGGGGGCGGCGGTTCCATTTTAACAGGCCGGAGCCGAGCGGCAGCGGCGTCAAAAAACCAACGGGCCGCAGGACGCGACATCGAGATGGTTGATGCAACGCGCTCCAAAGGTGCAATAATATTTCGGCATCAAGCCGGGAAAACCCGGCGAGGGGAATTCAAATGAAGCCGACGGGAGCCGGCATGCGCGGCGCCCATAGGCGGCGGACTCGCCCGTGAGCTCCGTCGTCGAATTCGCCAATACGCTGCTCGGCGGCGTGGCCGCCGGCATGGTGCTATTCATCGTATCGGTTGGACTGTCCATCACCTTGGGGCTGATGGGATTCGTCAATCTCGCCCATGGCGGATTCGCCATGATCGGCGGGTACATCGTCGTGCTGACCATGAACCGCCTCGGCGTGCCGTTCATCGCTGCCCTGGCCATCGGATTTTTCTCCGTCGCCGCGATCAGCGTGGTCTTTGAACGATTGCTCTATGTGCGGCTCTATCGTGCCTCCGAGCTCGACCAGGTTCTGTTCACCATCGGCCTCGTCTTCATGATGATCGCCTCGGTGACGTTGATCGTCGGCCCGGAAACGCAGCCGTTGAATCTGCCGTCATGGATGCAGGGACAGTTCGATCTCGGCTTCATGACGTACCGCACCTATAGCCTCGTCCTGATCGCGGTCGGCATTGTTATCATGCTGGGGCTTTGGCTCGGTTTCGAGCGCACCCGGATGGGCGCGCAGATCCGCGCCGCCGTCGACAACCGGCGCATGGCGGAATCGCTTGGCATCAACATCACGCGGCTGTTCACGCTGACATTTGCATTCGGCAGCGGCATGGCTGCGCTCGGCGGCGGACTGGGTGCCGAGTTTCTCGGTCTCGATCCGCAATATCCGCTGAAGTATCTGGTTATCTTCCTGATCGTGGTCGCGGTCGGCGGCCTCGGCCGCGTAACCGGCGTGTTCTTTGCGGCGCTGATCATCGGTGTGCTCGATTTCGCCCTCAAGAAGTACCTGCCGCAGGGCGGAACCGTATTCATCTACGCGATGACGATCCTGCTGTTGCTGTGGCGGCCGCAAGGTCTGTTCGGTCGGGCGCCATGAGAACCACATGAGCATCGACACCAACACCGGCGTCGGCGCCGCTTCCGGCATGGGCACGAGCCTCGCGGCCCGGACGCTTGCCGCGCGGCATCGCCTGCGCTGGTGGGAGCCGCTGCCTTGGCTGCTGGCGATCGGATTCTATTTCGCGTTCCCGCGTTATCTCGGCTTCGGCACCGAGATGTTGATTACGATCCTGTTCGCGATCTCGCTCGATCTCGCGCTGGGCTATGCCGGTATCATCACCCTCGGCCATGCAGCCTTTTTCGGCGCCGGCGCCTACACCGTCGGCATACTGGCAAAACACGGCATCTGGACCGAACCGATCACCGGACTGCTGTGGGCGGCGATGGTGGCGGGCCTCGTCGGCCTGGCCTCGGGGCTGGTGCTGCTGCGCACCACCGGCCTGACGCTTCTCATGCTCACGATCTGCACCATGGGCCTGCTCGAAGAACTGGCCAACATGGGCGCCGAATACACCGGCGGTTTCGATGGCCTCGACAGCCTGCCGATCCAGCCGGTGTTCGGCGTGTTCGAATTCGACGTGCTCTATTCGACCACGCAATATCTCTACGTGCTCGGCGTGCTGCTGGTCTGCTTTGTCTTCGTACGCACGCTGGTCTATTCGCCATTCGGCCACAGCCTCACCGGCATCCGTGAGAACACGCTGCGCATGCATGCGGTCGGAGCGCCGGTGAGAATGCGGCTTGTTGTTTGCTACGCCATTTCCGCGGCGTTGGCCGGCGTCGCGGGTGCGTTGTGGGCCCAGGCCAATGCCTATGTGAACTTGAGCGTGCTCGGCCTGGACCGCGCCGCAACCGTTCTCATCGTGCTGGTGCTCGGCGGATACGGGCGGCTGTACGGCGGATTCGTCGGCGCGATCGCCTATATGGTCCTCAGTCACTTCCTCTCGAAACTCTATCCAAGCGCATGGCAACTCGGCCTCGGCCTGATGCTCGTGGTGATTGCGCTGTTTGCACGCGGCGGCATCCTCGGCATCGGCGCGTCGCTTTGGCACGGTCATGACAAACAGCGTGACGCATCATGACCGCGCTGCTCGAAACCCGCTCGCTGAGCAAAAGCTTCGGCGCGTTGCGCGCCACACGCGACGTGAGTTTCAAGCTGGAGCAAGGCGCCCGTCACGCCCTGATCGGACCCAACGGGGCGGGCAAAACCACCTTCATCAACCTTCTGACCGGCGTGCTGAAGCCAAGCGCAGGCACCGTGCTCTTGAAGGGAAACGATATCACCCATGTCGCGCAGGCCGAGCGGGTCAAGCTCGGCATCGCCCGCACCTTTCAGATCAACCGGCTGTTCCGCGGCCTTTCGGTGCTGGAGAATGTTTATATGGCGATCGCCGAGCGTGTCGGCGCCGCGCCGAACATGTTCGTCCCCGCCGGCTCGCGCCGCGACGTGATCGACGAAGCGATGGAGTTGCTCACCCGCCTCAAACTCGCTGACGTCGCGCACAAGACCATTCCGGAACTGCCTTACGGCCGGCAACGGCTGGTCGAACTTGCCATCACGCTCGGCCTGAAACCGGAGGTGCTGCTGCTCGACGAGCCGGCCGCGGGCGTGCCGAGCGCCGAGAGCCATATCATCCTCGACGCCATCGACGCGTTGCCCAAGAGCATCGGCGTGCTCATCATCGACCACGACATGGACCTGGTGTTCCGCTTTGCCCAACGCATCACCGTGCTGGTGCGTGGCGCGATGTTTGCGGAAGGCACTCCGAAGGAGATTGGCGCCAATCCCGACGTGCGGGCGGTCTATCTCGGTCAGGCCGCCCATGCCTAGCGTGATCGAGCTCAAAGGCGTGTCGGCCGGCTACGGCGAAACCGTGGTTCTGGAGGACATCAATCTGGCGCTGGAGCCCGGAGAGTGCGTCAGCGTGATCGGCCGCAACGGCGTCGGCAAGACCACGCTGCTTTCGACCATCATGGGCCACACCACGTTGCACAAGGGCGACGTGTCGCTGGCCGGAAAGACTCTCAACCGCGTTCCGGTGTATCGGCGCGCCGCAGCCGGGCTTGGCTTTGTCCCGCAGGAGCGCGAAATTTTTCCCTCGCTCAGCGTTCTCGAGAATCTCGAGGTCGGCGCGCGACCGGGACACTGGACGCGGGATCGCATGTTCGAGTTGTTTCCGAACCTTAAGGAACGGCTGGACAATCGCGGCAATCAGCTTTCGGGCGGCGAGCAACAAATGCTCTCCATCGCGCGCGCGCTGCTTACCAACCCAACCGTACTGCTCATGGACGAGCCGACGGAGGGTCTGGCGCCGGTGATTGTGGAAGCGCTCACTGCCGTCCTGGTGAAACTACGCAGCGAGTCCGGGCTCTCCATCGTCCTGGTCGAACAGAACAGCCGCGTGGCGTTCGAATTCTCCAGCCGTTGCGTCGTGCTCGACAAGGGCCGCATCGTTTACGATGGCGCCTCCGCCACGCTGCGCGACGATCCCGAGCGGCTGGCGAAACTCATTGGAGTGAGCGAATAGCCATGACGCCAACCCGCCGCAATCTGCTGCAACTCGCGGCACTCGCCGCCATCCCCGGATGGGCCCGTATGGCGAACGCGCAGACTTATCCGTCGAAGCCGGTGCGTTTCGTCATCGGCTTTCCGGCCGGCGGTCCCAACGACACGCTGGGCCGCATCGTCGCGCAATGGCTGGCGGCGCACTTCGGCCAACCGTTCAATGTCGAAAACAAAGGTGGCCGCTCCGGCAACATCGCGACCGAGGAGGTCGTGCGTTCGGCACCCGACGGATACACCATCCTGCTGGTGGGGCCGGCCAACGCGCTGAGCGGCTCGCTCTACCCCAATCTCGGGTTCAATTTCCTCCGCGACATCGTCCCGGTTGCCGGCGTTACGCGCGAACCGCTGGTGATGGTGGTGCATCCGTCGGTGCCGGCGGCGTCAGCCGCCGAATTTCTCAACTACGCCAAGACGAACGCCGCTCAGATCAAGCTTGCGGCGACCGGGACAGGAAGTTCGCCGCATGTCACCGGTGAATTGTTCAAGCAGATGGCCGGTCTCGATCTGCCGGTCGTGCAATACGGCGGCGGCGGACCGGCGCTCAAGGCGATGATTGCGGGCGAAGCGCAGGTGATGTTCGAGCCGATGTCGGCGTCGATCGGCCCCGTGCGAGCCGGCACACTGCGCGCGCTCGCTGTGACGACCCGCACACGGTCGGCCGCGTTGCCGGCCGTTCCGCCTCTGGCCGACACCGTGCCAGGCTTCGAGGCCAGCGCCGTCACCGGCATCGGCGTGCCGAAAGACACACCGGCTGCAATCGTCGAAACGTTGAACGCGGCCGTTCAAGCGGCGTTCGCCGATCCGGCCATGAAGGCAAAGCTCGCCGACACCGGCGGCGAACCGCTGCCCGGCACCGCATCCGACTTCGCCAGACTGATGGCGGCAGAAACCGAAAAGTGGGGCAAGGTCGTCAAGGCCGCGGGGATCAAGGCGAACTGACTTCCCTGCGACGATTCGACCCGCTCACGGCGAACCGATTTCGATTTCGCCGAACAATGCTTCAGGTCCAATCCGGCTTGGGGAGACGCTGCTTCGTTTCGGGGATCGCCTTGAGATAGGCCGGTCGCGCCTTGATCCGCGCGATCCAATCCAGCAGCGCGGGCTTGCCCTCCCAGAACCCGACGAAGTTCAATTCCTCCAAACGATCGATGAACGGCGCCGCCGCAATGTCGGCCAGCGAATAACTCTCGCCGGCAAACCATTTGTTCTGCAACAGCCAGCGGTCCATCCGGTCGATCGCCTGCTTGATGCGCGCACTCGCATCTTCAACCGCCTTGGCATCGGCCGGCTTGCCGGCGGCGGCGCGGAAGTCGGCGGCGCGCGACGGATTGGGGTGATTGGCAAGGTGCGCTTCGACATGATCCGCCGGCAGCGCGGCAATGGCTTTGCGGATCATCAGGTTGAACGACGCCGGCCGGATCACCGGATGCAGCACGTCGTCCTCGAACTTCACCCAGTAGCGCATGCGCGCCTTGGCCCACGGATCATTCGGCACCAGCGGTGTGTCCGGAAAGGTCTCATCCAGATACTCGTTGATGAAGCTCGATTCCCAGATGGCGCGGCCGTCGTGGACCAGCGTCGGCACCACCGCGTTCGGATTGAGCGCAAGGTACTCCGGCTTGAGTTGGTCAAGCGTCATCAGGTCGACGAACCGGCTTTCCCACGGGAGATTCTTCTCCGCGAGACAAAGTCGGACCTTGATCGAACAGAACGACGACCAATCGTGATAAAGCTCCAGCATTCGGCACCCGATAAAACGAAAACGCCCGGCTTGCACCGGGCGTCACGATAACGATTGTTCGTGCTGCGAGCTAGGCGTGCGCCTTGCGCTGCGGATCGATGATCTTTTCCAGCTTGCCGAGAACGTGCATGCACGGCAGCACCTGCTGCAGACTGCCGTTCGGCTCGCGCTTCTCCTGGATCGCCTTGATGAATTCGCGATCCTCCAGCTCGATGCCGTCCATCGACACATCGACCTTCGAGACGTCGATCTTGTTGTCCTTGCCGTCGCTGAGATCGTCGTAAAACGCCTTGTAGGTTCCGTTGTCGCAAATGTAGCGGAAGAACGAACCGAGCGGGCCGTCGTTGTTGAACGACAGCGACAATGTCAGCAAGGAGCCGGACGGTGTCTTGGCGACGATCCCCATATCCATCGCGATGTTGAGATCCTTGTGGATCGGCCCTTGGACCGCGTAGCAATCCGAGATCGTCTCGCCGACCTGGTATTGAAACAGATCGATGGTGTGCGCCGCGTGGTGCCACAACAGATGATCGGTCCAGCTCCGCGGATTGCCGGCGGCATTGATGTTCTTGCGGCGGAAGAAATAGGTCTGCACGTCCATCTGCTGAATCGTCAGCTCGCCCGCCACGATCTTCTTGTGAACGTATTGATGGCTCGGATTGAAGCGGCGAACGTGGCCGCCCATCGCCGTGACGCCCGTCTCCTTGGCGATCTTCACCAGCGCCTCGGCATCTTCGACGCTGTCGGTGACCGGAATTTCGACCAGCACATGCTTGCCGGCGCGCATCACCTGTTCGGCCTGACGGAAGTGCAGCTTGGTCGGCGTGGTCAGGATCACGGCGTCGGCGCGCTTGATGCCTTCGCTCAAGTCGCCGGTGAAATGGGGAACGCCATATTTCTTCGCCACCTGGGCGGTCGAGTCCTGATTGCCGCCAACCAGGCAGGTGACTTCAACGCCGGGAAT
>Ga0070679_100006666_pt1 | contig 10766 bp, 7 predicted proteins | sample KBSC63BmetaG_FD_65652 | JGI IMG/M metagenome (GOLD analysis project Ga0070679, IMG submission 65652) | Corn rhizosphere microbial communities from Kellogg Biological Station, Michigan, USA - KBS C6-3B metaG | ecosystem: Host-associated > Plants > Roots > Rhizosphere | place: USA: Michigan... | reverse complement strand
GGAGCGTCGACGGAGAACATGAGGAGGTTCTTCGGGTTGAAACCGAGGCTGGAAGAGCCGAGGTGGATGAGCGTGAGCGTGAAAAGGCCGGCGCTGACGACGAGCAGAGACGATAGGGCGATCTGAAAGACGATGAGACCTTTTCCGAGCAGGCCCTTGCGGCGGCGTGTCGTTGACGTCGCGGAATCCTTAAGCGCGGCGTTGACGTTGGTCCGCGTTGCCTGCCATGCAGGTGCAAGGCCGAACAGGATTCCTGTGGCAAGCGACACAGCGGCGGTGAAGGCGAAGATGCGGATGTCGAAGTGGGTGTTGACCGGCGTCTGCTCCCACGAGGAAGAGAGCAGGTGCGGGATAACGTTGCGTCCGAAGTAGCCAAGCGCCAGGCCGGCAATGCCGCCAAGCGAAGAGAGCAGGAGGCTTTCCGTCAGGACCTGGCGGAGGACGCGGTTGCGGGTTGCACCGAGCGCCAGACGTACGGACATCTCGCGCTGGCGTGCGGAGGAGCGGGCCAGAAGGAGGTTCGCGAGATTGGCGCAGGCCAGCAAAAGCACAAAGCCGGTGAGCGCGGAGAGAACGTAGATGGGTTTCGCGAAGTTCCGGCTGGCGTTGTCAAGACCCCGGCTGCCGGGGCCAACGATGAGGGTGGGCATCGTGTCGTCCGCCTTGATGGGCAGAGTGGCACGAACTGCCTGGGCAAGGGAAACGTTGAGCGCGGAAGCCGCCGTGGCATCGGACACGCCGGGGCGGGCGCGCGCCATGATGAGCATCCAGAAGAGTCTTTTGTCGGTGAGAAGAGAACCGTCTTTGGTCTCGCCGCGACTCCAGGGGGCAACGAGCGGCTGCATGCTGAAAGGCAGGAACACGTCGGGGCCGCTTTGTACGCTGGCTGCTCCGGTAAAGCCGGGAGGAGCGATGCCAACGATAGTGACGGGGATAAGGTTGAGCTGAATGACCTGTCCGATGGCGGAGGGTGAGCGGCCGAAAATGCGCGACCAAAAGCCGTCGCTGATGACGACGACGGCCCCAGCGCCTGGGGTGGCGTCATCTGATGGCTGGATGACCCGTCCGAGGGCCGGAAGGACGTTGAGTTGCTCGAAGTAGTTACCGGAGACAAGTTCCCCCGACGCAACGTAGGCGTGCCCGTTGATGGTCGCTGTGAGCGACCGGCTGCCGCTGAGCTCCTTGAAGGCGAAGAGGTCGCCGATGACCGGGTGTGGGTTGGCGCGGTTTTGGTCGCGCATGATCTGGTAGACGGGGTAAGAGAATGAGGTTGTACCGGAACTACCGTTGGGCAACGGATACATGTTTCCCCAGAAGCGATGGATAGGACTCTTCTTGCCGCTGGCCGTAGCGAGGAGGCGAAGTTCCTGAGCATGGGGAACGGCAAGGCGGTCGAGCAGAACGCCTTTGGCGATGGTAAAGATGATGGTGTTGGCGCCGATGCCGAGCGCCAGCGAGACGATCGCAATGGCGGTAAAGCCGGGGCTGCGGCGCAACATGCGCACTGCAAAACGCAGGTCGGCGCGGAACTCGTCGAACAGGCGCAGGCCGAGGGAAGTGCGGATGCCTGCCTTGTGCGTTTCGACGGTGCCGAACTCGATGCAGGCGCGGCGGTGGGCTTCGGCGGCGGTGAGGCCGGTGCGCTCGAGGTTAGCGGCGCGGAGCTCGATGTGCGAGCGAAGCTCGGCTTCGATGTCGGACTCGACTGTTTCGCGATCGGACAAAGAGCGAGTATAAGAGCGGATTTTCGCGAGCAGTTTCATGGGCTATAGCTCCTCGGAGAGAGTTGGATTTATTCGTGGCGTAGAGCCTGGATCGGATCGATGCGAGAGGCGCGGCGGGCAGGGCCGTAGGCGGCGAGGACGGCCATGGCGAAGAGCAGGCAGGCCGTGCCGGTGAGCGTCGCAGGATCGGTCGGAGTGAGCCCGAAGAGCATGGAACGAACGAGGCGCGCGAGGGCGATGGAGGTGCCGATCCCGGCGGCGACGCCGACGATCGCCATGGCGCCGCTTTCCCGGAGGACCATTACGCGCACCTGGCGCGGCTGTGCGCCAAGTGCCATGCGTACGCCGATCTCGCTGGTGCGCCGGGCAACCGTGTACGCCATGATGCCGTAGATGCCGATAGCCGCCAGAATCAGCGCCAGCACGCCGAAGGCGGAGGTGAGCGTAGCGAAGAGGCGTTCCTGCCGCATGGTGGCATCGATCTGTTCGATCTGGGTGCGGATGTGGCGGAGAGGAAGGTCCTTATCCACTTCACCGATGGCGGCCCGCAAGTTCGGAAGGATGGCTACGGGAGTTTGCGCAGTCTGGATGGCATAGACCATCTGCGGTTCTTCTTTTTCCTGATCGTAGAGCGTGTAAAAGGTGGGTGGCGGTTGATTGCGCAGATCGCTGTATTTGGCGTCCGCAGCCACGCCCACGATCTGGTAGATGTCGTGGCTCCCGCCGGGACAGAAGGTTTTTCCTATCGGATTGCTGTGGGGATAGTCCCGTTTTGCGAGGGTCTGGTTGATGATGCCGACCAGCGGAGAGTGCGCGGTATCGGCGGTGTTGAACGCGCGGCCGTAGAGGATGGGAATGCCGTAGGTCTGGAAGAAGTTGCGGCTCACATTGTTGTAGTAGGCGGATGCTGTATCGCCGGCGCGTTTGGGTTGGTCCGTTGGGTCGAAGTGCCTGCTGCTCATGCCACCCGCGAGTAGGGGTTGCACGGTGAGACTAACGGCCTGAACGCCTGGAACGCGGCCAAGACGCTCTTCCAGCCGTTGATGCAATGCGACGTCCTGCGGTGCGGGATAGCGGGCTGCGGGCGCCTGAATGGAAAAAAGCAGGAGATTTTTAGGATTGAAGCCAAGTTTGGAAGAAGCAAGATGGAGGAGCGTCAGGGTGAAGAGACCGGCGCTGACCACCAGCAGCGATGAGAGCGCGATCTGAAACGCGACGAGGCCTTTACCGAGCAGACCCTTGCTGCGGCGAGTTGTCGACGTTGCGGAATCCTTCAGAGCGGTGCTCACATTGGTTCGAGTTGCCTGCCATGCCGGAATGAGTCCGAAAAGAAACCCGGTGCCGATCGCGACGGCGGCGGTGAAAGCAAAGATGCGAACGTCGAAATGCGTATTCACAGCGACCGTTGACCATGATGTGGACAGCAGATGCGGAATGATGTCGCGCCCGAAGTATCCAAGGACCAGACCCGCGACGCCGCCAAGCGAAGAAAGCAGAAGGCTTTCTGTGAGCACCTGACGCAGGACGCGGCTGCGCGTAGCGCCAAGCGCAAGGCGCACCGACATCTCCCGCTGCCGTGCAGCCGCGCGGGCCAGCAGCAGGTTCGCAAGATTGGCGCAGGCCAGCAGCAGGACGAGACCGGTCAGCGCCCCGAGAACGTAAATCGGCCGGCTGTAAGAGTCCTTTGCTTCGTTCAGACCCCGGCTGCCTGCACTCAGAACGAGGCGTGGCATTTGCATGTCCTTGTCGACCGCCACGGTCGACCGCACCGCCTGCGACAGCGAGACCTCGAGAGCCGCGCGGGCTGCGTCGTCAGAAACGCCCGGCCGGGTGCGGCCCATGATCAGCATCCACCAGATATCTTTGCTCGTCAGCAGCGACCCGTCGGGTTTGGTTTCCGTCATCGTCCACGGCGCAATACGAGGCTGTGTGCTGAAGGGCAAAAAGACATCTGGCATCACTTGAACGCTTGCGGCGCCGGAGAACCCTGCGGGCGCGACTCCGATGATCGTGACGGGAATGAAGTTGAGTTGAATTACCTTGCCAAGAACAGAAGAGGAACGCCCAAAGGAGCGCGACCACATGCCATCGCTGATGACGGCAACCGCGCTGGCGCCTGTCGTGTCGTCGGAGGGTTGAATTGCCCGGCCTAACTGCGGAACCACGCCGAGTTGTTGAAAGTAGTTTCCAGATACCAGCTCTCCGGTGGCGACTCCGGCGTGACCGTCCATGGTCGTTGTCAGGGTATCGGTGCCAAGATCTTTGAAGGCGAAAAGGTCCTCAAGGACGGGGCTTTTGAGGTTCTGTGCCCGCATGGCCTGGTAGACCGGATAGGTAAAGGATGAAGTTGAAAACCCTCCGCCTGGCGCGGGTTCCGAGGTTCCCCAGGAGTTCGCTATAGGGCTGTGATTGCCATTCACCGTGGAAAGAAGGCGCAGCTCTGAAGGACGGGGTACCGCAAGCCTGTCGAGCAAAACGCCTTTGGCAAGTGTGAAGATGATGGTGTTGGCGCCGATGCCGAGAGCCAGTGAGGCGATGGCGATAGTCGTGAATCCGGGACTGCGGCGCAACATGCGGGCGGCGAATCGGAGGTCCGCTTGGAACTCATCGAAGAGACGGAGACCAAGGGAGCGGCGCATGTTGTGTTTGTGGGTGTTGATCGTGCCGAACTCGATGCAGGCGCGGCGATGAGCTTCGACGGATGTGAGGCCGGTGCGTTCGAGGTCGGCGGCACGAAGATCGATGTGCGAGCGCAGCTCGGCTTCCATGTCGTCTTCAACCTTCGCGCGGCTCGCGAGGGAGCGTGTGTAGGAGCGGATTTTCGCGAGCAGTGTCATGGGCTATAACTCTTCGGATGTAGTGTTGAGAATGCCGGCGATGAGCTCGGCCATGCGGTTCCACTTGGTGGTCTCGGTGCGGAGCTGTTTACGGCCGGCGGCAGTGAGACGGTAGAACTTCGCCTTGCGCTTGTTCTCCGATTCGCCCCACTCGCTGGCGATGTGGCCTTGATGCTCGAGCCGGAACAGGGCGGGGTAGAGCGACCCCTGCTGAATGGCGAGTTGCTCGCCGGAAATCTGCTGGATGCGGAGCAGGACTCCGTAGCCGTGGAGCGGGCCGAGCGAGACGGCTTTGAGGATCAGCATGTCGAGTGTGCCTTGCATCAGGTCAAGCGGGTCGGGCATGGTGCTTCTCCTAGTGGGACTAGGAGAGACCGTAACGCGACTCTCCTAGTCTGTCAAGGAGAGGCTGTCAGATTTTATTGATGGTGTCGCGATGTTTCTGATTTCGCTGACAGCTTAGCGATTGTGGCGAGTCAGTAATGCACCTCCACCACTTCAAGGGCCAACGGCCCGACGATATACCAGCGCAGGCCGCAGATCTAGGTACCATGGGCAAGACAAACGTCGAGGGCTGCAAGCCCGACACATAATGCAACGGACAACGACTCGGGACTTCTACGAGCTACGAGCTACGAGCCGCGAGTCTGAGTTGGGGTGGCCTCGCCAGGTGTCCGGGAATGGACAGTGGATGGTGGCAGCGGACAGTGGGGCTGTGCATTTCCTTCGTAAGTACATGAAAATACGAGGCAGAGTTTGGCACGGGGAATGCTTCTATTCCCTGTGCAATGGACATCTCAAGACCTGATATTCGAAAGAAAAAGCTTCGCCGGCAGATCGCCTTCGGTGCGGCAGCGATTGTTGTGCTGGCGGTAGTGGCGTTTTTTGTGGTGCGTTTGAAGCCGGCGGCGCCGGTTGTCGACCGTGCGACCATTTGGACGGACACCGTCAAGCGCGGGCCCCTGCTGCGCCAGGTGCGTGGGCCGGGCACCCTCGTTCCGCGCGAGGACAGGATCCGCCTGATCCCGGCCGAGACGGAAGCAACCGTAGTGCGCATCCGCGTGCTGCCGGGAGCCAAGGTCGAACCGGACACGCTGTTGATGGACCTCGTCGATCCGCAGTTGCAGCAGGAACTGCTCGACGCACAGTTGCAACTGAAAGGCGCGGTGGCGGACCTGACGAATACGCGCGCCAAGCTGCAAAGCGACCTGATGACGCAGAAGGCCGGCGCCGCGACGGTCGGCGCGGACAACAAGCAGGCTCAACTGCAGGCCTCGACCGACAAGAGCCTTTACGATCTGGGCGTGATCAGCGGGCTTTCGTACAGCGCGTCCAAAGGCAAAGCGGACGAGCTGACGACGCGCGATGCATTGGAAAAACAGCGCCTCACGCTGAATGAAAAAGCCATTGAGACGCAGATTGCCGTACAGCAGACCAAGGTGGATCAGGCCAGGGCACTGCTCGGGTTGAAGCAGAAGCAGCAGGATGCGCTAAGTGTGCGTGCGGGCATCAGCGGCGTGCTGGTGGAGCTTTCCCATCAAGTCGGCGAGCATGTGGCGCCGGGCACGACGCTGGCGAAGGTCGTTCAGCCGGACCAGTTGAAGGCGAGCCTCAAGATCGCCGAGACGCAGGCGCGCGATATCCAGATTGGCCAGCCGGCTGAGATCGATACACACAATGGCGTGATCGACGGCAAGGTGATGCGCATCGACCCGGCGGTTGTAGCCGGAACGGTGACCGTTGACGTGGAGCTTGCGGGCGCGTTGCCTCTGGGCGCGCGGCCAGACCTCAGTGTGGATGGAACGATCGATCTCGACCGCATGACGGACGTGTTGTTCGTCGGGCGGCCGGCGTTTGGCAATGAGAACAGCACGATCAGCCTCTTCAAGCTGAGCGCCGATGGCAAGACCGCGGTGCGCGTGCCGGTGAAGGTGGGCCGGGCTTCAGTGAACAGCATTCAGGTGCTCGAAGGATTGCAGGATGGCGACACCGTCATCTTGTCGGACATGAGCCGTTGGGACAGCACAGACAGAATCCGCCTTGAATAGGCGATAACGAGAAGGCAAGGAGACGCAGGACCATGACGGACACGATGATTCACATCGAGCACATGACGAAGGTTTTCTACACGGACGAGATTGAAACGCACGCCCTTTCGGGCGTCCATCTCAGCATCAACCGCGGCGAGTACGTGGCAATGTCGGGGCCGTCGGGTTGCGGCAAATCGACGCTGCTGTCGATCATCGGCTTGCTGGATACGCCGACCGATGGGCAGTACACGCTCAACGGGAAAGAGGTCGCGAACCTTAACTTCGCTGACCGCTCGCGCATTCGCAATCAGGAGATCGGGTTCATCTTTCAGAGCTTTAATCTGATCGGCGATCTGACCGTGGCGGAAAACGTCGAGTTGCCGCTGACGTATCGCGCGGGCATGCCGGCGGCGGAACGTAAGAAGCGTGTGCAGGAGTCGCTGGAGCGCGTGAATATGGCGCACCGCATGCGGCACTATCCGGCGCAGCTTTCCGGTGGTCAGCAGCAGCGTGTGGCTGTGGCCCGCGCGCTGGCGGGTTCGCCGTCGATCCTGCTGGCTGACGAACCGACTGGAAATCTGGATTCGAAGAATGGCGAGGCTGTGATGGATCTGTTGCGCGAGTTGCATGCCGAGGGCGCGACTATCTGCATGGTGACGCACGATCCGCGCTTTGCCGCTCATGCCGAGCGGCAGGTGCATTTGTTCGACGGCAAGGTTGTTGCCGAGGGAGAGTTGAACCGCCTGCTGGCGGAAGTGGAGGGACGATGAACAGCATAACGACGGTGAGTAGTAATGTACGGCGCACGGTGCTGCTGATGTTGGCCGGGGCTTCCGTTGCCCTGATGCTGACGGACACGATGACGCGCGTCCAAGGCGCGGTTGCCGGAATCCGCAATACGTACAAGCCCTGTATGCACTCCAGGATGACGGGTGATTGGATGTGTGCGTGTGTTGTGCCGGCGTCCACGACGGTCTGTCCGAAGACGGCAACGCGGCACACGTTGTAGGCGGGTTTCATTTTACGGGGCTGCGTAGCGGAGGGTTTCGATGAACAAGTTGATGCAGGACTTTCGCTTCGCGCTGCGCCAGATTCGCCGGGCGCCAGGCTTTGCGGCAGTCGCCATTGCGACGCTGGCACTGTCGATCGGTATTGCGACGGCGGTATTCAGCGTGCTCGACGCCACGATCGTTCGTCCGCTGCCGTTCACTCAGCCGGACTCCATCGTCATGCTGCAACCTTACTCGCCGCAGGGCTATTCGCAGCCGGCGTCGTATCCGCAGTACCAGGACTGGAAGCGTGAGAACACGACCCTAAGTGAACTCGCAGGCTACAGCCGCGGGACCGGGAACCTTGAAGGGCCGCAAGGGCCCGTGCCGGTGCGGACGGTGGCCGGCACCGATAATTTCTTTCGCGTCTTCGACGTAAAGCCGGCCCTGGGACGGACATTTGCCGCGGGTGAAGATCAGCCGGGCCGTGGCAACGTCGTCGTGTTGAGTTACGAATTGTGGCAGCAGAGCTTCGCTGCCAGCCCGAGTGTTATCGGCACATCGATCAAGCTCGACGGCGATACGATGACGGTGATCGGCGTGATGCCGGCGGGTTTCCGGTTTCCGTTGAGCGCGTTGAATGCGCTGTATCGGCCCTTGGTTCCGGGTGAGCAGCAGGTGCATTCGCGCGGCAATCACTGGCTGCCCACGGTCGCAAGACTCAAGCCTGGGGTCACTGTCGCGAAGGCCCAGGCCGATCTCAATAACGTGTTTACGAATGTTGCGCGTTCCTATCCTGACGAAGCGCACAAGCGCATCGATGTGAAGACGATCTCTGGCGTGCTGCTGGGACAGACTTCCGGTCCTTTGACGGTGCTGTCACTGGCGGTGCTGGGCGTTCTGGCGATTGGCTGCGTCAACCTCGCGGGCCTGCTGCTGGCGCGCGGCGTGCGGCGGGAACGTGAGTTCAGTCTGCGCTCTGCTGTCGGTGCGGCGAGGTCCCGTATCATCCGCCAGTTGTTGACGGAGACGGCCGTGCTCTCGTTTGCGGGCGGGGCTATTGGCATCGCTTTGTCGTACGGTCTCCTGCAGTTGCTACGTCAACTGCTGGTGGCGTCGCTTTCGCGCGGGTCCGATATTCAAGTGAACCTGACGGTGCTGGGTGCGGCGCTTGGCATCGCACTTCTCACTGGATTTGTTTCGAGCATTCTGCCGGCGTTGCATTTCTCGCATGTGTCGCCAAGCCAGGCGCTGCGGGCAGGTGGCTCTGCGGGGACCAGTCGCGCGCAGAACCATGTTCGCAGCGCGCTGATTGTTGTGCAGGTTGCTATCGCGCTGGGATTGATGATGTGCTCCAGCCTGCTGCTGCGCAATCTGCATTCGCTGCGCTCCACCGATCTCGGGTTCTCGACCGAGGGCTTGTTGACAGAGCCAATCAACCTGACGACCAGCGATTACGCGCACCGCAACGCTTTCACCACCTTCTACGAGCCGCTGCTGGAGCGGGTGCGGGCCATCCCGGGGGTGGAGTCGGCGGGCATCATCAACATGGTCCCCATTGAAGACTACGGGATGAACAGTGACGTTCAAATCGTCGGTCATCCTCCCGCGCCTGCGAACCAGGAACAGCTTGGCGAATTGCGCTTTGTTACTCCCGATATTGCGAAGGTCTTTGGAGCGCGACTGCTGCGCGGCCGGCTGCTGAACGAGTCGACCGACACGGAAAAATCTGCACCCGTAATGACTGTGAATCAGGCTTTTGTCGACAAGTTCTTCGCTCCCGGTGAAGATCCGATCGGCAAGCAGGTTGCGTGGGACCAGAAGATAACGATCGTCGGCGTCACCTCCAATCTGCGCCAGAACCTGATGCAGCCGCCGCTGGCGGAGATGGATTTTCTGGCGGTACAGCAGATGCCCATCGGAAGTCAGGCCGCAATGTCGCTGGTGGTCCATACCAAGGTGCCGCCCGAATCGATTGAAGGAGCGCTGCGGGATGCCATGCATCAGGTCGATCCTACCGTTCCGTTCCGTCCTGCCTTGACCATGGACGACGTGATCGCGGAGACGCTTACTTTCCAGCGGCTGGAGAGCTGGCTGTTTGGCATCTTCGCCGCGCTCGCGCTGCTGCTTTCGCTGGTCGGCATTTTCGGCATGGTGAACCACGAGGTCGAGCTGCGGACACGCGAAATCGGTATTCGCATGGCGCTGGGATCGACGCGCGGCATGGTGCTCGGGAATACGTTGCGGCGCGTTTCGCTGCTGATGGTGACGGGCGTCGCCATCGGCCTGCTGTTGACCGGCGCTTTGCATAAGGTGCTCAGTTCTGTGGTCGAAATCCATGCGGCCAAAGACGCGTGGCTGCTGTGCACCATCGCCGCGGGGCTGGCGGCTGCGGGTGTGCTCGCGGGCGTATTCCCTGCACATAAAGCTGCGTCAGTCGAGCCGACCGAAGCACTGCGGATGGAGTAGGAGGGGCGATGAACCAGGTGATGCAGGACATACGTTTCTCTTTACGGCAGATGCGCAAGGCGCCAGGGTTCGCGGCCGTTGTGGTGTTGACGCTGTCGCTTGGCATCGGCGCGGCGGCCGCGGTGTTCAGCGTGGTGGACGCCGTGTTGATTCGTCCGCTGCCGTATGCGCACCAGGAGCGGTTGGTGATGCCGGTGTTGACGTCGCGCGGCGGAGGGACGCTGCCGTCGTCCTATCTCGGCTATCTCGATGTGCGCGCGCAGTTGAAGACGTTTGAAGCGTTCGCGGGCTGGTCGACATTCGGCAATCTCAACCTCGAAGGGCCGAACGGGCCGGTCTCACTGCGCGCGGTGAAGAGCACCGACAATTTATTCGATGTGCTGGGTGTGAAGCCTCTGCTGGGGCGTACGTTTCTTCCGGGCGAAGACCACCCCGGCAATGACAACGTTACGGTGTTGAGCTATGAAGTCTGGCAGACGAACTTCGGTGGCCAAGCGGATGCGATAGGAAAAGTTGTGCGGCTCGATGGCGTGCCGTACACGGTGATTGGAGTCATGCCACCGAGTTTCCGGTTCCCTCTGGGTGCGGTTAACGCGATCTATACACCGCTGCATACGAATCCCGTATGGGCTCAGGCCCGCGGTATGCACTGGATGAGGACCGTCGGGCTGCTGAAGCCGGGTGTGAGTATCGAGCAGGGACAAGCCGACATGCTGA
>Ga0070679_100006665_pt1 | contig 10766 bp, 9 predicted proteins | sample KBSC63BmetaG_FD_65652 | JGI IMG/M metagenome (GOLD analysis project Ga0070679, IMG submission 65652) | Corn rhizosphere microbial communities from Kellogg Biological Station, Michigan, USA - KBS C6-3B metaG | ecosystem: Host-associated > Plants > Roots > Rhizosphere | place: USA: Michigan... | reverse complement strand
TTCGGACGGCCCTCGATTACAACGCGTTTTCGAAGGCGAAGTTTTTGCGAGCGTGCTACGCTGGCCCGATGAAACGGCGTACTCTGCTGTTGCACCTCGTTCCCGCGCTGGCATCAGCCGGTGCGCTGGCGCAAGGCGCGCCGGCGCCGCGGCCCATGTTGCGGCGCATCCCGTCCTCGGGCGAGGAAATTCCAGCCGTTGGCCTGGGCAGCTGGATCACGTTCAACGTCGGAGCTGACCAGCCCGCGCGCGCCAATTGCGCGGAAGTGATGCGCAATTTCTTCGCGGCCGGCGGCCGCCTGATCGACTCGTCTCCGATGTATGGCTCCTCGCAAAGCGTGATCGGCGAGGGCTTGGCCAAGCTGAGCCTGGGCAAGCAGGTTTTTTCCGCCGACAAGGTCTGGACTTCTTCGCCCGGGCAGTCGCAGGTCGAGGCCTCGCGCCAACTGTGGCGCATCCCGCGCTTCGACCTGCTGCAGGTGCATAACCTGCTCGCCTGGGAACGCCAGTTGCCGATGCTTCAGTCCATGAAGGCGGCCGGGCGCCTGCGCTATGTCGGGATCACCACGTCGGAAGGACGGCGCCACGGCGACATGGAACGCATCATGCGCGAGCACCGCGTCGATTTCGCGCAGTTCAGCTACAACCCGTCGGATCGCGAAGCCGAGCAGCGCTTGCTGCCGCTGGCGCGCGAGCGCGGCATCGCGGTGCTGGTGAACCGGCCGTTTCGCGAAGGCGCGCTGTTGCAGCGCCTGCAAAAGACGCCGCTGCCGTCGTGGGCGGCGGAGATCGATTGCGTGAGTTGGGCGCAACTGGTGCTGAAGTTCATCGTGTCGCATCCGGCGGTCACCTGCGTGATTCCCGCGACGACGAAAGTGGCGCACGTGCGCGAGAACGTGGCCGCTGCAACCGGGCGCATGCCCGACGAGGCGCTACGCAGACGCATCGCCCAGCAGATCGGCGAGCTTTGAGCCATGTCCGAGTGGTGGACCTACAACCTCTCGGACTTCCTGATGTTCTCGCCGGAGATCTACTGGCGCCTGGTGGAGCGCTACAACCGCGACGTGTGGCCGTTGCAACTGCTTGCGCTGTTGGCCGGATGCGTGTTGCTGTCGCTTGCGGCCGCACCGCGTCGCGGCGCACAGCGCATCGTGCAGGTGCTGCTGGCGGCCGCGTGGCTGTGGACCGGGTGGGCATTTGCCTGGCAGCGCTATGCGGCAATCAATTGGGCTGCAGAGTACCTGGCGATTGCGTTCGCCATCGAGGCCCTGCTTTTGCTGGTCGCCGCGGTGTTCGAGGGCGGCGCTGTTGCGGAGCGCGTGAATCCCATTGCGCGTCGAGCGGGTTTGCTCGCGAGTGCGACCGGCGTGCTTGCCTATCCTGTGATCGGACTGCTGTCCGGCCGTGCATTCGCGCAAGCCGAGGTGTTCGGCCTCATGCCGGATCCCACCGCGCTCACCACCTTGGGCCTGTTGCTCGCCTTGCGCATTCGCTTTCGCGCGTGGCTTGCCATCATCCCGGCGCTTTCCCTCATCGCGGGAATGCTCACCCTATGGACGATGGCGCAGTGATCCGCTGAAAACGGCACGCTAGAACCAGGCGGCGTCCAGTGGCTGGATGCTTCCGATAACGCCTGCCAGATGCCCGGTGTTGAGCGGCAGGCCGGCCGCAGCAGCGAAGAAGTCGCCCTCGGTGGCGAACGGACGGCCCGCACCGATCTCGGCGGCCAGGCTCTGTACGGTGGCCGCATCCGCGGTGGTCCCGACGATGGTCTGATACAGGTGCGCCACCAGCGTCGAGGCCGAAATACCCGGCGCATAGAAATCGATCATCTTTTGCGCCACCTCGCCCATGGTTGCAGAGTGATCGGCCTGCGCCGTCCATTGGCTGATGCCTGCGGTGTCCGGCGCGAACCCGAACGCGGCGCGAATGAGCGCGGCGGCTTCCCACACGTGGCCTGGCGCGGTGCCACCGTCGCCGCCTTGGGTGTCGAGCGCGAACAAGGCGTCGTTGAACTGGATGCGCTCGACGTTATCGATGTGCTGCGTGCCTTGCGCGGTGGTGATCGAAAGCACGCCGCCGGTGAGCGAATAGCCCAGGATGCCGGCGACGCCGGAATTGATGACGGCGGTGTCCAGGCCGGCCGTGCCATGCACATAGGCGTCACCGGGCGCTTGGCCGCTCAAGGGCGGCGACGGGCCGCCGGAAAAAATCTTCGAGTAGATTCCCCAGCCGCTGCCGTCTTGCTGGTAGGACATCCAGGTGGCGATGAAGCCGCCGTCGCTGGTAGCTGCGATGGCGGGCGCCATCTGGTCGCTGAACGTGCTCGAGTTGATCTGCGTTTCGGTCCCGACCGCGTGACCGCTCGCGTCGTAGCGCTGCGCGTAAATGCCGAAGCCGCTGCCGTCCTGGCCCGACGATTCCCACGCAACGAGGAAACCGCCATCGACGAGGGCCGTCACCGTCGGGGAGTCCTGGCTGCCGGCCGTCGTCGTGTTCACTTGCGTCTCGGCGCCCACGGCGGCGCCCGAGGCCGCAAAACGCTGCATGTACACGCCGGAATCGCTGCCATCCTGGCCGCTGGATTGCCAGGTCACCACGTAGCCGCCATCGGCCAATGCGGTGATGGCAGGAGCCGACTGGAAATCCGCGACCGTGGTGTTCACCAGCGCCGAGGGCGCCTGTGCAACGCCGTGTGAATCGAATCGCTGGGCGTGGATGTCGCCGTTGCCATCCCACACGATCACGTAGCCGCCATCGGCGAGCCCGGCCACCGCCGAGGCGGAATGGATGTTCGCGGTGCTGGTGTCCACGCGGATGTCGTCGCCGATCGCCAGCCCATCGGCGCCGAAGATTTTTGCGTAGACGCCGGGCGCAGCCGGAGACTGCGTATCGGAGGTCCAGGTCACGACCAGTCCGCCGCCGCTCAATGCCGCGATGCTGGGGCGATCCTGGTTCAGGAAATAGAAATCGTTGACGTGCGTCTCGCTGCCGACCCAATTGCCCGACGCGTCGAAGCGCTGAAGGTACACGCCGTAGTCGAAGTTCTGCACCGCCTGTTCCCGCGCCGAGGCCCAGGCAATGACGAAACCGCCGCCGGCGGTCGCCACCACGGTCGGCTGAACCTGGTCGTTGAACGCGATGGAGTTGACGTGCACCTCACTGCCGAGCGCGACGCCCGCGTCGCTGTAGCGTTGCATGTAGATCTCGGAGCCCGCCGCAAAGTGCGGGTCGTTGTAGCCGGCGGGCGTCTGCTGCGACTGCCAGACGACGACATAGCCGGATGCCAGCTTGACGATGCAAGGCGAGCTCTGGTCGTTGAGGGTGGTGGTGTTGACGAGCTGCTCGTCCTGGGCGGTGAGAAGGGTGGTCATCGGTACTGCTGGTGACTGCGGGGGAACGCGAATGTTGAGGCACAGCCTAAGTCTGCTGAGACAGCGCTCGCTGTAGGACGGCAGCCACTCAGCGATAAGGCGTTACGGCAACGTGCGTACATAGCAACATCGGCGCGCCGCATTCACGCAGGGCTGTAACGGATAGCACAATGGCGGCTGCAACTTCCAGCGGATGCCATGACCTTTCTTCTCGCGCTCGACCAGGGAACCTCCAGTTCGCGCAGCATCGTGTTCGACGGCGATGGCCAGGTGGTAGCTCAGGCTCAGCAGGAACTGCCGCAGATCTATCCGCAACCCGGCTGGGTCGAACACGATGCGATGGAAATCTGGCGCGGCCAGCTCGCCACCGCGCGCGAGGCATTGGCCAAAGCCAAGCTCAAGGCCGGCGACATCCGCGCGCTCGGTATCACCAACCAGCGAGAGACCACGCTGCTGTGGAATCGCAAGAGCGGCCGGCCGATCCACCACGCCATCGTCTGGCAGGACCGGCGCGGCGAGCCGGTGTGTGCAAGCCTGCGCGAGCAGGGCCACGCGGCTGCGATCCAGGCCAAGACCGGCTTGTTGATCGACTCCTATTTTTCCGCGACCAAGATCAAGTGGCTGCTCGATCATGTGCCGGGCGCGCGCGGCCAGGCGCAGCGCGGCGAGTTGGCATTCGGCACGATGGACAGCTGGCTCCTGTGGCAGCTGACCGGCGGTGCGGTGCACGCCACCGATGTCACCAACGCTTCGCGCACGATGCTGTTCAATGTGCACAGCAACGAGTGGGACGATGCATTGCTGCAGCTGCTCGATATCCCGCGCGAGCTGATGCCCAAGGTGCTTCCTTCGAGCGCTCACTACGGCGAAACGGAGACGGCGCTGCTGGGCGGGCCGGTGATGATCGGCGGTGTCGCGGGCGACCAGCAGAGCGCCTTGTTCGGGCAGGCCTGCTTCAAGCAAGGCATGGCCAAGAACACTTATGGCACCGGCTGTTTCCTGTTGATGCACACCGGCGACAAATTCCAGACCTCGTCCAATGGATTGTTGACGACGGTTGCGTCGCAAGGGCCGTCGGCTCTCGCGCCTGCAGGAGAGGGGCGGCGTGCGGGCGGGCACGCAGGGGAGGCATCGCTTCCTTCCAACGCCTACGCATTCGAAGGAAGTGTCTTCGTCGGCGGCGCCGTCGTGCAATGGTTGCGCGACGGGCTGAAGGCGATCAAGGGCAGTGGCGAAGTCCAGACGCTGGCCGAAAGCGTGCCCGACTCCGGCGGCGTGATGATGGTGCCGGCCTTCACGGGCCTGGGCGCCCCTTATTGGCAACCCGATGCGCGAGGGATCATCACGGGTCTCACGCGCGGCAGCACGGCGGCCCATATCGCCCGCGCGGCGCTGGAGAGCATCGCCTACCAGAGCGCCGCGCTGTTGCAAGCGATGAGCCGCGATGCGGTGGCCGCGGGCGCTGCGCCCGTCAGCGAACTGCGGGTGGACGGCGGCGCGTGCGTGAACGATCTGTTGATGCAATTCCAGGCCGATCTCTTGGGCATTCCGGTGGTGCGGCCCGCGGTGATCGAGACCACGGCGTTGGGCGCGGCGTATCTCGCCGGGCTGGCGGCGGGCGTCTGGCGAGGCACCGACGAACTCGCGGCGCTTTGGAAATCGCAGCGGCGCTTCCTGCCGACGCTCGCGCGCGACCGCGCCGCCGAACTCATGGCGCTATGGGAGCACGCGGTGCGGCAGGCGACGCTGGCCTGACTTCGCGAGCCGGCTTCGGGGCAAGCTGCCGACTTGCGGGCCGTGCACGGCGCGGCAACAATGGCGTCCTCAATTGTTACTTCCGAGGAGCGAGAGCCATGAAGTGGAATCACGTTGCCGCCGCGGCGCTGGGCGTGTTTGCATGTGCGGCCGGCGCCCAGTCTCTCAAGCCGGGCCTGTGGGAAATCAACCAGAAGATGCAGATGAGCGGCGCCCAGGGCGACCGCATGGCGCAGATGCAGCAGCAGATGGCCAACATGCCGCCCGAGCAGCGCAAGATGATGGAAGAGATGATGGCCAAGCAGGGCGTCAGGATGGGCCAGGGCGGTCCCGGCGGCGGTGGCATGAGCATCCAGATGTGCATGACCAAGGAGATGGCCGAGCGGCACGAGGTCCCCGCGCAGCGCGGCGATTGCAAGAGCACGCAGCAATCGCGCAGCGGCAACACCATGAAGATGTCGTTCACCTGCAGCAACCCGCCATCGTCGGGCGAAGGCGAGGTGACCTTTGCCAGCCCCGAGGCCTACAACATGAAGATGATGGTGACCACCCAGGTGCAGGGCAAGCCCGAGAAGATGAACATGGACGCCACGGGCAAGTGGCTGGGATCGGACTGCGGCAACATCAAGCCGATGGTCCCACCAACGCGCAAATAATTCGCCGACCACCACCACCACGCGCACCGAGGAGAACAAATGAATATCCGGCTAGCCATCCTGACTTTCGCCGCCGCCGCCGCTCTCGCCGCGTGCGGCACGATGACGCCCGGCGGACTGCAGACGACCGACCATCGCGTGCCGGTCGCTTCCACCGCGCCTGCGATGCGCGGGCAGCCGGCGCAGCTGTATGTGCGCGAGGTGATGCCGGCCGGCTCGGCCAGGCTGCCCGTGGTGCTCTTTATCCATGGCGCGGGCACGCCGGCAGAGGTGTCATTCGACTCCCGAATGGAAGACTACAGCTGGATGCGCCAGGTGGCCCGCGCCGGCTTCGACGTGTTCTCGGTCAGCCTCACGGGCTACGGCGGATCCACGCGTCCGCCGCCGATGAACGACCCCTGCAACATCGTGAAGGCGCAGCAAGCCGCCTACGTTCCCGCGGCCTGCGCGCCCAATCACCGCGGGCCGATCACCACCATGAGCTCCGATTGGAACGACATCGATGCAGCCGTCGAATACGTCAGGCGCTTGCGTGGGGTCGAGCGAGTGTCGCTCGTCGGTTGGTCGCAAGGCGGGCCGCGCATCACGGGCTACACGTTGCTGCATCCGGCCAAGGTGGAGCGCATCGTGGTGCTCGCGCCTGCCTACAACCGCACGGGCGTGGCGCGCGAGCCCAATCCGCTGCCGCCGTATGCGGAAGGCGCGATGTCGGTGCAGTCGCGCAAGGACTTCATCGCCAACTGGGACCGGCAGGTCGGGTGCGCCGGGCAGTACCAGCCCGCTGCGGCCAATGCGATCTTCGATGAGATGCTGCAGTCCGATGCAGTGGGCGCGACGTGGGGTGCGGGCGTGCGGCGCGCGCCCACGGTGCCCACCTGGGGCTTCAACAAGGAAACCGTCGCGAACGTGAAGGCGCCGTTTCTGATGGTCACGGGCATTCACGACAAGCAGGTGGCCCCCGAGCTGGTGCACCAGCTCTATGAAGACCTGGGAAGCCCGAACAAGGTGCTCGTCGACCTGGCCTGTTCGTCGCACAACGCGATGTGGGAGACCCACCGCGATATGCTGTACCAGGCGACGATAGCCTGGCTGCGCGACGGCAAGGTGAACGGAATCGATCGAGGCGTGATGCGAATGGGGTACTGAGCCCCGTCGCTCATGACTTGATCGCCGGCGGGCGCGAACCGAAAATCGCCGTCCCGATTCGCACCATCGTGCTGCCGGCCGCCACCGCCGCTTCCAGGTCGGCGGTCATGCCCATCGAGAGCGTGTCGATCGCCAATCCGTCGCCGCGCAATTGCTCGAACAGCGCCTTGGCGCGCAGGTGCACTGCCTTTTGTCCCGCGAAATCGGCGGCCGGCTCGGGGATGGTCATCAGCCCGCGCAGCGCCAATCGTGGCAATTGCGCAACTTCCCGGGCCAGGGCCGCAACCGCGGCCGGCGCCACGCCCGCCTTGGTCGGCCCGCCATCGACGTTCACCTGGATGCACACCTGTAACGGCGCCTGGTCGGCCCGACGCTGCTCGGACAGGCGCTGTGCGATCTTGAGCCGGTCGATCGTGTGCGCCCAATCGAAATGCGCGGCCACCCAGCGGGTCTTGTTACTCTGGATCGGACCGATACAGTGCCATTGCAGCGGCAGATCGCGCAGCATCTCGATCTTGTCGACCGCTTCCTGGATGTAGTTCTCGCCGAACGCGCGTTGCCCGGCCGAAAAGGCCTCGCGCACCGCATCGGGGCCGAAGGTTTTGGACACCGCCAGCAGCGTGACTTCGTTCACGTGGCGCCCGGCGGCGTCACAGGCCCGGGCGATCCGCTGGTGAACGCTCTGGAGGTTCTCAGCAATGGTGGTCATAATAAACCGGCCGACCCGCACGCATTAGGAAAAAAGAGGGATTCGTGGATATTACCCAGCTGCTCGCGTTCAGCGTCAAGAACAAGGCATCGGACCTGCACCTTTCGGCCGGCTTGCCCCCGATGATCCGGGTTCATGGCGACGTGCGCCGCATCAACGTCGACGCGCTGGACCACAAGCAGGTCCACGGCATGGTGTACGACATCATGAACGACACCCAGCGCAAGACTTATGAGGAATTCCTCGAGGTCGACTTCTCCTTCGAGATCGACGGCCTCGCGCGTTTCCGGGTCAATGCCTTCAACCAGAATCGCGGCGCCGGTGCGGTGTTCCGGACCATCCCTTCCAAGATCCTGACGCTGGAGCAGCTCAACGCGCCGAAGATCTTCGCCGAGCTGGCGTTGAAGCCGCGCGGCATGGTGCTGGTCACCGGCCCCACGGGCTCGGGCAAGTCCACCACGCTGGCCGCGATGGTGAATTACCTCAATGAAACCGAGTACGGCCACATCCTCACGGTGGAAGACCCGATCGAGTTCGTGCACGAATCCAAGAAATGCCTGATCAACCAGCGCGAGGTGGGGCAGATGACGCTGTCGTTCGCCGCGGCGCTGAAGTCCGCGCTGCGCGAAGACCCGGACGCGATCCTGGTGGGCGAAATGCGCGACCTGGAAACCATTCGGCTGGCGATGACGGCCGCGGAAACCGGGCACCTGGTGTTCGGCACTTTGCACACGTCCAGCGCCGCCAAGACGATCGACCGGATCATCGACGTGTTCCCGGCCGAGGAAAAGGAAATGATCCGCGCGATGCTGTCCGAGTCGCTGCAGGCGGTGATCTCGCAGACGCTGTGCAAGACCAAGGACGGCAACGGCCGCGTCGCCGCGCACGAGATCATGATCGGCACGTCGGCCATCCGCAACCTGATTCGCGAAGCCAAGGTGGCGCAGATGTATTCGGCCATCCAGACCGGCAACAACTTCGGCATGCAGACGCTGGACCAGAACCTGTCGGACCTGGTCAAGCGCAACGTGATCAGCGGCGCCGAAGCGCGTGGCAAGGCCAAGATCCCCGAGAACTTCCCCACCTAGGAATTGCATGAAAGGCGTTCTGGATCTGCTGCGGCGCACCTCGCCGGTCGAGGACGACAAGACCGATTCGGTGCTGTTCACCAGCGCCTTTGCCGACCAGGGCGTCGACCCATCGATGCTGGTGCCTTGGGAATCGCGGGCCAACGAGGTGGGCGCCAAGCGAGTTCCCGCCACTCGCGGCATCGGTGTACTGCAGGCCTTGTGGGCCAAGGACAAGTACATGAGCCGGCTCGATTCCGCCGCGGTGAAGCGGCTGGAAGGCTTCTTCGATTTCGCCGTGGTCGAGGCCGACCGCGACGTGATCCGGCAGGACGAATACGGCAATTTCATGGTGGTGCTGCTGACCGGCACGATGGCCGTGGACCGGATCCAGCCCTGGGGCGAACAGCTGCGTCTGACCGAGGCGCGCCCCGGCGATATCCTGGGCGAGATGTCGCTGCTGGACAGCGGCAAGCGCTTTTCGCACTGCACCACCTTGACCGAATGCGAGATCGCCGTGCTGGGCACGCAGGCGATGGATGAAATGATGGACCGCGAACCGCAGCTGGCGGCCGCACTGGTCGCGCTGCTGGCGCGCAAGCTGTCGACGCGGTTGCGCGTGGTGGGCGCGCGCCTTTCAGATCGGCAACATTAAGAGACGAAAGTGAAGGACCGCCATGGAACGCGATCAGGCCACTAAGTTCATCAACGACTTGCTCAAGTTGATGGTCAGCCGCAACGGCAGCGACCTGTTCATCACCGGCGACTTTCCGCCGGCCATCAAGGTGGACGGCAAGGTGACGAAGGTGTCGCCGCAGCCGCTGAACGCGGGCCACACGCTGGCACTGGCGCGTTCGATCATGAACGACAAACAGGCCGCGGAGTTCGAGCGCACCAAGGAATGCAACTTCGCGATCTCGCCCCCGGGCATCGGGCGCTTCCGCTGCAATGCGTTCGTGCAGCAGGGCAAGGTGGGGCTCGTGATGCGGGTGATTCCGCAGATCCTGCCGACCATCGATGGCCTGGGCGTGCCGCAAGTGCTCAAGGACGTGACGATGTCCAAGCGCGGGCTCACCATCCTCGTGGGCGCCACGGGCTCGGGCAAGTCCACGACCCTGGCGGCCATGGTCGACTGGCGCAACGAGAATTCACAAGGCCACATCATCACGATCGAGGACCCGGTGGAGTTCGTGCATCCGCACAAGAACTGCGTGATCACCCAGCGCGAAGTGGGGCTGGACACCGACACCTGGGAAGCGGCCCTGAAAAATACGCTGCGGCAGGCGCCCGACGTCATCCTGATGGGCGAAATCCGCGACCGCGAAACGATGGAGCACGCGATCGCGTTCGCCGAAACCGGCCACCTGTGCCTGGCCACGCTGCACGCCAACAGCGCCAACCAGGCGCTCGACCGCGTGATCAACTTCTTCCCGGAAGAGCGGCGCGCGCAATTGCTGATGGACCTGTCGCTGAACCTGAAGGCCTTCATCTCGCAGCGCCTCGTGCCCAAGCAGGATGGCAAGGGCCGCGCGGCGGCGGTGGAGATCATGCTCAACACACCTCTGGTGTCCGACCTGATCTTCAAGGGCGAAGTCTCCGAGATCAAAGAGATCATGAAGAAGAGCCGCAACCTGGGCATGCAGACCTTCGACCAGGCCCTGTTCGACATGTACGAGAACAACGTCATCACCTACGAAGACGCGCTGCGCAACGCCGATTCGGTGAACGACCTGCGGCTGCAGATCAAGCTCAACAGCCAGCGCGCCAAGAGCTCCGACCTGTCCGCCGGAACGGAACACTTCGCGATCGTTTAACTTTGAAGTCGCTGCGCGATTTCGAAGTTGTTTCGTTTGATTAGATGAGAAAGGCCGGGCTTGCCCGGCCTTTCTCATAGTGCGGCCGCACTGCGCGTTGCTTCGTGCCGGCCGGTGCCCCTGCGGGGATTTTGCGATACGCTTGCGGCTTTCCTGCATCTTCCACATTCATCATGGCCAGCACCAATCCGAAAACTTACGAACCCACTTCCCCGCGCAAGGTCGCGTTCCTCGGCCTGGGCGTG
>Ga0070679_100006663_pt1 | contig 10771 bp, 4 predicted proteins | sample KBSC63BmetaG_FD_65652 | JGI IMG/M metagenome (GOLD analysis project Ga0070679, IMG submission 65652) | Corn rhizosphere microbial communities from Kellogg Biological Station, Michigan, USA - KBS C6-3B metaG | ecosystem: Host-associated > Plants > Roots > Rhizosphere | place: USA: Michigan... | reverse complement strand
TCGTTGTCGAAGTCGTCCATGACCACGCCCCCGGACAGGTCATCGACATCGAGACCCAGCGCACCTGCGATATCTGGAAAACGCTTGATATCATAGTCCGACTTAAAAACGGCGGGGGGAATCAGCCAGCGCGACGGCACTTGCTCCGGATAGCCGCCCACCGTCATGTAAGCGATATTATATAGCCAGATCGCATAGGGCGTCGGTGCGCTGTCGAGAACCCCATTAAGGACGGCGATCGCGGCGCGCGACCCGCGTTGATCGGTGTGCACGCCCCCGCCGCGGATCGGCAGCAGGCAGGAGTCCGCATTATGGTTGGTCAGGCAATTTTGCTGCTCCCCCAGACGGAGGAAACAAACCGCTCGAAGCATCATGATCTTCGTCAGGTCTTCGCGGGGCGGGGTGATATGAAAACGATCGATGCCTTGATCGAGTTCGTCCAATTGGTCCAATGCGGCCTCGGTCTGGCCATCATTCAAAAGCGCGACGGCATACGGCATGCGCATTTTCACGAGTTCGGGAGTATCCGGCTGTCCGACGATTTTCTCCTGATAATAGCGAACCAGCTTCGCGCTGAAAAACGGATTGGAGATCGGATCAACCCCGTCTTCGAGCCGCGCCAGTCGATCAACCATGCGACGAGTGCTCGATGGCTGCCCCGCCCCACCGTGGCCTGAATTCGGTAGCGACACGAGCGGCATTTCCCCCGCCGCGATCGCAGGTGGCGTGATCAAGGCGCAGGCGAAACCGGTGCCCAGCGCCCCAACCAAGCGGAGAACCACGGCAAAATTCATAGGCCAGCAGGTTGGTGGCGGCAGCCGCTCACTGCAACTGCATCACGACCGTCGTGCGATCGGCGGTGACGGTTTGCTCCAACCCTTGGCCTCCTGGCAGTCGCGCGACCACCTTTACCGGCGGATTGCCATCGGTCCACCCGAAGTAACACGCCGGTTCGGACTGACTGTAGTAGCTAGATCCCGACCAGATTTCCGCGGTTTGGACCGAGCCGTCGCGCAAGTGCAGTTGCACGCGCGCTCCAATTGACTCCGCGTTTGGCGCTGCGCCGCGCACCGTGACCCGCAGCGAATGCCGATGTGGCGGCAGACGATTTCGAAATGCCATGGTCCTCGCATTGTTGGTCGTCAGCACGAAATCGGGAGCGCCGTCGGCGTTGAGATCAGTCACGACCAGTGCCTTTGCATCTCCGGGAACGATCAAGCCAGTCGTCGCGGGCTCAGCCGCGACAAACTGGCCATGCCCATTGCCGATCAGCATTTGACTTAGCCCGCCGTCGAAGTGGCCAACGGGTGGAATCGGGGCATACGAATTTTGCAACGCGTAGATATCGGCATGACCGTCGCCATCGAAATCGCCGGCGGCGATACCGTCGAAGGGCGCGATCTGCGCGACGCGCGGCAGCGGTTCGAAGCGATACGTCCCGTCCGCCTGGCTCAAAAGCACGCCACTTTCCAACTGCGCCGCAGCGAATTTTTGTGCCGTTTGCAGCGCGGTCGCTCCGACAATCTCGGGCAGCGTGGCCCGTGCGTAAAGATCGTTGCGGCGAAACCGCTGTCCAACGGATGGGATATACCTCGCGAGTTCATTGCGGCCGCGACGCGGAAACAGGCGGTCACCTTCGTAATAGGCTTCCAGCAGCAGTGGAGTCCCCGTTTTTGCAAAATCACCGTAGTAGATCAGCGCGGGGTGCTCGGCGCTGGCGGTGTACATCGTATTCAGACCCACGTTGCCGACGACGAAATCGGGCCGACCGTCGCCGTTGAAATCCGCCGTGGCTAACGAGGTCCACCAGCCGACACCGGCGGTGGAGAAGCCGGCTCTGTCCGTCCAATCCGTCAAGGTCTTCCCGGCGTCGTTGTGGAAATATTTCACCTGTCCCCATTCGAGCGCCAGGATCAGGTCTGACCATCCATCGCCATCCACGTCGGACCAGATCGCTGAGCTAACCATCCCGACCGCGCTTAGCCCCGGCGCGACTGCGTCGGTGACGTCCTCGAACTTACCGCCATGATTTGCGATCAGCGCGCTGCGCGGGGCGCAGGGGTATTTGCCCGGCAGCACGCGGCCGCCTATAACGAAGTCGAGAAACCCGTCGTGATTATAGTCCGCCGCCGCCACCGCGCCGGCACTAATCGGCAGCGGGGGCAGCGTGCTCGCGGGCGCGGGGTGCAGGCCTCCCGCCCCGTCATTCAGGAATAACCTCGGCTGGTATTCGGCCGAGTTCGCGGGGAGTGCCGTCCCCGCCTTCGTGATCAATACATCCTCGTTGCCGTCTCCGTTTGCATCGAAAACCAATATTGGACCGTCGGGCAGCGCGGTGCCGGTATCGCGCCCGACGTTCGCGCGTTTGAACGTGCCATCGGTTTGCCGCAGTAGCATTCGACTCGGATCGCCCGTCGTGCCACCGAGCACCAGATCCGTCAGTCCGTCTCCATTGAGATCGCCCGCCGCCAGCGCCGGACCGCGATGATTAAAGCGCGTTGGAATGAGGTGCTGCAGGTTCGATTGCGCGTTATTGGTTTCGCGCGTCGCCAGAGCGAACTGCGAGGCCTCGCTGGCATCGATAAACTGCGTCGGCGGGGTGGCCGCGGGCACCGCCGGCTTCGCGTCCTTGGGTTCGGTGACGGTGAATCTCTGGTCGACGGGGAGATCCACGAACGTCTGCACAATTCCGCTCGGCCAATCGATGGTGAGTCGCTTGATCTGGGTGTCCGCGCCCAACCCGAAATGCACCAGCGGCTCGCTGGTCGAAAGGTAGCCGCGTGTCGGCATCAGCGCGCGAACTTGAACGCCAGCGGCCGTTTCGATCCGCACGGTGGCGCCAATACCGAAGCGGTTCGATTTCGTCCCGCGCAACTCGACAATGATGCGGTGCCCGGTTGCGCTGTCGTTCCGCAATAGTGTCGGAGGCTGTTCGTAGTTCGCGTAGACGACGTCCAAATCCCCGTCGTCATCCAAGTCGGCGGTCACCGCCCCGAAGCTGATTCCGGTTTGATTCATGCCCCACGAGGCGCCGACTTCCTCAAAGCGCCAGTCGCCCAGATTGCGATAGGCCAGATGCTTTTCGGGCATCGTCGGATTCGCCCGCATGATCCGCAAGCGATCGTCCATGTCCTCCGCCAGGATGATCCGTTGCCGCAAATCGGCGTTTTGATACTCACGCACCATCCCGTTCGTGACGAACACATCGAGCCGCCCATCGTTGTCGAAATCCGCCAACTGAACGGACCAGGTCCAATCGGTCGCGGCCAGCCCTGCCAGCCAGGCGACCTCCTGCATGCGCGCGGTGCCCGTGTTTCGATATACCGCATTTCGCGGATATTGGGCGATCGCCGTGGCGGAATCGTCCGCGTACAGTTCCCGCGCCGTCGCCATGCCGCGCTGATCCTTCTCATGCGTGGTGGCCGCCATGTCGGCGGCGATCAGGTCGATGCGCCCATCGTTGTCCAGGTCGCCGGTATCGGCCCCCATCGTGGAGTACGGCACATGCGGCACGACGCGATCGACGACGTTGGTGAAGGTCCCGTCACGATTATTTCGATACAGTCGGTCGATGCCGGCAAAATCGTTGGAAACGTACAGGTCCGGCCAGCCATCCCCGTCGTAATCCCACCACGTGCTCGAATGGGCGAGGGTCGCCCCGGCAATGCCCGCGCGGGTCGTCACATCCGTGAAGGTCCCGTCGCCATTGTTGTGAAAAAGATAATCATGCTCGCCTTCCGGGTGCTTGGCGGCGTCGCCCATGGTCGTGTGCACGTAGACATCCAGCCACCCGTCGCGATCGTAGTCGCAGAAGGAACCCATGCCCGAGGAATCCACCACGGCCAATCCTCGCGCGGCGGCCTCTTCCTTGAACGTCCCGTCGTGCTGATTGATATAAAGCAGATTCGGCGCCCGATACCGGCAGATATACAGATCGAGCCAGCCGTCGTTGTTCACATCCACGAACGCGGCGCCCTGCTGCCAGTTTTCCGCGGCACCGCGCGGTTTCGGCTGCGCCCCCCAACCGTGGAGGGTCGCCATCCAGCCATCGGGTTCATAGTTCACGGCCAAGCCGGCGCGCTCGGTCACGTCCTCGAACTTGAGTTTCCCCAAGTTGCGATACAGCCGGCATTGGCCCGTTTTATCGACGAGGAAAAGATCGGTTTTCCCGTCGTTATCGAAATCCCCAGCCGCAATGCCGGTCCCGATGGAGCCGAGCGAGAACTCTTGGTTGCGCTCCGCCCACATCTTGGGGTCGGCATACGTGTTCGTCGCGACGAGGCCGGTCTGTCCCGGTGGAACGACCGTGAAGACGGTGGTCCCCGTCGCAAGGCTTCTGGGCGCGAGCGGGCGCGCCGCGAGATTCGCATCGGCCGCATGGGAGGCAAGGCCGGCGAGCAGGGCCGCCGCGATCAGTCCCCCCCGGGCCACGGCGGAGAGGTGCAATCGCCGGCGGAGGGAAAAGGCCGGGGCAAACATCAGCGTCGCAACACACCGGACCGGTCCGCCCGAGTCAAGGGCACGCCAAGCGCACCGGCGCATCTTCCGGTACTGGCGGGACTGAGATGAGACTTCACTTCACCGACGATTTCGCCGGGAATCACGGGCTGCTTTCGTCCGTCCAGTTTCGATGAGCTTTTCCCGTCTCACCGCCTCACTCCTGGCCCTGATCGTCGCCGTGCTGGTGATCGTGATGGTAAACAGTGCCCGCGACGCCCGCCTGCACGCCGTCATCGCGTCAGGGGACGAGGTCATTGCTTTCGATCGCAACTCGCCGACCGGCTATAGCGGCGGGCTCCGGCAGTTTCTCGCGGCAAATCACGATGACGAGAGCTACCAGTGGATTGTTCAGACCCAGCTCGGCTTGCGGACGGGCGGACGCGTTCGCGCCATCGCGTACGACAACGCCCCTTTTGGTCGGACGGTGCTGACGCCGTCTCCGTATCGCTGGTGGCTCGCGCTCGTGTCGCGCGTTCGGGATGTGTTCTCCACCGCACCGTCGGCGGCAAACGTGGAGGCGGCGGCCCTGTTCGCGGACCCCGCCCTCGAGCTGCTGGCGTTGTTCGTCGTGGGCTTGCTGGCCTTCCGGTGGTTCGGGCCCGAGGCAGCGGTCGTGGCGATCATCGGGATAGCATTTTCGTACCCGCTCGGCGCCGTTTTCCTGGGCGGGGAGCCCGGCGATGCCGGCCTGGGCGCACTCGCTTTCCTGTTGGCGATGCTCGCGCTTGCGCGTGCCGTTATATTCTCCGCCTCGCCGCCGACGAAGGTCCGAAGCTCGGCGAATACGATGTTTGCCGTGGCTGGCGTATTGGCTGCTGGCACGTTGTGGATCAATGCGGCGTACGGCGTACTCTTGGCGCTGAGCACGTTCGCGGCCGTGCTCGCGCACGCTTTCGCGCAGCGGAGATCATCAGCCACAACCGGCGCCCCTTACCCACCCGGCACGTGGCGGGTTTGGTCGACCGCCGCCGCCGCGGGCACTCTGATCGCATCCTTGGTCGAGTACTTCCCGACCTACTTGGACGGCTGGCATTTGGAGTTTATCCACCCCGCCTATGGGTTTGCGTGGCTCGGCCTCGGTGGCGTGCTTTCCTGGGCCTGCACGGCGATCCATACCGGCCGCATAAATTTAGGTTGGCGGGCTTGGCTACGATTAGCCCTCAGCGTCTTCGCGCTTGGCGCCGTCATTGTCGTTGGAGTTCGGTATGGAGGCTTTGCGACCCTGGCCGCCTCCCTGGTGCTTTTGCCAACCCACCTGCACGGCGCATCCGGTTCACAAAGCATGGCGTCGTGGTTGTCGAACCAAGGCGTGGCCGCGAGTTTGCTCGGCGCCGGGTTTCCGCTCGCCATCATGACTGCGGCCGCGATCCGGCTGGCGCGCCGCGCCGCGCCCCCGGTCGGCATCATCTTGGCCCTGACGTGCGCCTTGATTTCTTTTGGAGCGGCGATTGCCGACATTGCTTGGTGGAGTGTCGCGAACGCGGCGACCATCACCCTCGCCGTTGTTCTGGTCCGCCCCACTCTGTCCGGTCGTCCGTTGTCCCGGTGGATTTGGGGCTCCGCGGCGGTCGCCGCCATCGGATTGGGTGGCTTCCTGTTGCGGGTTGAGGCCGGCACCACCACGGGCGCATTGACGGAGGCCGACGTCGTCGCACTGGTCGAACGCGATCTGTCACACTGGCTCGCGCGGCGCACCGGAGGAACGGGCGCGGTCGTACTCGCGCCGCCGAGCCTGAGCAGTTCTCTTTATTTCCATGGGAGTCTGCGGACCCTGGGGACGCCGTATTGGGAAAACAAAGACGGGATGCAGGCGGCCGTGCGTTTGGCGGCCGCGAGTTCTCCGGATGAAGGCTTGGCCCTCGCCGGGCGCCGAGAAGTTCGTTTCATCGCGCTGCCGTCCTGGGACGACACGCTCGACCGCTTGGTTCGCCTCACCTCGAATGCACCACAAAAATCATTGCTCGGTCTGCTGCATGCGTGGCAAGCACCGCGTTGGCTGCGTCCACTGCCGTATCCGATTCCAAACATCCCCGGTTTCGAGGGGCGCACGATCGCCGTCTTTCAGGTCGTCGACGTTCAAGAGAACGCCGTAGCGCTGAGCCGGCTCGCCGAATGCTTCGCCGAAATGGGCAAATTGGACGATGCCGCAAAAGTCGCCGGCACGATCGAGCATGCTTTTCCCGCCGATCTCGGTGGGCGAGTCGCACGCGCGAGCGTGGCGAGTGCCTTTGGTGACGCCGACCGACTGAAAGCCGATTTAGCCGTTCTAACTACGCCTGAGTCTCTCGCCGAAGCGCCGAAGTTGCCATGGGATCGCCAGGTCAGCTACGCGATCGCCTTGGCCCAGGGTCAACGGCTCGACCTGGCACGACGCCTCGTGCAACAGTGCGTGAGCGACATGGATGAGGCGAAGTTACGATTCCTGACGCCACAATCGCTGTACCGATTCGAACTGCTGTGCAAAATCGGCCAAGTGGAAATCTCGGATCAAAAATTGCGGGCACTCGCGAGAGAATTGCTGCCCCCGGAGCTACGCGACAGGGTTTAAGGGCGTGAACATTTCCCCGGCGTTCCACACCGCAGCTCGTTTAGCGGCCGTCGTACTCGGCATTCTGTCCTGTGACGGTTGCCGGAAGCCGCGCGCCAGCGCCGACGGTGGTGCGGCGTCTGCTTCTAAAGTGAGGACGCACACGCCACGGACCGTGGATTACGCTCCAATGCCGATCGGAGCTCCAGTCGAGGAGTTCGGGCATCCGTGGGTGACAAATGTCGCGGTCGTGGATCTCGATCAGGATGGGTTGGTCGATGTTGTATACTGCGAAGCCCAGAAAAATTCCGTACGCTGGATTCGGCAGGCGCCTCGAGGCGTATTTACCGAACAGGTGATCGCAGAGAATATAGCCGCTCCGGCGCACGTGAGCGCGGCGGACGTGAACGGGACCGGCCGGCTGGACGTACTCGTTGCGAGCATGGGGCAAATCATGCCGACCAACGACCGCATCGGTGCCGTTGTTGTCTTGGAAAACTTGGATAACTCGCATTTTCAACCGCATCGGCTGCTCGACGGTGTCGCCCGGGTAACGGATGTGCGCGCCGCGAATTTTTCCGGCCACACCGATAAAAAGTTGGACCTCGCGGTCGGGCAGTTCGGCTACAATCAGGGGGAGACGCGCTGGATGCGAAATCTCGGCGGCTGGCAGTTCGAGAGTCAGACCGTCAACCGCCAGTCCGGATGCATTCACACCCCGATCGCCGATTTCGACGGCGACGGTGTCCCGGATTTTGCCGCCCTTATTTCGCAGGAGTGGGAGGAAGTGCATTGGTTTCGTAACGATGGGCACGGTCACTTCAAAGACACGCTCGCCTGGGGTTCGACGAACGAAGACTACGGCAGCAGTGGGTTGGCCGTCGCCGACGTGAACCGCGACGGCAAACCCGACCTCATTTATTCAAACGGCGACGGCTTTGACTATGGCGTGAATGGCGCCCGCCCTTGGCACAGCGTTCAGTGGTTGGAGAACATTGGGACAAACCGTTTCGTTTATCACCGCGTCGGCACGATGCCGGGCGCGTTTTCGCCCTGCGCCGCCGATCTGAACGGCGACGGCACCATCGATCTCCTGGCGGTGAGTTGTTTCGCCGATTGGTCTAAACCGGACGCCATATCGATGATGGCGTGGCTGAACGATGGGGAGCAGAATTTTACGCCGGTCGTGCTCGCGCATTCCCCCACGCACCTCGTCACGGCGGCGATAGGAGATTTGGACGGTAATGGCATTCCCGTCATTGTGACCGGCGGGATGTACGCGTTTCCCCCTTGGGATCACCTGAGCAATATCACGTTATGGCGGCGCAAATGAAGAAAGGCCGGTGTTGGATGCGTTGGGCCGCGATGGCCGCCGGCTGCGTCGTTGTGCTCGCGCTGGCGGTGTGGGGAGCACATTGGCGGACGCTTCACGAAATCGAACGTGCGTTACCGCCGCTGCCAAGTCTCGAGGGCCGGCCCGCGGAATTGCGCGAACGGTTGAAGGCCGCCGATGCCACCGTGCGGCAACAGCACTCCACGGCCGCCTTGGTCGAACTGGCGAAGCTGTACCATATCAATGGATACTTCGATCGAGCCGAAGCCTGCTGGCAGACGCTGCGCCAGATTTCGCCGCGCGAAGGAAAGTGGGCCTATTATCTCGCGGATTTGCGGCGCACCGCCGGCGACGAAGCAGGGCTCGAAACGGATCTCCGCGAGGCGGCGGCGCTCGCCCCGACTTACCCCACGGTGTGGCTGCGCTTGGCCGATCTGGAGTTCAAATCCGGCCGATTGGACGAGGCGAAGAGCAGTTACGACCGTCGCTTGGCCTTGCTCCCCGGTGACCCGTATGCCCGCCTGGGCTTGGCGCGAATTGCGCTGCAACACGAACGCCGCGACGAGGCGCGCGCGACGCTTGAATCGCTCGTGCGGGAGCGGGCGGATTTTTCGCCGAGCCTGAACCTGTATGCCGAGCTGTTGGAGGCGGCGGGCGATGAAAAAGGCGCTACGCAGATGCGCTTCCGCTCGAATGAGGCCGGACGATTTCGTGAAGCCGACGATCCGTGGATCGAGGCGCTGTATCCGTACTGCTATGACCCGCAAAAACTCGCGATTCTCGGCACGATCGACGCGCAAACGAAGCATGGCGACCGCGGCCGCGGATATCTGGAGCGGGCCTTGAACCTCGCGCCGCGAGATCGGGCCGTCGCCAAGGCCCTGAGCAATTTGTATTTGACGCTCGGCGATCTCGAACAGGCGAAGGCGATGTTGGACCGAACGATTCCCCTGATTTCTCCGCCGGAGCCTATCTTGTACGTGAATCGGTGCGAGGTGGCCCGGTTACAGCGGCAGCCCGAGGACGCGCTTCGGCAGGTCGATGAAGCCCTGAGGATTTTGCCGCAAGCATACCAGCTCCACAATGAGCGCGGGGCAATTCTCGGCGATCTCGGCCGGCTGGAAGAATCGCGTGTGGAATACCAAGCCGCAGTCGACCTCGCGCCGACTGATACCGACTCCAATTACAGCCTTGGTATTACGCTCTTGGCCTTGGGCCGCCGGGCCGAGGCGATTACCTATATCAAGCGATCGCAAACGCTGCAGCCCACGTATCCCAAGGCGCTGATGATGCTGGGCCGGCTGGAACTTGAAGCCGGACATCTTGCTGCCGCCGAAACCTACATCCGAACGCTTTTTCAACTCCATCAAGATCAAGAGCAGGCCAAAAAGCTGATGGCCTTGTGGTATTTGCGCAGCGGGGAGGCGGCGGCGGCGCAACACGATGAGACCGCGGCCGCCGCGGCATACCGCGCTGGATTTGCACTCGATGCAACGAATGGCGCCCTCGGGCTGAACCTCGGCACCCTATGTCTCACGCAAGGAAACCCGGCTGAAGCGCTGGCTCCGCTTGAGACATTTCATCGCGCCGCGCCGAAAGACCCGCAGGGATTCCTTTTCCTCGGCCAAACATATGCGCAGCTCGGCCGGCTACCCGAGGCACGGGCTATATTAACCCAAGGCGAAGCCGAAGCGAGAGCCGCGGGCCGTCTGGAGACCGCGAGCTTTTGCCGCGAAATTTTGGCGCATTTGCCGTGAGGCGGCCGATGGCTGCGGCTGCTTTGGTGCGCGCGAGCTGGTGCAATTGATCGATCATACCGCGGAGCCGGCGACGCAACGCTCGAACGATGCGCACGAGCACCTCCGGCCTCGCCGTTGTCTTTTGGCGAGCTCCTCGTGCGGCGCGACGATCAGAACTGATGCGTTCTGCGCTTGAGGTTTCACTGACACGGCGGAGAGCCCGCCGAGAACCCGACGAAAAAAGCCGCTCCCCGGAGGAAGCGGCTTCGAAGTGTTTAACGCAGCGTCAACCTAGAAGGAGAACGTGTTAGACAACTGCCAGGTGCGCGGCGCCCTGATACGATACCCGGCGGCCGAACCATCCGGCTGTACATTGATCGGAATCAACGCATCGCCGCCGTAATTCGCATTGCGGACGTTCAGCTGGACGCGCCACTCGATTTTCGAAGTGAGCTTCCTGCGATATGAAGCCCACAAGTCGATCGAAGTTGTGCCTGGGCCCTTATACGGGTTGCCGAGGTCGAAGCTGATGCCCTTCGAATGATCGTTCGGGTCGATGTAGAACGGCGCATAGCCGATGACGACGTCAGACTCCCAACGGAGTCCACCGCCTACGCCGAAGCCCTTGAGGATGCCATGATCGAAGTCATAATTCGTCACCGCATTCCAGCG
>Ga0070679_100006654_pt1 | contig 10777 bp, 7 predicted proteins | sample KBSC63BmetaG_FD_65652 | JGI IMG/M metagenome (GOLD analysis project Ga0070679, IMG submission 65652) | Corn rhizosphere microbial communities from Kellogg Biological Station, Michigan, USA - KBS C6-3B metaG | ecosystem: Host-associated > Plants > Roots > Rhizosphere | place: USA: Michigan... | reverse complement strand
ATCACCGGCGGCGCGCTCGCGCTGTACATCGTCTTCACCATCGCGATCACCGAATGGCGCACGCACTTCCGCCGGCAGATGAACGAGCTCGACAGCCGCGCCAACAGCCGCGCGATCGACAGCCTGCTCAACTACGAGACCGTCAAGTACTTCGGCAACGAGGCGTTCGAGGCGCGCCGCTACGACGAGAGCCTCGAGCGCTGGGAAGACGCGGCGGTGAAGAGCCAGACGTCGCTGTCGGTGCTCAACATCGGGCAGAGCGCGATCATCGCGATCGCGGTGTCGCTCGTCATGTGGCGCGCGACCGCCGGCGTGGTCGGCGGCACGATGACCGTCGGCGACCTCGTGCTCGTCAACGCGTTCATGATCCAGCTCTACATCCCGCTCAACTTCCTCGGCGTCATTTACCGCGAGATGAAGCAGGCGCTCGCCGACATGGAGCGGCTGTTCGCGCTGATCGACGTCAACGCCGAGGTGCGCGACCCGCCCGGCGCGCCGCCGCTCGCCGAAGGCCCGGGCGCGGTGCGGTTCGAGCACGTCGACTTCGGGTACGACGCCAAGCGCCAGATCCTGTTCGACGTCTCGTTCGGAATCGCCCCGGGCCGCACGCTGGCGGTGGTCGGTCCATCGGGCTCCGGCAAGTCGACGCTCGCGCGCCTGCTGTTCCGCTTCTACGACGTCGGTGCGGGCCGGATCACGATCGACGGCCAGGACCTGCGCGACGTCACGCAGGCGTCGGTGCGCGCGGCGATCGGCATCGTGCCGCAGGACACGGTGCTGTTCAACGACTCGATCGAGTACAACATCGCATACGGCCGCCCGGGCGCGACGCATGACGAGATCGTCGCCGCGGCGCGCCTTGCGCAGATCCACGACTTCATCGTGACGCTGCCCGACGGCTACGCGACGCCGGTCGGCGAGCGCGGCCTCAAGCTGTCGGGCGGCGAGAAGCAGCGCGTGGCGATCGCGCGCGCGATCCTCAAGCGCCCCGCCATCCTCGTGTTCGACGAGGCGACCTCGGCGCTCGACTCGCGCTCCGAGAAGCTGATCCAGGCCGAGCTCGCGCTCATCTCGCGCGAGCGCACGACGCTCACCATCGCGCACCGGCTGTCGACGATCGTCGACGCCGACGAGATCGTCGTGCTCGACGCGGGGCGCATCGTCGAGCGCGGTACGCACATGTCGCTGCTCGCCGCCGGCGGCGCTTATGCGCGGATGTGGCGGCTGCAGGAGTCGGAGGACCGCGACGCCCGGCGCGCGCAAGGCGCGCTGGCGGCGGACTGACCGGCGGCACGTGCCAAGGGCGCCTGCGCCGCGCGAGGACCGCGCCCGTCGCGAGCGAAAGGCGCGGGCGCCGCCGACGTGCGGACCGGCCGCCGGCCGGGATCGTGGAAGTTCCCGCCAGCGTCAACCGGCTCCCGCGCCCGGCCGTTCTGTCGCAGGCGCGCAACAGCGGGCGCCGTCGGTGCTTTTGCGGGTTTTCCTCGTTGCCATCCCGTGCTATAAGGCGGACTGGACTTTCGCGTTGAAGATGATGAAATACGCTCGACCCATTGTTTTTGCAGCAATTTTTGCCTCCGCGCTGGTTGCGCAGGCGCAACCGGCCGGGCTCGACCCCGCCAAGCTCAAGCTCGGCTCGGCCAGCGCGCTGGTCATCGACCCCGCCAGCCACGAGACGGTGTACGCGAAGTCGCCGGACGACGTGGTCCCGATCGCGTCGATCACCAAGCTGATGACGGCGATGGTGGTCCTCGATTCGCACCTCGACCTCGACACGACGGTGACGATCGACAAGGACGACTTCGATTACCTCAAGGGCAGCCGCTCGCGACTGCGCATGGGCACCGAGCTCACGCGACGCGACCTCTTGCAGCTCGCGCTGATGGCCTCGGAGAATCGCGCGGCGTCGGCGCTGGCGCGGAGCTATCCCGGCGGCACCGATGCGTTCGTCGCGGCGATGAACGCCAAGGCGCAGGCGCTCGGCATGACGCACACGAGCTTCCACGATTCGACCGGCCTCACGCCGCTCAACGTGTCGACGGCGCACGAGCTCGCGATCATGGTGGGCGCGGCCGCCGAATACCCGCTGATCCGCACGTTCACGACCACGCCGTCGTACTACGTCGAGCTGCAGCCCACCGGGCGCGTCCTCGGCTTCAACAATTCCAACCGGCTCGTCGGCTCGGAACAGTGGGACATCAAGCTGCAGAAGACGGGATTCATCAACGAGGCGGGCCGCTGCCTCGTGATGATGGCCGAGATCGCGAAGAAGCCGTTCGTGATCGTGCTGCTCGACTCGGTCGGCAAGTACACGCGGATCGCCGACGCCAATCGCGTCAAGTACTGGCTCGAGACCGGCAACACGATGCCGGCGCCGAAGGCCGCGCCCAAGCACGCGCGCAAGGTGAAGGGCACGATCAAGCCGGTGCACACGGCGGACTCGTCGTCGGCGAAGCACCGCTGACGAAGCACACCCGTCATTCCCGCGAAGGCGGGAATCCAGTTGGCGAAGCACCTCTGACGAAGCACACCCGTCATTCCCGCGAAGGCGGGAATCCAGTTCTGACGCTGCCTTGGGCGGAACGCCTGCCCGTTGAAACGTCACGTCTGGATCCCCGCTTTCGCGGGGATGACGACTCGAATTCGCGGGGATGACGACTCGAATTCGCGGGGATGACGACTCGAATTCGCGGGGATGACGGCCCGCATTCGCGGGGATGAGGATCAGGCGCGCTTCGCTTTCCTCGCTTTCGGCTTGCGCCGGTGACCGGCGTAGAGCTCGCGCGCGTGCGCGCGTGTCGCGTCCGTGATCGACGCACCGCTCATCATCCTCGCGAGCTCGTCGACGCGCGCGTCGTCGTCGTCGAGCGCGTCGATCGCCGTCGCGACACCCTTGCCGCGACCGTCCTTGCGGACCCGCAGGTGACGGTCGGCGTGGGCGGCGACCTGCGGCAGGTGCGTGACGCACAGCACCTGTCGCGACGCGGCGAGCGATTGCAGCCGCTCGCCGACGGCCGCCGCGACGGCGCCGCCGATGCCGGTGTCGACCTCGTCGAACACGAGTGTCGGCACGCCGGCGACCTCGCTCGCAGCGACCTGGATCGCGAGCGCGACGCGCGAGAGCTCGCCGCCTGACGCCACCCGGGCGAGCGGCCCGGGCGGCTGCGCCGGATGGGCGGAGACGTCGAACTCGATCGACTCGGCGCCGTGGCTCGCGGGCTCCGCGCTTTCGATGAGGCGCGCCTCGAAGCGGCCGCCCTTCATCGCGAGTTCCTGCATTGCCGCGGTGACCCGGTGCGAGAGCTCCGTCGCCGCCATCCGGCGCTTGCGCGTCAGCGTCGCGGCGAGCTCGCGATAAGCGCGCTCGCGTGCGGCCGCTCGTGCCTCCAGCGCCGGCAAATCGGATTCCGCGGCGAGCGCCGCGAGCCGCGCAACCGTCTCGGCGAGGAGCTCCGGCAGCGCCTCGGGCCGCACGCGGTGCTTGCGCGCCGCATCGTGCAACGCGGCGAGGCGCTCCTCGACGCGCGCCTCTTCCCCCGGATCGGCGTCGAGGTGCTCGAGGTAGTCGCGCAGCGAGCGTGCGGCCTCGGTGACCTCGACCTGCGCGGAATCGACCGCCGCCGCGATCGCCGCCAGCGCGGCGTCGTGCTGGGCCGCCTGGCGCAGGCGCTGCGCGAGCGCGGCGAGCCGTGCGGCGATCGCGTCGTCGCCGTCCAGCGCTGCCTGCGCCGATGCCGCCGTGTCGATCAGCGCGCTCGCATGCGCGAGCCGCGACTGCGTCGCCGCGAGCGCTTCCCATTCGTGTGCAGCCGGCGCGAGCGCGGCGAGCTCCTCGCGGCGCTCCATCAGCGCGTCGCGCTCGCGCGCCTGCGCCGCCGCGCCGTCGCGAGCCGCATCCCGGGCGGCATCGGCCGCGCGCCAGGCGCGAAACGCATCGGCGGTCTCGCGTGCGAGCGAAGCGAAGCCGCCGAACGCGTCGACCAGCGCGCGCTGTGCCGGTGCGCGCGCCAGCGCCTGGTGCGCGTGCTGTCCGTGCAGGTCGACGAGCCGCTCGCCGAGCGTTGACGCCTGCTGCAGCGTCGCCGGATGGCCGTTGATCCACGCGCGCGAGCGGCCCTGCGCGTCGAGCGTCCGTCGCAGCAGCACCTCGCCTTCGTCCCCGGCGAGGCCTTCGGCGTCGAGCCAGGCGCTGACTTCCGGCATTGCACCGATGTCGAACGTCGCCGAGAGCTCGGCACGCGCGGCGCCCTGGCGGAGCTGGCGCACGTCGAAACGGTCGCCGAGCAGAAGCCCCAGCGCGTCGACGAGGATCGACTTGCCCGCGCCCGTCTCGCCGGTCAGCACGGTGAAGCCGTCGCGGAACTCGACGTCGATCGACTCGACGACGACAAAGTCGCGGATCGCGAGCGCCGTGAGCATCGCGCGGCGCCGTCAGTCGATCGCCGCGTCGCGCGGCAGCCGCGCGGCGAGCCGCTCCGGCGTCTCGCTCCAGTGCAGCTTCTCGCGCAGCATCGCGAAGTGATCGTGCTTCGGCGGGTGCAGGAAGCGCGCGCTGCGCGCGGCGCGCCGCACGCGCACGCGATCGCCCTCGGCGAGCGCGAAGTACGCCTGGCCGTCGCAATTGACGGCGGCGTCGATGCCGCGCTGCAAGCTGATCGTGACGCGCGACGATTCGGCGATGACGATCGGCCGGTAGGTGAGCGCGTGCGGCGCGACTGGCACGAGCGCCAGCGCCGGCACCGCGGGATCGACGATCGGACCGCCGGCCGACAGCGCGTACGCGGTCGAGCCGGTCGGCGTGGCGACGATCACGCCATCGGCGCGCATCGCGTAGACGAAGCGGTCGTCGACGTCGACGCCGATCTCGATGACGCTGCCGTGACTGCCGCGGTTGACGACGACGTCGTTGAGCGCGAGCACCTCCTCGTCCGGCTTGCCGGCGCGCTCGATCGTCGCCGCGAGCAGCGTGCGCCGCTCCTCGACGAAGGCGCCGTCGAGCATCGAGCCCAGCAGCGCCGTCATCCGCGCGAGCGGCACGTCGGTGAGGAAGCCCAGGCGCCCCTGGTTGATGCCGATCAGCGGCACGTCGTACGGCGCAAGCTTGCGCGCGACGGTGAGCATCGTGCCGTCGCCGCCGACGATGACGGCGAGGTCGACGGCAGCGCCGAGCGTCTCGGCGTCGGCGGTGGGCAGGTCGTCGAGCGTCGTGTAGCGCGCCGTCTCCGCCTCGACGACGATTGCGTGCCCCCGCGATCGCAGGAAAGTCACCAGCGCCGTGAGCGGCTCGGCGATGCTCGGGCTGGCGTAGCGGCCGACGATCGCGATGCGCGCAAAGCGGGCCGGGGAGGCGGGCATGGCGGCATTAGATCACAGCGGGGCACGGCGCCGGGATCGTGCATTCGACCGAGCGGACGGTGCCGGGAGCGGGGCCACTCGCGTGCATGGCGGCGCGCCAATGTGTCTAGAATAGGGCAATGGTCGACGCCCGCGCTGCGCACCTCCTCAAGACGCTGATCGAGCGCTATGTCGCCGACGGCCAGCCCGTCGGATCGCGTGCGCTGTCGCGGCAATCGGGGCTCGATCTCTCGCCGGCGACGGTGCGCAACGTCATGGCCGACCTGGAGGAGATGGGCTTCATCGCGAGCCCGCACACGTCGGCGGGCCGCGTGCCGACACCGCGCGGCTACCGGTTCTTCGTCGACACGCTGATGGTGGTGAAGCCGCTCGAGCCCACCGAGATCAACCGCATCGAGGGCGAGCTCGCCGGCGAGCGCCCGCAAAAGCTCGTCGCCTCGGCGGCCAACCTCATGTCGCAGCTCACGCACTTCGCTGGCGTGGTAATGACGCCGCGCCGCGAAGGCGGCTTCCGCCATCTCGAGTTCCTGCGCCTTTCCGACCGCCGCGTGCTGGTGATCATCGTCACGCACGAGGGCGACGTGCAGAACCGCATCCTGCACACCGACCGCGCCTACTCGCAGGCGCAGCTCACCGAGGCCAGCAACTACTTCAACCAGCAGTTCGCCGGCCAGCCGTTCGCGCGCATCCGCGAGCGCCTCGCCTCCGAGCTCGCACGGCTGCGCGACGATATCGGCGCGCTGATGACCGCCGCCGTCGAGGCCGGCGAGGACGTCGCGGCGGGCGGCGAGAACGTCGTCGTCGCCGGCGAGCGCAACCTCCTGACCGCCGACGACCTCGCGTCGAACGTGACGCGGCTGCGCAAGCTCTTCGACCTCTTCGAGGAGCGCTCGTCGCTCCTGCACCTCCTCGACGTGTCGCAGCGCGCACAGGGCGTGCAGATCTACATCGGCGGCGAGTCCGGGCTGACGCCGCTCGACGAGATGAGCGTGGTGACGGCGCCGTACGAGGTCAACGGCCGCGTCGTCGGCACGCTCGGCGTGATCGGGCCCACGCGCATGGCGTACGAGCGCGTGATCCCGATCGTCGAGCTTACGTCGAAGCTCCTGTCGAGCGCGCTTGCGCAGCAACTCGCCGATGAGTGACGCCGCCGTGTGCGGCGCACGCATCCGCCGGGCGCGATGAGCGGCGAAGGGCCGCCCCGAGCCGCTCGCCCCGCCGAGGGGGGAGGCGCGCGCAGCGCGCTTCGGGGGGAGACCTTCCGCCACGACCGCATGCCACGGCTCGGCGTGCTGCTCGTCAACCTCGGCACGCCGTCGGCGCCGACGCCCGCGGCCGTACGTCGCTACCTCGCCGAGTTCCTGACCGACCCGCGCGTCATCGAGATCCCGCCCGCGCTGTGGCGGCCGCTGCTGCACGGCGTCGTGCTGCGCACCCGGCCCGCGCGCTCCGCGGCGCGCTACCAGGCGATCTGGACGAAGGACGGCTCGCCGCTCCTCGTCATCTCGCAGCAGCAGCGCACGCTCCTGATGGGCTACCTCGGCCAGCGGATCAAGTCGGCGGGGCTGCCGGCCGATCTTTGCGCGGTCGAGCTCGGCATGCGCTACGGCGAGCCGTCGATCGCCACGGCGCTCGGGAAGCTCACCGAGCAGCGCGTCGAGAAGCTCCTCGTGCTGCCGCTGTACCCGCAATATGCGGCAAGCACGACCGGCAGCGCCTTCGACGCGGTGACGGCCGCGCTGCGCGGCGTGCGGCGCGTGCCCGCGCTGCGCTTCCTCGACGCCTTCCATGACGACATGAAGTACGTCAAGGCGATGGCGCAGTCGATCAACGACGACTGGATGAAGCACGGCCAGCCCGATCACCTCGTGCTGTCGTTCCATGGCACGCCGCGGCGCACGCTCGACCTGGGCGACCCGTACCACTGCCAGTGCCAGAAGACCGCGCGGCTCCTTGCCACCGAGCTGGGCTATGCGCGCGACCGGTGGACGATCGCGTTCCAGTCGCGCTTCGGGCGCGCGAAGTGGCTCGCGCCGTACACGAGCGACGTGCTCACGAAACTCGGCCGCGACAAGGTGGGCCGCGTTGACGTGTTCTGCCCCGGCTTCGTCGCCGATTGCCTCGAGACGCTGGAGGAGATCGCGATCGAGGGACGCAAGACGTTCGTCGCCGCGGGCGGCCGGGAGCTTCGCGTGTTGCGCTGCGTCAACGCGCACCCGCATTTCATCGCGGCGCTCGCCGACATCGCCGTGCGCAACCTCGGCGACTGGCTTGCGCCGCCTCCCGACGCCAAGGCCCGCGAGGACACGCTGTTGCGCGCGCAGGCGATGGGCGCGAAGCGCTGACCGGGCCCCCATCCGGGTCCCTGGCCCCCGGCGACCGCCCGTCGGCAAGGGCCGTCGCAACCGCCGCCGGCAGCCGCCGCGGCGCTTGAAACCGTCTCCCGGACCCCCAACCGTGGACGGTTGAACCCGACGGAATCGCCGAGATGAACCCCGAACAGAACCCGTATTCCACCGATGCGCCGGAGCAGGACCTTCCGCCCGTGGCCGGCGGCAACGAGGCCTCCGATCGGCTGTCCAGGGCCGAGGCCGAGGCGACCGAGATGAAGGACGCGTGGCTCCGCGCACGCGCCGAGCTCGAGAACGTCCGCAAGCAGGGACAGGCGGACGTCGCGCGGGCGCACAAGTACGCGATCGACAAGTTCGCCGGCGAGTTGTTGCCGGTCAAGGACGCCCTCGAGCTGGCGCTCGCTTCGCCGGGCGCGGACAGCTCGCTGCGCGAAGGCGTGGCGCTGACGCTGAAGCAGCTCGACGCGGCGTTCGCCAAGAGCGGCATCACCGAGATCGCGGCGGCCGGCGAGAAATTCGACCCCCACCGCCACCAGGCGATGGCGATGATCGATTCGGCCGAGGCGCCCAACACCATCGTCCAGGTCTTCCAGAAGGGCTACCTCCTCAACGACCGCGTGCTGCGCCCGGCCCTGGTCGCCGTCGCCAAGGCGAAGGACGGCGGCGGCGAGCCCGCGGCTTGACGCTGCGCGCCATCAGCCCCAGATAAGCGACAACCTTTTTACGAACGCATCCCGGAGTCACCTCATCATGGCCAAAATAATCGGTATCGACCTCGGCACGACCAACAGCTGTGTCGCGATCATGGAGGGCGGCTCGCCCAAGGTGATCGAGAACTCCGAAGGCGCGCGCACGACGCCTTCGGTCGTCGCGTATGCGGACGACGGCGAGATCCTCGTCGGCGCGCCCGCCAAGCGGCAGGCCGTCACCAACGCCAAGAACACGATCTACGCGGTCAAGCGGCTGATCGGGCGCAAGTTCGAAGAGAAGGAAGTGCAGAAGGACATCGACCTGATGCCCTACCGGATCGTCAAGGCGGACAACAACGACGCCTGGGTCGAGATCCGCGGCAAGAAGATCGCGCCGCAGCAGGTGTCGGCCGAGATCCTGCGCAAGATGAAGAAGACGGCCGAGGATTACCTTGGCGAGGAAGTGACCGAGGCGGTGATCACCGTGCCGGCGTACTTCAACGACTCGCAGCGCCAGGCCACGAAGGACGCCGGGCGCATCGCCGGCCTCGAGGTCAAGCGGATCATCAACGAGCCTACCGCGGCGGCGCTGGCGTTCGGGCTCGACAAGAAGGAAGGCGATCGCAAGATCGCGGTCTACGACTTGGGCGGCGGTACGTTCGACATCTCGATCATCGAGATCGCGACCGTCGACGGCGAGCACCAGTTCGAGGTGCTCTCGACCAACGGCGACACGTTCCTCGGCGGCGAGGACTTCGACCAGCGGCTGATCGACTACATCGTCACGGAGTTCAAAAAGGAAGCGGGCGTCGACCTGAAGAACGACGTGCTCGCGCTGCAGCGGCTCAAGGAAGCCGCCGAGAAGGCGAAGATCGAGCTCTCGAGCCTGCAGCAGACCGAGATCAACCTGCCGTACATCACGGCCGACCAGTCCGGCCCGAAGCACTTGTCGATGAAGATCACGCGCGCCAAGCTCGAGTCGCTCGTCGAGGATCTCGTCGCGCGCACCATCGAGCCCTGCCGCACGGCGATCAAGGACGCCGGCGTCAAGCTTGGCGACGTCGCCGACGTCATCCTGGTCGGCGGCATGACGCGCATGCCGAAGGTGCAGGACACGGTCAAGCAGTTCTTCGGCAAGGATCCACGCAAGGACGTCAACCCCGACGAGGCGGTCGCGGTCGGCGCGGCGATCCAGGCGTCGGTGCTGGCGGGCGAGCGCAAGGACGTGCTGCTGCTCGACGTCACGCCGCTGTCGCTCGGCATCGAGACGCTGGGCGGCGTGATGACCAAGCTCATCCAGAAGAACACGACGATCCCCACGAAGGCTACGCAGGTGTTCAGCACCGCCGACGACAACCAGGGCGCGGTGACGATCCACGTGCTGCAGGGCGAGCGCGACATGGCGGGCGGCAACAAGAGCCTCGGCCAGTTCAACCTCGAGGGCATTCCGCCGGCGCCGCGCGGCACGCCGCAGATCGAGGTGACGTTCGACATCGACGCGAACGGCATCCTGCACGTGTCGGCCAAGGACAAGGCGACCAACAAGGAAAACAAGATCACGATCAAGGCCAACTCGGGCCTGTCGGAATCGGAAATCCAGGCGATGGTCAAGGACGCCGAGACGCACGCCGAGGACGATCGCAAGCTGATGGAGACCGTGCAGGCGCGCAACGGCCTTGACGCGCTGGTGCACAGCGTGAAGAAGTCGCTCGCCGAGTACGGCGACAAGATCGACGGCGGCGAGCGCTCGAAGATCGAGTCGGCGATCAACGACGCCGAGTCGGGGCTCAAGGACAAGGACGCCACCAAGGAAGCGCTCAACGCCAAGTCCGAGGCGCTCGGCAAGGCGTCGCAGAAGCTGGGCGAGCTCATGTATGCCAAGGCGCAAGCCGAGGCGGGCGGCGCGCAGGGCGGCGGTGGCGACACCGGTGGCGGCCAGGGCGCCGGTGCCGGTGCCGGCGGTGCGAAGCCGAACGACGAGAAGGTCGTCGACGCCGAGTTCACCGAGGTCAAGGATCGTTGAGCGTCAGGCAAGCGAGGGCGAACGGCGCGGCGCGGTTCGCGCCGTTCGTCGATTGGCGGCGGCGCGCGGGGCGAAGCGCTGCGCGCATCCAGTAGAATTCGCCGCCATCGCGAAGCGGCAGGCAGGGGAGCCATGAGCACCGGCAGCATCCATTTCGATCGGCGCGTCGCGACCGCGACGCGCCGCGCATCCGCATAAGCCATGGCCAAGCGCGACTTTTACGCGGTGCTCGGCGTCAATCGCGACGCCGCCGAGGACGAGATCAAGAAGGCCTATCGGCGCCTCGCGATGAAGCACCACCCGGACCGCAACACCGGGGACAAGGACTCCGAGGAGAAATTCAAGGAGTGCAAGGAGGC
>Ga0070679_100006653_pt1 | contig 10777 bp, 8 predicted proteins | sample KBSC63BmetaG_FD_65652 | JGI IMG/M metagenome (GOLD analysis project Ga0070679, IMG submission 65652) | Corn rhizosphere microbial communities from Kellogg Biological Station, Michigan, USA - KBS C6-3B metaG | ecosystem: Host-associated > Plants > Roots > Rhizosphere | place: USA: Michigan... | reverse complement strand
ACGCTCTACGAGAGCGCGTCGAGCGACGTGTTCGCGGTACAGGATCAATTCACACGCGCCGTCGTCGCGGCACTTCGGCCGTCGCTCGGCGATCGGCCGGTGTCGCTGATCGATGTCGGCCGTGGCACCACGGACCAGGAAGCGTACGAGCTGTATCTCAAGGGCCGCTACTACTGGATGGCGCGCGGGTCGGAGAACGTCACACGATCGATCGTGTACTTCAAACAAGCCATCGCGCGAGATCCGACGTTCGCGCGCGCGCACGCCGGCCTGGCGCTCGCCTACGCGGTGTATCCCGTGTTCACGCCTGATCCGTTGGACAGCATGCCCGCGCTGCTGGCCGCGAGCGCCCGCCGCGCCGTGGCGCTCGACTCGATGTTGTCGGATGCACAGTTGGCATACGCCATGACGTTCGAGAGCCAACTCCGGTTCAGGGATGCGGAGGCGCACTATCGCAAGGCGATCGCGCTCGAGCCCTCCAGTTCGATTGCGCATCACGCCTTCGGTTTGATGCTGCTCAACGTCGGCCGGACCGATGACGCAATTCGGGAGACGAATATCGGTGCGCGTCTCGATCCCCTCGCCAAATCGGCCGCGAGCGCGGCGGCGCTCGCGCTCGTCTTCGCTAGGCGCTTTCCCGCGGCGATCGCCGGCGCGCGGCGGCTGATGGCCATCGACTCCACCTACCCGCTCGCCTTTTCGCCGCTGGCCATGGCGTATCTTTTCAGCGGCCATGCGGACAGCGCCGTTCTCGTGTTGGAGCGGAGCAAGCAACTGGGTGCGTTCGGGCCACCGCAAGAAATCACGCTGCTTCTCGCCTATGCCGCGGCCGGCCGCTGGGCGGATGCCGTCCGGATCCGCGCCGAGCTCCAGCGGCCCGGTGCCGACGTATCCGGCGGAAGCGACGCGGCGTTCGCGGACTATGTCTTCGGTAACCGCGAGCCGCTCGTACAGTTGCTTCTGACGGAACGTGGGCAGCGTCGCTGGTCCGCTTATCTGTTCGGCTGCAACCCGCTGTTTGATCCCTTGTGGAGCGACGCACGGGTTCGCGCCGCATTGCAGAGGCTCACGATCGCGCCGTGCTCTCTCGCGAAGCCGTGGCCGATCGGAACGCCGCCGCCCACCCGGTGATTGGCCGACTGTCGTGGCGCGGCATCCGGCACCGTCGTTTTCGACAAGCACTTCGAGATCGCCGGATTCAAGCTGCTGCGTTGACGCGCGGCCATCACGTCGCGCGGCGCACCAGCGTCAGAATCGTGTAGACCGCGACCAACTCCGCGTTCTGATTCCGCACCTCGACGTCCCACGCCACGACGCCCTGCGGCACCTGCCCCTCGCGCGGCTCCTTCGCCGTCTTCTGCTTTACCGTGAGCGTCGCCTGAATCGTGTCGCCCGGATACACCGGCTTCACGAAGCGCAACGACTCGAGCCCGTAGTTCGCGAGCACAGGGCCGGGCGCGCCGTCGACGAAGAGTCCGGCCGCGGCCGAGAGCACGAAGTAGCCGTGCGCCACGCGCTTCTCGAAGATCGAATCGCGCGCCGCGATCTCGTCCATGTGAGCGTAGAAGTAGTCGCCGCTCACGCCCGCGAAGTTGACGATGTCCGCCTCGGTGACCGTGCGCCGCGCGGTGACGAGCGCATCGCCGACATTCAGCTCGTCGAAGTATTTGCGGAACGGATGCACACGGTCCGTGGTTCGCTCGGCGCCCGTCGTATACTCGTTGATGACGTGCATCATCGTCGTTGGCGACGCTTGCAGCGCCGTGCGCTGCATGTAATGCAGCACGCCGCGCACGCCGCCCATTTCCTCGCCGCCGCCCGCGCGGCCTGGCCCGCCGTGCACGAGGTGCGGCAGCGGTGAGCCGTGACCCGTCGACTCCTTCGCACTCTCTCGATTGAGGAGCACGAGTCGGCCGTGATACGCCGCCGTTCCCAGCGCGACATCGCGTGCGACGCGATCGTCGGCCGTGAAGAGCGAGCCCACCAAGCTTCCCTGCCCCTTCTTCGCGAGCTCGATCGCGTCGTCCACCGTTTTGTACGGCATCACCGTATTCACGGGACCGAAGGCCTCGACGTCGTGTGGCTCCGACGCACCAAATGGATCCTTGGCGTAGAACAACATCGCCGGGAAGAACGCGCCGCGCGTACGGTCCGCGCCAACGACGTTGAAGTCGTCCACGTTGCCGTAGACCAACTCGGCCGAACGTCCGATCGCGTCGACGCTCTTTCGCACCTCGCTTACCTGTCCGCGCCCGGCGAGCGGGCCCATGCGCACGCCGTCCGCAGCGGGATCGCCGACGACCACGCCCTCGAGTCGTTTCTTCAGCGCGGTCATCACATCGCCGAGCATGTTCTCCGGAACGATCGTCCGACGAATCGCGGTGCACTTCTGCCCCGCCTTCGTCGTCATCTCGCGCACGACCTCTTTGATGAAGAGATCGAATTCCGGCGTGCCGGGCGCGGCATCAGGCCCGAGCATGGAGTAGTTCAGCGAATCCGCTTCCATGTTGAAGCGAACGTTCTGATCGACGATCGCAGGGGATGTCTTGAGCATCTTCCCCGTGGCCGCCGATCCGGTGAACGCCACGGCACTTTGGCAATCGAGATGATCGAGGAGATCGCCCGCGCTGCCACAGAGGAGTTGGATCGCGCCGGCCGGAAACAGGTTCGCCTCGACCATCGCGCGGAACACCGCCTCGGTGAGATACGACGTCACCGTCGCCGGCTTCACGATCGCGGGCACGCCGGCAAGCAGCGTCGGCGCGAGCTTCGCCAACATCCCCCACACCGGAAAGTTGAACGCGTTGATGTGGACCGCGACGCCTTCCAGCGGCACGCAAATGTGGCGCCCGACGAAGGTGCCGCCCTTCGACAGCATCTCCGTTGGGCCGTCGACATAGAAGCGCTCATTCGGAAACTCGCGACGTCCGCGCGACGCGTAGGCAAAGAAGGTCCCGATGCCGCCCTCGATGTCGACCCACGAGTCCTGTTTCGTCGCACCGGTCGCGGCTGATACGACGTAGAACTCGTCCTTGCGCGACATGAGGTACTGCGCCATTGCCTTGAGCATCAGCGCGCGCTCATGGAACGTCATCTTGCGGAGCGCTGGGCCGCCGACGCGCTTCGCATAATCGACCATGCCGGCGAAGTCCACGCCGCCGGTGGACGTTTCGCCGATCTTGTCGCCGGTGACTGCATGAAACAGTTCGGTCAGGCGACCCGTTCCCGGAACCCACTGTCCCTTCACGAAGTTCTCGAGGCGACGTGGTTCCACGCCGGGTGCTCCAAACGGGCGAAGTGTCGGTGCGGTCGTCGTCATGATTCTCTCGTCTCGCGCCATGTGCGGTAGCTCGCGGACTGCACCGTCGCGTCGGGCGGCGGTTCGCGCAGCGGCTCGCATGGCTTTAGCGTTTCATGAAGTCGCCTGGGCAGCGTCTGGTATAGCCTCGTGCCGTCGGTTTTCCAGGCAACCATCTCGTCGGTGACGTCTTTCACGATGCGCCCCGGATTTCCGACCACGACTTTCCGCGCCGGAATCCGCATCTCCGATGGAACCAGAGTCAGAGCGCCAATCACGCAGGCCTCACCCACTTCGGCGTGATCCATCACCACGGCATTCATTCCGATCAGAACATTCCGCCCGATCCGTGCGCCGTGAATCACAGCCCCGTGCCCAACGTGCGCGTTTTCCTCGAGCACGACTGTCGTTCCGGGGAACATGTGGATGACGCAGTTCTCCTGCACGTTGCAGCCATCCTCGATCACGACGCCGCCCCAATCGCCGCGAATCGCTGCGCCCGGGCCGACGTACACGTCGCGTCCAATGGTCACGTTGCCGATGACGCTCGCGCTTGGATGAATGAACGCCGATTCGTGAACGACGGGTCGGCGGCCTTCGAATTCGTAGAACATTGTCATCCCGAGCGCAGCGAGGGATCTGCACGTCTCGCAGTCAGAGGTGCAGATCCCTCGCTACGCTCGGGATGACCCCTCGTCGTCGTCATCATGCGACCCGCTCGATCACAGTCGCCATGCCCTGCCCCACACCAATGCACATCGTGCACAGCGCATAGCGTCCGCCACGCGCCTCGAGCTCGCGCGATGCGGTGAGCAGCAGCCGCGCGCCCGACATGCCGAGCGGGTGGCCGAGCGCGATCGCTCCGCCGTTCGGATTGACGCGGGGATCATCGTCAGGCACGCCGAGCTCGCGCAAACACGCGAGCGACTGCGCCGCGAACGCTTCGTTCAGCTCGATCACATCCATTTGGTCGAGCGACAATCCAGCGGCAGCCAACGCTTTTCGAGACGACGGAACCGGACCCATGCCCATGATACGTGGTTCGACGCCGGCAACGGCCACCGACACGATCCGCGCCAGCGGCGTCGTGCCTAGCGACCGAAGTCCGGCGTCGGACGCGATCAACAACGCGGTGGCGCCGTCGTTCAGCCCCGACGAATTCCCAGCGGTCACCGAGCCGCCGTCCTTGAATGCCGGCTTGAGCTTGGCAAGCACTTCGAGCGTGGAGTCGGGCCGAATGAATTCATCCACGCAGAACCGCTTTGGATCTCCCTTCTTCTGCGGAATGTCGACGGGGACGATCTCGCGATCGAACCGGCCAGCTCCGCGCGCCGCGATCGCCTTCTGTTGCGAGCGAAGCGCGAACGCATCCTGATCCCCGCGCGACACGCCGTACTGTTCGGCGACATTCTCAGCGGTCTGACCCATCGAATCCGTACCGTACTTCGCTTTCATCTTCTGATTCACGAAGCGCCAGCCGAGGCTCGTGTCGAACAGCTCGATGTCGCGTGCGAAGGGCTTGTTTCCCTTCGACATCGCATACGGTGCGCGCGTCATGCTCTCGACGCCGCCGGCGATATAGAGATCGCCTTCGCCCAGCTTTGCCCCTCTGGCCGCGGTGGCGACCGCGCTCATTCCCGAGGCACAGAGACGGTTCACCGTCTCGCCAGGGACGGTGACGGGCAGGCCTGCAAGCAACAGCGCCATCCGTGCCACGTTGCGATTGTCTTCACCGGCCTGATTCGCGCATCCAAGCACGACGTCGGTGATCGACGACGGATCCAAAGTGGAATTCCGACGGACAACTTCGGCGATCGCCAGCGCCGCGAGATCGTCGGGCCGAACCTCGCTCAACCCGCCGCCAATGTTCCCGATGGCCGTTCGAATGCCATCGACGATATATGCGTTGCTCATTCCGGCTCTTGAAAGAAATCCTGATTCGTCTTGTACACCGTGCCGCGAAACAGCGCGACTGTCTCACCGGTCGATCGCGTGACCGTCACGCGGTAGAACGCCAATCGATTCGTGTCGCTCTCCTGTCGCGCGGTCGCCGTCAGGACGTCTCCTTCAAACACGCCCTTCGGATAGCTGATCGAGTTCTCGATGCTCATCGTCACTCGCCCGTGCGTGTTCGACGCAAAGGCGAGCGCGCTGTCGGCCAGCGCGAACGTCGCCCCTCCGTGACACACGCCAAATCCGTTCAGCATGTCGGAGCGCACAGTCATGCGAACCGCGGCCGCGTTCGGTTGTACCTCGACGACCTCCATCCCAAGCTGCCGGCTGAACGCATCCTTCGCCATCATCGTGGCAACCACCCGTTCGGCGAGCGCGCGGTCGTCGTCGCTCATTCGAAGAACCGTCGTCCATCACGAACCATGCGTCGCAACAGCGGGCTCGGGCGATACCTGTCCTCGCCGTACTCGCTCTGCAGACGTTCGAGATCGGACAGCACTCGATCGAAACCGATCTCGTTCGCCCACGCGAGCAGACCCTTCGGATAATTTACCCCTTTCGTCATGGCCAGATCGACGTCCGCTGGGGATGCGACGCGCATGTGCACTGCGTCGACCGCCTCATTGATGAGCATGGTGAGAACGCGCTGGAACACGGCTCGGCCGACCGTTGCATCCGTCGTCGGCGACGGAGCGGCGGCGCCGTCGCGGTAGTCGTAGTAGCCTCGGCCCGACTTTTTGCCGAGAAAACCGGACTCGACCAGCCGGCGCTGCGTGAGCGACGGCTTGTAGCGCGGGTCGAAAAAGAAGCCTTCGAACACCGACTTCGTCACGGCGTAGTTCACGTCGTTTCCGATGAAGTCCATGAGCTCGAATGGACCCATCCTGAACTTCCCGAATTCCTTCATCGCCCAGTCGATCGTCGGCGCGTCCGCCAATCCTTCTTCGAGAATTCGAATCGACTCACCGTAGAATGGGCGAGCGATCCGGTTCACAATGAAACCCGGCGTGTCCGACGCGAGCACCGGTGTCTTTCGCCATCGTTGCATCAGTGCATACGAGCTGCTCGCGACGACTCCGTCGCTGCCGAGCCAGGGCACGATCTCGACGAGGGGCATCACGGGCGCCGGGTTGAAGAAATGAATTCCGACGACCCGCGCCGAAACCGCGCAGCTCGACGCGATCGATGCGACCGAGAGCGACGATGTGTTCGTCGCCAGCACCGCATCCGGCGCGACCACTTTTTCGAGAACGTGAAACAACGCCTGCTTCGTCCCGAGGTCTTCGACGATCGCTTCAATCGCGAGTCCGCATCGAGCGAACGCCGTGATGCTTTCAGTCAACGGAACGTCGCAGAACTCGATGCGATCCAGCATTTGCATGGCAGCGTCGCGCGTGGTCCGACCTTTTTCGACCTCGCGCTCCAACGTCTTCGTGATGTTCGCGCGTGCCTTGGCAACCGCCCCAGGCACCGCGTCCGCGATCACGACCTCGTGACCGGCGGCCGCCGCCACTTGCGCGATTCCGGTGCCCATGGCGCCCGCACCCAGCACGCCGACCGTCAAGTTCTCGTCGAGCACCGCTAGCGTCCCTTGAAGACGGGTTTGCGCTTCTCGAGGAACGCGTTGACGCCTTCGGCGTAGTCCTCGCTCCGCCCCGCTTCGCGCTGCAACTCCTCCTCGAACTTCAGCTGCTTGGCGACCTCGATGCCGAGCGAATGGTTGAAACCGCGCTTCGTCAGTCCCAGACCGCGCGTCGGTTGCGTCGCGAGATACTTCGCGGTTCCAGTCGCCTTTTCGATAAGGCTCTCCGGCTCGGTGACCATGTACACGAGTCCCCAATCGCGCGCCTGCTCGGCCGTCATCTTTTCGGCAAGCATGGTCATGACGTTCGCGCGCTGCAGGCCGACGAGGCGCGGCAGCATGAACGTGCCGCCGCTGTCCGGGATGACGCCGATCTTGGCAAAAGATTGCACGAAGGTCGCGGCGGATGACGCGAAGACGATGTCGCACGCGAACGCCAGATTCGCTCCCGCACCAGCCGCAACGCCGTTCACGGCGCACACGACCGGTTTTTCGAGCGTTCGAATCGCGAGGATCACCGGGTTGTAGCTGTCGCGAACGATGTCGCCCAGGTCGGGAATGGCGCCGTCCTTCGGCATCGCCTCGGCGAGGTCTTGTCCCGCGCAAAAACCGCGGCCGGCGCCCGTGAGTACGACCGAGCGGATCGCGTCATCGAGCGCGATGCGATCGAGCGCGACTTGCAGCTCGCGCGCCATTGCGCGGCGGAAGCTGTTCAACACTTCCGGCCGGTTCAGTGTGATCGTCGCAACACCGTCGGCAACGTCGAACAGAATGTCTGTCATGCGTGGGTCATCCCGAGCGGAGCGAGGGATCTGCACTTCGAAGGCTGGAGGCGGCTCGACGGGGAAGATACTCCGTTCGGCCAGGGACCTGGCAGGTCTTGCCGCTGGCCCAAGAGAAGCGTCGTGGACAGATTACAGCACGTGACTACCCTCCCGTTCCCGCGTGGTCCGCAGCGTGGACCCAAGGCACGAAAAGCGGCCGCCACGACGCCCGACTCACGAATCGATTGGCGCGCCATCGCATACAATGCGCTGGTGTCGAGGGCTCTCGACGACGTCGAAGAGACGACGAACAAGAACAGAGCGACGGTCCCGCGGGAGCACGTAGTTCTCTACCAGTTCTCGGCGCGTGGACACGATGTCGCTCAGTCGATTCTCGGTTCGTTCATCGATCACCCGCATGACGCCGCAAGCGCATACTATCGATCGCGACCACTGCTCCTCTCGCTCGGCCTGAGCATCGAGGACGCGCTCGCAAGTCCGCTGGGCCGCGCAGGCGGCTTCAGCGACGGTCGCGATATCGGCGTCGTGTGCAATCTCCCGAACCGCAACGGGCCGATCGTACTGCCGATGTCCGGCGACGTCGGCTCACAGTACACGCCCGCAGCCGGATGGGCGCAGTCGATCCGATATCATGAAGACGTTCTGGGCGACGCCGGCTGGACCGGCTCGATCGCCGTCGTGCTCGGCGGCGAGGGCTCGGTCGCGACGAACGGCTTCTGGTCAGCGCTGACGATGGCGACGACCCTGTCGCTTCCGATGCTCTTCTATGTCGAGGACAACGGTCTGGGGATCAGCGTCCGCGGCGAGATGCAGACGCCTGGCGGCAACATCGCGCGCAATCTCGCGTCGTTCGAGAATCTCTTGATTCGCGACGGCGACGGAACGAATCCCACCGAAGCGGCGAATCTGATCGGCGACTGCGTCGCGCACGTCCGCGGCGGCAACGGACCGGCGTTCGTCCGATTGACCGTTCCACGTCTCTCGAGTCACTCGGGCCCTGACAATCAGCGCGGCTATCGTACCGACGAAGAGATTGCGGCCGACGCCGCGCGCGATCCGCTTCCACGGCTGCGAGAGCAGTTGGTTCCGTCAGTGTTGTCGGCGAAAGCGTGGACCGAGCTCGAAGCGGAAGTCGCGCGAGACGTACAGGCGGGACTCGAGGCTGCGCGCGCTCGCCCGAATCCCGATCCGTCGACGATTGCACGGTGGGTGTACGCCGACGACAGCGAGGGTTCCCCGGAAGCATTCGGCGGGCTGTCGCGCGCCGAGCGCTCAGCGTTGGATGGCAGTACTTCGCCCAATGAGGGCACAGACGTACTCCGCTTCGCCGAAGCGGTGAGACGGACGCTCCGTCACGAGCTGGAGGTCAACAAGAAGGTGGTCGTCTTCGGCGAAGACGTCGGACGCAAGGGCGGCGTGCACCTCGTCACCGAAGGACTGCAGAAGCAGTTCGGCGATGCGCGCGTGTTCGACACGAGCCTGTCCGAGGAAGGAATCATCGGCCGTGCGGTCGGCATGGCGATCGGCGGCTTGATGCCGGTCGCGGAGATCCAGTTCCGCAAATACGCGGATCCCGCGGCGGAACAGCTCAACAACTGCGGCACGCTGCGGTGGCGCACAGCCAACCGATTCGCGGCGCCGATCGTCGTGCGCATGCCGGGCGGCTTCGGCAAAGATGTCGGCGATCCATGGCACAGCTTGAGCGACGAAGTACGGTTCGCGCACGCGTACGGCTGGCAGGTTGCGATGCCGTCGAATGCCGCGGACGCCGTTGGCCTGCTGCGTTCAGCGATGCGCGGCGCGAACCCGACGATCTTCTTCGAACACCGTTCGCTGCTCATGACGAGCGACGGCAGCGCACGCTATCCGGGCGACGATTACGTAATTCCGTTTGGAAAAGCGAAAGTGCTGCGGGAAGGCACCGACATCACGCTCGTGACGTGGGGCGCGCTCGTACACCGGTGTGAGGAGGCGGTGGCGCGCTTTGGCACTCAGGTCGAGCTAATCGATCTCAGGACCGTCGCCCCATGGGATCGTGACTGCGTGCTGGCGTCCGTTGTAAAGACGGGAAAACTGCTGGTCGTTCATGAGGACAATCTCACGGCAGGCTTCGGCGCGGAAATCGCGGCAACCGTCGCCAAGGACGGGTTCTGGTATCTGGATGCACCGGTCGAGCGCCTCGCGGTAGCTGACGTCCCGATGCCGTACCACCCCGTGTTGCTGGACGCGGTTCTTCCACGCGCCGACCAGATCGCGCAGCGAATCGAACAAACGCTCCGCAGCTAGCACAGTCTCCCCTCCCGGTAGAAGTAGACTCGGCTTTGTCTCGAGCCGTCGAACGCCTTGCGTTCGACGGTGTTTTTGTATTTGTGCCTACGATTGTGCTGTAGATCACGAAGTGCTATTTACTATCGTAAGTCTACTTCGTCAATAGCCTACGATACGAAAGTAGGAAGCAATGGATGATTTGGATTACAAGGCGTTGGCCCTGCTCATGGAGCGCGGACGCGCACCATGGACGGAGTTGGGCGAGGCGCTGGAGCTCTCGGCGCCCGCCGCGGCCGAGCGTGTGCGCAAGCTCGAGGAGCAGTCGATCATCGTCGGTTTTCGCGCCATCGCGAGCGCGGAAGCGCTCGGCTATCCGCTGCTCGCGTTCGTCCACGTGACGCTCGGCAGCCGAGGTCGCCGTGAGACGTTTCTCAAGGGCATCGTGAAGCACCCGCAGGTGGTCGAGTGCCACCACATCGCGGGCGACGACGACTATTTGTTGAAAGTGCGCTGTCGCGGGACGGCCGATCTCGAGCAGTTTCTCACCGTCGCGCTCAAGGACCGCTTCGACATCGAGCGAGCGCGCACCACGATCGCCCTCACGACCGTCAAGGAGACGACCAGTCTACCGCTTGGATAAAGCCGGCGACGGGCGGCGGGCGACGGGGGACGGACGACTGCGAACTTCGAACTGGGCGCTCGGGAAGCCTAGTCGTCAGGATCAGTACTCGGTCGTCAGGCGCCGCTTGATGGGACGGGACCATCGTCCGTCGCCCGTCGCCCGTCGCCCGTCGCCCGTCGCCCGTCCCCGGTAGTTAAAACGATTTGCCCCCCAGGAGCAGCACGCTGCATCCTGAGGGGCAACCTTCACTGGCGGGATTCGATCTTTTT
>Ga0070679_100006649_pt1 | contig 10780 bp, 9 predicted proteins | sample KBSC63BmetaG_FD_65652 | JGI IMG/M metagenome (GOLD analysis project Ga0070679, IMG submission 65652) | Corn rhizosphere microbial communities from Kellogg Biological Station, Michigan, USA - KBS C6-3B metaG | ecosystem: Host-associated > Plants > Roots > Rhizosphere | place: USA: Michigan... | reverse complement strand
CCACCAGCACGGGCAGAAGTCCTTTGGCAACATCGGCGATCAAAGTCAGGAGTCCGTGGCCCTTGCCCATCACCCGCGCCACATTGGTCGCGCCGATGTTGCCGCTGCCGGCTGTCCGCACGTCGACGCCGGCGGCCTTGCCGAGAATGAATCCGGTCGGGATGGAACCGATCAGATAAGAAAGAATCGTGATGACCGCTTCCATAAAACAGCCGCAGACAGCGAGCTAGAAGCGAAGCTTGGTGCGCCGGCGCCAATCGCGGCGCAGATAATAATGGCCACCGCAGATCCAGCCGATGGCAAAGAACGCCGCGGCGATGGCCATCGCCGCCAATAGTTCGCGCTCGCGTCCTTCGAGCATTTTCATGATCGATGCCGAGGGCTCCGCAGCGGATTGCTCTTTTTCCGCATTTTCCCTCGCCACAATCGGTTGCCTGAACTTAGTCGCGGTTTTCGCCGCGGCACGCGACGTCTCGGTGGTTTTCGTAGAGGCTTTCTGATCGACGGCAGTGGCTGGTTCCGGATTGGTTTTCAAATTTCCCGCGTTTTGCGCCGCCTCTTCGGCGGCGGCCGGCGCCGGATTGGCTTCCGACGCGCGCGCCGGCAGAAATTGCCCGAGCACTATCATGTCGATCATCAACGAAGCCAGAGGAATCAAACGAGCCGCCGACATCGCGCCGAATCTAGCACAGGCGGAAGAAAACTCTCAATAATTTCGTCACAGCCCCCAACACAAAAAAGCCCCGCGCGGCGCGCAGCCGGCGGGGCTTTTTATCACTCACAGCTCGGCTCACGCCGGTCTCTTGTAGAAATCCGGGTTCATTTTCGTCGTGGTGCCGGACTTGGCCAGTTCCTCTTCGAACATTTTGCGGATCCACGGCGCTTCGTCGAAGTATTCGATCTGGTTGCCGCCCTGCTTCACGTCCTTATCGACTTTGGTGATGTCGCCGAAGCTTTCACCGAGGCTGTACTTGATACCGCCGAGCCGCGGCGGCAGATAGCGCGCGCCCGTGGCGCCGGTGTTGAAATGCTGATGGAACATCATCGCCGGCGGCGTAAACACACTGCCGTCCTGCCAGTCGTAGCGCTTCGGCTCTTCGCCTTCGCGCCAGAAAAGCGAGAAACCTTTGCCTTTGATGATGATCACGTTGAAACCGGGACCGTGGCGATGGGCTTTTTTGTAGGTTCCGATCGGAAACTCGGAAATATGTGCGGCCATGGAGCCGCTGGCCATTTCGAGCATCACGTTTTTACCCGACGCGCCGCGCTCCTTCCAATCTTCCAGCGCAAAATTGCGCGCGTCGGCGATAAAATTGGTGTCCCACACCCGGCCGGGATAGGCTTTGCCCTTGCCGCTGAAATACTCCGGATCGCCGTCGAAGCGATCGGTGAAGTCGCGCGGCGTGTTGAAGACAAAATCGGCGTCGTGAAATAGATTGAACACGATCGGCATGCTGTTGACCGAGAAAAAGCGGGCCGGCTCGTCACCCGAGCCGTTGAAATGCTGATAGAAGCAGTTGAGCGGCAGCGCGAAGAGGCTTCCTTCCTGCCACTCGAAGGTTTGTTTGGCGCCTTTGTCGTTCCAGAGGGTCGTGCCGCCGCGTCCCTTGAGCACGAAGTGCAGATCTTCGTAGAGATGTCTGGCCGGGTTGAGCTTTTTGCCGGCCGGGATTTCGCTGACGTACGCGCCGGTCGTGCCCTCGGCGCCTTCCATGTTGACGAACGCGCCGTTACCGCCGGTGCGGCTCCACGGCTTGAGCTCGACTTTTTTCAGATCCTGAACAAAAAAAGTTTTGACGATCGGAATTCCTTCATCGAGCTGCCACTTGTCGTAATAGGGAATGTTATCCATCACATTCTCTAGTTGGGTCGCGGGCTTGGACATAATTTTCCTCCGAAATAAGCTATCCGATTACTATCGTATAGATGGGCTGAAAGCAAGGTCGAACGAGCGTTCGGGTGTTTGCAAGAGACGATCCGTGAGCCCGCAGCGCCCTGAACATTATTGACAATAACTGCGGAACTCTACTAAATGGCTCCCAGTTGCCACACTGCGCATGGCGCCTCGCGGCGCTGAAAGTCTGCGCCATTAAAATAAAAGGAGAAGATCCTTGGCCACAAGCATCGAAGCACCGATGGTCGGTAAGATTTTGAAAATCGAAAAGCAGGCGGGCGAGCACGTCGACGAAGACGAAGTCGTGATCGTGATGGAAGCAATGAAAATGGAGATTCCAATCGTCGCGCCGGTCTCCGGAACGCTTAAGGAAATCATGGTTTCGCCCGGGCAGGCGGTCGAGGCGGAGCAGGCGCTTGCGGTGATTGAATAATTCGCCGGGCGATTGCGAGGAAACTGCGATGGACACGTGGACTTTCGGCTGGACTGTGGCGCTGATCGGCATGGGCGGCACCATGCTCGTGCTCTGGGTGTTGAGCCTGCTCATTCTGCTGATGAAAAAAGTTTTTCCCGCCCCGCGTCCGCAAGCCGACCCGAAGAAAGGATAAATCTCACTCCATGGAATCCGCACTAGCCGCCGGCTTTCAGGGCCTGCTCCTCGGTGTCGTCAACCTCGGCCCCGGCCAGGTCATCATGCTCTTGATCGGAGCGCTGCTGCTTTATCTCGGCATCAGCAAAGGCTACGAGCCGCTGCTGCTCGTGCCGATCGGCTTCGGCGCCATCCTGGTCAATATTCCGCTCGCCGACATGATGGGCAAGGAAGGCTTTCTGCGGTTTTTCTACGACAACGGCGTGCTCACCGAAGTTTTTCCGCTGCTGATCTTCATCGGCATCGGCGCCATGACCGACTTTCAGCCGCTGTTGGAAAATCCCAAGATCATTCTCCTCGGCGCCGCCGGACAGTTTGGAATTTTCCTGACGTTGCTGCTCGCGCTGGCGCTCGGCTTCGAAAAGCTCGATGCGGTCGCAGTGGCGGTCATCGGCGCCTGCGACGGGCCGACGGCCATTTATGTGAGCTCGAAATTTGCGCCGCACATGCTCGGCGCGGTGTCCGTGGCCGCCTACTCGTACATGTCGCTGGTGCCGCTGATTCAACCGCCGATCATGCGCGCGCTCACCACCGAGAAGGAACGCCAGATCGTCATGGGCGTCGCCAAACGCGAGCCGATCTCGAAAACCACCAAGATCGTGTTTCCGGTCGTGGTGACGATCTTCGCCTCGATCCTGGCGCCCAAGGGCGCGCCGCTGATCGGCACGGTCATGCTCGGCAACCTGATGCGCGAGAGCGGCGTGGTGGATCGCCTGAAAGCCGCCGCCGAAAACGAGATCACCAATATCGTCACCTTGCTGCTCGGACTGTGCATCGGCGCCACCATGGAAGCCGGCAATTTTCTCCGCGGCGAAACTCTGCTGGACCTTTGCCTGGGATTTATCGCCATCAGCCTCGACACAGCCGTCGGCGTGCTCTTCGGCAAAGCCATGTGCGCGCTCACCGGCGGCAGGATCAACCCGCTGATCGGCGCCGCCGGCATCTCCGCCTTTCCCATGTCCGCGCGCGTCGTTCAGGTCGAAGGCCAGAAATACAACAAGAAAAACTATCTTTTGATGCACGCCATGAGCGCCAATGCTGGCGGACAGATCGGCTCGGTGATCGCCGCCGCGGTCATGTTGTCGGTGCTGCAAGGCATGGGGATCATCGGCGGATAAGAGAATTTTCATGGCGCAGTCTCGAGCGGACCTCGAAAAGAAACTGAGCGAGCGCGAGCAAATCGCCCTTGACGCCGATCCGAAAGCCGCGGCGCGCCAGCGAACTGAAGGCAAGCTCACCGCGCGCGAGCGCATCGACAAGCTGCTCGATCCCGGTTCGTTCGTCGAAGAGTTCATGCTGGCGGAAACCGCGTGCGCCGACTTCGGTATGGCCGAAAAGCGCCTGCCATCCGACGGCGTCGTCACCGGCTTCGGCAAGATCGACCGCCGGCCGGTTTATGTTTATTCCCAGGACCGCGCTGTAATGGCAGGCAGCGTCGGCAGCGCCCACGCGGAAAAAATCGCCTACGTGATTCAGACCGCGCGCAAACTTGGCGTGCCGGTCATTGGCTTGAACGATTCCGCCGGCGCCCGGATTCAGGAAGGCCTCTCGGTCACGTCGTCCATCGGCAAAATCTTTTTCGAGAACAGCATCGCCTCCGGTTGCGTGCCGCAGATCTCCGCAATCATGGGCCCGTGCATCGGCGTCGGCTCCTACTCACCGGCGTTGACCGATTTCATCATTCAAGTGCAGAACACGAGCCAGATGTTCATCACCGGCCCAGCGGTAATCAAGGAAGTCCTCGGCGAAACCGTAACGATGGAAGAACTGGGCGGCGCGAAGATCCACTCCGAAGTTTCCGGCGTCACCGATCTCGTCGCCAAGAACGACGAGGAATGCCTGACAACGATCCGCAAGCTGGTCGGCTTTCTGCCGTCGAATTTCGAATGCGCCCCGCCGCGCCAGGAAAGCAGCGACGACCCGGCGCGCTCCCTCGACAAGCTCGAAACCACCGTGCCCGAGGACATGAGGCGCGCCTACAATATTTTGCAGGTGATCAAAGCGATCGTCGACGACGGCGATTTTTTCGAGCTGAAAGCCAAATTCGCGCGCAACCTGGTGATCGGCTTCGGCCGCCTCGATGGTCATCCGGTGGGCTTCGTCGCCAATCAGCCGATGTTTCTCGCCGGCAGCCTGGATGTGGACGCTTCGGACAAAGCGGCGCGCTTCATTCGCTTCTGCGACGCGTTTAATATTCCGGTAATCACGTTGATGGACGTGCCGGGATTTTTTCCGGGAAAAGAACAAGAAGAAAAAGGCATCATTCGCCACGGCGCGAAGATGCTCTACGCCTACGCCGAAGCGACGGTGCCGAAGATCACCGTGGTGCTGCGCAAAGGTTACGGCGGCGCCAAGCAGGCGCTCTGCACGCGCGAAATGGGCGCCGACCAGCTCCTGGTCTGGCCCGGGGTGGAGCTCGCGGTGATGGGCGGCGGCGGAGCGGTCAACGTGCTATTCAGGCGCGAGATCGAGCAGTCGTCCGATCCGGCCAAGACTCGCGCGGAGAAAATCGCCGAGTATCAGGAGCGCTTCAACGGCCCCTTTGAAGCGCTCGCCAAACAGTTCGCCCACGCCGCGATCCGCCCGCGCGAAACCCGCCAACGGCTGATTCAATCGCTGGAAATTCTACGTTTCAAAAAAGAAGACAGGCCGAGAAAAAAACACGGCTTGATGCCGGTCTGAAGGCGGCTCACTTCATCTCGGTTCACCGCAGCGCGAGCGGCTTACAAAAGAAAAAAATCGAACGCAGCACGTTGATGTGTGCGGGAAGAAAAACGCTCAGGACGGTTCGGCGTAGGTCTGGCTGTCCGAGTCGCGCGGTAGCGAGACGTAAAACGTGCTGCCCTTGTCCGGCTCGCTCTCGGCCCAGATTTTTCCGCCGTGGGCTTCGATGATTTTCTTGCAGATCGCGAGACCCAGGCCGCTGCTCTTCTGCGCTGAGCCCTGCCCTCCCCGGGCTTGGCGGTACATATCGAAGATGAGGTCGAGCTCATCCGACTCGATGCCGATGCCGCTGTCCTTGACCCAGAAGACCACTTCCGCATCGCCCCAGGCGCGCGCCGCGACTTCGACCGTCTCGCCGCCGCCGGTGAACTTGAAAGCATTGCTGAGAAGATTGTCCAGCACTTGATTGATGCGCCGGCTGTCGATGGAAAGGGCCGGCAGGTCCGACGCGATATCGGTCTTGAGCTGGATTTTTCTTTTGTCCGCCTCGACGGAATAGCCGAGCGCGCTCTCGCGCAGCAACTCGCCCAGATCCGCCGGCCCTCGCGCCAACTGAAGCTTGCCCGCGTCGATTTTGGAGAGATCGAGAAAGTCGCTGACGTGGACGATCAAGCCCCGACAGCTCTCCTGCACCTTGCACAGCCATTTCTTTTGCATCTCGGTCACCGGGCCGAACAGCCCGTCGTGAATCGAATCGCTGATCGAGACGATGTTCGACAGCGGCGAGCGCAGATCGTGCGCCACCATCGCGGTGAAGTCCGCGAGGGTCTTCTCCGCGCGGGCGCGCTCTTCGATCTCCCGGCGCAGATGATCGTTGGCCGCCAGAGTGGCGCCGTAAAGCCGGGCGTTTTCCACCGCGAGCGCGATTTGCCGCGACAGCGCCTGCAGGAACTGTTGTTCTTCGGATCCAAACGGATGCACGCGGCTGCTGAGGAGCACTAGCGCCGCGGACAGCGATCCGCTCTGCGCGAGCGGCAGCACCGCCAACGCGCGCACCCGGCTCGCAGCCGAGGCTGAGGCGAATTCCGGCGCTTCTCCTACGTTCTCGACGAACCAGAGATTGCGACATTGCCAGAAACACTGCTCGAATTCCGCGCCCAGTTCAGTCCAGATCTGCTGGAGATCCGCCGGCGATTCGGAGGCGGCGCCGACGCCGTAAAAATTTTCTTCGCCGTCCTGCGACGAACGCGCCAACGCGATGTCGAAGCCGGTCGCCGACATCAGGCCGCGCAGGCTTCGCTCGATCACCTCCGAGACGGAGAGCGTGCCGGCGATTTCCTGGGAGATCTGATTGATTATTTCCAACCGATCGGTGTAGGCGAGAAGTTGCTCCTCACCCTGGCGCGCCAGGGTGATGTCGCGCATGATGGTGGCGGCGCCGATCACATGCCCCTGGATATCGCGGATGGGCGAGAGCGATGCCGACACGTCGAACGTCGTGCCATCTTTGCGCAGGCGTTTGCTTTCGTAGCGGTTGATGCCGAGGTCGCGCTTCACCAGCTCCAGAAGCTCGGCGACTTCTCCCTGGTGGCTTTCGGGAATCAGCCGGTGCACGGACTGGCCGACGATCTCGTCGCGCGGAAAGCCGTACATCAGTTGCGCGCCTTCGTTCCAGCTCGTCAACACGCCTTCGAGAGTCATGCCGATGATGGCGTCCTGGGACGATTCGACGATCGCCGCAAGATGCAGCCGCGACTCTTCTGCTTGCGCGCGGTCTCTCACGTAACCGACCACGATCTTGCTCCCGACCAGCCAAGCAAGGCTGATCGCCAGGAGCGAGACCGCCGCGAGCCAGGTCAGTTTCCGCGCCAGGATTCGGTTCGCTTCCTCGAACGCCGCTGCCTTGGCGATGCCCGTCATCACATAAACCTGACCGGCGCCAGTGCGCCAGGAAACCGGCTTCAAGGCGTAAATGCGATCCACGCCGTCCAGGCCGACCAGCTCCCGCTCGCTGTTGCTGCTGCGCAGTTGCAGCATCTCGAAAAGCGGCGCGTCGGGAATATGCTTGCCGACCCATTTTTCCGGTTCAGGGAAGCGCGCCAAGAGCGTCCCTTTGCTGTCGACAATCGACAACTCGACACCGGCCGGCAGAGCGTGTCCGGCGGCAAGCTGGTTGATCCAGCTAACGTCGAGCGCGGCGAAAAGCACGCGTTTCACGCGCCCTTGCTCGTCGACGATCGGGTAGCCGAAATTCATGGTCTGGCGCGGCGCGGCGCCCTGGAGCTGGTAATCGCCGATGGCGAAGGATTTCGCTTTGGCGGCGCGCTGAAAATAGCTGGCCGCGGCCACATTGTCGCCGGTGCTGGGCGGTTCGGCGCGGCAGACAACTTGGCCGTCGGCGTCGGCGATGCCGAGATCGGCGTAGACTTTGTTGCGCTCGATGAAGTGGCGCAGAAACCGGCTGCACGAGGCTTTGTCGCCGCCGATGACGTCCGGCGTCTCCGCCAGTAACGCGAGCAGCTGTTCCGCCGCGTCGATAAAGCGCGATTCGCGCAGCGCGACGTTCTCAACGCTCTGCCAGGCCGCCTCGCGCGCCTCGGCGACCTGTGTATCGCGGGCGATCTTGGCCTGGAACAGAATCAAGCCGAGGACCGGAATCACCGCAATCAGAATAATGATTAACAGGCGCTGGCGCAGCCGGCGCAAAAACGTCGCGGTCGCCTGAAGCAGGATGCGGTCGAGCTTCCACATGGCAGGGTCGATTTTTTGATTGACGCTTCTGAACCCGGCGGTCTTCATCGCCCCTCGGCAACGACTTAGCGCTCGGCGTCGTCGGCCTGGCCGCGCCAGGCGGGGCGCTCGCCTGCCGGAGTGCCGGCGAACTGTTGGCGCTCGATCCACTCGGTCAGCTGGCTCTCGCGCAGACGCCATTGCCCGCCGACCTTGAAAGCCGGCAGCTCCTGCTTGTGAATCATTCGGTGCAGCGTGCGCACGGACACATGCAACAGCGCAGCGGCCTGCGGCAAAGTCAGCAAGCGAAGCGTTTCCAGTGAATTATCCATGATGTCTTCGTGCTCCTATCAGGGGAATCTTTTCAGCAATGCCGATGCCACGGCGCCGCTGTGCTAACCGGCTGTTTTTATTAAATCCGGGTAAAATTCACGAAGCCCCGAGGTACAGAAATGGACAAACCAGACGACCAACGGCGAGCACATGCCTCCCCGGGTTGCCGAGAAACCGGGCGAGCTATTGTCGGTAGAGAATTTCGCCGGCGCGGATGGTGTCGTAGCCGCCGAGAGCGTTCACCGCCGCGCGAAACTCGCCGGCGCGGACGATCGCCAACAGCGCTTCGCCGCGAGAGGATTCAAGGAAGGACCGAGAGATCAGCAGATCGTATTCTTCTTCGCCGACCGGAATAAAATCCAGGCCGAGCGCTTGCGCCGCGGCGCGCACGCCGAGACCGGCATCGGCGAGACCGCTCGCAACGGCAACACCGACGGCCATGTGAGTGAACTCTTCCCGCTCGTAACCGGCGATGGACGACGGCTCGATGCCGAGCTTTTTCAGCTCGTAGTCGAGCAAGACCCGCGTGCCGGACCCCGGCTGGCGATTGACGAAACGAACGCCGGCGCCGGCCAAGTCTTTGAGACCGGCGAGCGATTTGGGATTGCCGCGCGGCACGAGAATCCCCTGTTCGCGGCGGGCCAGATGAATCAGCATCACCGGCAGCCTCGGAATGGTGCGCTGGATGTTGGGAATATTGTAAACGCCGCTGTCGGGATCGAGCAGATGAGTGCCGGCCATGTGCGTCTCGCCGCGCTGGAGCGCCAGCAAACCGCCCAGGCTGCCGACGTTGGTGGCGGCGATCTTGAGCTCCGGATGGCGCCGCTTCAGTTGGTCTTCCAAAACGCCGATGGCAAGGTCATGGCTGCCGGTGCAGAGAATCGTGTTTTCGATATCGGCGATGGGCCGCAACAGCTCGACTTCCGCTTCCTCGCCGGCGTTGAGTCCTTCGACGAGACTCGGAATGCGCAGCAGACCGTCGGCGCGCACCATCGTCGTGATCACGCCCGCGCCGCGCGCCAGCGGCACCGCGACCAGTTTTTCGTTCACGCGCCCTAAAGTGACGCGAATGAATTCTTCCAGGCCCAGATGCGAGGCGATCTTTTTCGGCAAGACGGCGCGCACAATCGGATGGGCGGGCGCGGCGGAGCCCAAAAACTTTTCCAGCGCCGGGCGCAGAATCTCGCGCGCGATCACAATCGCCGAAACGGGATATCCCGGCACACCGATGACCGGCTTGTCGGCGACCCGTCCGAGCACCGCCGGCTTACCCGGCATGACGTCGATCCCGTGGGCCAGCAATTCGCCGGTCTCCGCGACAACCTCCGACGTCAGATCATGCTCGCCGGCCGATGAGCCGGCAATGATCGCGACCACATCGCACTCCGCCGCGGCTTGTCGCACCGCCTGCTTGAGCGCGGCCAGATCGTCCCGCGCGCGCGGATATTTTTTCGGGGCGCCGCCCCACTCGCGCACGAAAGCCGCGAGCACGCTGGAATTGAAATCGATCACCGCGCCGGGCGTCGGTTCCTCGCCCGGCTGGATGATCTCGTCGCCGGTGGGAATGATGCCGACCCTGGGCTTCGCGCGCACTTGCACCGTCGTGTGTCCCGCCGCGAGCATGGCGCCCAGATCGTAGGGCCGCAGCCGGTGCGAGCGCGGCAGGAGTAACTCGGTCGCCACCACATCTTCGCCCACCAGCCGCACATGATTCCACGGCGCCACCGACTCGAAAATTTCCACGGTGCGCTCATCGAGCTGATGAACTTTTTCGATCATGATCACCGCGTTGGCCCACGCCGGCAGAGCGTTGCCGGTATCGACGTAGCGGAAAGCGGCGGCGCCGGGCGTCTCCGCCAAGGCGAGAGTCAATTGCTTGCCGACGAATTCCGTGGCGCCGAACGTGTCCTCGGCGCGCACGCAGATCCCATCCATGGCCGACGCGTGATAGTGCGGCGAGGAAATTTTCGCGAAGACGGGCGCCGCGGTGATCCGATCGAGTCCGTCATCGATGGCGATGTCTTCGACACCGAGACGGTCCGGCTCGACCACCGATAAAAATAATTCTCGGGCGTCGATCAGCGGAGTCTTTTTGAGATAGCGCTTGCGGGCCATGGAATTCGGAAAGTTTCTAGTTCCAGGTTTCAGGTTTTCCGATTCGCTAACTAGAAACCAGAAACTAGAAACTAAAATAGAATAACTTCCACCTCTTCCCCTTGCTCCAATCCATCCTGATTCATGTCGATACGCACCATACCGTCCGCCTTGACCAGAGTGAAAATGGCGCCGGACTTGCTCGGCAGCGGCATGGCCAGCAGCTTGCCCGCCTCGCGTTCGAGAGTCACGCGCACGTAATCCTCACGACCGATCTGCGATGCCACGTTGGTTTTCAAAACCGCCCGCGCGGAGCGCGCGAAGCGCTGCAAGGCATCGATATGCTCGCCGCCCAGGCGGCGAATCAGCGGCGCGCCGAAGAGATCGAAGATCACCAGCGCGGAGACCGGATAGCC
>Ga0070679_100006642_pt1 | contig 10785 bp, 13 predicted proteins | sample KBSC63BmetaG_FD_65652 | JGI IMG/M metagenome (GOLD analysis project Ga0070679, IMG submission 65652) | Corn rhizosphere microbial communities from Kellogg Biological Station, Michigan, USA - KBS C6-3B metaG | ecosystem: Host-associated > Plants > Roots > Rhizosphere | place: USA: Michigan... | reverse complement strand
CAAAGGAAGCGCGTAGAGCCGTGGCAGGCAGCTCCCGTCACCGACGAGCAGCTCCGCAATCCGCTCTCGATCATTCCGCCGGCGCTGCGTCCCCGCGTGGTGCTAAGGTTCAGCGATCAGCGCGACCTGCTGGCGTCGGGGCTGCTCGATGGCAACGACGTGGCGCAGCGCCCCGCGGTCGTCGACGCTCCGCTCGGCAAAGGCCACGTGGTGCTCTTCGCCAACAACCCGATGTATCGTGGCGAGACGATCGGAAGCTATTTCCTCGTCTTCAATACGCTTCTCAACTTCGATCACCTCGACGTCGGGAGAAAACTGGACACGCGGTAGGCGAGCCCGAGCTAAATCCCAAACACCGACAAATACATGCGTTTCCGAGCTGGATGAGAAGCACCGGTCGATTTTGGCACCCGCCGTGCTTAATGAAATGATGAGCACAGGCCTTGGCGGACCATTCGCGAGCGGAGGAACTGGCGGTGAGTTATCGAACGTTTCTCGACTCGACGGGCAGAAGGTGGGAAGTCTGGCTGGTCACGCCTGCCGCAGCCGAGAGACGGAGAATCGACCGACGAACCGCGGCGGGCGCGTCCGCAAACACTCCGTATATCGGGGACCTTGACCGCCGTCGGACCCCGGAGCGGAGGCGCGGACCATTCCGACGATCGGTTGCCGTCGCCAGCGAATACGCCAACGGCTGGCTCTGCTTCGAGTGCGAGGGCGAGAAGCGACGGCTCGCCCCCGTGCCGGATGGATGGCAGGAGGCCGGCCCCGACAGAATGTCTACCTGGCTACAGGCGGCGAAGCGCGTTGTGAAATGTGGACCCTGATGTAGATTCACCGGTGCGGCCCTTTGCTCCATCCTCTCTTGGTTCTGGCCGCGAGAAAGTAACGATATGGCCCAGCAGCTCCGCGAACGGGACGCCATGATTTGCAGGTTTTGCAGGAATGAGGAGCGCGCCTCTGAAGGCTACCCGTGCGCCAATTGCGGAACGTTCATCTGCATCATCTGCACGTTTCGCGGCGTGACGCTGTGCCGAAATTGCCAGGAAGCAGGCGCTGCTCCGCAGGCAAAGCAAACCGCGTGAGCGGCTATTTCTTCGTTCCACCCTCCTCACCAACCCAATTCATCATGTCCAGAAGCACCAGGCTCTACTTCGTAGCGCTCGTATTAACGCTCCCACTCGTTGCTGGCGCTCAGCAGAAGCAGCGCCTCTCGAGTCTCAATGAAGCACTGCAGGCCGGCGCGATCCTGAGCGGACGCCAGGGCCCTCGTGGTGTGAACTGGATCGAAGACGGAAAGCGTTTCTCATATACTGATCGGGATCCCGCCACGAATGCGCCCGTGATCCGCGCCTACGACCCGCCGACCGGAAACACGACGACCCTGTTCACGAGCGCGGGCCTCACTCTGCCCGGCACGAGCCAGCCCTTCACATACGATTCGTTCGAGTGGGCAAAGGACTCCAAGCACCTGGTGTTCCAGACGAACTTCCAGCCCATCTACAGGCGCTCGGGAATCTCGGACTTTTACGTCTACTCGATCGCCGACAAGAGCCTTCAGCCCGCCACGAAAGGCGCGCGCACCGGGGAGCTTTCGCCGAACGGCGCGTTCCTCGGGTTCGAGCGCGAGGGCGACATGTACGTGACGAATCTCTCGACGCACACCGAGCGGCGTCTCACCCGCGATGCGTCCGAGCACGTCTTCAATGGCCATTTCGATTGGGTTTACGAGGAAGAATACGGCCTCGCGCAGGCGTGGAAGTGGTCGCCCGACAGCCGCTACATCGCCTACTGGCAGCTGAACGATTCGGCGGAGCCGGAGATCCAGATCTCGGATTATTCGGGAATGCATCAGGATTGGGAGCGGCTCCCCATCCCTCAGGTAGGCGATACGAACGCGACGGTCCGCATCGGCGTCGTCAACGTCGCGACTGGCGCGAATACCTGGCTGGACACGGGTGAGCGTGGAGAGTTCTACATCCCACGCATCTACTGGACGAGCCGCCCGGACACGATTGCCGTCATCACGCTCAACCGGCCGCAGAACACGATGAAGCTCTTTTTCTTCGACGTGAAGACCGGAGGACGCCGTCAGGTCATGACGGAGAGCTCGAAGACGTGGATCGACGTCTACGATTTCTACGCCGGCGTCGACGACATGATGACGTTTCCCGCGAACTCGACGCAATTCTTCTGGCTTTCGGATCGCGACGGCTTCCAGCATTTGTATCGATACGATTATTCCGGCAAGCTGATCAACCAGGTCACGCACGGCAACTGGAGCGTGACGCGCGTCGAAGGAAGCGATGCGCCGCAGCAGACGATCTACTACACGTCCACGGAAGCGTCGCCGCTTCAGCGCCAGCTCTACTCGGTGCGGTTCGATGGATCGAATGAGAAGCGTATCACCACGGTCTCGGGAAACCATCGCATCAACATGTCGCCGACGGCGACGTACTTCATCGATCGGTATTCGTCGGTGAATCAGCCAACGCAGGTAGAGTTGTGGACCGCCGCCGGCCAGAAGTTGAGGACGCTCGAAAACAATGCAGCGGTGACTTCGTGGCTCGCTACGCACGCGTATTCGCCATCGGAGATCTTCTCGTTCACGACGGCGGACGGTGCGCACATAGATGCCAGCATGGTAAAACCCATTCCGTTCGACCCGAACAAGCGCTACCCGGTAATTCTCGACATCTACGGCGGTCCGGGATCGCAGCAGGTTTACGACCAATTCAACCCGAGTGGCTGGACACAGTGGCTTGCTCAAGAGGGCTACATAGTCGTCGGAGTGAACAACCGCGGCACCAATAACTACGGCCGCGACTTCATGAAGGTCGTCTACAAGCAGCTCGGCAAGTACGAAGCGCTCGACTTCAGCGAGACGGCGAAATATCTGGCGAAGCAGAGCTACGTGGATTCCAGGCGCGTGGCGATCACTGGTACCAGCTATGGTGGGTACAGCGTCGTGTACACGATGGAGATGTATCCGGAGCTGTTCCCGGTGGGAGTAGCCAACTCCGCCGTCGGCGACTGGCGTCTTTACGATACGATCTACACCGAGCGCTACATGAGTCTGTTGGGGGACAACCTTCAGGGATACGAGGCGAGTGCTCCGATAGTTCAGGCGGCGAAGTTGCGAGGGAATCTCCTGCTCATCCATTCGATGATGGACGACAACGTCCATCCGCAGAACACGATGCAGCTGTTAACGGCGCTGACGAATGCCGGGCGCGATGCGGACCTCAGGATATATCCACCGGGCCACCACGGTGCGGCGTACAACCTCCAGAGCGCGGTCCTCATTCACCAGGTTACGGACGCGTATCTGGCCCGCTATCTCAAGGCTCCCAACCCGCCGACGCTGGCAGCAGAGCGTTAGACCGGCACAAAAAAAACCGGCGCTGGAATTCCAGCGCCGGTTTTTTCTCGTCGCTGACCTACTTGTGCGCGTCCTTGCGGAGATCGCGGACATCCTTGCGCGTGTCCTTACGATCCTGACGAAGATCCTTGCGGTCTGACTTCAGCTCCCTGGCATCGGCTTTCGCCTCTTTCTTTTCGCCTGCCTTGATGTCTGCCTTGACCTCCTGGCGATCGGCCTTCACTTCCTTCGTGTCGGCTTTGACAGCCTTCCGGTCGTTCCGTACTTCTTTGCAGTCGGCGGTAGCTGCCGGATGACTCTTGCACCACGCGACAAGATTCGCCTTCGTGGGGTGCGCAACAGCCGGTTTGGCTGACTGTGCGGAAGCATTTGTGCCGGCTACGAGCAACAGACCGGCGAAGAACGCCGCAAGCTTGGCCTTGGACATCGCTTTCTCCTTCCTCTCGCGAGGATTGGGTTTTCTGGTGTGCGCATTCGCGCACCGTTCAGCTAGGAGACGTGTCATGCCGTTCGATGTTAACAGCGAGTTGTCCTGTACCGAGATCCGGTACCCGGTACCCGGTACCCGATAACTGCCAGTTACGAGTTCTCCGCTATCAGCTGCCGGCTGTTATCTGGGTTGTTACGGGTACCGGGTAACTGGTACCGGGCACCGGTAATAGACCGTCAGGCACCGGGCGGCCTGCCCCCTTTGGGATAGTCCTGCGCTTTCTTTTTGAACAAAGGGCGCGGGCGGCTGTTGATGTACGTCGCAATGTCGAACGCCTGCTGTTCGGTCAGTTGCTGGGCGCGATCGATTGGCATCAACGCGTGGATGAACGACGCAGCCGTGACCACGTTTGCCATCCCGGCTCCGACGTTGTACGAGCGTGGTCCCCAGAGCGGGGGAGCGATCGACGTTCCTTGCCCGGTGGGTCCGTGGCACCGCGCACACGTCGACGCAAACAGCGCCACTCCTCGGGTTGTATCGCCCGCGATCTGCCGCAGCTTCGGCAGCCCCTGGCCATCCATTTCGGATCCAACGGGAATTCCCCTCGATAGAAACGCGAGATACGCGACGATGTCGCGCATGTCTCGTCCGCCGGACGGGAGCGCCTTGCCGTTCATGCTGCGCTCGAAACAATCGTTGACGCGATCCTCGATCAGATCGACCTTTCCGCTCCGCGCACGGTACTGCGGGAATCGTGCATAGCTTCCAACCCACGGCATGGCGTTGGGCTTCAGACCGTTGTCCAAATGGCAGCTCGCGCAGCGGAGTGCGTTGCCGACGTTTCGCGGCAGGCTGTCGCGAGTAGCAGTGAGAATGGCGCGGCCACGAAGCGCCGACGCGCGATACGCAGGATCTTCCAATTCGAGACCCGAGGGAATACGAAAAGCAACGCGGCTTTTCGCGGGCGGCCGTCCCGCGGCCGATGATTGCGCGAGCACGCGCGCACTGCTGCCCGTAAACAGAATCAGGCCGGCAGCAATGCCGGCGATCGCTGAGATCCGAGGAGACACACTCCCCCGCTTGGAAATTGGTCGGCAAAGCCAGGTGCTTTGCCCCCGGATTTAAAGGATCACTGTGATCGGCGCAAGTGAGCTAACCTGGCGCTGGCGGGGCCGAGCTCAATCGTCGCGGAAAGAGTCGGAGTGGTTGCTGGAGCTCCGATTGGATGCGGCGCTGGCTTCCTTGCGAATGGAGGTAACCACGTCGCTTACCATCCCATCTATCCGCGCGTGAAACGCCTGTGTCACTCCCGCTATGAGAGCCGCGACGACTCCGTCCAGCGCTCCACCCAATTTGCTGCCCGTTTCTTTGGTAGCCTGCGTTGTGACCTGCGCGGCCTTTACATCGGCGTGTGATGCGCTCAGCGCCACGCCGGCGCCAAAGGCGACGCCCACAGCCACCCACGGATTGTCTCTCACCTTCTGGGTCACGTCCACCTTCCGTTCCAGCTCGGCGATCGCGTCCGACATGCGGGCGCGCGTCCTGTCGATATCGGCGCGAACTTCCGTCGTGGTCTCAGCCATTCCCATTTCTCCGTAACGTTGCCAGTGTTTGCTCGGGCTTCATGTGCCGCGGCGAGAGAAGCGCCGCGCCCCGCTTGAGCAGCAGGTAGGCGGCGGCGCCCAGTATCGCGGTGAGCAAGAACGCGGCAATCCAGTAATGGCCGCGGAAAAGGGCATCTCCCATCAGCAGGACGATTCCGAAGACGAGCATCTGAATCGTGAGAAGCCCGAGCATTGCGGCGCCGACCGCGAAGCCGGTGCCCTTGCCGATGTCGCGCGCGATCTGCGCGAACTCGATGCGTGCGAGGTGTACTTCCTGCCGCGCCAGATGCGCCCCATCCTCGGCAACCTCCCGGAGCAGCTCGCCCACGCCGCGCTTTGTTTCCGGCGAAAGCATCGGCATCTACCGGCGGAGCGCCTTCCCGATCAGATAGCCTGCCCCGAGCGCGACGAGGAGCGATCTGGCTGGATGTTCCTTCACCTGCTTTTCGACACCCTGCTTCAGCTTGTCGATGTCGGCATCGCGCAGCCATTCGGCGCTCGATTGCATCCCGCTCGCGAGCGTATCGGTAACAGCGGCGATGCTCGAGTCGTCGGCGACCGTAACCGATGACCCCGCGGTCGTTGCGACGCTGGTGGAAGCTTTCCGCTGGCGAAGCGCTTCCGCTCCGGCCTCCAGACCATCGGCGATCATCGATGGGATCGCCGATGCCTTGCCTTTCACGGACGAAGCGACGCCTTTGACGCGATCCTTGACGCTCTCATTGAGCTTGCCGTCGAAGCTTGTCTGTTCGCCGCCCGCATTCGGGTCCGCGACCTCACGATTGATTTCTTCCATGGATGCAGCCTCCCCAACAAAGTTGAGCCGCGTGATGCAGGCGGCGATGTGTTTCTTCTATGCAGAAGCCGCGCCGAGCGAACGGATTGTCTTTTGGTCGGAGGCACGCCGTTTGAGCGCGCGCTGGCTCTGCTCGATCGTGATCAGCTCGAAGCGGACGCTCGCCCCTGGCGACCGCTGCGCGAGGATCGGCATGTCCGTTTTTGACACCACGGCGATCTTGGGGTATCCGCCAACCGTCGGGGCATCCGCCATCAGCACGATCGGAGTTCCTTCACTGGGGATCTGGATTGCGCCCTGACAGCCCGGATCGGACGGAAGCGTGCCGAGGCCGTGGCTCACCGCCGGTCCCTGCAGTTTGTACCCGGTTCTATCCGAGGCATGGGAAATCACGAAATCCGTCCCCGTGAAGGCCCCCCACGCCGCATCGTCGAAGAGATCCGCGTGGGATCCGGCGGTGACGCGCACGACCGATGACGTGTAGCCAGGCAGAAGCTCGGCGGGACAGGTGAACCCGGCTGCCGGAATGGTCGACGGCCGATTCCCGAGAGGAAGCGAGTCGCCGCGTCCCAACGTGCGTCCCTGAAAACCCCCGAAATGGCCAGGGAGGTAGGTCGAGCGGCTTCCGAGCACGGCGGGAACATCGACGCCCCCGGCGCAGGCGATGTAGAGAAACCTGCCTTCAGTGATTTGCTCGATCTCCAATTCGCTCCCCGCGGCCGCATAGACGGTGGTGAATGGAGGGACGTCTCTCCCAGCCAATGCCGCTCGTGCGCGCGCTCCGCCGATCGCGAATACGGAATCGGCCTCGAATTTGAGGGTGCCTCCACTCAACGCCCATTCGAGCGCGGCCGCGTCCGGCGCATTCCCGACGATCGAGTTCAGCGCTTCCAGCGCGAAGAGATCCATCGCTCCGCCGCGCGGAACCCCAAAAACGCGGGCATGGCGGCGACCAGCGTCCTGAACGGTGAGATAGGGTGGCGCGTGGGTGATGGTGATCATCGCGCGCGTACGAAGCGGACCTTGTCGCCGGGACGGAGAACCGCCGGAGGATCGCGCGCCGGATCGAACATCACGGTGTCGGTATGCCCGATGATGTGCCATCCGCCGGGTGTAACGAGTGGGTACACACCAGTCTGGGCGCCAGCGATGGCGACACTTCCGGCCGGAACACGCGGTCGTGGCTGGTCCCGACGCGGGAGATGGAGAGCGGGATCCAACTCACTGAGATAAGCCCAGCCAGGGACGAATCCGATCAGATCAACGCTGTAGATCCGGGCGAGGTGTCGGCGAATTACGTCTTCGGTCGAGAGCCCAATGGATTTCGCGACGTTCTCGAGATCTGGACCGTCGTACGTGACGGAGATCTCATGGGTCCGCGACGCGTCCGGCGCTGTTCCCGCGCTCGAAGCGCGCTCGCACACCTCGAGCAGCTTGGCTGCGACCTCGGTGTAGGATGTCTTCCCCGAATCATAGAAAACGGCGAGAGAGAGGTAAGCAGCAACCACGTCCTCGACCTCCGGGAGCGCAGCGGCGGAAACAGCAAACGCGGCCGCGTGCACGCGCTTCAGCAGGTCCGCGCTTTTCTCGGTACCAAACGCGATTGTGAGTGCCGAATCGCCGAGTGGCTGGGCGCGCAGGCGGGAGAGGCTCAAGCGGCGAACGGCGCGATCGTGATTCCGCCGCTCTCGAGGCGGGCGCGAAGCGCCGACAGCATCGAGGCGGCGTCGGGATTGTCGCCGTGAATGCAGAGGGATTGCGCGGAGATGCGGAGCTCTGAGCCATCGTCGGCGGTTATGGATTTTCCCTTCACCAGCATCACCGCGCGCTGCACCGCACTCGTCACATCGTGAATGACGGCACCGGGCTCGTCACGGGGCACGAGTGACCCGTCCGGTTTGTAGGATCTGTCGACGAACGCTTCGCTGGCGAATGCAATTCCCGCGCGGTCGGCGGCGCGCGCCATCTCGCTACCAGCGAGACCGAGAAGGGTGAGTGAGGGCTCAACGTCTCGGATCGCCATCACAACGATGTCGGCGACCTCGGAATCGCGGGCGGCTCGGTTGTAGAGGGCGCCGTGCGGCTTGACGTATGAGAGCTTGGCATCCTCCGCGCCGCACACATCGCGGAGCGCACGCAGCTGGTACCGCACGTGGAACCCGATCTCTTTCGGCGAGAGGCCCAGCTCTCGGCGGCCGAAGCCGGGAATGTCGGGATAGGAAGGGTGGGCGCCGATTGTGACGCCGCGAGCCTTGGCCGCCATTACCGTATCTCGCATTGTCGTAGCGTCGCCGGCGTGAAAGCCACACGCGATGTTGGCGGAAGACACCATGTCGAGCAGCACTTCGTCCTCGGAAAGCCGTGAGCGGCCGAAGCCCTCTCCCAGATCGGCGTTGAGATCGATCGCGAGCGGCAAGGACTATTTCTTCTTGCGGCTCTTTTTCTTTCCGCCGTCGACCGGCTTCGCTTCGACAATTTCCCAATCCTGCTCGTCGTCCTCGAAGCCGCCGCGCGTCACTTTGGGCAGGAGTTTTTCCCGCACGACGACCGGGGTCAGCCAGTAGGTGTATCCGTCATCCGCGGCTACGGGGAACCAGGCGAACTTGGTGCGCACGCGCTCGTCACCGATCTTCCCGGCTGGATCTCGTCGACTTTTCCACTTCACCTGAATAATGCCTCCCGTGCTAGATTCGGTCTTCGAGCCCTTTCACGCCGGACATGTTGGCGCAATTGGCGCAGCAGTAGAACGTGCCTTTGCTCTCGACGCCGTGTCCGATGATTTTGCAGCCGCAGTGAGAGCACGTGGGCGCAAGCGCGTGAATCGCGCACTCGAAAGAGTCGAAGGTGTGGGATTTACCCTTCATGGTCACGGTGAACGATTTGTCGTAGTCGTTCCCGCACACTTCACATTTTGCCATGGGCTCTCCCGTCGGGGATGGGTAACTGAACCTGCCGGCTCTACGGCGAATCTAATGCCGCCGCGACGGGAGAATCACCTGAAGACTTTTCTCATTTTGGTATCGGGATCGCGTGCGAAGCGGAAAGCGAACCACGCGAGGTCCGTGACGAGCTCATCGTAAGCCTGGGGATCCATCTTGTCGGCTACGACTCCCATCCGGCCGGAGATTTGTCCCTTGAGGTGCTCGATCCATTCCTTGGTGAAGTCAGCCATGTTGCGCGCGCCTCTGAGCGGTTAACTGAAATTGATGTGCGTTGCCGGCGGTCCGCCAGCGACAGGGCACTAAGTGTTCCTGATCTACCGTGGTCTGGATTCTGCCAATCATGGGCTTTGCCCTCTCGAAATCGGCGGGGGACGAACAGACCTTACCGAGGACCACATGCGGAAAATATCACTTACAATCGGTGCGATTGCGTTGCTGGCCGGCTGCGGCGTCTCGACCCAGCAGGAAGTGCAGATGGGGCAGCAGGAGGCGCAGCAGGTAAATGCCCAACTCCCAATGGTGCAGGATGCGGTAATCAACAGCTACGTGAACTCACTCGGCAACCGCATCGCCAAGCTGACGTCGCGGGGCGATTTACAGTGGCAGTTCCAGGTTGTGAATTCGGATGTAGTGAACGCGTTCGCGCTGCCGGGAGGGTTCGTCTACGTCAATCGGGGCGTGCTGGAACGGGCGAGCAACACGTCGGAGGTTGCTGGCGTTCTGGGCCACGAGATCGAGCACGTCGTGAGGCGTCATTCCGTGAAGCAGATGGAGCAGGCGCAGGGAGCTAACGTAGGAGTCGGCATCCTCTGCGCTTTGACCGGTGTGTGTCAGAGCGGCGTCGCCCAGGCGGCAATCCAGGTCGGCGGCACGGCGGTGTTCGCGAAATTCAGCCGCACCGATGAAGTGCAGGCGGATGAAGGCGGCTTCAACAACGTGATGCGCGCGGGAATCTCACCGCGTGGCATGTACACGTTCTTCCAGAAGCTCCTTGCCGAAGAACAGCAGTCCGGCGGGGGAAACGCGGCGGCGTGGTTCTCTGATCACCCGGGAACCCAGGACCGCATCGCCGACATCCAGCGGATGCTGAATCAGGTGCCGGCGTCGCAGCTGAACGCGTTGCAGACGAACGACTCGGGCTTCGCGACGATGAAAGCGCGGCTTGCCCGTCTTGGTCCTGCTCCGAAGGTACAGGGTCAGTAGCCGCGGTTGCGCGTCGCTAGAACTTCGACTTGACCTCGATCACTCCACCGTTGCCGGCGGCGACGCCGAATCGCGCGCCGGCCTGGGTGAAGTCGTAGTAGCGAATTTCCGCGACCTGGAACGCCTTGAAATTCTTGAGCATGTTGAGGTCGCCGTACTTCTGGTCGTCCATGTAGACCACCGCGTACGCCGTACCCTGCTTCTTGAATGACGTCACCCCGTGCGGGGCCAGCCAGTTCGGGCGGAGTCGCGACACGGCATCGTACGCCGTCACCTCTTCGGCTTTCGTGTTGGTGATCTCCTCAGCCGTCAGGACCTCGGCCCATCTGGGAGCCGACGTGGGAGAGTCGGTCAAGTCGAAGCTCGACGGCGCGGGAGCGCAAGCAAGGGCGATTGCGACGGCAGCTACAGGGTAGAGATATCTGATT
>Ga0070679_100006637_pt1 | contig 10789 bp, 13 predicted proteins | sample KBSC63BmetaG_FD_65652 | JGI IMG/M metagenome (GOLD analysis project Ga0070679, IMG submission 65652) | Corn rhizosphere microbial communities from Kellogg Biological Station, Michigan, USA - KBS C6-3B metaG | ecosystem: Host-associated > Plants > Roots > Rhizosphere | place: USA: Michigan... | reverse complement strand
CCCCGTCCAATCCGCCGGCGGCGTCGACCGAGACGGCGTCGGTACCAATGCCGCGGTCCCGGCCGGCTGAGGCCAATCTTCAGGCGAGAAACGATCCGACGCCGCCGCCGCCGGCGGCGCCGTCCGATACCCGTACCGCGTTCCAGAAACTGGCGGATCTGGTGCCAATGCGTTTTACCTTGGCGTCGCTGACGCCGGGCGACGGATTGTTCGCCGCGAAGCCTGATCTTGGCGCGCTCGGCTACGACAACCTCACCGCCGTCTACGACATTTCGGCACGTGCGGTGTACCTGCCGAACGGCGAGCGGCTCGAGGCGCATTCCGGCCTCGGCAGCCTGATGGACGATCCCTCCCACGTGAACGAACGCATGGTCGGGGCGACGCCGCCGGCCGTCTATGATCTGAAGCCGCGGGAGCGGTTGTTTCACGGTGTCGCGGCGCTCCGTATGACGCCAGCGGGTGAAAGCGATGCGCTTGGCCGCTCCGGTCTGCTGGTGCACAGTTACATGCTCGGCCCCAACGGCGATTCCAACGGCTGCGTCTCGATCAGGGACTACGACAAGTTCCTGAAGGCGTACAACAACGGCGAGGTCACACGTCTTGTTGTGGTGCCGAGCCTGCGCGAAGGCCTCACCGCGTCGCGGCATTCGACGTCTCCGTCATGACGGCGATCGCGATCGAGACTTCGGATTCCGATACGCCGCTGCGGGCGACTTTCAAGATCAAGCTGAACGGCCAGACGGTATCGATCGGGACCGTCGGCCAGGCCTATCGCTTCATCACCAATCTCAGCAGCATCGAGTGGATCGAATTCCGCTCGCTGCACGCCGATGCCGTCGGCGCCCTTCAGCGCGCCGCCGGCAATGCGATGCTGACGGTGCAGGCGACCAACGCGCTGCGCGCGCTGTTCGTCCGCGCCAAGCTGCTCTGACATAGCGTTTTCGAGCGAAGTGGATACCGGTTCACGCAAAGAAAACGCGTCAAAAAAAGAACGCTAGCTGATCTCGTTGCGGACGATCGCGGCAGCGTCGCACATCGCTTTCAGCTTTCCGAACGCGACATGGCGCGGCATGTATTTCATGCCGCAGTCGGGCGCAACGACGAGCCGATCGGCCGCGACATGCTTGAGGCCGTTGCGGATGCGGTCGGCGACGGCTGCTGACGTCTCGATCTCGGGATTACCGAGGTCGAGCACGCCAAGCATGATTTTCTTCGACGACAGATCCTTCAGCACGCCGAGATCGAGCTTCGGTTGCGCTGCCTCGATTGAAATCTGTTCGGCGCTGGTGTCGGCGAGTTCGGCCAGAAACGAATAGCCGGCCGGCTTGGTCGAGCCGGGCACGACAGCGGCATAGCCGAAGCACAGATGGACGACGGTCGGCACGGTGATACCTTGCAGCGCACGGTTGATCGCCTTGACCGCATAGCGCCTGGCGAGGTCTGGATTGTTGCGCACCCAGGGCTCGTCGAGCTGGATCACGTCGGCGCCGGCCTTCTGCAGGTCGAGCGCCTCGGCGTTGACGGCAGCGGCAAAGGCCATCGCCAGTTCCTCGTCATCCTCATAGAATTCGTTCTTGGCTTGCTGGCTCATCGTGAACGGGCCGGGTAGCGTGATCTTGGCAGCGCGATCGGTATTCCTGCGCAGGAACTCCATGTCGGTCAGTTCGACCGGGCGGGCGCGCTTCACCGGACCGACCACGCGCGGCACCGGCGTTTGCGTGCCATTGCGGGCGGTGATGAGGGCAGGATTGTCGGCGTCGACGCCGTCAAGCGCGGTAGCAAAACGGTTGGAATAGCTTTCGCGGCGGATTTCGCCATCGGTGACCACATCGATGCCGGCGCGCTCCATATCGCGGATCGCGACGATGGTGGCGTCGTCCTGCGCTTCCTCCAGATGCTCGGCCGGCAGCCGCCACATCGCATGCATGCGGGTGCGCGGCACCGATTTTGACAGCATCGCGCGGTCTACCAGCCATTCCGGTTGCGGATAGCTGCCGACCACCGTGGTGGGCAACAGGTGCTTTGGCAGGTTCATGATCGTCTCCCTGTTCTTGTTGTTCGTTATTGGATCTACGCTGCGCGTGTCGCCGCAACCGCGACCTCGTCCTTGACCGGATTGCGCAATACGCCGATGCCGGAAACCTCGACCTCGATCACGTCGCCTTCCTTCATCCAGAGCGGCGGCGTGCGATAGGCGCCGACGCCGCCGGTGGTGCCGGTGACGATGACGTCGCCGGGGACGAGTTCGGTGAAGGTCGAGCAATAGGCGATCAAGGCTGGGACGTCGAACACGAGATCGGAGATCGGTGCGGCCTGCACCTCGACGCCGTTGAGGCGGGTGGCGATGGTCTGCCTGGAAATGTCCGGAATTTCGTCCGTCGTCACCATCCAGGGCCCGAAGCCGCCAGTTCCGGCAAAATTCTTGCCGGGCGCGAATTGTGAGGTGTGGCGCTGCCAGTCGCGGATGCTGCCGTCGTTGTAGCAGGCATAGCCCGCAACATGACCGAGCGCCGTTTCACGCGAAATGCGGCGGCCCGCCTTGCCGATGATGACGGCCATCTCGCCCTCATAGTCGAAGCGTTCGGATTCCAGCGGCCGGATCATCGGCTGGCCGCCGCCGACCTGGCTATTGGCAAAGCGCGTGAAAATCATCGGGTGCGGCGGGGTGGGGTGGCCGCTCTCGGCCAGATGGGTCGCATAGTTGACGCCGATGCAGAAAATCTTGTCCGGGTCGGGCACGGTCGGGAGCAGTTCGATTTCGGCCAGCGCGTAATCCGGCCGCTCGCTCTTGAGTGCGTTCAATTCGCCAAGCGATCCCTTCGCTAGCAATGCCTTCAGCGTCGGGTAGGCTTTCAGCCGTTTGCCGGCGTCGATAATGCCGGTGTCGGTGACGACGCCCCAGGTTGCGGTCGGACCCGCCTTGAAACTAGCGATCTTCATGATGTGACACTCTCTTCGATGTTGGAAACATAGGCGTCGATGGGCAGCACGATCCCGCCCAAACGGATCGGAACGCAATCGGCGGGGAAATCCTGATGGAAGCGCGCGCCGGCTTGCGCGGCGCGGTCGAGAAAACGTCCGAGATGGTTCATGGCGCCGGTCGGCAGGTCGTGCAGCACCATCAGGCTCCACGGCTGCGATAAGCACTGCTCCATAGCCCGGTCGATCCAGCCGTCCGGATTATCCCAATCGCGCGGGATCGCGTTCCAGAGCACGCAACTATGTTTGTGGTCGACGAGGTAATCGACGACGGAGGGCTTCAGTAGCCGGTCGTCGAGATTGCCGCCGCCGCCGAACGGGCGGAACCAGCGATTTGCGTGCGCGAGATCGCCGATCGCATCCTGCGTTTTGCCGATTTCGATCTGCGCCGTCGCTGCATCGCACTGCTGCCCAAGCGGCACGCTGTGCGTAAAGGTGTGATTGCCGAGCCAGTGGCCTTCGTCGTGGGCGCGCACGGCGAGCCGCTTGCGTGCGGGATCGACGAGCTTTTCGCCGATCACGAAGAAGGTGGACCTGATGTCGCGCTCGGCCAGGATGTCGAGCACACGTGGCGTGACGCCGGGCTCGGGACCATTGTCGAATGTCAGCGTCAGGTCGAACACAACAAATACTCCACTACGTCGCGGGCTGCATGGCGCCGGCGGTAAGTTCGTCGGCGGCGCGCTGGCCGGCGCGCGATCCGGTCTGCCAGATCGCGGCCTTGCGCTCGATCCATTTGATGCCGGCGTTGAAGGCGACCGCCATCGCCAACACCAGCAGCACGCCGGCGAAGACATGCGGGCTGTCGAGAATGGTGCGGTAGCGCGAAATGAGATAACCGATGCCGGCGGAGGAAATCAGCATCTCCGACACCACAACGCCGACGATCACCAGCGCGCCGCCCACGCGCAGTCCCGACAGCACGGTCGGGATCGCGGCGGGAATGATCACCCGCACCAGCCGCTGGCTCAGCGTCGCACCCATGCTGCGCGCGGCGAGCAGCAGTTGCGGATCGATGGTCTGGATGCCGGCGGCGGTCGCCAGCATCGTCGGCAGAAAACCATAGATCGACGCGAACGCGATCTTGGATTCGGAGCCGATGCCGAGCCAGACGGTGAAGACCGGATAGAGGATAACCAGCGGAACCGCATAAAGGCTCGACACCATCGGCATGATCAGGACGCGTGGCCGCGGCAGGCTACCGACGACGGCCCCGAGCAGGATGCCGCCGCCGCAGGCGAACGCCATCGATATCGCGACCTCATAGAGCGTCACGGCCAGCGCGTGGCCATATTCCGCGGCCTCGCTCCAGCCGGCTGATAACGTCGAGGACAGCGACGGCAGAAACAGTTCGGGAATGAGGCCCGCGCGCGGCAGGATTTCCCACAGCGCGATCAGGCCGACCACGATCGATGTCCGAAGCGTTGCTGCGGTCATGGGCGCCTCACGCCGATTTTCGGATGTGCTGCCAGATGCGGTCGCGCATCCGGCCGAACGCATCGCCGCTCAGCATCTCGTAGGTGCGCGGGCGCGGCAGCGAGACCTGCAGGTGGTCGACGATGCGGCCGGGCCGCGGCGACATCACGATCACCTCGTCGGCGAGATAGACTGCCTCAGTGAGGCTGTGGGTGACGAATACCACGGTCTTGCCGGTGGCGGCCCAGATCCGCAGCAGTTCGTCGCCCATGGTCATGCGGGTCTGCTCGTCGAGGGCTGCGAACGGCTCGTCCATCAGCAGCACCGGCGGGTCCTGCACGAGGCCGCGCGCGATCGAAACGCGCTGCTTCATGCCGCCGGACAGTTCATGCGGATGGCGCTTGCCGAACCCGTCGAGCCCGACGAGTTTCAGCGCATCCTGCGCCTTGGCGCGGCGCTCGTCTTTCGACGTGCGACGCAGCGCCAAGGGAAATTCGACATTCTCTTCCGCCGTCAGCCAGGGAAACAGGCTGGCTTCCTGGAACACCACGCCGACCCGATGGGGATCGGGTTCAGGGATCGGCGCGCCGCTGATGGTGATGGTGCCGGATGTCTGCTGGCGCAGGCCGGCCATCATCATCAGAAGCGTCGACTTGCCACAGCCGCTTGGCCCCACCAGCACGACGAAGCGGCCGGGTTTGACGTCGAGCGAAACGTCTTCGAGCGCGACCACGTCTTGCGTCGTGGTCCTGAAGATCTGGCCGACATTGCGGACCTCGATCGCGCCGGCCGGCTTCAGCGGGGTTATGTTCGCCAATGGCTGCATCGTGTTTCCACCCATCTGACCAGTTCGTTGAAGGTGATGGCGATGACGGCGATCATGACGACGCCAGCCAGCAACTGCTTCATCTGAAAATTCTCGCCCCAGGTTCCGATCTGGTGGCCGATGCCGTCGCGCGAGGCGTACATTTCGGCGAGGATCACCCCCGTCAGGTTGAAGATCATCGAGATCCGCAACGCCTCCAGCAGCACCGGCAACATGCTCGGCAGATAGACCCGGAACGCGGTTTGTATCGGCGTTGCGCCATAGGAGCGGGCGACCGTGAGGTGTTCCATCTTCACCGACTCCACCGCGGTCGTGGTCGACATGATCACGATGAAGATGGTCGAGAAGAAGCCGAAGCCGACCTTCTGCGAGAAGCCGACCCCGAACACCAGGATGAACATCGGCAGGAAGATCGATTTTGGAATGCTGAAGGCGAAGAACAGCAAGGGCTTTGCCACGTCGGCAAAGTAGCGGTTCTCGGCGATCAGGAAGCCGATCAGCGCGCCAAACGGAACGGCGAGCGCGAATGCGGTCGCGACCTCCGTTGCGGTCACCACCAGATCCTTGCGCACGCTGGCGCGCTGCAGGAGGTCGCCGAGTGTTGACAACGTTTCGGACGCAGAGGGAAGCAGCCGCGGATTGACGATGCCGGTTCGCGACAGGATTTCCCATATCGCAAACAGCGCCACCACAATTGCGAACCGCGCCGCCTTTACGCCGATACCTTGCATCGCTGACGCCTCAGGGCTTGGTCGGAACCGGATTGAACTGCGTCGAGATGACTTCGGCCGCGGGCGCGAGATCCTTCATGCCGCCCGCCTTGGCCATGTCGAGCGCCAACTGAACTTGCTCGGGAATTTTCGATCCGCTCATGCTGCCGTCGGTTTCCAGATGCATGATGGTGGCGTCATATTCAAACGCGGCGATCTCGGCGGGAATTTCATAGAGTTCGGAGATCAGCTTGACGGTGACGTCCTTGTTGGCCCGCATGTACATCAGCGCGCCGTAGAGCGCGTTCAGCGTCTTCTGCACCAGAACCGGCTTTTCCTGCGCGTATTTGTCGAGCACGATCCAGCCGGCAGCGAGGTTTGGCGGCACTTCCTTGGAATAATCGAGAATGGTCTTGGCCTCGCCGGATTTGGCGATCTGAAAGCTCAGCGGCGAATAAACCACGGCGGCGTCGACATTGCCGGCGAGCAGGTTCGGCACCAGGCCACCGCCGCCGACCGGCACACGGGTGAAGTCGATTTTCTTGTCCTGAATGGTCCACAGTGCCAGCAGGTCCGAGCCCGAGCCCGCCGAGGTGATTGCGACTTTCTTGGCGTTGAGGTCCTTGACCTCCGCCGTCGACTTGGTGAGCACCATCAATTGCCAGCCGTAATAGCCCATCGCGGCATTGGCGACGACTTTCGACATCACGCCCTTCTTGCGTCCGGCCGCAGCCAGCGACGTCGCGTCAAGGATGAGGTCGGCGGCGCCCGCGGCCATCGCTTCGAACGTCTCGGCGCCGCCGCGATAGATCGTGAGTTCGGCGGTGATGCCTTCCTTCTCGAACAGCTTCTGTTTGACCGCGGTTTCCGCGATTGTAGTCGGCCAATAGGTTTTGGTCGGAAGGCCGATGCGAACCATATCCGCGGCATGCGCCATGACTGACGTGCCGAGCAGCGCGACTGCGGTAATCGTGGTCAACGCGTGACGTCGTGTGAAACTCATGGTGACGTTCCCTCTGCTTTTTTTGACTTGGATGGGACTTTTCGATCAGACGCTGTCGACGATCCCCACAAGTTTGGGCGTCGCAAGTTCGACCAGATGCATGGTCGTCAGGAAATGCTTCGAGAGCGCCGCGACCGCGGCGTCGGCATCGCGTTTGATAACCGCATGGACGATCGCGGCGTGTTCGGCTTCGACGTTGCGGGATTTTCCGGTGTCGCGCCGGATCGAGAGCCGGCGATAGCGTTCGCTCTGCTCGTGCAGGATATCGCGAAACCCGAGCAGCCACGGCGAACCGCAGGCGTTGACCAGCGTGCGGTGGAAGATGCGATGCAGCACCAACCATTCTTGATAATGGTGGGTCGGATCATCCGGATAGGTGTAGGGCACGGCGCCGAGCGCCGCGAAGGATTGTTCCACTGAACTGAGCCAGGCCCGGTCGCCGTGCTCGATCGAGCGCCGCAGCGCCAATCCCTCGATATCGACGCGGGTCTGGGTGACATCCTTGAGGTCGGCGGGCGAGACCGGGCTGACGCGAAAGCCGCGCTGGTCCGAGGCCTGCACCAGCCCGTCGGCGACCAGTCGCGACAAGGCTTCGCGCACAGCGGCGAGACTGACGGAGAACTGCTTGGCCAGCCCTGCGATATGCAGCTTTTGCCCGGGCAGCAGCCGGGTCGAAAGGATGTCCGCCCGCAGCCGCTCCTGAACGGCCGACGTCAGGCTTCTGGGCCGATCGCCGGCCAGGTCGTCGCTAAAACTCAACCCGATACTGCTCATCGGCGGCAGACTGGCGGGCTATGGCGGTGTCGTCAATCGAAAATCGATTTTTTGTGGACCCGGCTTACTGCGCCATTTGACGCGGATCGTAGAAGAAGCGTTCCTCAACCAGTCTGTCGCCGCGCCAGGTCTGCCAGGCGATTTCTTCCAGGGTGCGCGACGATCCATCCGTGCCGGTAAAGGTGAATTTCCAGCGCGCCGTCACGGTGTCGCCCTCGATCAGGACCGGGCCGATGCGCGAGGCCTCGATCTTTCGAAATGCCGCCATCACGCCTCGCTCCTTGGCCATCAGGACGTCGCGGCCGATCACGGGCTCGCCGGTGTTCTCCCGTGTCGACGCATCGGGCGCGTAGAAGTGCTCGATCGCGCCGACATAATCGCCGGCTTCCACCAGCGCGACAAAAGCTTCGACGGTTTGGCGGCTCGGCATGGCGTGACCTCCTGCGTGAGATAACCGACTGTAAGTCGGTAAATACCGACCAGAGGTCGGAAAGTCAACTGGCGAGTGCGGCACATTTCGACTAGACAAATCCGATGGCAAAACAGGCGGAACGGCGCGCAGCGACGACGGAAGCCATTCTGAAGGCGGGACGGCGGCTGTTCGGCGACCGCGGCTTTGCGGCGACCACGATCGATGACATTGCGGAGTCCGCGCAGGTGGCGAAGGGTGCCGTCTATCATCACTTCGCGACCAAGGAGGCGGTCTTCGCGGCGGTGTTCGATATGGTTTCGCGCGATCTGGTCGCCGATATCGATCGGGCGGTGCGAACGGAAAAGGATGTGCTGGCGGCGATGGTCGCAGGTACGCAGCATTATTTTGCCGCTTGCGCGAAAGCGCCGACCTGCCAGATCATCCTGCGCGATGGCCCGGCGGTGCTGGGCTGGGAGCGCTGGCGGGAAATCGACGCACTGCATTTTGGCGGGAAATTTCCGCGTGCGCTGATCGCCGCGATGGACGCGGGACTGATCGCGCGGCAGCCAATCGAGCCGCTCGCGCGTCTGCTGCTCGGGGCCGCAACCGAAGCCGCCGTCGCCTGCGCCGGCAGGCCGGACGTTCTCAAGGCCGGCGGCGAGTACAGCCGCGCCTTCAAGTCGCTGATCGAGGCGCTTCGGCTGCGTTGAGGGCGCCTCGCGGCTACGTTGCCGCTTCCTCCCGGAATCAACGTGACAATGCTGTTGGGTTTGGCTAGATAGTTCGCATGCGAACTAAATCCGAATCGCGGCTGGTCTTCCTGCTCAATGTCGCCCAGCGCCGGTTGCAACGCTGGATGGCGGCGCAGACCGATGCCAGCGGGGTAACGGCGGCGCAGTCCGGCCTGTTGTTTGTCCTCGGTCAGCGCGACGGTGTGCTGATGGGCGAGGCGGCGGCAGCGCTCGATCTCGGCCCGCCCGGCATCAGCGGATTGGTGGACCGAATGACCGCGGCGAACCTGATCCAGCGGCGCGCCGATCGCGATGACGGCCGGGCGTGGCGGCTGTGGCTGACGCCTGCCGGTCGCGCGGCGGCGGCGCGGGCGAAGGCCGGACTTTCCGAAGTCAATGCGCGGCTCACCGCCGGATTCAGTGAAGCCGAAATCGATGTCGTGGCGCGCTGGCTGACCAGCCTGCAAGCCAGCTTTCCCAGAGGAGAAGATCAGTGACGGACCATATCAAAATCGAAAACAATGCGGGCGTTCTCAGCCTGACGATGGCTCGGCCCGACAAGAAGAACGCGCTGACCAACGCGATGTACGGTGCGCTGGCCGACGCGATCGAAGGCGCGGAGACCGACCACAGCGTTCGCGTCGTGCTGATCCGCGGCGAGGGCGACATGTTCACTGCCGGCAACGATGTCAGCGAATTCGCAGCCATTGCCGCCGGTGGCTCGCATGGCGAGCGCCATGTCAGCCGTTTCCTGCAGGCGCTCGCACGATCGAGCCGTCCATTGGTCGCAGCCGTACAGGGGCGCGCCGTCGGCGTCGGCACCACGATGCTGCTGCATTGCGATCTGGTGGTGCTGGCCGAGAATGCCCAGCTCTCGACTCCTTTCGTCAACCTTGCGCTGGTACCGGAAGCGGCCTCGAGTCTGCTGATGCCGCTCCGCATCGGCTATGCCCGTGCCTTTGAAATGTTTGCGCTTGGCGAACCGGTGGATGCGCGTTCCGCATTGGCGTGGGGACTGGCCAACAAGGTCGTGCCGCTGGAGAAGCTCGATGCCGAGGCAAGGGGCTTTCACCGTGCGTCTGGCCCGGCAGCCGGCCGGCGCCGTCGGCGCCACCAAACGGCTGATGCGCAATCCGGAACTGCTGATGACGCAGATCCGGGCGGAAAGCGAACAGTTTGCAAAACGCCTGCAAACCGTGGAGGCGCGTGAAGCCTTTTCGGCTTTCGCCGAGCGCCGGCCGCCGGATTTCCAGAAGCTTGCGAAGCAGCCGGCATAATCGACTTCGTCAACGGCCGTTTTTCCGCCCCCTGCGACCGAGAGGCAATTGACCGCCTGTAGCGGCCCCGCTACCTCTCGTGTCGCGGGAGGAACCAATGAACAATAACAACAATGACTCTGCCGAATTCGACTACATTGTCGTCGGCGCCGGCTCGGCCGGGTGCGTGCTCGCCAATCGCCTGAGCGCTGACGGCAAACATTCGGTGCTGCTGCTGGAAGCCGGACCGAAGGACACCAATCTCTGGATTCACGTGCCGCTCGGCTACGGAAAACTGTTCAAGGAAAAGACCGTCAACTGGATGTACCAGACCGAGCCCGAACCGGGACTGAACGGTCGCCAGGTATTTCAGCCGCGCGGCAAGGTGCTGGGTGGTTCGAGTTCGATCAACGGCCTGTTGTACGTGCGCGGCCAACACGAGGATTACGATCGCTGGCGTCAGCGCGGCAACGCCGGTTGGGGTTACGATGACGTGCTGCCCTATTTCAGGAAGGCCGAGAACCAGCAGCGCGGCGAGAACAAGTATCACGGCGCCGGCGGGCCGCTGCCGGTCTCCGACTGGCGGCACCATGACCCGCTGTCGGAGGCCTTTGTGGTCGCCGCCGCCGAGACCGGCATTCCGACCAATCCCGATTTCAACGGCGCCACCCAGGAAGGCGCG
>Ga0070679_100006634_pt1 | contig 10791 bp, 10 predicted proteins | sample KBSC63BmetaG_FD_65652 | JGI IMG/M metagenome (GOLD analysis project Ga0070679, IMG submission 65652) | Corn rhizosphere microbial communities from Kellogg Biological Station, Michigan, USA - KBS C6-3B metaG | ecosystem: Host-associated > Plants > Roots > Rhizosphere | place: USA: Michigan... | reverse complement strand
GAGTGCCTGCACGAGGTGAAGCTGATCGTCGACCTGATCTATGAAGGCGGCATCGCCAACATGAACTACTCGATCTCCAACACCGCCGAATACGGCGAATACGTCACCGGTCCGCGGATCGTCACGTCAGAGACCAAGGCCGAGATGAAGCGCGTCCTGAACGACATCCAGTCCGGCAAGTTCGCCCGCGACTGGATGCTGGAGAACAAGGTCAACCAGACCTCGTTCAAGGCCACCCGCGCCAAGCTCGCGGCCCACCCGATCGAGGAAGTCGGCGAGAAGCTCCGCGACATGATGCCGTGGATCAAGAAGGGTGCCCTGGTCGACAAGACCAAGAACTGAGGCTTGATCCACGCTTAAGGTGCGGGATCGCGCAGGCGCGATCCCGATGATCAACAGCGGTGCACTGATCGACAAGACCAGGAACTGATCTTCGCACTGCAACGAAAAATTAAGGCAGAGGCGGCATTATCAGGCGAGATCGCGGACACGCGGTCTCGCCTTTTGTTCGAAGAATTGAGCGTTGATTTAGCTTCTTGAACGCTCCGCGTCGGGCGCCTGGCCTGACCCCAGAACACAGGCTTGATGCTCACTCCGCATCCTCCGCATGAACCAGCTCAAGCAATCTGTTAGCAGCAAAAAGTCTTGGGATTTCTGAGTCAAAGCGCGGTTTCTTAATGCACGTTTGACGACGCTCGATCATTGCTCGAGCAGGCGATTTCGATCGGGTCAGGTAATGGATCAAGCCGCGTCGCCGCGGCCTATTTCTCGATCCGGTTATGAAGCTGCCAGAACCGTACGGTGCGCTGGGCGGTCTCCATCGATAGTTTCCGGAAATCGCGCTGCGCGACTTCCAGCGTCGGCTCGTCGATTGGGTAGTCGATCGGCCGGTTGCGCAGGATGCTCTCCACCGTCGGCCAGTTGAGTTTAGCCGACCGGCAGGGGATCAGGATCAGGTCGTTGCGGGGGCCCTCCATCAGCCGGCCCATCATGTCGAGCGGCATGTCGTTGAGAACCGCCAGCGAGACTGTGACCTCGTCGAACTTCCCGGCTTCGGCGAAACTGTAGACCGCCGCGTCGTCCAGTTCGTTCAGCCCCTTCATCAGCTTCACGAGTTCTTCGGCCACACCGTAGCTCCGCTGCCGGGCCGGCGCTTCGCCCGCGATCGCGTTCAGGATCTGCCTGATTTCTTCCCGGGTCGAAGGCGGCGCGATCGCCAGCAAGCGGTTGCGCACGGCCTCCTTGGCGCGGCGCAACAAGTCGTGCAGGAATTTGGCGGGCAGGTCGGTGCGAAGCCCTAGGATTTCGATCAGCTCGTCGTCGCCGTCGGCACGGGCGACGATGGCGGAATAGCCCTCTTCCGAGAAGCTCGCGCTGGCGTTGTTGGCGAGCTTCCGGATCACCCGGCCTTCGCCGCGGTCGACGATGACGTCGGTGACGGCGGCGGGCAGGTCAGGTCGGCCGGAAATGGCGAGCAGGTGGTCCTGGCCCTTGCGGCTGGCAATCTCGACCAGCGTTTCGGTTCCGAGACGGCTCGACTGCGCCAGCACGGTGCCGGCCACCTCGATCTCGTCGTCCCATGCCAGGTGCTGGATTACCTCGAACGGCGCGTAGTCGATCGGCGCTAGCCGTTTCGAGAGCTCGGCCTTCGCCCGGGTTTCGACGCGGGCGATCAACAGACAGAGCACGTCGTCGAAGACCTGGACCTGGTCGTCGCTGAGGCGGTTTCCGTCGTTGAGGAACAGATCGGTGACCTGCCGGAGGGTGTCGACCCGTTTGGCAGACGAACCGCCTCTGACGGCGTCTTCGAGTTCGGCGATGATCGAGTGGGCCGGCTGTTGCACGGGGGCAGCCTGTTTGTTGTTTCAATTTCAGGCTGCACAATGCCGATAGTCGCCTTACCCCCGCGTTAAAGCGGAACCCGGTAGAATTACAGAATGATCGCCGCGACAACAGGCACAGGCCTGTTTGCCATCATTGCGGCGCTTGCCGGTGCAGAGTTCGCCGATCATTGCGCAGTTCGCGTTCGAGATTGCTTTACCAAGCTTGTTGCGCCGCACGCAGCATTTCACGCGACAATTGGCCCCGGTAGGCGGTCTGGTCGCGGCTTCCGGTACTCTGTTCCGGCTGCTATCCTCTCCAAACCGTTCCAGAAAAAACTCGAATAGGAAACTGTCCAACAAGAAGCCGTCAAGCCTGGCCCGCATCCGAGGAGGAAACTCATGAAGCGCGTGCTTAAGGATTTTTTCACGACGAACTTCATTAAAGCCCTGTTTGGGGCGATCGGACTTTCCGGACTGATCATCGTCGCGGCCACCGTGTCCGCTGCCGCGCAAAAGAAATACGACACCGGCGTCACCGACACCGAGATCAAGATCGGCAACATCATGCCGTATTCGGGGCCGGCCTCGGCCTACGGCATCATCGGCAAGACGATGAGCGCCTATATGCGGATGATTAACGACAATGGCGGCGTCAACGGCCGCAAGATCAACTTCATTTCCTATGACGACGCCTACTCACCGCCGAAAACGGTCGAGCAGGCCCGCAAGCTGGTCGAGAGCGACGAGGTATTTCTGATCTTTGCCCCGCTTGGCACCGCGTCGAACGCGGCGATCCAGAAATACATGAACACCATGAAGGTACCGCAGCTTTTCGTCGCTACCGGCGCGTCGCGCTGGGGCGACCCCGAACATTTCCCCTGGACCATCGGCTGGCAGCCGAACTACCGGGCCGAGGCGCGGATCTACGCCACCTACGTCCTGCAGCAATATCCCAACGCCAAGATCGGCGTGCTCTACCAGAACGACGATTTCGGCAAGGACTACGTGCTCGGCCTGAAGGACGTGCTGCGCGACAAATACGACAGCATGGTCGTCGCCAGCGTGCCCTACGAGATCAGCATGCCGACGGTGGATTCTCAGGTGGTGGCGATCAAGACTGCCAACCCCGACATTTTCGTCAATATCGGAACGCCGAAGTTCGCAGCGCAGGCGATCAAGAAAGTCGCCGAACTCGGCTGGAAACCGATCCACATCATGACCAATGTGTCCGCCTCGGTCGGTGCGGTGCTGAAACCCGCGGGCCTGGAAAACTCGGCCGGCATCCTCAGCGCCGGCTACCAGATGGACGTCACCGATCCGCAATGGGACAGCTATCCCGGGATGCAGAAATACCGCGCCTTCATGGCGAAGTATTATCCGGAAGCCGATCGTTCCGAGAGCGGGCCGTTGACGGCCTACAATACTTCGACCGCCCTGATCGAGGTGCTGAAACGGTGCGGCGACAATCTCACGCGCGAGAACGTCATGAAGATCGTCGCCAACATGGATTTCGAGATCAACACCTACATCCCCGGCATCCGCATCAAGACCTCGCCGACGGATTTCTACCCGATCGAGCAGGTCCAGATGATGAAATTCACCGGCGAGAAATGGCAGCTGTTCGGCCCGATCATCGACGGGCATGCGGAGTAGGGGACAAGACAGACTGCTGGCCGCTCGTGAGTGCCGCGCTGCCTATGACAATTGGAAAAATACCCGCCGACATTTGCCGGCGGGTATTTCATGACTATCGGCCTGGTCGTTCAGATTGGGGCGAAAGACGTCAGAACGTATACCGCAGGCCACCCGATCCGCCGTAGGTCTGCGTCCCGACGAAGCCAAGCGTCTTGGTGCCGGCGATTCCGGAGCCATGAGCTTCGATATAGGTGGAGAAGGCGTTGTTCCAGATGATGTTCAATTTGCCGGAGCCGCGCCCGCCGAGTTGATCGGACAAGACCGGTCCCACCGCCGGTGACTGATCGACAATCTTGAAGACTGCCCCGGACAGCGTCGGTTGAACGGTGAAGCCCATCCACTTTATTTCGGTTCCGATGCGCGCACCGCCATGCACCTCGGTGCTGTCGCCGATCTTGGTACCGAAGTTCGCGGTGTAGGTGTCGGTGTAGGTCACTCCCACCGTCGGTTCGACCCAGAACGCATAGGCGAGATCGTACTTGTATTGAACGTTGCCGGTGTAGCTGATCGCGCTACTATCAGGCGGAGCGAAAATGCCGGCGCCAGCAAGCGTATTGCTGGTCCAGCTTGCGTTCGCGGTAAAGTCCGTTGAAAAGCCGCCGTTCGTATAGGCAAGGGTGCCGGCACCCGAGCTGGTGGTGGTGTCAAGCCAGGGAGCCACGCCTGTTGTGTGAGACCATGCCCCACTTCCGGTTCCGATGAATGTCAGCGCATCAGTGGCCGTAAAAATACCGATCTTCGTGACGTCGACGGCGCCGGTGGCGCTGACGGTCTTCGTGTCATTGAAGATCGTGCTGGTTCGGTCGACGCTGCCGACGCCGTTGACCCCGTAAAGCCACGCGGCGATCGGCGCAACCGCCATTTGAAGCGCTGACGTCGGCCAATCCAAAAGTGCGCTATCAGATCACGCCGGACCCGATGCGGCATCTGATCATGTCGGTGCTGCCCAAGCGCACCGTCGACAGACTGATCGCCAAGCGTCTCAATCTGCTTCCGCCGGCGTGAGCATGATGTTGAAAGCAGTTTTGGGCGCCGCCGCGATGCTGGCGTTGGCCTCGGTTGCCCACGCCGGCGATCAGGGCGATCCCGAAGCGTCCTGTGACGGCAACACGTTTCAGATGGTCGAGTGCCTCAAGGCCAAGACCGCGCAATGGGACAAGCGGATGACCATTGCCTATCAGCAGGCGCTGAAGGATGCGGTGCCGGCGCAGCACGATCAGTTGCGCGCGGCGCAGCGGCTGTGGGTTCAGTATCGCGATGCCAACTGCCTGTATTACGGCCTCGGCGAGGGCACCATCGCGCGACTCGATGCCGGCGAATGCATGCGCAGCATGACCGAAGCGCGGGCAAAAGAGCTGGAAGGTCTCGGTCATCAATGATGGCTGGCCATCAGTGACGGCAACGATCGGAAAGACCGAAGCCGAATTGACGCAACTGGCCAATGAAGCGCTTCGCAGCCAACCGGGGTGCGAAACGGCTTCAGTGCCTGTTGTGCGTGGCTTGCCCAATGTCCGGGAAAGCCGCAACTGGGAAATTCCCAACGTGGTCCTTGGCGACAGCCTGATCAGCGATGTCGATCGCGCCGTGATCACCGTGCACCATCAGCTTGGCCGCAAGTATCACCTGATCGCGAAGTAGGCTCTTTGATTGACGCGTGTTCTTTACGCGAACCGGAATCCGCTTCGCTTGAAAACGCTATGCCTATCCGGCCTGCATCGTACGTTGTGCCCGCGGCGCCATTGCGATCATGCGCAGCGCGAACACCGCGAGCAGCGGAATCAGAAACAGCACGTAGAGCGGCATGTCGGGAATCCGCTTGCCGAACGACACCATGAACTGCAGCAGCAGATAATAGCCGCCCGTCAGGTGCAGCATGCGCCAGGCGCGCGCACCGAGCGCGGCCGCGGTGCGATCGAACGAGGTCGCGGTCATGGCGATGATGAAGGCATAGCCGATGCCGCCGAAGACATAGGAAGCAATCGAGGTCGCGCCGGCATAACCCGCGGGATCCATTACGGCAAAGCAGACGATCGCGACGGCGTGGATGGCGTGCGAGGCGGCGAAGGTCACGCCGAGATAGCGGCGGTTGCGGCGTTGCCACTGCGTCCACGCATTCGGCCAAATCCGCGCCAGCGCCGCGGCGCCGAAGGCGAGGCAGAAGAACAACAGCGAGGTCCGTGCGGTAAAGCGGATCACCATGCGTACGCCGTCGACCTCGAAGTGCCGCATGCCTGATATCCAGAGGCTCAGAGCGACCAGGGTCAGCGCCAGCAGGGCGAACAGCCGCCAGCCCTCAAACCAGTTTTGACGTGCCGGCATGTTCGGATCCTCTCTGGCGCTGCCGTCATTGCCTGCAACAAACGCGAAGCGTTTGTGCAAGGGAGCGAAGCGACGAAGCAATCCATTCTTTCTTGCGGCTCGATGGATTGCTTCGCTTCGGTCGCAATGACGTCAAATAATGTAATCACCAGTTACATAGCAGAAACCGGAGCCGTCAATCCGTGTAATCGATGCTTACATTCACAAGGGAGTGATGCTAGGAGAGGGCATGCGTCCCGCCAGAACGACCGCCGCCAGATCTGCGTCCACAAAACCGCGCCGCCGGACCGCCCGCGCAGTCGCGCCGAAGCGCTATCACCATGGCGATCTTCGGCGGGTGCTGATCGACGCGGCGCTGACGCTGGTCGGCGAGGGCGGGCCCGACGCAGTCAGCGTCCGCGAGGCCGCCCGCCGCGCCGGCGTCTCGCCGGGCGCGCCATTCCGGCATTTTCCGAGCCGCAACGCCCTGATGCAGGCGGTGGCGGAGGAGGCGCAACGGCGGTTTCGGGCCGAGATCGAGGCGGCGCTGTCGCAGACTTCGGCCGGCGATCCGCTGGCGCGCTTTCGCTCGCTCGGGTTGGCCTACGTTCGCTGGGCGATGCGCAACCCGACCCACTTCGAAATTCTCTCCAGCCGCCGCTTTTTTGATCACGACAAGGCGGCCGGCGTCTCGGCTGACAATGCTGAACTGATCGAATTGACCGAACGCACGCTCGCCGAGGCGTTCGCGCAGGGCCAGCTCCGCTCCGTGAACCTGAAAACGGTCCAGATCGCCGGCCGCGCGCTGGTCTACGGCTTTGCCCGGATGGACATCGACGGTCATTTCCCGCGCTGGGGCGTCAGTGGTGGGGAAGCCGAACGGACGGCGGAGGCGATCATCGACCTGTTCATCGAGGGAATTGCGAAGCGGGTGTAGGCCTCCCGGCGTCCGCAGCCTTATCTTGCCCGAAGATTGAACTTTCCCGCTCTGGGGGTGTTGTCCCGTTCCCCGAGGCAGCCATCATGACCATTCCCCGCAAGGTGAATAGCTACGCGCCATCAGCTCCGGAGCCGGTCACCCCGCCGTACTGTCGCTATTGCCGGGTGCGCATGGACCTGACCCGCATAAGTCCCGATATCGGTGGGCACGTTCTCAGATACTTCCTCTGTCCGAACTGTCACCTGACGGATTGCGTGAGGGTGTGAGCCGGCGCCGATGGCGTTCCGGCAAATTCATTGCGTGTTCATGACGATTCCACTACGTTTTTATGACACGGCCCAGGTTCCGGCTGATCGTGTGTCTCCTGGTCGTCGCCAGCCAAGACCTTTATGTTGCGCCGGGTGATGTTGTTTCCCGCCGATGGCGCCCGCGCCAAATCCAGGACCGTCCGTCTCCACCGTCGCCGCAGGCATTGCCGGGATCGGCATCGGGCGGCTATCGGCCGTCGCTGCACCGCATCTGGCGGCGCTGGCGATCATGTATCAGACCGAAACAGATTTCGGCTCGCGCATAGGCTTCGTGCTGTCCTGGGGCATCCTGAACTTCTTTTTCATCACGCTGTTGCGGCGGCCGGCTCTGTCGGGCGCGCTGTCACTGACGCTGGTGGTGGTGCTGGTGCTGCTGTCGCAGCTGAAGCACTCCGTGGTGCAGATGACCGCGAACTTCGTCGACCTGATGGTGATCGATCGCGACACCGCGGCGTTCCTGTTCACGATCTTCCCGAACCTGCGCTGGTCGGTGATTTTGGCCGGCCTCGTCACCATTCCCTTGATGTACGCGCTGTGGTGGCTCGATCCGTTCCGGATTCGCCGCCTGCCGGCGCTGGCGGGCATGCTGGCGTGCCTGGCGGCGCTGGTGGGCTATGCTTTCGCCTGGCCGGATGAGGCTTGGCGCGGCTATTATGACGACGGCTATCTGTCGAAATTCTCCCGCTCCGGCGTCACGGCCGTTTCCGATTTCGTCCATTACGGTTTCATGGAATCGGCCGCGTCCCTCCCGGAACACCTCAAGGTGCCGCTGGTGGACTCCTGCCATCCGGCGGGCCGGCGGCCGAACATCATCATGATCCATGATGAGTCGAGTTTCGATATCCGCGCCGCCGACGGCATCAAGGTGCCGCCGGGCTATGGTGATCATTTCCAGTCCTGGGACGGCAAGGAGCGCAAGTTTCTCGCCGAGAGCAATGGCGGGCCGAGCTGGTTCACCGAATACAACGTGCTCGCCGGACTTTCCTCGCGCTCGTTCGGTCGCTTTGCCTATTTCGTGACGCGCATCGCCTCAGGTCGGGTCGAGCGTGGCCTGCCGCTGGCGCTGCGCCGCTGCGGCTATTCCACGCTATCGCTCTATCCTGCTTTTGGCGCCTTCATGAGCGCGCGCAGTTTCCAGACCACGACCGGCATCCAGCGCTTCCTCGATGCGCACGATCTCGGCGCCAAGGACGTCGAGCCCGATGCGTTCTTCTACGACAAGGCCCTGAAGCTGATCGCCGAACAACCGGCCCATGCGCCGCTGTTCACCTTCGTCTACCTCGCCGCGAATCACTTCCCCTGGGAAACCAGGTTTCGCCCCGACCTGATGCCGTCCTGGCACGGTCCGGGCAACACAGCTTCCGTCGACGAATATTTGCGTCGGCAGGCGATGAGCGCGGGCGACTACTCTTCGTTCGTCGCGGCGCTGAAGAAGAAGTTTCCGGCGCAGCCGTTCCTGATCGTGCGCTATGGCGACCACCAGCCCGAATTCTCGCCGCAGCTTCTCGATCCCGGCCTCGACGAGGCCGGTATCGGCAAGAAGCTGGAAGCGTACGACCCGCGCTATTACGCGACCTATTACGCGATCGACGCGGTCAACTTCGAGCCGGTAAAAAGCCCTGTTGTGATGGACACGATCGACGCGGCCTATCTGCCGCTGGTGATCCAGGAAGCCGCCGGCATTCCGCTCGACCCGTCGTTCGAGGAGCAGAAGAACATCATGCTCCGCTGCAACGGCGTGTTCTACGACTGCAAGGGCGGCACTGAAGCGCGCCGCCTCAACCGCCTGTTGATCGACGCCGGAATGATCAAGGGGTTGTAGTACTCCGTCATTGCGAGCCCGTTGGCTCGCAATGACGAGGGATGACTTACTTCTTCCCCACCTTCTCCCACAGCCACCTTGCGACGGCGTCCGGCGAACTCGTCGCGTCGTTGCCGGCGGCGCGCAGGTTGGCTTCGCGCATGGTGGCGATGGTGATCTTGCCGAGCAGCGGCTGCAACGCATCGCGCAACGCCTGATCGTTGGCGCGTTTCGGCGCCAACAGCACCATCGCATCATAGGGCGGGATCGCGTGCTTGGTGTCGTCGAGCACCACCAGATCGTATTTGGCGATCAGCCCGTCGCTGGTGTAGCCCGCGATCACGTCGACCTCGCCGGATGCGACCGCGGCATACATGAAGTCCGGCTGCATCTGCCGCTGGGTGCGGAACGAGAGGCCGTAGGCCTTTCGTAGATTCGACCATTCCGGCCGCGAGAAGAATTCGTAGTCGGCCGCAATCGACATTCCCGGGGCGCGGGAGGCGAGGTCGGCGACGGTGCGAATTCCAAGCTGCTCGGCGCGCTTGCGTGGCATCACCAGCGCGTAGGCGTTCTCGAAACCGAGCTGGCCGAGCAATGTGATGTTCTGGGCGGCGAGCGTGGTTTTCAACTCGGCGAGCAGCGCCTCGCGCGGCTTGATGTCGCTGTGGTGAAACTGGTTGGCCCACAGCGTGCCCGAATAGTCGACATAGACGTCGATATCGTTGCCCGCCAGCGCGTCGAAGATCACGTTGGAGCCGAGACCTTCGCGCGAGGTGGCCGCGAGCCCGGCCGCCTGCAGCCGCTGCGCGATCAACGCGGACAGCACATATTGCTCGGTAAAAGTCTTGGCGCCGACGACGTAGCTCGAATGCCCGCGAGTCATGGAAGGCACCAGGGTCGCTGCGACGAGGCAAGCGATGGCGCCGCCGCCGAGGAAGACCCGCAATCGGCTGCGCAGCCGCAGGCCGTCTTCGATCAGCGCCAGCAACTGGTCCACCGCCAGCGCCAGCGCGGCGGCGGCGAGGCAGCCGAACAGCACGAACACCCAGTTCTGGGTCTGCAGCCCCGCAAAGATGTAGTTGCCGAGGCTGGTCTGGCCGATCGGCGTCGACAGCGTCGCGGTGCCGATCACCCAGACCGCCGCGGTCCGGATCCCCGCCATCATCACCGGCAGCGCCAGCGGCAATTCCACCGTGAACAACGATTGCCGCGGCGTCATGCCGACGCCCTGCGCCGCCTCCAGGATCGCGGCATCGACGCCCTGCAAACCGGTAATGGTGTTACGCAGTACCGGCAGCATCGAATAGAGCGCCAGCGCCAGCACCGCAGGCAGAAATCCGAAGGCGGAAAAGCCGACCCCGAACCAGGACAGCGATAATGCCGCCAGCGCCAGCAGCAGCGGATAGAACAAAGCCAGCAAAGCGAGTCCCGGCACCGTCTGCACGATGCTGGCGAGGCCCAGCAGCGCGCCGCGCAGCACCGGCCGGTGACGCGACAGGATCGCGAGCGGCAGGCTGACGAGAAGACCGAGCGCCAGCGCCGTGACGCTGACGCGGACATGGTTGCCGAGATAATCAGGCAGATGGCCCAGCGCTTCGCCCCAGCGCGGATCGGACAGAATGCTCATGCCGCGCCATCCCGCGGCAGCAAGGCATTAAGCCGCTCCGCCTGCCGCCGTGGCGTGCGCAGGAGTTCACCGACATAGGCGTCGCCGCTGTTGGAAAGCTCGGCCGGCGTGCCCTCCGCGAGCAGTTTTCCGCCGCGCATGACGGCGACGCGGTCGGCGAGCAAAATGGCCTCGGTCATGTCGTGGGTAATCATGACGGTGGTCAAGCCGAGTTTGCGATGCAGCGCGCGATAGTCGTCGCCGAGCGCATCGCGGGTGAGGGGATCGAGCGCGCCGAACGGCTCGTCCATCAGCACGAT
>Ga0070679_100006632_pt1 | contig 10794 bp, 11 predicted proteins | sample KBSC63BmetaG_FD_65652 | JGI IMG/M metagenome (GOLD analysis project Ga0070679, IMG submission 65652) | Corn rhizosphere microbial communities from Kellogg Biological Station, Michigan, USA - KBS C6-3B metaG | ecosystem: Host-associated > Plants > Roots > Rhizosphere | place: USA: Michigan... | reverse complement strand
CGCCGAGGCCGATCCAGAAGAGCCAGAGCGGCCAGCTCGTGTGGTCGTGCGTGACGATCCGGAAGGCGATCGCCGCATAGAGCACCCACGTCGCCGCTTTCCCGAGCAGGCTGACGTCGATGTCGATGCCCCGCGGCGCGAGGACCCGCCAGCCCGCGAGCAGCAGCAGGTCGCGCGCGCCGATCACCACGAGCGCGACCCACGGCAGACGGCCGTACGCGACGAGGAGGATCACGGCGGCATCGATCATCAGCCGGTCGGCGAGCGGGTCGGCGATCTTGCCGAACCGCGACTCGACATGCCAGCGGCGCGCGAGAAACCCGTCGATCTGATCGGTGACGCCGGCGACGCCGAAGACGATCCCGGCGGGCCAGCTCGGCGCGTCGCCCGCCTCCACCATGAGCACGACGAAGACCGGGATGAGGACGAGGCGGCCGAGCGTGAGCGCATTGGGCAGCTGCGCCAGCGGAGCGGAGACGGCTCGGGTCGCCATCTCCGACAAGATTAGTGCTTCGACGTCAGTGCGATCCCGTGCGCCTTGGCCGCCCAGTAGGCCGTGCGCGCGAGATAGGCCGTCTGCGCGGCTGTGCCGTAGAGCCCCCAGGCGCCGTTGTAGCTCGCGTAGCCGAGCCGCTCGGCTGCGGGCTCGATCTCGGTCCCCTCCCCCCACTCGATGAAGCTCGTGATCGACACGACGTCGGGCGACGCTGCCAGCGCGGCGTTCCAGAGTGTGTCGTAGGTCGCGCCGTGGCGGCGAGGCCGGCCGACCGGAGGCTCGCCGGCGCGCGTGCCGTCGTAGCCAGGCCCGACACTCGGCGCGCACAGGAGGTGCTCGGCGTGCGCTTCCTGGCAGAAACGCACGAACGACCCAGCGCCGTAGGTGATGAAGTCGTACGTGTAGATGCCGGCGAAATGCCCGGCGGCGGCGAACCCCGCGTACCGCGTGCCCGCGAGGAGGCGCATCGCCGGGGTCGCCGACGCGTTGACCGCTGCCCAGTCGGAGGCCGCGAAGTCGCGCGGGTGATACACGTAAACGTCCCGCACGTGGAAGCCGGCGAGGTACTGCAAATCGGCTTCGAGGGTCTGGGGCGATCGCCCCGGGTAGGGCTCGAGGTGGATGGCGACGAGCAGGCCGTGCGCCCGCGCTGCGCTCATGACGAGCGGCAGCCGCTGGTCCTCGTCGGAGCCGCGCCCCCACCACGAGACGACGATCTCGTCGATGCCTGCGGCGTGGATCTCCGCCATTTGCCGGTCGACCACGCGCGCGTCGCTGCTCGAGTAGGGGCCCTGCGCCGGGTAGAAGCGCGAGTAGAGATCGGCCGGCGGCTGATGGCTGTTCTGGTTCCAGTGCTCCCAGCCGCCGTCGTGCGCCGGCGTCCCGTACCACGGGTAGTAGAAGATCGAGACCGTCGCAGCGCGCGCAGCCGCGGGCGCGCCGAGGCACACCCATGCCAGCCCCACGACCAGGAGGCGCCGCAGCACGTGCGGCGTATCCTCTCGCGCGTGCCGAGCGGATTGCAACTGGCGGGGTTCGTCAACGCGCACTGCCATGCGTTCCAGCGCGCGTTGCGCGGACGGACCGAAGGACGCGACTTCTGGGCGTGGCGCGACGTCATGCTCGACATGGCGCAACGCATCGATCCGGACGACGTGCGCACGCTCTACGTCTCCGTGTACCGCGAGCTGCGCGCCGCCGGCTACACGGCCGTCGGCGAGTTCCACTACCTCGGGCTTGCCGAGGCGCACGGGGCGGCTGCGGCGGCGCGGGCCGCGGACGTCGAGCTCACCCTGCTCTACGCCGCGTACGCACGCGGCGGGATCGAGCGCTTCCGGCAGGCGTCGGTCGCGGAGTACCTGCGCGGCCTCGAGGAGCTGCGCGATGCGGGCGTGCGCGTCGGCGTGACGCCGCATTCGGTGCGCGCCTGCCCGCGCGAGTGGCTCGAGGAGCTCGGGGCGTACGCGGCCGAACACGGTCTGCCGCTGCACGTTCACGCGGACGAGCAGCCGCGCGAGATCGAGGAATGCTTCGCCGAGCACGGGCTGCGCCCGATCGAGCTCCTCGCAGACTGCGGTTGCCTCGGCCCGCGGACGACCGTCGTCCACGCGACGCATGCCGACGGGCACGAGCTCGATCTCCTCGCGGCCGCCGGCGCCCGCATCTGCGCCTGCCCGACGACAGAGGCCAATCTCGGCGACGGCTTCCTTCCGGTCGAGCGCGTTCTGCACCGCGGCATTCGGCTCTGCATCGGCTCCGACTCGAACGTCCGCATTGACCCGTTCGAGGAGTTGAGAGAGCTCGACGGGATCGCCCGGAGGCAGTCAGGCCGCCGCGACGTGTTCAGCGTCGACGCACTGCTCTCGATCGGAACCGGCGAGGGGGCGCACGCGCTCGGCCTCGAGGACTGGCCTCAGATCGAGATCGACACGGAGCACGCGCAGCTCGCCGGCGTTCCCGACCCGCGCGCTGCGCTCGTACACAGCTGCTCGGCGGACGTCGTCAGGTCACGCGGCTGAGCTCGAGCGCGCGGCGTATCTCCGCTTCGGTGAACCGCCGTCGCTCCGTCCGGTAGACCTCGACGAGGCCCCAGAGCTCGCCGTTCAGCTCGAGCGGCGCCATCAGGAGCGCACCGAAGCCGAGCTCGCGCAGGAGTCGTGCCTCGGCTTCGTCGACGAGCGGGTCGTCGAGCGTCAGGGCGCGCGGCTCTCGCGTCTGCAGCACTTCCTCGGTCTGGGGGAAGTCGGAGACGAGGTAGCCCTGCCCCTGCTGCAACGTCCCGCCGTCCGGCACGCGCTCGGCGACGAGGATCAGCACCTCGCCGATCACGCGCGAGAGCGCGCAGGCGTCGCTCTCGAGCTCTTCGACCAGGCTGTCGGCAAGCTTCGAGAGCGCATCGAGCAGCCGCAGGTTCATCCTGGTCACATGCGGCAGTATGTCGCGCTGCAGCTCTAGAACCAGTCGTCGACCGGCTCTTCGACCGGCAGGTGCCGGACGCGGTACCAGAGCCCAACCGCGGCGGCGGCGAGCAGCAGCAGGAACGCCGGCTCGACGAGCGCGGCGCTGAGCCAGAGACACGCGACCGTCGCGATGGCGCACAGCCGCCCGACGCGGTCGTGCCAGACCCGCTCGCCGAGGTCGAGCCAGCGCTCGGCACGCTCGCCCCAACGCTCGATTGTGGCCGCATGGCGATCCCGTGGCGCCATGCCAATCCCCCCTTCTTCGCCAAAGGGTTACTGACCGGCGCGGCGTCCGCCATCCCTGCATCGTGGGATTCGGGCGGCGGACGAGCTACGCCGGACCGAGAGAATCCTGACCTCCTGCGACTCGAGGCCCGAGGAAGCTCTGTCCGTCGGCGCGGCCGTCCGCCGCCCGCGGGGAGTATCGGCGCTCCCGGCCGCGAGCATGAGGTCGAGGGGGATTCCAGCCTGGAGCGTCGTATGTGTGCAGACGCGCGTCGCGGCCGCGTTCAACTTCGACGGCTTCGGAGCCGGCCGCGGCGCGCGGGTTTCCGGCGGATCAGGCCGGGACGTTCGTCCGGCGCCGGTTGCTCGACCGTCGATCGGCCGCCTGCCGGCGCTCCTCCGAGCGGCGTTCCGTGGCGGCCCCGATCCACGCAGCCATGCCGTTGATCCCCTGGCGGCGATCGGCCCCACGGCGCGCTGACAGGCGGCGCTCGTGACCGCTTCGACGCTCGACGACGGGCGGCAGGGGCAGCGCCGGCATACTCGGCCGCTCCGGCGATTGGAGCCAGTCCATCGTCTTTCGCACGACCCCGGCAGCCGCAAGTGCCCAGAGCGAGAAGGCGATGACCCGTTTCGTGGAGCGCACGGCAGGGGCGATTCTTCCACGGTCAGATCGGCCGCGCCCCGCGAACGACGTCGCGCGTTTGAGCTTCGCAGCGCCGGCTCTGCAGTCGCCTGCGAACAGGGCAAGATGGTGTAGAGGCTCGGGCGCGACGCTCCGGGGCCTCCAAGGACATGTCCGGGCCGCCGTCCCTCTCCCCCTGAAACGGCGGCCCGGCGCCTCGCCGACAGGCATTTCTGCGTATCGTCTGGCCGCAGGTGAAGAACGTGCTCGACAGGATTCGGGGCGTTCTGCGAGACGAGGGCCTGCGCGCCCTCGTGCGTAAGGTGCTCCGATACCCGCTCAAGCCGGTTCGTGCGCGCGCGGCGGCTCGCGCACTCCGATCGGAAGCGGATTCGTGCAATGACCTTGCCGACTGCATCGAGCTCGTCCAGCGCTTCAACTACGCAGGCATCGCGGTGCAGGCGTGGCAGAAGCCGACGGAGATCCTCGCCTTGCTGCGATTGCTCGAGGCCGATCCACCGCGAACGGTTCTGGAGCTCGGAACGGCGGGCGGCGGGACGCTCTTCCTCTTGACGCGAGTCGCGGCGAGCGACGCGCTCCTCGTCTCCCTCGACCTTCGGCACGGGCAGTTCGGCGGCGGCTACCCGTCCTGGAGATCGCGGCTCTACCGGTCGTTCGTCCGCGACGGGCAGCGGGTTGTCCCGTTGCAGGGCGATTCGCATCAGCCGACCACGCAGCGTCGGGTCAAGGAGCTTCTAGGCGGCAGATCCGTCGACTTTCTCTTCATCGACGGCGATCACAGCTACGACGGCGTCAAGCGTGATCTTGCGGACTACGCGCCGCTCGTCCGCCCCGGCGGCATCATCGCGTTTCACGACATCGTTCCGGGTGGGCCGGGAAAGCACGGCGACCCCGGTGGCGTTCCGGTCTTCTGGCGAGAGCTTGCCGCGCGGCACGACGATGCGACCGAGTTCGTCGAGGATTGGGACTGGGGCTCCTGCGGGATCGGCGTGATCCGCGCTCAGGCGCCGGCTTCCGCGTAATAGCGGAGGAGCTTGCGTGCCTGACCCTCCCAGCTGAAGTGCTCGAGCGCGCGGGCCCTGGCCGCAGCACCCATCCGTTCGCGGTGCTCGGGGTCGGTCAGAACTGAGCCGATCGCGTCGCGCAGCGCGTCACGTTCGTCGTCCGGCACGAGCAGGCCTGTCACTCCGTCGACGACTGCTTCCGGAAGTCCGCCCCGCGTCGTCGCGACGACCGGCACGGCGCTCGCGAATGCCTCGAGGACAGGGAGCGGAAACGGCTCCTGTCCCGTGGACGGCATCACGAGCACATCGGCCAGCCCGTAGAGAGCGAACAACTTGTCGTGCGGAAGCCGGCCCGCGAAGACGACGCTCTTGCCGAGGCGCGCGGCGTGATTCGCGAGCTCGGAGCGGTAGCCGTCCTGCCGCCGGCGCAGCGCGGCACGTGCGGCACGCGTTCGCGGCGCTCGCACCTGGAAGTACCGGTTGTGCTGGCCCGCGAGGATGAGCTTGGCGCTCGGGACCTCGCGGAGCAGGGATGAAAACGCGTCGAGGAGCACGTGAACGCCTTTCTCGGGCGCGAACGCGCCGACGTAGACAGCCGTCGGGCCGTCGTCGAGACCGAGCTCCTGCCGTAGAGACTCGACCTCGTCGCGCTGCGCCGGCGAGAGCGTGTTTCTCGCCGGGAAGACGTCAGGGTTGACGCCGTTGTGGAGGGTGCGGCACCGCTCCGCGAGCTCGGGGTACGTGTCGCGGATGCCGTTCGTGATGTAGTCGCTCACGCCGAGGATCAGATTCGCGTTGCGGAGCCAGCGGCGTCCCGTCTTCGGCGGCAGCTCTCGGAGCCAGTCGCAGTGCATGTGCAGGGCGAGCGTCGCCCTCGGGTAGACATGCCGTGCGCGGTTGAGGAACTGACTGACGTTCTGGACGTGCACGACGTCCAGGTCGAAGGGCTCCAGCAGCTCGAGACCTCGTCGGGCATAGCGCGCGCTGTAAAACGGAAGACCCTGGAGTTCGCGATGCGGCAGGTCGAGCTTCCGGTGCACGTCGAGCACGCGGGCGGCGAGTGCATGCGGGCGAGCGTCGAGGCGCGGCTCGACGTAGACGTACGACACGCCGTCGCGGATCCCATCCGACAACCCCTCGCCACGGATCGCCGCCACCGCGACGTCGGCCGCGGACGCCATCGGGTTGGCGAGCTCGTAGATGACACGCGAGACGGATCCTCCGAGTGCCGGAGGCGGAACGGGAAGGTTCTCCTGCGCGAGGAAGCCGACGCGCAGGCGAGCGCCGGCCGATCCTCGGCCCTCGACTGATTCAGCCTCCACGGCCATCACACACCCTTATAGCCCACTCTTGCCGGTGAACCGGCACGCTGAACCACCGGCTCAGCGATAGATCAACTCCGCCGGCGGCGCCGACAATCTCGCCGTGATCAACTTCCTCAACGTGCTCGCCCTCGACGTCCTGACCTACGCGGTCGTCACGCGCGGCGGCCTCGCCGTCGCAAAGGCACTCACCCGCGCAACTCGCTGACGGCCGAAGCCGGAGCCTGCACATTGCGGGCTTCTCATCGGGGCGCCGAGATTCGAACTCGGGACCTCCAGTCCCCCAGACTGGCGCGCTAACCAGGCTGCGCCACGCCCCGTCGGGGCGGATCGTAGCGAAGTGCGGAGCATGTTTCGGCCGCCGGGTCGTCGGTACCGCTTCGAAAAAGGATCCGACCGAAGGGGGTCGCAGTGCTTCTCCGCATCGACCGGCTACAAACGGAGCTGCCGCCGCCGTCGGAGCCCGATCCTGAAGGCGCCGCCGGTGTGCAGGAGCTGCTGGGCGGCAAGTTCGGCGAGATGTCGAGCTGGCTGAACTACACGTTTCAGTCGTTCAATTTCCGCTCACGGCAAGGGGCGAGGCCGTTCTACGACCTGCTGTGCAGCATCGGCACCGAAGAGTTCGGTCATGTCGAGCTCGTCTCGGCGACGATCAACACGATGCTGACCGACCCGGCGGAGGCCGGCGGCGGGCGCGCGCCCGACTCGGCTCTCGCCTCACTCAAGGGAGTCGGCAATCCGCACCACATCCTCGCGGGCGGCCGGTCAGCGCTGCCCCAGAACTCGCAGGGCCGTCCCTGGAACGGCGACTACGTCTTTTCGTCGGGTGACCTCGTTGAGGACCTGACGCACAACTTCTTCCTCGAGACCGGCGCCCGGAACAACAAGCTCAAGGTCTACGAGATGGTGGAGCATCCGGCGGCGCGTGCGCTAACCGGGTACTTGCTCGTGCGCGGCGGCGTGCACCAGGTTGCGTATGCGCGAGCTCTTGAGCGTCTCACGGGCGCGGACATGATGGACCTGTTCCCGTCGCCGCGCATCCCGACGAACAAGATCCCGGAATGCAGGCCGCACCTCGAGCGGAAGGAGCATCTGAAGCTCTACCGCTTCTCCGACGAAGCCTTCCAGGAGGTTCGCGCGATCTTCAATGGGCCGCATCCCGAGACAGGCGAGGAGCTCGTCGTCGCCGAGGTTCCGCACCCGGTGGGTGCGCCGGCGCACGACCTGCCGCCGCAGCAGGACGTCTTCACGCCGAACTACGCACCGGAGGAGATCGCCGAGATCGCGCAGATGCTCCGAAAGAAGGCGGGACTGCCGGACGAGCCGACCGGAGAGGTCTCGGACGAGTCGCAGAGCCTCTTCTCCAGCCTGCTCAGGAAGGTCAGGGCTTAGGCAGACGCCTCCGGAGCCTGCGCAAGCGGCAGATGGTGACTCGCGAAGCCCTCGACGCCGAGCGGGTCGCGGTTGGAGACGAGCGGGAGCAGGTCGGGAACCCAGTGCCAGACGTTCGCCTGCCCCATCCGCAGCTGCACCTGCTTGTCGGAGAGCTTCAGCATCGGCATGGGATCGGCCATGCCGCCGTAGACGCCGCTCAGCGAGATCGTGCTGCCGCGGCGAACGATGTCGATCGCCGCATAGAGGGCGCCGAGCCGGTCGACTCCGGCGCGCCCCATCAGCTTCGCCTCCAGTGCGTCCGGCAGGAACGACGCGACGCTCTGGGCGAGCTTGGCGGCGCGGGATCCGTGCGCCTCCGTCCCCACTGCGTCGATGACGGATCGTTGAGGCCGACCACCTCGATGCCCGGCCGCGGACGCGCCCGAGTCGCGCCGGCACGAGGTCGACGCCGATCACGCGGTACCCGCGGTGCTGTGCGATGCGGCAAGACATGTCGCCGATCGGGCCCAGGCCGAGCACGACGACCGTCCCGCCGTCCGGGATCGCGGCGTACTCGACGGCCGCGGCGCCGGTTCCGTGCTCGTGCACGTGTGTCGTCTCGCACTGTGACTGCAGGCCCTGCCCGCACATGAAGCAGTGACCGCACGACACGTTGAACGGCACGACACGTTGAACGGCACGACAACGCGGTCGTCGGGCCGGAGCTCGGTCACCTCGGGGCCGACCTCCACGACGACGCCTATCGCCTCGTGGCCGAGCACGTCCCCCGCCTCGACGAACGGACCGAGCAGTTCGTAGCTGGCGCAAGTGCGGCAATCCGCTAGCGCGGATTCCCGCACGCGCTGAAGATCCCTAAAGAACGGCCGCTGCCGCGGCCGTTGAGGCTTGATCTTTCACATCAAGCCTCTAGCTCTTCCGGGCTGCCGCCTTGCCACCCTTCCGGCCCGCGGCCTTCTTCTGGGCGGTCGTGCCACCCTGCGACGACGAGGAACGTGACGATCCCGAATGCGAGCTCTTGCCACCGCGGCTCGATGAGCCGGGCGAGTTCGCAATCCGGGCTGCGCGTTCCTTCGACATGCCCTTGTCCTTCAGCGCTTCGTACTGCTTTTCGTTCTTCACGTTCGAGCGCTTGTTCGGCATCACAGCCTCCATCCGTTTTCGTTCCGCTCCCCGGCGGGCTGCCGGAGAAACACCTCGCCGAACGCGGATTCCGCCGACGTCCTTCGCATAGCGAAGCGCGGTCTCTTCCAGTTGCGCGTCGGTCGTCGCGCACGCGTCGGCGAGGATCGTCGCCTTCAGGCCGTGCTCGCGCGCGTCGATCGCCGTCTGCACGACGCATCCCTCGGTCGCCGACCCGACGATCAGCACTCGCTTGGCGCCCAGGGCCGCGAGCAGCAGCTCGAGCGCGGTGTGGTCGAACGCGGAGTAGCGGTGCTTCAGCAGGACGCGGTCTCCGGGGCGCGGCAGCAACGGCCGGACGGCGTGACCGCCCGGTCCCACCGCCGCATCGTGGGCAAGCGCCGGTGCGTCGCTGTCCCAGCGATCGTGCTCGTCGTTGACGTAGATCACCGGTACGCGGGCATCCCGCGCCGCGTTGATCGCCTCGGCCATCCGCGTGCCGCGCTCGCGGAACGACGCGAGGAGCGATGCACCGTCCTCGTGGTCGAAGTCGGCGAGGACGTCGACCACGAGGAGGGCATCGCCTTGTGCGAACTGGACTACCTTGCCGCCTTCTGGTTGACCCCGCTGCGGAGCATCCCACCTGTCGCGATCTTCGTCAGCAGGGAATCCGCTGCGCTCTCCTCGTCGAGGGTCTGCGCAAACAGCTCCTGCGCGTCGCTGTGGTCGAGCTCCCTCGCGAGCGTCTTCGCGGTGCCGTACGCAGCGATCTCGTAGTGCTCGACCCGCTGGGCTGCGCCGATCAGCGCGGCGTCCTTCGCCGCTGCATCGCCGGGCTGCCTCACGACCTCCTCGCCCTCGGCGATCAACCCCTGCATCGCCTTGCAGGTCGTCTGACCCTGGATGCCGAGCTGGTCCGCGACCTCTTCGAGCCGGCGGACGTGGCCGCGCGTCTCCTCCAGATGCTCGTCGATTGCCTTCTTCAGCTGCGGAGCACTCGCCGCCGCGGAAACCTTGGGCAGCGCCTGCACCAGCTGCTTCTCGGCGCTCAGAAGATCCTTCACCTGCTCGTGCAGTACGTCTTCGAGCGAGCTCAAAGCCATGCTTCCTCCTTTGATTGCCTTACAGGGCTGTTCGCCCCGATGGGCATCCCCAAACGTCCTAGCTTGCGCAAGTGCGGGAGACGTCCTCCCGCGCGCCGGCGCGCGTCGCCAGCTCCCGCCAGCGGCCGCGACCCGATGTTTCGCGCGCGAGGGGAGGTGTCGCCCCGCCGGCGCCCCAGCGCAGGCCGTCGAGCAGCTCGCGCAGCGCATCGGTGGACGACGTTTGCGGCACCCAGCCGAGCCGATCGCGCGCGGCCTCGGTGTTCATGACCGGAGCGGCGAGGGCGAGGTCGAGCCAGTCCGGCGAGATCGCGGTCAGACGGAGGTGCCAGGCGGCTGACGCGGCTCGGCGCGCGAGCCCGGCGGGGATCGAGACGGGCCGGACGCCGAGCTGCATCGCGATTGCCGTCGGCTCGAGCACCGGCTCCGCGGCGAGATTGAACGCGCCGCGCTCGTGACTCTCGATCGCAGCGACGAAGGCGCGGGCCACGTCGTCGCTGTGGACACACTGGAAGCGAAGACCGTGGATCGCAGGCGCGACCGGCGTCGCCGAGACCATCGGTCCTGCGAGAAACGGCCCGACGAAGAGCCTCCGGATCCCGTCGCGGCCTCACGCTTGAACACGAGCGCCGGGCGCATGCGCACCACGTGGACATCCGGCTGTCCGGGCTCGAAGCGGTCGAGTGCGGACTCCACCGCCGCCTTCTGCCGCGAGTAATAGCTCGAGGCGACCCCGCCGACCGGCCAGTCCTCCCGCACCCGGTCGTCCTTCGGGCCGGCCGAGTACGCGCCGAGCGAGGACGAGTACGCGACGCTCTTGACCCCGGCCTCGGCGACGGCGCGGAAAAGCCGCGCGCTGCCGCCGACGTTCACGCTCTCGAGGTGTGCACGGTCACGCGACGGCTGGATCAGCCAGGCGAGGTGGACGACGGCGTCTGCTCCGCGGAAGAGGCACGTCAAATCGTCCGATTCGCTGTCCGCACGCGCCCACTCCGCCGCAGGAAGCGCATCCGGCTCGGGAAACC
>Ga0070679_100006630_pt1 | contig 10794 bp, 8 predicted proteins | sample KBSC63BmetaG_FD_65652 | JGI IMG/M metagenome (GOLD analysis project Ga0070679, IMG submission 65652) | Corn rhizosphere microbial communities from Kellogg Biological Station, Michigan, USA - KBS C6-3B metaG | ecosystem: Host-associated > Plants > Roots > Rhizosphere | place: USA: Michigan... | reverse complement strand
GGGGCCTCGCCCTGGCGCCGCCCGCGACTTACGTTGCCCGGCCGAGGCCCGATTGCGCCAGCCAGCGACGCATGCCGACGCCCCCGGGGCGAAAGGCGAGTGGATCGAGACGAACATCCCGGCGCGCCTGGACCGGCTGCCCTGGCGACGGTGGCACACCATGGTGGTGACCGCGCTGGGGATCACCTGGCTGCTCGATGGGCTCGAAGGGAACCTCTCGGGGGCGCTGGCCGGCATCCTGCAACGGCCCGACACGCTGGGGCTGACCGACGCGCAGATGGGGCTGTCGGGCAGCATCTACCTGCTCGGATCCGTGACGGGGGCGCTGGTGTTCGGGTATCTGACCGATCGCCTGGGGCGCAAGAAGCTGTTCAGCGTCACCCTGATGCTGTACCTGGGCGCCACCGCGGCCACGGCCTTCTCGTGGAACTTCGTCAGCTTCGCCCTGTTTCGCGCCCTGACCGGGGCGGGCATCGGCGGCGAGTACGCGGCCATCAACTCGGCCATCGACGAGCTGATCCCCAGCCGGGTGCGTGGCCACGCCGATCTCGCCATCAACTCGTCGTTCTGGATCGGCTCGGCGCTTGGTTCGGCGGCGTCGCTGCTGTTGATGAACAACGCCTGGTTGTCGCCATCCTTCGCGTGGCGGTTCGCCTTTGCCATCGGCGCGGTCATCGGCCTGGCGGTGCTGACCATGCGCCGCCACGTCCCCGAGAGCCCGCGCTGGCTGATGGTGCACGGCGATCCCGAGGACGCGGAGCGCATCGTGGGCGACATCGAGCGTCAGGTCTGTCCCGATCCATCGCACCTGCCCCCGGCCGAGGGGACCATCCGGCTGCGCCGCCGCCATCGCGTCCCCTGGAAGCAGATCTGGTACGCCATGGCCTACCAGCACCGGAAGCGTTCGGTGCTGGGGTTCACGCTGATGGTCACTCAGGCCTTCTTCTACAACGCCGTGCTGTTCACCTTCGGGCTGGTGCTGCTGCGCTACTATCACATCCCCGCGCAGCGCCTGCCGGTGTACCTGGTGCCGCTGGCGCTGGGGAACTTCCTGGGGCCGCCGCTGATAGGCCGGCTGTTCGATACGGTGGGACGCCGGCCCATGATCGCCGCCACGTACATCCTGTCCGGCGCGTTGCTGGCCGTCACCGCCTGGCTGTTCCGCGAGGGAATGCTCAGCCCCTTCACCCAGGTGCTGTGGTGGTGCGTGATCTTCTTCGTGGCCAGCGCCGCCGCCAGCTCGGCCTACCTGACGGTCAGCGAGATCTTTCCCCTGGAGATCCGCGCCATCGCCATCGCACTGTTCTACGTGTGCGGCACCTTCGCCGGCGGCGTCTTCGGCCCGGCGCTGTTCGGCTATCTGGTGGGGACCGGCTCGCGCGAGCTGCTGTTTCGCGGCTATCTGGCGGGCGCGGCGGCCATGATCGTGGGGGGCGTGGTCGAGGCCTTCATCGGCGTCGACGCGGAACGGAAGTCGCTGGAGGAGATCGCGCAGCCGCTGGCAACGGAGGACGAGTGACGGGCGCGTGCTATGACCGCGCCATGAAGAAGCTTCTCTTCGCGGTCGGCCTATCGGCGGCTGGATTGCTGGCGTCCGCCGCGCGCGCCGACGAGACCGCGTCGACGCTGGCGGTCGGTGCTTCCGCCCCCGACGTGCAAGGCAAGGACGCCGACGGCAAGGTGAAGAAGCTCTCCGCGCAGAAGGGACACTTCGCGGTCGTCTACTTCTATCCAAAGGACGAGACGCTGGGCTGCACCAAGGAGGCCTGCGCGTTCCGCGACGCCTTCGACAAGTTCGTGAAGGCAGGCGTCACCATCTTCGCGGTCTCCCGCGACGACGAGGCGAGCCACCGCGCCTTCCGCGAACATCAACACCTGCCGTTCCCGATGGTCGCCGACACCTCGGGCGCGATCCAGCGCGCCTACGGCGTCCCGAACGTGAAGCCCGACGTTCCGCTGACCGCGCGCGTGACCTTCCTGGTCGGCCCCGACGGCAAGATCGCGCGTGTCTGGCCCAAGGTCGATCCCGTCGTCAACGCCGGCGAGGTGCTGGACGCGGTGAAGACGCTCGACAAGAAATAGTCGCGGCCCTCATGCCGACGCTGTCCCGCTTGCGCGCAGGCGAGTGCAGGTAGCGTCAACCGAGCAGCTTCGCGCTGGCCGCCAGCGCCTCCAGGGCCACGGCCAGCGAGGCCTGTGACCACTGAAGGGGCGTGTGCGCGTTCGGGATCCACTGGCCTTGCTTCAGGTAGTACAGCTCGGGGCAGCGGTTCGGCAGCTCGCTGTCCTGGCTGCTGATCTGGCGCAGCACGCGGTTCGCGTGGCGCACCTGACGCTGGTAGGACGCGGCGTCGCGCGTTTCGGCGAAGGCGGCGCCATGATGGGCCGAGAGGTAGCCATCGAAGATGCACCACTGCGCCTCGTCGCCCGGTCTCTCCAGCAGGCGATCGCGCGCCGCCAGGCCCCCGGTCACCTCCTGGGTCCTTTGCTCGGCGGGCAGCCGCAGATCGTAGTCGGGGGCCCAGTAGGAATCTCCGGGGTAGCGACGGATGCCGATGGGGCCGGTCAGGTGCTGGTCGACGTGGCCCAGCACCGTGGCCGCCACCTCGCCGGTGACCACGCGCAGGGGATGGATCAGAAACAGCAGCGCGGCGTCGTACGGCCGGCGCAGCGCCGGATCGATGCTCTCGGCGGGCAAGATCGCGTTCAGGGCCTGCTGTCCCTGCGCCAGCATCTCCTCGATCGCCGGCAGCCCGCGCGCCCGCACGCCGGCCAGCGCCGAGTCCGCGCCCGCCTCGTGCAGCAGCGCCGCCAGCTCCCGCAGACCCGCCATCACGGTGCCGATGCTGGAGGCCGAGAGCTTCGGCGTCTCCTCCCAGTGCCCGCTGTCAGCGTCCTGCCAGAAGCGGATGGCCTGGAAATAGCGAACGAACAGCAGCAGCGTCTGGGCCTCTTCCGGCGACAGGCGCAGCGCCCGCTGTCGCGCCAGCGAGCTGACCAGCCACACGAAGTAGCCCAGGGCGTCGTTCTGCGCGTGCGGCCACTCTTCGTCGGGCAGCTCTTGCAGGGTCTGACCGTCGAAGCGAATGTGCGGCCGGTTGGTCGGTTGCGCAGGATCGGCGATGCCGACGACCACGTCCTGCAAGCGACGGCGGTGCCTGTGGAAGTAGACCAGCAGCGTCTGCGCGACACCGACCGCGACCGCCAGCTCACCGCTGATCTGGTGCGCATAGGCGACGTGCACGTTGTCGCGGACCCAGACGTTGTGATAACCGGACATCGGCACGTCCGAGGGGCTGGCTGCGAACAGCCCGCTGTCCAGCCGCGTGAAGGCCAGCGTGCCCAGCTCATCCAGCACCCGGCGCAGCTCGGCCACGTCCTGGGCGCGGTAGCGGTCCTTGATCAGCGCCGCTATGCGGGCGTTGGCGGACGGCGGACGCGGGTCCATGGGACCTAGTTTAACGCGCCCCTGACGCAGCCCCGCTCCGACGGCGCCGCCGGCTCTGGCTTTCACCAGCTCCGACGGTGCCGCCGGCCCCGCCACCCTGCGAGCCTCACCCCCGCCCGCCGACGCCGCCCTGACGACCCCCGGGGAGCGATCATCCACACTGGACCCTACGGAGGAAAGTGATTTCCCGTCATTACACTCGTGACGGCTTGTCACGAATGAGGAGGGCCCCGGAGCGTATCCCCTTATACCCCGAGCAGGGAATCGGTGCACGTGGCCTTGTTGCCTTCGCCGTCGCAGCTGGCGCTGGTCGGGCTAACGCAGACCTCGGCCCCGCAGGCGGCGGGCATGCATCCCGCCTTGGTCCATTGTTGCTGGACCATCTTCGCCATCGAATCGTCATCCACGAAGGTGGTGCAGCCCGCGCCGCACCCTGACAGCTTCGCGGGCACCGCCTTGGAGCAGGTAGCGCCCTTGGCGCCGGCGTCGCACGCCTTGCCCTTCGACACGGCCATGTCGTAGTCGCTGATCAACTTCGCGCATGCGTCGGTATCGCTGGGACTGCGGCCACCCGTGTCCCCCTGGGGTGGCTGCGAGCCTCCGCTGCCCGGCATCGTTTTGCCGGGTCCGCCGCCCATGGCGCCCGTCCCGGACTTGCCGCCCGCGCCCGTGCTCATGGCTCCCCCCGCACCGCCCGTCGCTGCGGGGACGGTCGGACTGCCGCCGGAGCCCTGAACGCCCCCGGTCGCGAGGACGCCCCCCGTGCCCGACAGCGCGCCCCCGGTTCCGAGCGCGCCGCCGGAGCCGGAAGGCACGCTCGTAGGGGCGGTGCCTCCCGTCCCGATGACGGCCGTCCCTCCCGTGCCTGTCGCTGTCATCCCGCCCGTCCCAGCGACGGGCTGACTGGGCGTCGTGACGGGTACGCCGCCGGTGCCGGTGGGCTCGGGAGCCGGGGTGCCGGGGACCGTCACCCCGCCGTCGGTGGCGCTGGTTCCCCCGGTTCCCGGCACGCTGATGGCGGCCGTGGCGCCGCCGTGCCCGCGGGCCAGCCCTCCATCCGGGGACAATCCGGACACGCCCCCCGTCTCGACCGCGTTACCGCCGAAGGATCGCGCCGTGACGTCGTCACATCCCGGTGCCACCGCGGCACTGGCGATCAGGATCGCCAGTGAGGCGAACGCCGCATAATTGTTAGGGTCCTGGCGCCGGAGGCGATAAGGCATGCCGACCTTCCGTTCAACCCGCGTGCCACGAAGGCGGTGACGGGGCCGTCATCGTCCCAGGCGCCGCAGGACGGATCGGGCGGCCAGGTGACCGCACAGCCCGTGCACGCCCGGGCCCGGCGGTGTCGACGACGAGCAGAGAAACAGGGCCGGATCCGGCGTCGTCCAGGGAACGAAACGAAACGTCGGGCGGAACAGCAACTGGCGCAGATCGCACGCCCCCCCGGCGATGTCGCCACCTTCCAGGTTCGCGTCGTGGGCCTGTAGCGCCGAAGGATCCAGGGTGTGGCGCGCCAGAACGCGCCGGCCGAAGCCGGGTGCGAAGCGCTCCAGCTGCGCCTCGATGGCGCCCGTCATGTCGACGGTGCTGCCATGGGGAACGTGCGTGTACGCCCAGGCGGTGTGCGCGTCGCTGCCCGCCGGCACGCGGCTGCGATCGAACAGACTCGGCTGCGCGACCAGGACGAAGGGCTGGCGCGGCGGTTCGCCGCGCCAGGCGGCGTCCAGCGCGCGCTCGATCTCGTCCAGTTCCCCGCCCACGTGCACCACCCCGGCGCGCCGGCAAGCTGCCGCCTCCCAGGGGATGGGACCGCTCAGCGCATAATCGATCTTGAACGCGGCGGGACCGCGCCGGAACCGGCGCAGCGCCTGCTGGTAGCGCGCCGGCAGTCGGTCACCCGCCAAGCGCAGCAGGGCCGCGGGCGACAGGTCCAGCAACACGGCGCGCGCGGCGGGCAGTTCGTCCAGCGCCCGCACGGGGCGCCCCAGCTCGATGGTCCCCCCAAGGCCGCGCAGGATCGCCGCCAGCGCGTCCGCCAGCCGCTGCGCCCCGCCGCGGACCATGGGCCAGCCGACGGCGTGCGCGGCCGCCCCCAGCGTCAGCGCGAAGCCGCCGGTTCCAAGCCTGTTCAGCGGCTGCACGCCGTGGGCGGCCAATCCGCCCAGCAACGCACGCGCTTCTGGTGTGCGGAAGCTGCTGCGCGCCAGCCCGCCCGCCGGGCGCAGCGCCGAAAGCAACGTGCGCACCAGCGCCGGCGTCGGACGCAGCACGCGCCACCAGGAGGTCCGGCCGCGACTGGCGTTCGCGCCGTCATGTGAACGTTGATCGGGCGTCAGCGCCTGCCAGCGCTCGGTCAGATCACGGAAGATGCGCGCGTGCGCGGCGCCGTCCTCTCCCAGGGCCGCCACCGTCGCGGCCAGCGTGCCGTGCAGCACCGCCGCGCGTCCGCCGTCCAGCGGATGCGCCAGGGGCAGCTCGGGCTCCAGCCACTCCAAGCCGTGGGCGTGCAAGGGCAAGTCTCGGAAGAACGGCGAGCCCACCCCCATCGGGTAGATCGCCGAACAGACGTCGTGGACGAAGCCGGGAAGTGTCAGCGCCGCGGAGTGAACGCCGCCCCCCACGTGATCGGTGGCCTCGACCACCGCGACGGAGCGGCCCGCGCGCGCCAGCGTGATCGCCGCCGAGAGACCGTTCGGTCCCGCCCCCACCACGACGGCGTCGAGCATGGACGAAACGCGCGCTCAGACCGGCTTTGCGCGCGGTAGCAGGCGGTTGCTGACGTCCAGCGTGGCCAGCGTGGCGGTGGGAAACAGATCGTGCACCAGGCGCAGCAGCTTGGCGGGCAGGCCGATGACCACTTCCCCGCGCCGCCGGCGCGCCGCCGCCACGATCATGCGCGCCGCGCGGCGGGCGCTGACGGTCAGCAGCGGCATGCGGGCCGCCACGCTGAACCAGCGCGCGTCGCCCGGCGTCTTGAACTGGGCATACTTCTCGGAGCCGGTGCGCATCAGCCCCGGTACCACGGTGGTGACGCTGATGCCGTGACGGGCGGCCTCGGCGCGCAGGCCCTCCGAGAACCCGACCACGGCGAACTTGGCGCAGTCGTAAGGTAACAGGTGCGGGACCGCCACCTTCCCGCCGATCGAGGCAATGTTGACGATGCGGCCGTCGCCCTGGCGACGCATGTATGGCAGCACGCCCAGCGTGGCGTGCACGGTGCCCCAGAAGTTGACGTCCAGGGCGCGCTGGAAGTCCTGCAACGTGGTCGCTTCCAGCGGACCCACCTGGATGATCGATGCGTTGTTGATGAGCAGATCGATCCCCCCGAACCGCGTCATCGCGCGCGACAGCATGCGCTCGACGTCGCCGGGGTTGCTGACGTCGCAGGTGACGGCCAGGACGTCCGTGTGCGCGGCCAGCTGATCGCGCGCCAGCGCCAGCTCGCGCGGATCGCGCGCGCAGATGACGACGCGGCAACCGGCGCGCGCCAGCTCCTCGGCCACCAGAAAGCCCAGCCCGCGCGAGCCGCCGGTGACCACGGCGACGCGGTCGCGCAGCTCGTAGCGGCCCGAGCGCTTCCCGCGGATGGCGGCGACCACCGCCAGCCCGGCCGCGCTGCCGGCCAGCAGCGCCGCCCAGGGCCAGAACTTCGAGGGACGCCCGCCAAGCGCGTGGGAGATGTCTTTGGTGGTCAGCACTCGGACCTCCTCGGTTGCGTCATTTTCCCGCGTGGAAGCGATAGTTCCGCTCGACGGGCAGCGGGCCCCTGTCGGGGACGGGGAACTTCCAGGTGGTCATCGTCCGTTGCGCGCACTCCAGCACCGCCGGATCCACGGGCGTCTTCTCGACCACTTCGGCGCCGCTGACGGTGCCGTCGCCGCCGATGGTCCAGCGCAACAGCACGGCGCCCGCGGGGATCTGCGCGGGCGGCACGTGCTTGTCGCGGGCCACTTGCACACGGCAAGCGTTCAGCTCGTGCAGGTGCTCGGTGACCTGCTGTTGCACGGGCCGCGGCAGCGCCACCTTGACCGGCGGCGCCGGCCGTGTCGGGTTGGCGACGTCGCTGGTGGACACCTTCGGCTCTGGCCGTTGCGGCAATGCGGGGGCGGGGCGAACCGCCTTGGTGGAGGGATCGCCTTCCAGCTTGGCGGGGCTGACCTTGCCGGTCTCCAGCAGCGACGGACCGGATATCAATTTTTTGGGCGCCAGCGCGTCGCCGCCCGCGCCGCCGTTTCCCGCGGCGGACGCCAGGCCGGCCGGAAGGCAGACCGCCGCGGCCAAAGCCAGCGCGAACACGGGACGTGACAGCGCCGCAGGGCGCGGCATCGCGCTATCGGGCCGATGAGCCATGCGAGATCCAGGTTGATCACGACCGGCGGTGAGCGCAACCCGCCGCGGCCAGGCCCGTGGCACACGCGGTCTCTGCAACGAAATGCGCGGCGCAGGATTTCGCTGCTGGCAGGTGTCGTTATATTGCGGCCGGCTCATGGCTCTGGCGGATGAAGGCGCGGCCAGCGAAAAGCTGGTCGGCACGACCCTGCAGTCGCGCTACCGATTGAATCGCTTGATCGGTCGGGGCGGGATGGGGGCCGTGTACGAGGCGGTGCAGGTCCCGCTGAACAAGCGTGTGGCCGTGAAAGTGATGGCCCGCCAGCTGGCGGCGAACGAGGAGGCGCTGGCGCGCTTCCGCCGCGAGGCGGACGTCACCTCACAACTGGGCCACCCGCACATCGTGCAGGTGTTCGACTTCGGCGAGACCGGCACCGGCGAGCCCTATCTGGTGATGGAGTATCTGGAGGGCGAGGATCTCGAGCAACGCCTGGCGCGCGTGGGGCGCTTGTCGCTGGCGGCGACGGTGAAGGTGGTGAAGCAGGTGGCGTCCGCGCTGTCCGCGACGCACGCGCGCGGTATCGTGCACCGCGATCTGAAGCCGGCGAACATCTTCCTGCAGCGCCTGGAGGAGGAAGACGACTTCGTGAAGGTCGTCGACTTCGGGGTCAGCAAGGTGCACCTGGCGACCAGGCGCCTGACAGGCGAGAAGGTCGTGCTGGGCACGCCCAGCTACATGGCGCCCGAACAGGCGGATGGCCGCGTCGACGACATCGATCGGCGCACGGATGAATGGTCGCTGGCCTGCATCGCCTACGAGATGCTCGCGGGCCGCCCTCCGTTCCAGGGAGAAGACGCCTCGGCCATCCTTCAGCAAATCATTCACGGGAAGGCACCGCCCGTGACGGGGGCGGCGCCGGAGTTGCCGGCCGGCCTCGAGTACGTGCTGGCCCGGGCGCTGTCGAAGGACCAGGCCGAGCGCTTCCCGACCGTGCCGGCATTCGTTCGGGCACTGGAGGCGGCGGCGGCGGGGCGGTCCATTCCCACGGACGAGATCACCGTGACCGCGCCCGAGTTGTTGCCGCTTGCGTCCGAGGTGGTGCTGCCCGGCGGCGGCGCCACCACGACGCTGTCGAACGCGGCGGCCGAGGTCTCCCGTGCAGCGCCTGGCGGAACGCGCGCGCCGCTCGGCCTTTACCTGGGGGCGGTGGTGGTGGCCGCCTCGGCGGCGCTGGTGCTGGTCTCCATGCGTGCGCGCGAACCGGCCGGCGCGGCGGTAGCTGTGCCCAGGCCGGCGCGCGCGCGGGTCTCCCAGCCCGTTCCGCTGCCGGTGGCCATTCCCGTCACCGCGGTCGCGCCCGCGCCGGGGCCGGCGTTGCCCCCGGCCGTCGGGCAGGCGCCGAGGCCGCCAGAAGAACCCGCGCCGGCGAATCCACCGGTGCTGGCCCACGTTCCTGCGGCGCCCCCGCGTCTTCCGCCGGCGACCAGCGCGCATCGGCCGCCCCCGCGCGCGAAGCTGCACCTGATCCAGGACCTGTGAAGCGACCCTGAACCGAACGATGATGGTGTCCCCCGCGATCCTGGTGATGATGACGACGCTGGCGCAGGCAGCGCCGCCGCCGCTGATGACGCCAGCCAACGCCAAGGCCAGCGCGCAGATCCTGTTGCGGGATGGGACCGCGCTGTTCGAACGGGGCGAGATGGCGGATGCGCTGAAGAAGTTCCAACAGGCATACGAGATCTTTCCCAGTCCGAAGATCTTGTTCAACGTGGGCGCGGCCCAGCGGGTGCTCGACCATCCGGTGGAGGCGCTGTCGGCGTTTCAACGCTTCCTCGCCGAGGCCCCAGACGCGCCGGCCGGTGCGCGGCAGGAGGCGCAGCAGGCCGTCGCCGCGCTGACGTCGTCGCTGGGCCGCGTGATCGTCGAGTGTCCGGAGGCGGGGGTGGACGTGTCGATCGACGGCACGCCCGTCGGCGTCACGCCGCTGGCGGCGCCGATCTGGGCGGTGCCGGGGCAGCACCGCATCGGTGGCCGGCACGAGGGGATGATCGCCGACGTTCAGGACGTCACCGTGAGCGCGGGCACCGGCAGCGCCGTGACGCTGGCGGTGCGCGCGCCGGTCGCGCCGGCGCCGATCGTGACCCCTTCTTTGCCGGCGGCACCGTTGATTGCCGAGGCGCCGGCGGCGCCGCCGTTGATCGCACCGGTCAAGGCGCAGCCTCACGAACCGGCCGCGCCCCCCGTCGCCCCGGCCGAGCGGTCCCTGACGGCGCGCTGGTGGTTCTGGGCCGCCATCGGTGCCGCCGTCGCCGGCGGCGTCGCGGGTGTGGTGCTGGCGACGCGCGCGGGCGGGGCCGGCGTTCCCGGCACGACGCTGGGCTCGCAGGGATTTCCATGACCGCGCGCGGGGTGGTCGCGTCCTGCGCCATGCTGTGCGGTCTGCTGTCTTGCCAGACGACGGACTCGGTGGTGGTCGTGTCGGTGACGACGGCGCCGGGCGTGCAGCCGATCAATCAGCTGCGGGCGCTGATGTCGAATGGGTCCGACGCGTCGGTGAAGCTGTATCCCCAGCAGCCCACCGCGACGCCGCTGGACTTCACCGCCGCGCCGATCACCTTCGCCGTGGTGGTTCCACGGTCGCGGAGCGGGCCGTTCGACATCGCCGTCGACGGTCTGCTCGTGTCGGGGGCGACGGTGGTCGCGCCTACCCCCCTGGTGGTCGCGAGCGGTCCTGGCCGCGCCATCCTGAACGCTGGCGAACGTGCGGACGTGTCGGTCCTGTTGCTGGCAGGACCACCCGCATGTGGGAACGGCGCGCTCGATCCCGGCGAGGCGTGCGACGACGGGAATCGCTTCTCGGGTGACGGGTGCGACTTTCGTTGCCAGAAGGAGCTGACGGGGGCGGGGGGCGCTGCCAGTCAGGGGGGCCGCGGGGGAGCCGGGGGCGGTCCTGGCGGTGCGGCAGGGACAGCGGGCGCCGCGGGCCGCGGCGGTTCGGCCGCCGTCCCCGTGG
>Ga0070679_100006629_pt1 | contig 10794 bp, 11 predicted proteins | sample KBSC63BmetaG_FD_65652 | JGI IMG/M metagenome (GOLD analysis project Ga0070679, IMG submission 65652) | Corn rhizosphere microbial communities from Kellogg Biological Station, Michigan, USA - KBS C6-3B metaG | ecosystem: Host-associated > Plants > Roots > Rhizosphere | place: USA: Michigan... | reverse complement strand
TCCAGCGCCGGCGGGAGCGAGTTCCTGGTGCTCAAGTTCGACAAATGCACCAACTGGGCGCTCATCGCCGATGCCTGCCGGCAGACGCTCGGCCTGAGTCTCTATAAGGCCGGCGGGAACCTGAACGTCAAGACGCTCGAGGATCTCAAGGGCAAGGTGATCGTGTTGTTCTCGCCGAGTGGCCTGAGGGAGCTACCCGCGCCGGACGGCATTCTGGGCTTCAAGAACCTGTCGGCCCAGGGCACGTCGTACGAGCCAGCATATCAGGGCTTGCAGTACTACGGAAAAGGCGGGACCTCGCCCTTCAACCCGATCGACAAGCTCGAGCAGAACATCAAGAAGCAATCGAAGCTCATGCAGGGCGCGGGAGCGCTGGGGAACCCGGAAGTGATCGGCATGATGTACTGGACGACCACGGGACTCGTCGAGAGTATCCGGAAGCGTGATGACGGCATGTGGGATGCTCCGAACATCGCGAAGATGAAGTCACTGTGGGGACAGGGGCTCGGCACCTTCGTCAACTCGCGCGTATCGCTGCCATCGGGCAACCCGCTGGCGAGCGCGCAGCAACGCCGCAGCTTCTTCCCCAACATCGTGATGATCGACTTCGCCGACAATGCGAAGTGCCAGCAGATTCGCGATCTGAACGACGTGACGGCGCAGCATCTGACGGCGGTCGGGTAACGCGGGAGATCGTCGGCCGTTGACTGTAGCCGGACCCCGCGACTCAACAGGTCAGGACGTGCAATCCCGGAATCCGTTCGAAGTAAGGGTCAGTATGGGAACCAGTTCGTGCTGCCAACGCCGTGAGGGTGCGTTTCAAGGGCGGCAGGGTCGATACGGAGTCGATCGACTCTGAGCCATTTTTCCCTTCGATGCTTGTGGCTGGGCGCACTTCCTCCTGGCGACTGGAAACGACCGGACCGCGGATCGCGGTACGGCCAGTGCGCTCCCTTTCACGGAGGTCAAATGAGAATGCCAATCACCACCGATGTCGTCGACCAGGATCGCCGCGCCCGAACATGGCTCGGCCTCGTGCTCCTCGGCATTGGCTTGCTTGGGCATCTCCTGGCCGCACGAGCAATCGGCGGCAGCTATATCGCCTACCGGGACCACGTGATCGGCTTCCTCCTCATCCTCCTCGTGTCGGGCGCTCTCATTGCAACGGCAGGCCGGTGGCTCTGGAAAGGCCGCGTCGACATAACGGTGCTCAGCGTCGGCATAGTCCAGGCACTTTTTGGCATTTTCGTGTATGCCACTCGATTTCATGTGCATGCTTGAGGACTGGCGAGCGATCAAAGGGGTCAGACTCGATTGATGCGAAAATGCATCAATCGAGTCTGACCCCTTTGATCTGCCGGACCGTCGTGCGCTGAACGCGCACGGCGAGGCATGACGCTGCTCGCCGTGCGCCTCCGTTGGCCTTCAGCACCCTCCCGTATTCGCAGTCCAGTTGCCGGCGTCGCCCTGGCCAATGCCGGGGGCGTCGTACGATCCGCTGCCGCCTCCTGTCGTCCGATCCAGCGTGCCCGTGGCAGTCCCGCCGGTGTACATCACCGAAACGTTGCCGCCCGAATCGAGCGTGCCCTGCAACTGGCCAGCTCCGGTTGCCACACCCGTGAGGTTGTTGTTCTTGTCGATGACGACGTTCCAGGTGCCGCCGCCGTTCCCCTCCGTACTCGAGTACGTGCCGCAGAACACATATACCGTTGCGGCGTCGGCGGAGACCGTCCACAACCCGGTCTTGCCGTCGGGGAACGTGGACGTGCCGGAAAACACCCCGTTCGTCGCCGTGTAATTGCCGGCGAGCCCGTATCCACTCCCGGCCAGTACGAGCTGCGGGTTGCCGCTCGCGTTGTAGGTGCCGGTCAACTGGATGACGCTGCCGCCTGTGAGGGCGAGCGTTCCCGTGACGGTAACCGGCCCGCTGGCGGCTTCGGCCTCGCGAACGAAGGCAAAGCGGGCCGGGCTGGCGGATCGGATTGCGGCCGACGCGGGGAACGAAAGCGTCAGTACACCACTCCCGCTCTCCCCAACGAGCGTGCCCTTGAAGTTCCCGGTTGGTCCGGTGTATGGAGATGTGGAGTCTGATCCGCCGCACCCGGCAGCGGCGAGAGCGACGGTTACAGCAAGCAGCCGGGCAAGCGACCCCGGTCGCCCTGGACCAGGGTGACAGCGTGTTGTCTTCATGTGACCACTCCGTGATTGGGATCAAAGGAGTCGGAGTCGATTGAAAATCAAAAGAAATCAAAAGGGTCAGAGTCGATTGAAATTCAATCGACTCTGACCCTTTTGATTTTCAATCGACTCCGACTCCTTTGATCCTGTGTCGCGCCGTGACGCAGGCGTCACCAGACCATCACCTGGGGCGTGACGGTGTGCGATGCGACCTTAAACTGGATACGATCCCCCCCACACCTCGCTACTTCATGCTGCTATTCCAGATATCACGGTAGATCTTCCAGGCACCACCCACCTTCTTGTATGTCGTCGTGTACGAGCCATGGTCCAGATGCTTGCCATCCGGACCGGTTGCCACGTAGCCGCCGACCGCGATGGCGTAGTCACCGCCGTCGAGCACATCCCTCGTGGTAAGTACGTTCTTCGCGCCCGCCTTCACGTCGTCCGCGAAGAACGTCTGGATGGCCGCGCGCCCGGAAACTGTCTCGTGTGCCGGAGCCATGACCTGCGCGTCCTCCGCATACAGCGCAGCGAGTCCAGCCGCGTCCTTGGCATTGTACGCCGTCTGCCAGGCCTGATCGAGGCTGGCGATCTGGCTCCGAAGGTCGGTGGCGCCGGCCTGCGCGCTCGCCGTGAGCGGCATCGCGAGGACCAGCGCGGCAACGCTCAGGATAATACGTCTGGTCATAAGCTCTCCATGCAGGGGTGGATGGTGGTTCAGCATGGGGTCACAAGGTATGACAAAGACCCGCGTTCGGACATGGCTTCGGTGGCGGCGAACTCATTCGACTCTGACCCCATTGGTTCCGCTGCTCCGCACGGCGCTTCTCGTACGCTAGGATGTCGTTTCCGCGGCACCGCCAGGGACTGGACGCTTCATCTTCCGGGATATCCTCACCAGCCCGTACCAGATCGCGCCGAGTACTACCACCAGCGGGACGAGGAAGCCAAGCAACGCAATGAACCCGGCAATGAAGCTCACGAAATTGCGCCACATTTCCCGGAACGATTCCGCAATCTCGCCGCCGCTCCCGCGCTCGCGGGACAGCTCTGTTTCCACCTCCAGAACGTCGGACAGCTTGCCGGTGCGCGTCGCAAGAAGATCGAGAAGTCGTTTCTCGAGCTGACGGCCGTTGGCCATCCGGGCGCTCACGTCCACGTATTCCTCATCCACGTCCTCGGCCGTCACGTTGGTGGATTCCACTTTGCCTATGGGCTTCAGGTCAGCGAGCGCTTCGTCCAAGCGTGCCGCGGGAATCTTGAGCTGAAGCGTGGCGGCGTGGCCCTGCTCGTTGCCGCCCTGCATGGAGGTGTTGGCCACATACCCGCCGAGTCGGCGCGCGAGCGCGCGGACGGCGGACATCCCCTCGTCGAGGGAGTCGACCTCGATGCTGGCGTCACCCGTGCGGATGATCATGGGCGCGGCCGCGGAATCCGCGCTGTTCGAAGCCACCGAGGTCGCTGCCCCGGGAGCGGAGGACGCCACGGAGAAGGCAGCCCGCGGGTTCGCATCGGCCGCAGCGCCTTCGTTTCCGTTGCACAGAGCAGCCTCGTTTCCCTTGCCAACGCAAACGGCCCGTCGATATCACTCGCAGCTGTGCCGACGGTTTGTGATACGACGCAACGTGAAGAAGCGTTGGAGTCGACGATGGGCGCGCTCCTGGCTGAAGAAGGCCGCGGCGCAAGGGAACGCGCGAAGCGGGATTCTGGTGCGGGGGTCCGCCGCCCAAACTTGCGGAGCAGTGGATGATACTTCTCGCCGACTACAACGAGCTGCTACCGCACAGCTTCATGGCGGAGGTCACGCGGTCGATCGTCGTGCACGACCCGGACGCGCGGGTGCTCGATGCGCTGGAGCGAAATCTGGCGAACGGGGATAACGAGGTGCAGAATGTCGTTTCGGCCACGTTCGTCGAGAATCTCGAACCAGAGGACGAGCCGGTGCGAGCAACGCTCGGACTGAAACTTCGGACGCGCGCGGCTGAGTCATGCGAGTGCGCGCCAGATACAGGGTCGTCCGGACCACTCAACGTCGCGGATCCCCAACCTCCCCCGCATGATTCGCGTGATGATGCCACTCACGGTCACAACCTGCGTAACGGCAGGCCGAGTTCGGATTCCGGTCCTGCTCATGCGCTAGCCGACACAGAGATAGAGCGCAGTGTTCCACTGTGATCCGCGTTGATCCGGCGTTCAAGCCCAGCGGAGGGTGATGTGGAGCAACCAGGAGATCCGAGGGAAGCGTGGGACGGTATACCCCCGCCGACCAGACGCAGGGGCATTGGAGTACTGCTCCTGTTCAGCGTTCTGGGCCTCTTTGCGATCCTCAACGTCCTCCTCGAGCCCTATGGTTTGCTGGAGGCCGGACCCGTTCTGTTCTCGGTCCTGGTCTGGGCGTGCCTCACGTTCACCATGCTCTCTCGCGTGCCCATCGGAGAGCGCGTCACGCCCACATACCTCGTGATCAGCCTCTATCCCTGGGTGCTCAGCGCTCTGCTGCTGGCCAACGGGTTGTTCGACCACTCGGCGGAAACCACGCACCACACGGTGGCCATCAGCTCGTCCGGGGCGACGCCGATCTACATTCTACACGTGCAGTCCTGGCGCCCCGGCCGGGCCAGTGAGACGCTGTACCTTCACCGAACGTACTTCGGCACGACCTACCCTGCCGACCGACGGTACCTCCTGGAGGGCGACCCCGTGACGGTCGGTGTAAAGCCCGGTGCGCTCGGTATCCCATGGGTGAGCAGTTTGTCCGGCAACTGAGAAGCAATGGGGTTCAATGGGGCCAGAGTCGATTGATGCATTGATCCATCAATCGACTCTGACCCCATTGAAAATCAATCGGCTCTGACCGCACTGAGGCTGCTGAAATCCACGGTCTCCACGTGCCGCAGCGCCAGTGCAAACATCACCCACACAAACCCGTGCACGATCAAATCGACGGCAATGGCGATGCCGATGAACCAGAGCCCCGATTCCGGCCAGTGCAGCCAGATCAGCACACCCAGCGCAATGGTGATGAGCCCACCCAGCATCGCCCACCCCCAGTTGGGGTAGCGCAGCCCCAGCGCCGCCATGAACCGGAACGCGCCGCTGAACACGAAGAACGCCGCGAACAACAGCGTGAGCGCGATCGCACCCGCGTCCGGCTGCGCGATCATGAGCAACCCCACCACCAGCGACAGGATTCCGGCCATGAGCTGCAGAAAGATGGCCGCACCACCGCTGCTCTCACGCGCGAATGGCGACGACAGGATCTGCACGCCCCCGGCAATCACGAGTACCCAGCCAAAGAAGAGCACGGCGATGATCGTCACCAGCGGCAGAAACGTTTCCCAGAGCGCCGCGACGCCCAGCGCGATCAGCACCAGCCCAAGGATCAGGAACCACCCCCAGTTCCGGCGCGCACGTCGGAGCCCTGTCACGAACAGTGGATCGGTCATGATGTCGTCCCCCGCCAGAGAGTACGCCCGTCACGTCCTGCCTTGTGTGCAGCGCTGAGCTTCGCGCTCCCTGCCCCCTTCCGCAAGGGACGTTCCCCGTGCGCAGGCGGTCTCAGGGCAGGGCGGCGACGGTGCGGGTCATTGACGCCACTTCCCAGTGGGTCGGACGGGGCAGATTATCGCGGCCACTCCGCTGGCGGCCGGTCGAGCGCGGGGCGATCCCAGTGCGCGAGCGTCGTCGCCGCATCGTATGTGGACTGGAGAAAATCCAGGAGCGCGTCGTCGGGCGCGGCCGCAGTGCGCACCGATTCATAGGGAAGAATGAACTCTCCCATCTCCTTGCTGTAGAACGCTGCAGCGGGGCGTATCGCGTCGTCGCCATAGCCAGCCGGTGCAGGATACGCATACGCATAGAAGGCGGGTTCCGCGATCGCACCGCTTCCCGGCCAGAATCCGCAACTGCTGCATTCGTGCGAGTACGCCTCCTGCATCACGTAGTCCGGACAGTTCGGTGCGCCACCCGGGTGCAGCGGCGCCCGCCGCCCCGAGAAACGCGTCGTGGCCAGGTCGAAACTCCCCCAAAAAAAGTGCGACGGACTCTGTTTGCCGAGGAATCGTCCGCGGAATCGATTGAAGACACGATCCGTCTGCACGAGAATCTGCCAGCAGCGCTGCGCCGCGTCCGGGTCGTAGGACTGGTGTACGCGGTCCTCCGCGAACGGAATCGCGGTCTCGACCTCCACCGGCACGGGGCGGATGTGCACGTCCGCGTCCAGCGCGCCGAGCGCGTCCCGATACTTGTTGTAGAAGTCCGCCACGGATTGTGCGACCAGTGGCACCGCGCCGCTCCTGCCGTCGCTCGCGCGCAGCCGCAGTTGGTGATCCACGAAGTCGAATTCCACCGCGACGGTCCGTGTCCCATGCGGCATCGCCGAGGTCGTGAGCCCGCGCGGCGTGACGTACAGAGGCACCTGCCACCAGTGGTTTTCCATGGGGGCGAGGGCCAGTCGCGTCTTGCCCACGATCTGAGTCCACATGTGCAGCGTGGCGTACGTGTCGCGCCACGCATCCAGCGACAGTGAAGGCCATACTTCTGTACGCTGCGGTGCGAGAACCGGATCTGATACGGACATTTGAGACCTCCAGCACGTATGGATGGCGGGCGGCATGATCTCGGACTGAAGCGAGCTGATCCTGGTGCGCTTGCCGGCGCGTGCGTTCAAGCTAGCATCCGGTCGTGCCGGCGAAACTTCACGCAGCCGGCTCCCGTAGCATTCCTGGAGAATGATCGGCATGATACCCTCAAAGACTCGCCGGCTCGCCGTATCCGTCGCGGCGGCCCTTGCGCTTGCGGCCGGCAGCGGCGCCTCGCGCGGCGCTGCACAGACCGCGGCCCAGCCCGCCTCGACGAGCCAGGATGAAGCGGCCGCCATTGCCGCGGCGCGTGCCGACAGCGCGCGCTACCCCTATACCGCAGCCGACATTCATTTCATGACCGGCATGATCCCGCATCATGCGCAGGCCATTGTAATGGCCGGTTGGGCGCCGAGTCACGGCGCCAGCGCCTCGGTGCAGACGCTCGCGTCGCGCATCATCAATGCGCAGCAGGATGAGATCCGCACCATGCGGAACTGGCTGCGCGATCGCCAGCAGCCCGTGCCAGATTCGACATCCATGACGATGTCCATGCCGATGAACGGCGCCGATCATGAAATGCTCATGCCCGGCATGCTCACCGCGGCGCAGATGAAGCAACTCGACGCGGCGCGCGGCGAGCAGTTCGATCAACTTTTCCTGCGCTTCATGATCCAGCATCACCGCGGCGCGATCTCCATGGTGCAGGATCTCTTCGACAGCTATGGCGCCGCGCAGAATCCCACCGTCTTCAAGATCGCATCCGACATCAACGTGGATCAGACCACCGAGGTCGCGCGAATGCAGAAGATGCTCGCGTCGCTCCTCTTTGGCACGCCAACGCAGTAAGCACTCGTACATTCACCGTTCGCTCGCCTCACTCCGCCTCCGCAGAGGAATTCTCCATGCCACTGGTGCCTTCAACACGCCGCGCGAGACCGCGGCTCGACTCTGGTCGCGCGCTCGCCTTTGGGCTCGGCGCACTCGCCATCGCGGGCTGCTCGCGTACGACGTCCTCGCTGGCGAGCAATTCGGTCGCCCCCGTGTCGCACATGGCGGCAGCCGCGCCGAACCCCGATCCGCGCGTGGGACTCAAGGCCGGACTGACCAGCGCCGGTACGGCGGCGTGGAACATGAAGCTGGTGTCGAACACGCCCCAGGAAGGGCAGTTCGAGCATGGCGTGAACTCCGACCTTGCCTTCAGGGGCCAGTACGCCATTCAGGGCAACTTCAATGGGTTCAAGATCTGGGACATCACGAATCCGGCCGCGCCCGCGCTGGTGAAGGCCGACTTCTGTCCGGCGTCGCAGAGCGACGTCTCCGTCTACAAGAACCTGTTGTTCGTCTCCGCCGAGGGTCTCGAGGGTCGCCTCGACTGCAGCGGTGAAGGCGTGAAGGACACCGTGAGCGCCGAGCGCATTCGCGGGCTCCGCATCTTCGACATCAGCGACATCACGAATCCGAAGTACGTTGCCAATGTGCAGACCTGCCGCGGCTCACACACGCACACGCTGCTCGTGGATCCGAAGGATCCCGACAACGTGTACGTGTACATCTCGGGCTCCGCGGGTGTGCGCTCGCCAAGCGAGCTGCCGGGCTGCTCGAAGGGACAGCCGGCGAACGATCCCAACACCGCGCTCTTCCGCATCGAGGTCATCAAGGTGCCGCTCGCGCATCCGGAGCAGGCCGCGATCGTGAGCTCGCCGCGCATCTTCAACGATCTCACCGCGCCCGAACATCATGGCGAGGCGCCGGCCGACAAGGCGGCGATCGATTCGGCCAAGGCAAAGGGCGCGTTCGTCGCTTCGATCTTTGGCGAGCAAATGGTGCTGCCGCCGCGCTTCACGCAGCCCATGCTGGACAGCGTGGTGAAAGCCAGAAATGGCAGCGGCGCGCCGACGGCGGCGGACAGCGCAGCGTTGCGGCAGGCTCTCCCCGGCATCATCGACAAGCTCATTGGCGCGCCGGCCCCCGGCAGCGGACCACGCCCGGGCCCCACACAGTGCCATGACATCACGGTGTATCCGGCTGTCGGCCTCGCGGGCGGCGCGTGCGAGGGCTACGGACTGCTGCTCGACATCAAGGATCCGACACACCCGGCGCGAGTCGCTGCTGCATCGGACTCGAACTTTTCCTACTGGCACTCGGCGACGTTCAACAACGACGGCACCAAGGTGCTCTTCAGCGACGAGTGGGGCGGCGGCAGCCAGCCGAAGTGTCGCGCGACCGATCCGAAGGACTGGGGCGCGGATGCGATCTTCACGGTGGCCGACGGACAGTTGCATTTCCAGAGCTACTACAAAATGCCCGCGGCGCAGACGTCATTCGAGAATTGCGTGGCGCACAACGGGTCGCTCATTCCGATTCCCGGGCGCGACGTGATGGTGCAGGCCTGGTATCAGGGCGGCGTCTCGGTGTTCGACTGGACCGACGCGGCGCACCCGCATGAGATTGCGTTCTTCGACCGCGGGCCGATCGATTCCACGCGGCTCGTACTCGGCGGCTCGTGGTCGGCGTACTGGTACAACGGGGTGATCGTGAGTTCGGAGATCGTGCGCGGGCTCGACATTTACGAGCTGCAGCCGAGCGCGCTCCTGACGCAAAACGAGATTGACGCCGCGAAGACGGCGCACCTGGACTACCTGAACGTGCAGGGCCAGCAGAAGTACGTGTGGCCGGCGAGCTTCGCGCTGGCACGGGCGTACACGGACCAGCTGGAGCGCTCGGGCGGCCTCAACGCGGCGAAGGTCGCCGCCGTTCGGCAGGCGCTTTCCGGCGCCGAGCAGGCGTCCGGATCCGCGCGGAAGGATGCGCTGACGAAACTGGCCACGCAGGTAGAGAGCGATGCCAGCGGCTCGAAGGACGCGGCCAAGGTGCACATGCTGGCGAGTGCCGTGAACGAGCTGGCAGGCGCGTAGCCTGGGCGGAAGTGGAAGGGGGCCAAAGGCATCGATTAATGGGGTCAGAGTCGATTGAAAATCAATCGACTCTGACCCCATTGGTTTTGCCGGGACTTCCTGCACGCGATACCGCTCAACGAATGAAGTACACCCTCCCCATGTCGTCAGCAATGACCGCCGTGTGCCCACTGAAATCGAATCCGACCTGGTGCGGGTGCTCGATTCGACCGCTGATCGTTTGCACGACTGTCAGTGAGTGGATGTCCACCACTTGAACCAGCCCGGCTACGGGAGTCGTCACGTAGAGCTGGCGACCGTCGGGCGTGAGCGCCACATCTTCGGCGCCTGCTCCCACTCCCGGCACCTGTGTCCGCACTCCAGTCGAGGTGTCGAGCACCTCGAGCCCAGTTACGTTGGACGCGATGAATACCTTTGAGCCATCAGATGACACGGCGATGCCCTCCGGCGATACGGCTACGGGAAAGGTGCGCCGAACCGTTAGTGTGACTGGATCGATGATCATGACCGACGCAGCGGCCTCGGAGGACGCGTACAGCAGGCCGGTTCCCGCTGCGAACGCAAGCCCTTTCACCGTCGGACCAACAAGCACAGCTCTCGGCGCTTGCGGATTCGCGGGGCTCAGGACATAGAGCTGGTCCGCTATCGACGAGACGAACACCTGATGGCCATCTGAAGAGAACGCAACGTTGGTAGGGGAATACGGGAGCGGTATGGTCGTGATCACACTATCGCCCTTCACATCCACCACGCTCACGCTGTTGCTGTCAGAATTTGCCACGAATGCCAACGTCCCCGTCGGATCAATCGCGACACCAATGGGTTGGCTTCCAACCGGAACAGTACCTGTAAAATTCTCGCCGTTTGCAGTGAGAGTACCGCCCGCGACCGAGGCAGCGTCAACTCGCGTAACGTAGAATGTCCCGGTTGATGCTACGGCTACGCTGTATGGCGTCCCATCCAGATCGAGCGATGTGATCTGGGCGCCCGATGGATGCGAGAACGCGGTCGCTGGTGCGGTCGAGTCGGACGAGCAGGCCATGACGGCGCCAAGCAATGCCGCCATTCCCAATCCCCCGAACGCATGTGAAGGGCCGAGTATTACAATTCTCCGC
>Ga0070679_100006627_pt1 | contig 10798 bp, 11 predicted proteins | sample KBSC63BmetaG_FD_65652 | JGI IMG/M metagenome (GOLD analysis project Ga0070679, IMG submission 65652) | Corn rhizosphere microbial communities from Kellogg Biological Station, Michigan, USA - KBS C6-3B metaG | ecosystem: Host-associated > Plants > Roots > Rhizosphere | place: USA: Michigan... | reverse complement strand
GGAAGGAATCGGCGGTCGAGCCAGGTACCATTGCTCGCGAGCGCCGTGGACGGCGCATCGTTCGAGAATCCGCGACGGCGCGCCACCAGATCGAAGTCGAGATTCGCCGAATCTCCGGGCGAGAGCGGCCGGGCGAGTGCGAGGACGTGATATCCCGCGGTGCCATCCGTCATCACCTCGCGAGCGCCGCCGTCGACGGAGAGCGACCGCACCTGGAGGTCGCCGGTCACCACGACGTGCACGGAGTCGATGGACGCAGTCGTCTGATTCACGACACGATAGCGACCGCGGAGCTCCGCCGACTCAGTCTCGGGATGGATGTCGACCCGCAACGCCGCGGAGACGATCGTCGGTTGCGGAATGTCGGCGTAGCGGCGATACCGCGTCTCGTAGGCAGCTTGCGGCGCGAACCGGTCGTCGCCCCCGCGATAGTCGTGCAGAATATTCGTATTGTAGAAGACGAATCCTCCCAGCACGGCGATCAGCCCGACGGCGAGCCCGGCCGCCCGGACGATCCCGCCCGCGAAACGCCCACGCGCCGCCACGATCCGGTGCCGGAGGCCCGTCTCGCGTCCCCGCACCCAGAGCAGCGCCGCGACGATGAGCAGTAATGCGGCCCACGCGCTCCAGTACGACCTGAACCACACCAACCCTCGCACGAACGGCCCGAACCCGTTCATTCCCGAGTACTTCCAGCCCGGATCCGTCCCATAGAGCAGAAGATGATGCTGGAACCATCCGAGCCCGCGTACGGCAACTCGGGCGATGAGCAGCACCACCACGACGAGATGCGCGAGGTATTTCTGATTCACGATCACGTGCACGAGCACCGCGAGCGCGGACAGGAGCATCAGCTCCGTGAGCTGGAGGCCGAACAAGACTCGGACGTACACCCCGAGCTGGTAGCTCGTGTAGTGCTGCAACGTCTGCGTGACGACGCCGCCGAGAAGCACAGGGATCTGGAGGACCGCGAGAATGGCGATGAGCGCGGTGAAGCGGCCCACGATCTGCGCGCTGTCCGAAACGGGCGCCGCATCGACTAGCTCCGCCGCGTTGTGCTCGCGGTCGCTCCAGATCAGCTCTCCGGCGAAGACCGTGAGGAGCAGATACGTGATTGGCAGGAGTGGTGTATCGGACAGCCGCTCGATGATGAGAATGGTCACCGGCGTGGTCGACGTGTCGAAGACCGATTCGCCGGCGTCCCAGCCGAACAGGATCGTCAAGCCGATCTTGCCCGCGAACAGCAGGAGAAATACCGGGCTGGTCACGACGTCCGCGATCCCACGCCAGGCGATCGCGAGAGCCTGGCGAGCTCCCATGGCGAAGCCGTGGGAGCTCGTAGCGCCCGTAGTCGCGAGCGTCGGCAGCGCGGTGGCCGTCAACGCGCTGCTGCCTGGTCCGTCGACTTCACGCGTCCGCGGCGCGCGGTCCGCGACGCCGACGTGTGCAAAGCGAAACCACCGGTGAAGCGCCACGAGAAATCCGATCGCGATGAGCATCCAGACGGCGCGATTGATCAACAACGTGTCTGACGAGCCGATGAATCGTGCATTGCGCTCGACCGGCGTCCACCGCTCAGTCGCAACCGTGAGCACGTGAACTCCGAACGGATCGCTGAGCTGGCCCGCGAGCGTTCCGCTCCCCGTGATGTTCAGCGCGACGAGGTAGCCGACGAACATCACGATCGCCGCGACGTAGACAGCCACCGCTTGCCGTGTAAGCATCGCGACGACGAACAGGATCGCGCCGCTGATGAGCAGATTCGGAAGGAGAAAGAGCAGATATGATTGCGCGAATGCGAGAAGCGAAACAGGGCCGAGGGCATCGCGCGGCACATACGGCAGCAGCGTCGCGATGAGCTGCCCGACCGGAAACGCGAGGAAGACCACGGCTCCAATCGCCAACGCACCGAGAAACCTGCCGGCGAGATAGTCGAGCTTGTGCATCGGCAACGTGAACAGCAGCGATGCCATGCCGGCCTCATGATCTCGAATGGCCGCGTCGCCGAACAGCGCCGCGGCCACGAGCATGCCGAGCATCCCGGCGAAGCTCGCGAAGAGCGCGAGTCGCATGGGCGCGTTGACGTGCACGGGACTGTTGGCGTCCGCGCCGATCATGATCATCGCAAATCCGGCGAAGAGAAAGAACGCCGCGTAGATCCACGTCGAGAGGCTGCGCAGCCGATGTTCGAGCTCGTACCGGAACACCTCGGCGAGCTTCACCTGGCTGGCTCCGGCAGGTTGGGCACGTCGGACCGGTGCGTCGACATCATCATGAAGTACACATCCTTCAGATCCGGCTCGACAGGCTCGAACTTCGCTGGCGGCGCGTCGGTCGCATGGACCCGCACGAGCGTTCGTCCCGCGAGACGCTTCGTCGACACCACGCGAAGCTCGCGCTCCAGCGCGGCCAGTTCGTCGCGTGTCACGGATCGCTGCCAGATCTTGCCGCGAAGCTGGGCGATCGCCGCGCCGGGCTCGTCGCTCAGCAGGATCTTGCCGCTGTCGATGATCGCGATGCGGGTACAGAGCTCCTCGACATCCTCGACGATGTGCGTGGAGAGGATGACGACGCTCTCCTCGCCGATCTCGCTCAGCAGGTTGAGAAAGCGAACACGCTCTTCGGGGTCGAGCCCGGCGGTCGGCTCGTCGACGATGATGAGGCTCGGTGCGCCCAGCAGCGCGACCGCCACTCCGAATCGCTGGCGCATGCCTCCCGAGAATGTTCCGATCTTCTGCTTGCGCACATCCCACAGGTTGGTGCGTCGCAGCAGCGACTCCACGGCATGTCGTCGCGTCGCCGGCTCGGCGATCCCTTTCAGAATCGCGAAATGCTCGAGGAGCCGCTCGGCGCGTACGCGCGGATGAAATCCGAACGTCTGCGGGAGGTAGCCCAGGGTCTGGCGAACCCTGGTCTTCTCGCGGATGACGTCGATGGAGGTGCCGTTCGTGTCGGTGAGCACCGCGGAGCCGGCGTCGGGCTCCTGCAGCGTCGCGAGGGTTCGAATGAGGGTCGACTTTCCGGCGCCGTTGCGACCGAGAAGGCCGAACATTCCTGCGGGAATGTCGAGGGAGATGTCGTCGAGGGCTCGCGTGCCGTTGGGGTACGTCTTTGAGAGGTTGTGGATGGAAAGCTGCATGCGGCGGTCGGGGAGGGACGACGAAAAAGCACTCTGCAACGCAAAGTACAATCACGCATCCCGCGATTCAACACCGAGTCTTCGATGGCCGCGTGCGTCGCTTACCGGCCCGACGCGCGCACGGCGACGATGCCGTACGGCGGCTCTTCCCACCGCGATCGTTCCCCGCACGCGGTCCGCGCGCGTATCGATCACGGATACTCGGTTGGACCGTCCATCCGCCGTATAGAGCGTCATGCGGTCGCTCGACAGCAGGGCAGTGGTGGTCCCGCGATGGGCGATTGCGTTAATGTTAATGCAATCGCTCCTGACCCCGTGGACAACCAGAACCGAATCGACACCGCCAAGCAGCGCGAGCGCGTCGTGCGCGACGTGCGGCTGATCGTCGCCGCCATGCACCAGTCGGCACGCGCGCTCGAGGAGGCAACCGGCTTGACGAACGCGCAGTGCTTCCTGCTCCGGCAGCTCGCTGCCGACGGCCCGCTCTGCATCGGCGAATTGACGGCGCGCGCGGTCGCGAGCCAGAGCGCCATCTCACTGCTGGTGAATCGCCTGGAGTCGTCTGGATACGTACGCCGGCAGTCGTCCGCCAAGGATGCGCGACGAACAGAAGTGATGCTGACGGCGCCCGGCCGCCGGATTGCGAGCAACTGCCCCGAGCCGCCCGTGTCGAGACTCGTCGGGGCGGTGAAGAAGCTCCGCGGCATCGAGCTGCGCCGTCTCGCGGCGAGCATCGATGCGCTCGTTCGCGCGATGGGCATTCACGACGAGGAAGCCGCGCTCCTCTTCGAATCCGCGAAGCCAGCGCGACGAACCTCCACTCGGCGCTGATGTCGCCCGGCGGCCGCCCGTCACTCGCCGAACCCACGGAGACGGAGCCCGGCCCAGCCACGACAGAATGCCATGGCGCGCACGTCAGTGCACGTGTCGCGCGGCCCCAGGAGGCGTCGCCACGCGTCGAGATCCCGCTCGTCGATCGCTTCGGCGGCTCGGAAGTCCCACTCGACGGCGAGCCGGGCCAGCGGTTCGATCACGAGACGAAGCAAGCCGCTGCCCGGCATCTCGCGGTCCCATGGCGTCGGCGTCGTTCCCCAGTCGACAGCGAGACGCGCGCCGCTCAGCGTGGCGACGCTCGTCGCGGCGAACTGCTCGGATCTCGAGAGACAGGGAAAGGGAACGATGAGGAGCGCCGCATCACCGTAGTACCGCCGGTACCGACGCAACCGATACCGGGCCGCGCGACGCGTGTCGGCCGCCGCGCGCTTCGAGATCTCCAATCGCATGCGCGAACCTGTCGATGCGTCCTGTCCGCGTCAAGACAGCCCCCGCGTCTGCTGACATTCAGATGACAGCAGAGCACGCGACTTCCCGATCCCCGGCGCGTTCAAGTAACCTCTAGCATGAACTACCGACGTCGCGATCCCATCATTGCGCAGCTCCGCCAGCGGCTCCTCGCCGCTCGGCACCTCGGGACGATGCAACCGGGCGACCGCCTTCCTCCCATTCGCACGCTCGCGTACGAATTCGAGACGACACAGCGGGTCATCATGGCTGCGCTGCACGAGTTGGCGAATGAGGGCCTCGTTGAGTTTCGTCCCAGATTGGGGGTGTTCCTTGCCGCGGCCTCGAGCGAACGCGAGCCCGTCCCGGCGTGGCTGGTGCGCGCTGCACGGCCACTCCTTCGAGAATCCATTCTGCGAGGAAGCCCCGCGTCCACCGTTTCCTCGTATCTCCAGCGATTGCTCGAGCGCGCGCGTGCGAGAGTCATCTGCGTCGAGTGCAACGACGATCACGCCGATGCCCTCTGTCGCGAGCTCGACCGGGACTACGGCTTCCGGTCCCGCCATGTCGAGCTCGACGATGTGCGCGGTGCGAGAGCTCGACGAACGCTCGCGAGGGCCGACCTCGTCGTCACCACCTCCGAGCACGCGGAGACGGTGCGCGCCGCCGCTGCCGACGCGCACGTGAGCTTCCTGGCCGTTCCCATCCGCCGAGACCTCATCGCCGAGGTCGAGAAGCTGCTCGCCGTGGGTGCGGTGTTCTTCATCGGGACCGACATCCGCTATGAGGCAAAGCTCAAGCGCATGTTCTCCGGCGTGCCGGGGGCGAAGCGGCTCCGCGTGAGCATCGTCGGCCGCGACGATCCGAATCGCATTCCCGAGAGCGTGCCGATCTATATCATGGAACGCGCATGGAAGCGGCTCGGAGCGTGGAAGCGGCGGCGGGTCATGACGCCCATTCAGCGATTGATCGATGACAGCGCGATCGACGAGCTGTTGGGCGTCGCGATGGAACACAATCTCGCAGCGCCGGCCTGATCGAGCGATGCTCCGCGCCGTCAATGCCGCCGTGTCACGCGGCCCGGCGGAATGTCCCTTCATGGCGGCACTGCCCGAATACTAGACGCGGCTGTACGCGAACGTTGCCGGGCGCGGGCCTACGCAAATTGCATTAACGTTGATATATATTCGTTGGGCGGGGGAGTCCCCGTACGCCGCTGGCACGATCTATTCAATTGCGGGGAGTACCCCATAAAGCGCCGGTCGCCGAGATGTCGCCGCCGCCGGCCGATGCGGGAACGGACAAAGGAGAGTCACGTATGCTTTCGACGACACCCTCCGGCGCGCCGGCCAGGCGCGCCACATCGAACGCGTGCCGGCTCCTCTGCGCACTGCTCGACGAAGGCGTGCTCGCGCGCGAGGCCATGGCCGCTGAGCTGGTGCTGTCTCCGGAGCTCCTGGACAGGTTCCGAGACGGTGCCGTGGCGATTCCGCTTCGGCGCCAGCTCTGCATCGCGCTGCTCGCGATTCAGTATGCGCCGAGCCATGCTCGCGACGGCCAGCGCCTTCGCGCGCAGGTGCTCGCCGCCATGCTCTATGAATCGCACGCAACGGCCACGCACCTGCATCCGCCGGGCGCGTATGAGAAGACTCATTTCGCCCGGTGCATCCCGCAAAGCGACGCCGAATCCAGCCAGGTGCCGCGATCCCTTCGGCAGCTCCCTTCGCACCCGCATCGCCCGCGAGAAGAACGCCGCGGAGGCTCGCGTTCGTGGGAAACATCGCAATCCGAGCGCGCGTTCGACGAGAGGGATTGACGCGAACCTCACAGGGAACGGGACTGGGCCCACCGGTACCTCGCCACCCGCCTGACCTCCGCTTCAGACCGCCAATCCACGAAGCGCGGCGAGCACACTTCGACGCGCAAAGCAAAACGCCACAGCGGCTGCGCTGTGGCGTTTCTCGCGTTTCTCGGAAAGAATGCGTCGGTCAGATCGTCAACAGGCGCGAGAAGAAAGCACGATAGCGCTGAAGTGCCAATCGGAGCTCCTCCGTCGAGACATCGCTGCCACGATCCCACTGCGCCTCGAGTCGCGCGCGCTCGTTGCCGAAGCTCTGCGCCAGGCCCTGGATCGCCTCAGTGACCAGACCATCCGCTTGCTGCACCGCACGCCGCGGCTCGTCAACGAAGCCGGCCTGAATGTCCGTCCACTTTGCCTTCAGGTTCGCAACGATGTCAGGCGCGAGCAGCGCCGTGTCGCGCGACGGCACCGCGGCATCCGCCGGCTCCGCGTCCCGACGCGTGCGTTGTACTTCGCGATCGAGCACGTGTGCTTCCGTCTCGCGTCCGGATTCGATCGCGCCCCGATTCACTGCGTTGGTGGCATCGGCGCCGAGGCGCTCCGGGTCTTCACGGTACTCCGTCATGGTCTGACCTCCCGGTCGGTGCGAATGGCTCGATCGTCCGGGCGCACGGCAGCGCGGTCAACCGCCGGTTCGATATCCGCAGCGCGATCGACTGGACGCTCGATGGCGCGCTCCGCGGCGACAGCGCCGTGTTCGCGATCTTCGAGCAGATCCTCGAAGAGCCCACGATAGTAGACCGACCCCCGGCGGAGATCCTCGGTCGTCGCGTCGCCTCGCCGATGGCGCCGGGCAATGTCTCGCGCGGCGCGATAGTTGTCGACCACGCGTGCGTGATGCACCGAAAGGTCGGCAGCGCGTTGGTCGAAATCACTCACCGGATACCCGCGTGTCCGCATGACGTCTTCAACGAGAAGGTCCGCGTCCGCGATCGCTCCGCCAGGATCATCCACGAAGCGGGCTTGCGTCGCGCGCCATTGTGTCTGGTACTCGGCACGCTGTTGCGCGCTCAACGGCCGAATGTCGAGGTGTTCGATGCGCTCCTCACGGCGCCGAAGCTCGGCTTCTCCGCGCTGGCGGCTGCCCGTCTCACTCACCACACGCTCATATTCCGGTCCATACCGCGCGACGAGTGCTTGCGATTGCCGCCGCTGCCACGCATAGAATGCGATGGCGGCAATCACTATCACTGCGACCGCTATGACGATGATCGTGGCCAAACCCATTCTGGCTCCTCCGATTGGTGTGAACCTGCACATGCAACGCGTTGCGGAAGTGCACCCTTGGTGCCAGTTGGGCTCAGCTTCCGCGGCAATGCGGTACGCGTGGCAAGCCCATGCAACGTGGATCACAGAGTCAGCCCACGTCACACTCGTGCTGAGACGTGCGAGGAAACTCTAATGCCGGCAGACGATCCAGACGGGGACTCGCGGCGCGTCGGCAGGAACGGCCAGACGTGGCGTTGAGTGAATTGTTACGCTTTTTCGATCAGGAGGACTGATGCGCTACAAGCAGATCGACGACACGCCGGAGACGTTCATCCTTGTCTTCGAGACGGGAGACGAGCTTGCCGGCGGCCTATCGCGGTTCGCGAAAGAGCAGAAGCTGTCGAGCGCGAGCTTCAAGGCGGTAGGTGCGCTGTCGTCCGTTCGTCTCGGATGGTTCAACTGGGAGACGAAGACGTATGACGCCGCCGTCGCGCTCGACGAGCAGGTCGAGCTGTTGTCGCTGATCGGCGATGTCGCGTTGAAGGGCGACGAGCCGGTCGTCCACGCGCATGTCGTGATCGGAAAAAGAGACGGCACCGCGCACGGCGGTCATCTGCTGCAAGCGCATGTTCGCCCGACGTGCGAAATCGTGCTGACGAAGAGTCCCGCCCATCTACAGAAAGCCCTCGATGCGGAATCGGGTCTGATGCTCATCAAACTGTGATCCCAAGTCACCGGACGGATCTCGTCGAGGCCTGCGGCGGAAACCGCGATTCGTCCGGAAAGGACGAATCGTCATCGTTTTCCCAGCATCCGGGTTCCTGACGACGACGCACCGTCCATTGGCCATTCACGAATGTGAATCGAACGAACGTCAGAATGAATCGCGCCGAATCGGTTGGTGGCGACGAGAGGTCCGGGCGGCAGCGAACCATCAGCAGGTCGATTCCCTTGCCCTCGGACCGCGGCACTCGTCGCCACCCGCTCTTCAAGGTCGTGACGAGCGTGATCGTGTCGCGCCTGGCGTCGGCCGAGTCGGCGGCAACGAGCCATCCGAAGCCGTGCGCGGTGGGCTCGGCGAGTCGTGTATATGGTCCGGAGTACGAGCCGATGCCCGCGCTGAGATCGACGGTGAGCAGGTAGGTACGCCGCGCGGTATCGTAGAGCCGCGTTCGTGAGAGCTCGGCGATCGGCCGCTCGAGGGTGTCGATGGCGACGACCCGGTGGTTGGGATCGATGAGCCGGAGAAGCGCGGGACGCAGGCGCGCGCGCTCTGTGTCTGAGCACAGCGGGGCGAGGACGGGATCGGCCTGCCCGGCACACGGGTCTCCGCCCCATGCCTGGCGGATCGCTTCTCGCATCTCCGGCCGAATGCGCGCGTCCTCGAGCAGCTCGATGCGACCTCGAACGTGATCGGGTCCGGGCGTCAATGCCAACGACGTTCTGACCGCATAGCCCGCGGGCTGCTGCGATGACACGGCCGCCGAGGCAGCGAGGACGAGGAGCGCTCCGACCGCGAGATGCGACTGCATGGCCAAGTGACGAGTTGCGGACTACTGAAATATCACCGCGGCTCGCTCGGTTGCCAGTTTGCTCTTCCGGCCTGCGTCGCGTCTACCTGACACCTACGAGCTCGGCGCGTCGCTCGGTAATCGCTTTGTATTCGTCGAGAATCCGTCGAACGGCCGGGTGCTTGTCCGTGAAAACGTTGCGAGCCTCTCGGAGCCGAGTGCCGAGCGTATCGGCTCGAGCATCGAACGCGAGGATCAATCGAGTCGTCGCCTGCTGGTCAGCGGCCAACCCTTGGGGCAGTGCGCGGAGTTGCGCGTGAATCGCATCGATTCGCGTCGTGAGGATCGCCAGCTCGTCTTGCGACATGGCAGTTCGGTGCAGCTCGAGGTCGATCAGCTTCGCGGTCAGGGAATCGGCCCGGGATTGGTCCGCGGCTGGCGCTTGTTGCGCGCGAGCGACCCGCGGCCCTGCGAGCGTCAGAGCAGCGATCACTGCCGCAAACGCGACTCCAAAGGTCGAGCGACGCATCAGTCCAATCTCCTGACGAGAGACGGTGTATTAAAGTATTATAACGACAATCAGTCTGGAGAGTGCCCGGGTTGATCTGGACCGGGCGTCTAGTCGTCCAGAGACAGGAGACGCGCGCGTTGGGCGCTCGAGTCGACGCCGGCGTGGCGATTCTGCTTTTTGTCGTGCCACCATGCTTCGACGGTGGCTTGCAGCTCATCGAGGTAACGCGCGGCGACCGCTGGAGGGCCGATGTAGCGGCGTTCCGTATCGCGGAAGATCCACCGCAGTTCGGGCTTGGATTTACCGACCCTCTCGAGCGAGCAGCGAAACATTCGCCGGTCGCTCGTGGTGACGAGATAGGCTGCCTGGCCTGCGAGGTAGAGCGGAACGCGTCTCGTCATGGTGGTCAGTCCTCCTGCGGCCGGCGTCGGCTGGCTTCGAACGACTCGCGGTGAAGCTTACGCGAAATACTGTCTTACGCCATACGTAGTGAGCTGCGGGCTGCCGTCATCGCCGGCGTAAACAGATGAGTGCCGTCTGCCGAGGGATGGCGGGAGGCGACGGCCTTCGCTGCGACGTTCTACGACGCGTGTCAGGCGACGCGGGCCCGCCAATTCAGGCTTTCGGGATCACCAAACCTGGCTCTGGAAGCTGACAGTCCCCGTGCGCCTCGAGAGAACTCCTGAAGGCTGCTGCACGCGCCTCGAGGGGGAGCGGCGTCGCTTCGGAAGTCACGCGAACGTGCCCGGCGACGGCGGCGTACCCGACCAAACCCGGGAGCCCCCGACGAGGCCAGCACGATAGACGCCGGCTCCGGGGTTGAGACAACTTGTGTGCCGCGGAGCTGCAGGGCCATCGTTAGCGCGCCGTCGGGGTCGCGCACCGGCGAATTGAAGTCGGACCGATCTTCATTTCGGCCGGCATTGGTCACGCCGTTCCGGGTCGAGTTGAGCGCGGGGAGAGAAGGCGTTTTGCCGGAGCTCCGCATCGGTTCTGCCCGATGACGCCGAACGAGTAGCTACTCTGTCAATGGACGCTTCACGTTTCTACTCTGTGACGAGAGAAATTGATCAATAGCCGTGGATCGCCGTGCGAGACGGTGCGGGAAGCGCTCCAATACACAAGCTCGTGGTAAGCCCGAGGGCGGATATCTGAGCTCTGTCATCACACGCGTCGCGCTCTGCCTCTTGCTGTCCCCTGTTGCGAGAGTGGCCGTCGCTCAGACGACCGTGACCGGCCTCGTATACGACAGCGCGGCTCACGCGCCGCTCGCGCACGCCACGGTG
>Ga0070679_100006625_pt1 | contig 10799 bp, 7 predicted proteins | sample KBSC63BmetaG_FD_65652 | JGI IMG/M metagenome (GOLD analysis project Ga0070679, IMG submission 65652) | Corn rhizosphere microbial communities from Kellogg Biological Station, Michigan, USA - KBS C6-3B metaG | ecosystem: Host-associated > Plants > Roots > Rhizosphere | place: USA: Michigan... | reverse complement strand
GGGGGCAGCCGTTGTTCGGCTATTACAGTTTGCTCGATCCCTGGGTTCTGCGCCGGCACGCGAATCTCCTGGTCGATGCCGGCGTCGACGTCGTGGTTTTCGCGACCACCAACGCGATCACTTATCCCAAAGTTTACCTTCAACTTTGCGACGTGTGGTCGCAGATGCGGCGGGAAGGCGAACGGACGCCCCAAATTTGCTTCATGTTGAAGAACCAGGCGGAGAAAACTTCGCAGCAGGTTTTCCAAACGCTGTACAAGCCGGGACGTTACCCGGAGTTGTGGTTTCGGTGGAAAGGCAAGCCGCTGTTGATCTGCGACCCGGCGAACGTCACTCCGGAGTTGCGGGAGTTCTTCACGCTGCGCACGGCATTCTGGCCACTTAATCTGCATGATTCGCACAATGCGTGGCATTGGGAAAGCACGTACCCGCAGGTCGTCAGCTACGACGATGATGCGCGTCGTCCGGAGCAGATCAATGTGTCGGTCGCCCAGAATCTGCGCGTCAGCGATGGCAAGGTCACCAATTTCAGCCAACGCCTCGGACGTGGCCGGAGCTTCCATGACGGCGCCATGGATCCCGCCCCCGACGCCATCAACCGCGGCCCCAACTTCGCCGAGCAGTGGCGGCGGGCGATCGAGGCGGACCCGGCATTCGTCCTGATCACCGGCTGGAACGAATGGGCCGTAGGGAAATTTTCCCGGCGCAACCTGCCCGTCGTCTTTGTCGATCAGTTCGACCAGCAATACAGTCGCGACGTTGAACCGGTCCAGGGCCTCCACCGGGACAACTACTATTACCAGATGGTCGACGGCATCCGCCGATACAAGGGAGTCATCGGGATCCCGCGGGCAACGGCGGCCAAGTCCATCGATCTCGACGCCGGCTTTGCGCAGTGGCGGGAAATTGCCCCGGAATTCACGGACCATGCCCACGAAACCGACCACCGAGATTTTGGGACGGGGGCCCGCCACTACATCAACGCCAGCGGCCGGAACGATATTGTCGCGGCCAAGGTTTCGCGGGATGAGGCCAACGTTTACTTCTACGTGCGAACGCGCGAGCCGCTCACTCCCTCCACCGACGCGAATTGGATGTGGCTGCTGATTGACCGGGACGGCAAGCGGGAGACCGGGTGGGAAGGATACGATTTTATTGTCAACCGCACCACGGGTGTCGCCGGCGCCTGGCTCGAGCGCAATGCGGGCGGCTGGAACTGGACCCGCGTTGTGAAGATCGAAATGCGCACCGCTGGCAATGAAATGATGCTGGCAATTCCGTGCTCGGCCATCGGCCTTGTCGATGGCGCGGAGCCGGGCTTCGATTTCAAATGGTGGGACAATTCCCAGAAGCCCGGCGATATCATGGATACCTATATCAGCGGCGACACCGCGCCGGATGGCCGCTTCAACTTCCGTTATCTACCGGCCAAATAAGCGAGGTTCCGGCAGCATAGCGAATCATCGGTCTTTCAACGTCTCAGCTACCGCTGCGCGTGATTTCAGATTGCAGATTTCAGTTTCGCGAAACTAGGAGCCACCCGAAGACGGCGGCCCCCGGACTTAAACGTTAAGCGTTAAACGTTGCGCGTTCCACATCCGCGTCGGAACACCGCCGCCCCGCCCGCACGAAGTTCCGCTCTCGAGAGGGGCCGACGTGCAGCGCGGGGGTGTGTTTAACGCTGCAGGGGTGCGTCTCAGTGAGTGTGAACACGGTGATCTCTGGGCGGACATTGAAGCGCGCCCCAAGAGCTATCCCGATCCGCGGTTGATAAAGAGCGTGCGGCCATTGCTCAGCGCAAACTCGCCTGCGGTATAGCGTCGATTGGCAGCAGCGGCGGCGGAAGAAAGGGTCGGCGACACTGCCCGCCATGCGTGTGGCCCGACAAGATCCAGCCTCGAACCTAGCCCCAACCCGGTTGGTCTGCGCAATCCGGGTTGTGGCACATGGCGATGACGGGCACGTCGAGCTTTGGTCCGCCTTGCGAGCAAACACCGCGGGCAGTCGCTCCGCCGGCTCCTTCTTTCACTGGCTCACCTGGACCGGATGAATCTGGTACTTCGCCGCGATCGAGTGGATCGGCTCGATGCCAATCCAACGGGGTCAGGCCGTTAGGACGCTATATACGAGTCGGAGCGGGAAGGGGTCTCGGCGCGTAAAGGTCAGGCATAGAGCTAAAGTCAGGCCGCGCATACCTCCTGAAGCAGCGCGTTAACGTTCTAACGGCCTGACCCCGTTTTCTCAGCTGCGTCAACTGACAGATGTCACGAAGTTCGCCGTTCCAACCCGATCGGAAAATCAATCCCCCGAGCACACGCACTTACTCGGCAGTAGATCACGTGGCTTCGCTCCGCGTCATCGGAGACCCGTTTCGAAACATTCACTCGCCCGCTCGCGCGCGTGCCTGCTCGGAGGCAGCATCGCTTACATCTTCTGCGATGAGGTGGATGGCTACTACGCTGAGATTTTGCACCGAGGTGCGAAGATTAAATATCCGCCTCACGATAGTGCATACGGAATGAAAGAGTTCATGCTCGCCGATTCGGGCGGTCATCATCTTGCTTTTGACTGTGACAGCAAAAAGGATCGACTAATCGGCTAAGACCAACGCGGTCGGCATACATCGTGCGGCTCGACTCCGCTCCACATAGCATCCATTTCGAAACGTTCATTCGCTCGGAGCCGCGCGGGGCTCGTCATGACGTTCGGCACAAACTTTATGGAAACATCTACACTGATTGTACGGTTAGTAGGACTATATTTGGCCTGCCACGGGTCGGCCACCCTGATCCAACTTCACAGAATTCAAGGTTTCGGGACAATGGGAATTTCGAGTCAGCAAGCCGCGATCACAGGCGACGTCTCAATGTACGCGGTACTCGCGTTGATTGTTGGCCTCTACGCGACCATTGCGGCGGGACGTGTGGCCCGTTGGTTGACGTTTGATGCCTATCGGAAGCAGACCAGAAATATCGACGACGTGCTCCTTTCGCGCTGATCATCCGAAAGAAGGGCAGAACCAGCACGCCAGACAGAATGATCACCTTTCGTCTGAATCTCCGCCCGCAAACGCGGTGGAGCGTCGGTCGTCGGTGAATCGTCCCCAAGAAACATGAAGTGGCACCACGATGACTTCTCGATATCCGACGATTCCTCGGACGTCGACATTCCGGCCGTACATCGATTGCTCTCCGGAACGTATTGGGCAGCCGCGCGTCCCCAGCAGAGAAGCGAAGACGGCATGCGGGGAAGTGTTTGCTTTTCGCTGAAGCATGGTGCCGAGCAGATCGGATTCGCACGCGTAATCACTGATGGCGGGTGCTACGCCATCGTGGTGGATGTCGTCATCGACAGTCGCTTTCAGCGACGGGGCCTTGGTTCGTGGTTGGTGGAAGTAATTACATCACATTCACGATTCGACGGCATGGTAGTCATCCTTTGGACCACGGACAAAGTGTCGTTCTACCAAGCGTCAGGATTGAGCGAAGTTCCCGAGTTTCACGTAATGCGACGGGCTCCGGGTTGGATGCCAGGAAAGCAGAACAAACCGTCCGAGACCAATGCGCTACCAGGTGAGTAACTCGCCTGGTCGGCGTCCACTCGATGTGAGCTGTCGTTCGTAATGCTGACTTCTCCGCACCTGCGTGGCCGATAATCTGACGTTCGGCACAAGGGCCAGTCGGAAGGGGTCAAACTTTGCACATTGCACTTGCCGCAACGATGAAGCAGCAAACCACGGCTTCAAATCCGTGGCTGGCTCGGCATCTCCACATGGGTAGTCCGTTTCGCCTGAGCCGGCTGGCGAGCGCCTACCGGCAGGATCCCGATCGATTCGAGCCATACACCAATCGGAGTGAAAAGGGCAAAGGTTGGCGCCTTCGGATCAGCTCGCAGCGCGAGTAGCATGGATGCGGCAGTCGGCGGCCGGCTGCATGCACCTGAAGATTTGCCGGGCTTCCGACGTCGGATCGCGACCGCGCTGAGCCGGCGGGCCGCCGGCGCTCCCGGGGCGGCAGGGTTCTGAGCCGGCGGGTCGCCGGCGCTCCCCGGGCTTCTGAGCCGGCGTGTCGAGGGCGCTGCTTTCTCCGACGAGGCGGTAAACGCGGGTCCGCTGGACTGTACATCGACGGACGAAGCGAACCGGTTCCGGGGCGGTCCGGCCAGCCGCGGGCCGGACGTTCCGCGAGGATCGCTAAATTTCGGTGGGGCGCACCACGGCTTTTCCCTCGACGGGCTTGCCTGTGTTCAGCGCGGGGCTGAAGCGCAGGCGCATGACGGCGGAGCTGACATCCGGTTCGGTCACCTTTTCGGTGCACGCTTCGTCGACAAACGCCCCGAGCGGGAGGCCGTTCTTGGCGACCTTCACGTAGTAAGTGCGGTTCGCATCCCGGGCAGGGAAGTTGCGATGCAAGTCCCGGGGAATGAATTGGGGATCGGGCCGGGCGTCTATCGTGTCCTCGCGATGATGTTGGACGTAATCGGCGATGGAAAACTGGAAGGCCTCGTCCGCGGTCAGGGCCGTCCGCTTCCGGCCGGCTGTCGTATCCAGCTCGACGCCGGCTTGGTAAACGTGGACTTGAGTATCGAGGATCTCGTAGCCGGGTGGGAGGCCGTCGCGGTAAATCTCCATTTTTTGTGGAGTCGGGCCGAGCGCCGGCAGCTTGTCGGCGTAGATCCATTGCAGGACGGTATTCGGCTCGTTCGCGTCAGCACGAATATGGAGGATGACGATCGCATACGGGTTCGGCACCGGTTGAGCTGCGGAAATGCGAAAGGTGAGACGCAACGCATCGTAGAGCTCGCGCTGGGCGGCGATTCCGGCGCGGCTGGCCGCACCTCCGATGTTGTTGATATTCGAGGTTTGTTCTTGGTAGGCGCGTTGCAGGTCGCTGGCTGCTGAGTCAGCCCGGCCTTGCTGCACACCGATTTTCTGCGGGCTGTAGCCGATGCTATCCGGCGTCGTTTTCGGATGGGCTTGCATCCAGCCTAGGTCGGTTTGCGCCGCACTGAGCTTGGCGTTGGCGAGGTCTGCGACCTGGGCAGCGCCAAACGCATTGCGTGCCGCTTCCTCGAAGAAATGATTCGGATCGGCGCCTGGGGTATACACGCGATCGGGTTTAAGTTCGCTGATCGTGATTCCCGTCGCCGACACCTTGACCATCGGGTCGATTTTGATCTTCAGGTTGCGGAATTTGGTCGGGACCCGCGCGGTCTTGCCGTCGACCTCCACGATGAAGTACGTGCCGTCGACATCTCGTACCGGGCGGAGCTGGCCCTGCCACTCGATCGAAACGTTGGAGCCCATGTAGAGCGCGTAGGCCGAGGGCAGGTTGCCGGGGACTTGGTTTCGCGCGGTCGCGGCCGACGCCGCACCAAGGCCGATGGTGAGGCCGGCCGCGCCGAGGATGACGCGACATGCGCGTGGGCTGATCGTGGCGGCTGCGGAGAGACGGGCAGCCTTGGCAGCAAACATCTTCATACGCGTGGTGGATTTGGTTTGATCGCTAACGAAAGACTTACGAAGCGCGGACGGACGCATCAGTCCGTGTCGCGCGGCATCATCGCTCGAACCCGGGCGAGCGCATCGGTGACGGCGTCGTTCTTCTCGAAGGTGAGCGCCTTTTCCAAATGAGCCGCGGCTTTCGCGTAGTGCCGCCCCCGGAGCTCGAGATTCGCGAGTTCGAGATGGGCCTGAGCCGCGCTGGCCGGAACGCGACTGGCGGTCTCGAACGCGAGGGAGGCCCTTTCGGTGTTTTGCTCCTCGAGATAGGAACGCCCGAGCGCGAGCAGCGCCGGCCCATGCAGCGGCGACAGCGCGAGGAGCGCCTCGATCTGCTGGCGCGCCTCCGGCCATTGTTTTCGCGCCATCAGCAAATCGGCACGCGTCTGCAGCAGCGCGATCTGCTGGGGACCCGAGGCATCGGTTTTCGTCGCGTCGAGCACGTGTTGCGCATCCTCGAGCCGTCCCACCCGGACCAGGACGCGGGCTAAAATCAGAAGTCGATCCGCACTGCGCGTCCGGCTGGCCGCGGGCACTTTCCCGTACGCGGCGATGGCGGGACCGGCGAGGTTTTGCTCGGCGTAGAGGTCCCCGAGCAGCAGGAATTCGTCCGGTCCCGCCGCGCCGGCGGAGGCTGCCTCTTCGAGCACGACCATCGCGTCCGTCTTTCGTCCTTGAGCGACGTAAATGCGCGCGAGTTCCACCCAATACCGAGTCTCCATCGGCTTCGCCTTGATGAGCGCGCGCGCGAGTGGCTCGGCTCGCCCGTACTGACGGTGGTCGACGTAGATCCGAAGCAGGCCTTCCTTCCAATCCGCGTTCGTTGGGCCCGCGGTCACTGCCTGGAGGTAGGCCATCTCGGCGGACACGGAATCGCCTTCGCGCTCCAAGCAGTACCCGAGGATGCCCAAGGTCGTCTGATCACGGTCGCCGAGCGCGACAGCTTTGGAAAAGGCCTCGGCCGCTTCGGCGAAACGATTACCCGTATAGTAAAGCAGGCCGAGATTGTCCCACGCGCGCAGAAACGTCGGGAAACGTTTCACCGTGCTTCGGTAGCGTTGCTCCGCGTGATCGAGCTGGCCCGCCGAGTAGTAGGCGTTGCCGAGAATAAACTCGAAGGCGGGACTCGGCGCCTCCGGGTCGGCCATCATCGTTTCCAGCATGGTCACCGCGAGTTGCGGGTTCGTCACCAGCAACGACTCGACTTTTTCATATAACGCGAACTCCTCGGCCGTCATCTCGGGTTCGCGTTCCTTCAGAAAGGAGTTCGATTTATTGATGATCCGCTTGGGATCGAGCTCCGGCGCCTTGTTCGTGCCGTGCCCCGTCAGATTGAGGAGGTCCAGCAAGCCACCCTCCGGCGCGCGATTGTTCGCGTTGGCCGTGGGCTCCGCGGACGCGGCGGCGGAGAGAACCAGTCCAGCGGCGATCAGGAGGGCGACGACTTTCATTGGACTGAAAACGGGTCGGCATCCGGCAAGCTGACTCTTACCGCCTGTTCGACCATGCATTTCACCGCCTTGTGGTGCCGTATTGCCGGGGAGAAGAGCCAAGCGGATTGGACATTCTCGCGGAGAAGGTCGTCGAACACCGGTTTGCCGGACGAATGGAGGACGCGCGCGCTGAACGCATGGCCGTCGGTGTCGACCCCGAGCAGGAGGACCACCCGCAGAGACTTGGCGTCACCCCAAAGGTCGCCGGGGATGGCAGGGACGCCGCGCCGGATGGAGTGGGGCGGCGTGTCGACCTCCGTTTGTTGATACACGTGGCCGGGGTCGAGCATTGCATCGTTTTTGGGCCCGTATTCGCGGTGGAAGCGGCCGATCTCCACGACCGCCGGCATCGATCGGACGTCGGGCAAGTAGCGCTCGATTTCCGGCGGCGCGACGGCGACCTTGATCGGGCTGTCCGAGGGAAGCAGGTCGAGGCCCGTCAGTGGAACGATGGGCTCGGTTGTCGCGGGCGGCGGCGTCGGTTTTTCCAAAGGCGGCGGCAGCTCCGGCGGCGCGGACACCAGGGGCAAGTCCTCGATTTCGACCGTGTGCGGGCGAGGTTGCACGCGTTCGAGTTGGGCCATCGTGACGAACAATCCGAGCGTCAATCCGGCGCCGGCTGCCCAGTGCAACCAACTCTCGCGAAACAGTCGGTCGCGCGCGAAACTCTCGGAGGTGGCGGCGGGAGTCGTCATCGGCCCTCAGTTGGCGCGCGTCGTCGCGAACTGCACGTGTTGGATGCCCGAACGCTTGGCTTCGGTATAGACGGCCGCAAAGACCCCGAGATCCGTGGCGCGGTCTCCGCGGATGATCACGACCGGGGAGTGTCCAATCACGGCGCGCCTGAGGACGCCCGCCACTTGATCGACCTGCAGTTCTTGTCCGTCGAAATAGATTCGGTTCTCGGACGTGATCGCGACCAGCAGTGCGCTCTGATCCGCGTTGGCGGTGCCGACCACGTCAGGCTTCTGCACCTCGACGCCGGGGTCGTTCACGAAAGCGCGGCTGACCATCAGAAAGATGACGAGCACCATGATGCAGTCGACCATCGGCACCATGTCGATGTGCGTGTTTTCGAACGCCCGGCGGCTCTCGCTTTTTCCGATCATGGCCGCGCGGCGCCGATGCGCTGCTGGAGTCGGGCCGCGTCGTGGAGGAAGCGTGCCGTTTCGCGATGGGCGAACCACACGAGGAGCATCGCGGGCAAGGCGACCAGCAAACCGGATTCCGTCGACACGAGCACTTCCGAGATACCTTGCGCCAGCCCTTCCATCGATTTGCCCATGACGTCGGTCGAAAGGCTCTCGAAGGTACGCGACATGCCGCGCACGGTGCCAAGGAGGCCGAGCAGCGGTGCCGCTGCAATCATCGCCCGCAGAGGCAAACGCTGGCCGTACGAGGCGCTCGAAACCTCGGCTTGAAGAAGATGCAATGCTGCAGGCGTGGCCGGTAGGCCGGACAGACGGCGCAGCTCGTGGTGTGCGCGGCGCAGCGCCCCCAGGAGGCGGAAGCAGCGTGAATACAGGACGACCGACACCACCATGATCGCGATCATGGCCGGCCCGCCCCGCGCAATAATTTCCAGCAAGGGTTTCACGTGCGCACCGTCGCCTGGTTGTCCGGACGTGCCGCGGCGGGAGACTGCACGGCCGTCGCCAATTCCAGGGCGTAGCGTTCGAGCAAGCCGAGTCGGCGATGCACCGCTTGCGCGAGAAACCCATGCATGACCAAGGTGGGAATCGCGACCATGAGACCGAGTTCGGTCGCGATCAGTACCTCGGAGATTCCGCTGGAGAGCTTCCCCGCATTGCCGGTGCCGAATACCGTGATCAACGCGAAGGTGCGCACCATCCCGACGACCGTTCCCAGCAAACCCATGAGCGGCGACGCCGTCGCAATGACCGCCAGCAGCGGCAACCGGCGTTCGAATCGCAGGCGTTGTTCAAGGAGCACGGCCTGCAATCGTTCCTCGAGGATCGGTTTCGGTTCGGCCGCGTGACGCAGACCGACGGAAAACAACTCGCGCGTGGCCGGCCGCAAGTTGGCGGTGGCGCGGTCGGCCGCGCCGAAATCGCCATTGGCAACGTTTTCGAGCACAGCACGCACGATCTCCGGCGCATCGACCGCCATCGCTCGCAGATCGCGCAATTTTTGCGCGACCAGGAGGAGGGCGATCACCCCGACGATCAAGATCGCGTAGGCGACGGTGCCGCCCTTTTCGATATGGTCCCGAAGCGTACCGCGGGTTTCAGCCAGCTTCAACGCCTTGCCGGTCGAAGGATCCATCAGCACCGGCGCGGATTGACCCGCGAAGAACGGCGCCGCGTGCTCCGCGCTCCATCCGGGCAGCGGGTACGCGATGGGGAATTTGGAATCTTCATGCGGGCGCACCACGCTCGGCGCACCCCCTTGCGCGGCCATGAAATAGACCTCGGGCCCCGTGAAGGCGAAAGTGCCGTCGACGACCTGTCTCGTGTCGGCGGAGATTGCCCGGCCCGCGGTGCGATACCCGCCAACGGATTGCTCGACATGGGCCAGGATGGCATCGGCTGCGTCCATTGCGGCGGCACTGCTCCCGCCGCTATCCAGCCGCTTCTGCAACGCGAGTTGCTCCTCGGCCAGGTCGCGGTTCTCGCCCGGAGCGAGGCCATCGGCGGCGGCTTTGATCGCGTCGCGAGCCAACGTCCCCACGTAGCCGGTGGATTTGCGGATAGTCTCCAGGCTTTGGAGCGCCTCATGCCGCAGTGCGCCGGCATTCGCGTGTTGGGTTTCGATGTGTGTCGCGTCGGATTCTAGTGCGACTAATCGCGTTTCGAGTGTCCGAATCCGACTCAGTAGGGGCGCCTTTTCACCGTCCACGCGGGCACGAACCTCGGTGAGATGCTTCGCCGCCAACTCGGCGCGCTGATGATAGTCAGCCGTCGCGCTCTTCATGGCGTCGTCGAAGGTGGGCGCCGCCGCGCCGACGGTTACGACAATCAAGGCAGCCAGCGCCAGCAGCGACGGGCGCACGAGGCGGCGCGCTGGCGCGTGGGCGTGACGATTCGACTCGTCGCGAATGGCGGGCGGGGGACGCTTCGCTCGGTCTCGTTCGCGTTTGGCGGTGCGTTGCATCAGTGAGTGGCGACGAGACGGGGCACGGCGGCGGGCAGCGCGACGAATTCCGGGTCGGCTGTGCCCTGCGCGATGGCGATGGCCTTGGCGGTGGCCGCGAAAGCTTCGGGCTGCGCGTTCCAGCGCCATCCGTGCTCGGCAGGTGCGCCCAGCCACGCTTTCCTCGCGGACCGGTCAATGGCGTAGGCGTGGCTCATCCCCCAATAAATGACCTCGTACGATTTCGCCGGCGGCTCGCCGTCGAGCGTCAAGACATCGTCGGTCACCGTGACCAACCGATTAAACTGCGCGCACCGGTTAAGGACGGTCATCGCGACCTGCATCCGTTCCGGGTCCGCGGACTCGCTGCTCGCGAGACTGCGGTATGACATCTCCAGCGCCTCGGAAAGGTGTGGCGGTAGATTGGGGCGCAGAGCGAGGAGCCGTGCCGTGAGCGCCTTGAGCCGGGTGGCGATCAACGTGAGGTCTTCCCGTGCCTTGGCCGTGTTGTCTTCGAGGTCCTTGAGGTCGGAGCGCTCCACGGCCGTTTTCGCTTTGGCGAGCTCCAGTTTCTCCTCCTGCGTTTTAACGCGTTCGGTCAGTGCGGAAGCGATCGACTCGAGGAGTGGGCGCTGGCTTTGCCAATCCGACTCGAGCCGCGCGGCTTCGACCTGCAACTTCAGCCAGTCGCCCGCGGCTTTGTCTGCCAATTC
>Ga0070679_100006624_pt1 | contig 10799 bp, 6 predicted proteins | sample KBSC63BmetaG_FD_65652 | JGI IMG/M metagenome (GOLD analysis project Ga0070679, IMG submission 65652) | Corn rhizosphere microbial communities from Kellogg Biological Station, Michigan, USA - KBS C6-3B metaG | ecosystem: Host-associated > Plants > Roots > Rhizosphere | place: USA: Michigan... | reverse complement strand
GATTCTCCACCACCACAACGCGGTGTGGCAGCAAGCGCGAAACCAGACTCCAAGGTCGTGGAGTTGAACAACGCTCGCGCTTCGAAGCCGGCGATTCCGACCGTCACCATGGAAGTTGTGCCCTCACGCCATAGCACCAGCGCAACAGGTTCCTTCAAGCTCAACCAAACCGGTTCCTTCGACACCAGCGCCACGGGATCATTCAGAACCAGTGCCAGCGGTTCGCATAGAGCGCTCACCCCAACGCTCAAACCAGCGGCAAAAGCAGCACGTCCGGCCGTCAAACGTTCCGAACCGCTGAGTAAGCATTCGACGACTGGCAAGTACAAAGCGGCGCCGAAGAAATCGCTCTCCGAGCAACTTTTGGATGAAGCACGCGGCGTGAATCTCTCAGAAAGCGCGATCCGAAAACTACCTAAAAACGATTCGCTTCTTTCCCGCTTCGTCGACAAGCTCAAAAGTTAATCGAGCCTCACCTGCTGAACCGCCGTGAGTGCCAATGGCACTCACGCCATCGTGGTTTATCGCCGAAGATTTTTGCATCGCTGCCGCGTAACATCCCGGCTTCCGAGCGCAACTCGCGTCGGACTACCGTTCATCGACTTGAGGATTGGCACATGAGTGATCGTTACAGCCGTCGTACGCTCTTGAAAAACACGCTCATCGGGCTTGCCGCATTGCCCGCGGGCGGGCTCTTGGTCAGGGACGCATCGGCCCAAGCAGCGGCCGGAAAGGTCGATGAAAAAGATGCTTTGGCCGTTTCCTTGGCGTACGTGCATGACGCCAAGAAAGTCGATGCCGCGAAAAACCCACAGTACAAGCCGGGCCAGCACTGCGCGAACTGCGTGCAATTGCAGGGCAAGGAAGGCGATGAATGGCGACCCTGCAATATTTTCGCAGGCAAGCAAGTCAACGCGAAGGGCTGGTGCAAAGTGTGGACGTTGAAGCCCGGCGCGAAAGTCGCTTAGTGCTCTTCATTGCATCTTGAGCCGCTCGCCATAGCCGGTGAGCTCGAGGTAACCGCGTCCGATGGAGCGATTTGCTTCATCGAACGCGCGCACCGCGCCTTCCCAATACACTGACCCTGTACTGGCGCGCGCGTCGTTCTCTTGATCGTCCATCAACGGTCGCAAGAAGATGCGTAGAGTATCGAGGGTGAGTTCCCACTCGACGGGGTATTCGATTCCCGTTCGCGGTGATCGCCAAGTCCGTAGCGCGCGCCACTGAATTTTCCTTTGATCCATGTTCTGCACACTCGGCGCATTCGCAGCGCGCGTTGAGGCAGACGCCCACAAGGGTTTGCCGTCAGAGTTACGCATGCGAAAGGCCATGAAGGCAGTGCCGTCATCGAGATTGAGTCCCACCCAATCCCAACCCGTGGCGCCTTCTTGCAGATAAGTGCTCGACCATTCGTGATCGAGCCACGCGACACCCGTCACACGCCGAACCTGACCGCGCACGTTCACAGTTCCTGAGACACTCAGAGCTGGGATGCTGTAGTAGTGACTCGCAGACTCAGGCGCTGGCCCTTTGCGACTGAAGCCGCGGTCGCCTTGCAACAACGGCAGCTGCGTCGCGCTCAACTGTAGTTGCATCGCGAATTCTTTTGCTGAAATCGCAGCCGAGTACGTTCCCTGCTGCTCGCGCAGAACCCAGTCATCGATGTGCACGTCCAATCCGTTCTCGGCGGCTTCAGCCAAGCCGAAACCGGCGCGCGCGGATTTTTCATCGCGCAGGAGCGAACCGATTTTCGGATCGCTGATCGCCGCATGAGCAAAGAGAATCTGGCGCAACGCGAAATGCGATGGATTCTCTTCGTCCGTTCCAGGGCGATTGCGAAAGAAAGTGATCTGAAAACCCAAGGGCTGGTGCTGTTGATCCGCAAGCCAACCCGTGACGTACCACCACTCGGTCCGGAACCTCGGATGACTTCCTTCATCGCGGGGAAACTGCATTTGATACGCAGGATCGACTTTAGCGAAACTCACGGGTTCATCTTGGGCACCTGCGAAAGTCGCCAATAGCGCAAATAAACAAGCGAGCCACGGTCTCCTCACCAATCCTCCCTAACCGCTCGCACGCTTTCGGTGATCATCGCCTGTCGGCCACTCAGCGCTGCAATCAACGCGGACGTCGCGATCAAGACGACGCTGAGGATCGCAAGCGTTGAGAATGGAACGTGCACGTCCATGCTCCAATGAAACGATTGACGATTGACGACGAAAATCAAAATCCAACCAATCACCAGCCCGATCGTCAAGCCGATCACTACGCCGATGAAGCCCAACATTGCCCCTTCGAGCGCCAACAGCCGCGCGATTTCTCGACGGCGCATGCCGATGTGACGCAACGCTCCGAGTTCGGCGCGCCGCGCGATGATCTGAGATCCGATGCCGGTGGCAACTCCGAATAGGCCGATGACGATGGCTACGGTTTCCAACAGATACGTGATGGCGAACGTTCGATCGAACGCCTGCAAAGACATGCGCCTGAGTTCGCGAGGCACACGTAGGTCGTAGTTGATGCCGGGCGGCATCACGCTGATGATTGCACGGCGCAGCGCCGATTCGTTCGAATCTTTCGCAAGCCAAAACCACACCGTGTTCGAGCGATCGTCGTGAGTGATCTCGCGATACGTCTGGAGCTCCATGAGCAACGCACCGTTTGCATACTCATAGTCGCGCCAAATCCCTGCGACGTAGGCATCGACAGTGCGATCCGCAAGCTCGAAGCTGAACGAGTCGTCCAATTTGCGCCCCAAACGTTCGGCTGCGACTTCGCTGATCCAAACACCGACGCCACCCGTATGCTTGATGCTCGAACTCGACACCATCCAACGCGACTCAGTGATCGTGCCGTGATTGTTGGAGATCGCAATCACAGCAAGCGGTTCTCGTGACCCGACAACTTGTGCTTCGGCAAAGCGACTCACCTCAGTGCGTGCAGTTCCCGGCAATTGAGTAAGCCGTGCAACGGTTCGCGGGTCGAGGCTCGAGGACTGCGCAACGTATCCGGCTCGGACGTAAACGTCCGCGGGTAATAACTTCTGCGTCCAATCATCGAGCGACTGACGAAACGACTGCACCATCACCGCCATCGCCACCATCAAACTAAAGCTCACTACTACGGCCGCAACGCTGAGCGCTGCATAGCGCGCGGTGCCCTGCATTTGCGAAAGCGCGAGTTCGTAAGAGATACGATCAATCCGTGGCGCGCGATGCAACACTGCGTAGACGAAGCCCGGCATTGCAAGAACTGTCGCAATCAGCAGCAACGCGATCCCGGCGTACCCCGCCAAGGGAAGTCCATTGATCGCAGGCAGCCGCAGGGCGGCGATGCCTAGCAGATAGATGCCGATCACCAGCGGCCACCGGGTGCGCACCTTATCGCTTGTGATGTCCGCGGCCTTCAGCGCTGCTGCGGTCGGCACCTGTGCGGCATCGAAAGCAGGGCGCAGTGCACCCGCGAGTGCGACAACAATTCCGAGCAAACAAAACACGGCCACTTCGGATGTTCGCACTGCGAGCACGGTGCCAACATCTTGAAAGTAACCCAGACCGATCGCGCCTCCGAGCAAACCAATGCCGCTGCGGGCAAGTGCAATTCCAAGCAAGACACCGGCGATGCTTCCAAGAGCACCGAGTAACGCGCCAGTGAGCAACTGTGCGTAAAGCTGTTGTCGACGCGTCAGTCCTAGAGCATGAAACACAGCGAACTCACGGCGGCGTCGCAGTGCTGCGAGCGCTTGAGTCGAGAACACAAAAAATCCACCAGTGAACAGTGCCACGAGCGCGAGGGCCGTGAGATTTGCACGATACGCTCGCGACAATTTCACGGCGTCATTGGATGCTTCACCTGGAACAACGATGCGTGCATTCGCCGGCAGCAACGCTTGAATAGAGTCCTGAATTTGGCGAACCGATGCGCCCGGTTTGATGCGCACATCGATGCGCGAAAGCCTCCCTAGGCGGTCGAATTTCCACTGTGCAAGACCGATGTCCATGATCGCGGCACGCTCGCGAAGCGCGCCGGGTGCAAGCACCGCCTTCACGACGAACTCTTTCGGGACCAAGCCCGATTGCAATCTCAGCGTGTCGCCGGCATGAAGCTGGAATTGACGTGCAGCACTCGCGCTCACGAGGACGCCCACTTTGCGAGGACCGTCTTCACTCTTCTTCTCTCCCCGTGTTTCCCCGCCCGCTTGCAGCGTAGACACAAAGGCCGGTTGGAGTTCGCGCGAACGAAATACATCGAACCCTAGAACGGTGAGTGAACCGCGCCGATCGGCGAGCTTGGCGTCGACCAGCACTACCGGGCTCGCGACGGCAACTCCGGGGATACGCACAATCTGCGGATAAATGCGCTCATCGAATCCGGGAGCACTGGCCTCGATCGAGAAATCGGCAAGTCCATAAAGCTGCCGTGCAGCTGCCGCGACTTCATCGGCTGCGACGCGGTTGACCCAGTAGATCGACGACCCGAGCGCAATGCCCAGCGCAATCGCAAGAATCGCGAGCAACGCGCGCGCAGGCGCGTGACGAAGTGGACTCCACACAGTCGCAAAAAAGATAGGACCGCGCAGCACTGCTACTGTCTTCAAGAAAGCGGAGCGATCTTTCCACGCTGCAGTCGATACACGCGATCGGTGGTCGCCGCAGCGATCTCGGAGTGTGTAACCAGAATGCCCGCGGCTTGATCGCGTTTGAGCTGGGACCGCAACAGCTCCAGGACTTCCCGGGCGGTATCCGAGTCCAGATTTCCAGTGGGCTCATCAGCGAGCACGAGTTTCGGTCGATGCGCCAAAGCTCGAGCTACCGCAACACGCTGCATCTCGCCTCCGGATAGTTGACTCGGCAGACTGGTGGCACGCGAGCTCAAACCGATAGCATCTAATAGCTCTGCAACGCGTGCGCGAATGAGATTTCGCTCCACACCATTCAGTGCGAGCGGCAACGCAATGTTTCGCGAGACGCTGAGATGCGGCAACAAGTGGAATGCTTGGAACACGAATCCCATTTGGGATCGCCGCATCAGCGTTCTCGCATCATCGGAGAGAGTACCGATGTCGATGCGATCGAATTCGATGCGGCCAGAGTCCGGCGTGTCCAGCCCCGCGATCAAATTTAGCAGCGTGGATTTGCCGGAGCCCGACTCGCCCATGACCGCGACGTAGTCGCCGCGTTGCAACGTGAAGGAGACATCATCGAGAACGAGACGCCCAGTGGCGCTCGCGAAAGTTTTACGAACGCCATCGACGATCAGCATGCGAGCCGCGAATCCCTTAGAAGGCCACGAGGAATCCGAGCGAAGCCGAGTATTGGAATAACGTGTCGCCTTTGCTGCGGATGTCGCAAGTCGCTCCGTTGCTCACTTCGCAAAAGATCTGACTATCGTTGTTCAACACCGTGACGTAACCGCGTAGATCCAAACGCACCCCGAAGTGCTCGCCGATCGGAACGCGCGCTCCAGTCGCAATGCTAAAGGCAAGTTTGGTTTCGTCCTCCCATCCCGCGACCTTCGGACTCAACCGCGCTGCACCGGCGGTGAGGCCAAAGTAAGGGATGACATGCTTCGCATCCGGATAGCTGACGATGCCGCCGAATTGCAGATACTCGATATCCAAATCGGATTTCGTTGGGCCGCCGATTTCACTCGAACCTTTGGTGTAGAGGAATTCGTACGCACGCCAATACTCAGGTGCATAGTCGAAGATCAATCCCAAATTGGTGGCGTTACCGATCTTGCGTTTGGCGCCGGCGGAATCTTCGAACTCGCCGCCACTTAGGTATCCAACGAACGGCGTCAATTCGAAGCTGCCGTCAGCAGGCGGTTGCTCAGCCATCGCCTGCGGCGCGGCGGTCACACTCGCTGCTACGCATGCGAGGGCAATCAGGTTGCGCAGATAGCTTTTCCGTTGATCGTTGCGGGTCATCATCCAAACTCCTCGAGCTTCAACACCGCCCGGCGTTCGACGCCCGGCGTTCCGACGCCCGGCGTTCCAGGCGCAATACGTTAACATGCGGCGCGTGACGAGAACGCGCTCATGAAGTGGTCAAGCATCTGGGTAGCCGCCTTCTTCGCTGCTCTGACGTTTGCGGCGTGGGCATGGCTCAATCGTCCCAGTATCGAACCTCGTTGGCCCGCTCGCGTGCAGGGCGTCGCTTATTCCCCTTATCACGCGGGCCAGTCCCCCAGGACCGAGTCCCCGACGGCGGCCGAAATCGACGCCGATTTGCGACTGTTGTCGCTTGCGTCGGTAAACGCCGTGCGTACGTATTCCTCGACAGGCGTGTTCGCCCAAGTTCCCGAGATTGCCGCGCGCCACAATCTCAAGGTTCTCGTCGGCGCACGAGTGATCGGCAATCGCGACAACGATGTTAAAGAGCTCGCCGATGCCATCGCCGCTGCCAAGCGCTCGAACGTAATTCGCGTGATCGTCGGCAACGAGACGATTCTTCATGGTGTGATTCGCGTTCCCGACCTGATTGCCCATCTTGATCAAGCGCGTTCGCAAATCGAACAACCGGTGAGCACTGCGGAACCGTGGCATGTGTGGCTCGCGCATCCGGAGCTCGCCGCTCATGTGGACTTCCTTGCTGTGCACATGCTGCCGTACTGGGAAGGCATCGAAGTAAACCAAGCCATCGCTCACATCGACGAGCGCATGCAACAACTGAAGCAGCGATTTCCCGGACGTGAAATTGTCATCGCCGAAGTGGGTTGGCCCTCAGAAGGACGCACGCGCGAACAAGCTGTCGCGTCGCTGAGCAACGAGGCCACCTTTCTGCGGCGCTTTCTCGATCAAGCCGAACACAAAGGCTATCTGTACTACGTCATGGAAGCGTTCGACCAGCCTTGGAAAGCGCGAGATGAAGGCACCGCGGGCGCTTACTGGGGAATCTACAACGTGCACCGCGAAGCAAAGTTCGCGTTTACGGCACCCGTCGTGCGCATTCCAGGCTGGCAAAGACTCGCTACGATTTCGGTGCTGACCGCGGCCCTGCTTTTATCCTTGTTCTTCGCGCACAGCAGAGCCCTCGGAACCCGCGGCCGCAGCTTTCTTGCCGTGGTCGTCTACGGCACGGCCACCGCTGCGGTGCTCATGACGTACGACTACTCGCAGCGTTATCTCAGTTTCTTTGGCGCCCTCGCGGGTGCGGTGCTCATGCTTGGCTTGCTGGGCGCGATCGGCATCCTCCTCGCCGAAGCACACGAATGGGTGGAAGCACGTTGGTCGAAGCATCGACGCGCAGACACGCAAGCGATACTGACCGCGACGTTCGAACCGAAGGTGTCGATTCATGTGCCAGCATTCAACGAGCCGGCAGCGATGTTGATCGCCACGCTCGATGCGTTGTCGCGACTTGACTATCAAAATTTCGAAGTACTGGTCATCGACAACAACACTCACGATGCATCGGTGTGGCAACCAGTGATGGAACACTGCGCCGAGCTCGGGCCGCGTTTCAAATTCTTCCACATCGATCCGCTGCAGGGATTCAAAGCCGGTGCCCTGAATCACGCACTTCAGCACACCGCGGTGGACGCAGATATCGTCGCAGTGATCGACAGCGACTATCAGGTCGATCCCTCTTGGCTACGGCATCTCGTACCCACGTTTGCCGATGCGAAAGTCGCGATCGTGCAAGCGCCTCAAGACTATCGCGATGGCGGGAAGAATCTGTTCAAGTCGATGGCGCATGCGGAATACCGCGGCTTCTTCTATATCGGGATGATCACGCGCAACGAACGCAACGCCATCATTCAACATGGAACGATGACGCTGGTGCGCAAACAAGCACTGCGCGATGTCGGCGGCTGGGCGGAATGGTCTATCACCGAAGATGCTGAGCTCGGCTTGCGGCTGTTCGAGCATGGCTGGATCGCGCGCTACATCCCGATCAGCTACGGACGCGGCCTAGTCCCGGATACGTTTGCGGATTACAAGAAACAACGATTCCGCTGGGTTTACGGCGCAATGCAGATCGTGCGCAGGCATCGAGACGCGCTATTCGGCCTGAGAGATGAGCGACTCACTCGCGGCCAACGGTACCACTTCATTGCCGGATGGCTGCCGTGGTTTGCTGAAGGGTTCAATCTACTCTTCAACCTGGGAGCCATCGCTTGGTCCATTGCGATGTTGATCGCGCCGCATCGCATCGAGCCGCCGCTCATCATGTTCTCGGTTCTGCCGTTGACGCTCTTCACTTTCAGAATGGCAAAACTCGCGCACCTCTACATTTCGCGCGTCGGCGCAAACGTCCGGCAGACCGTTGCAGCGGCAATCGCTGGACTTGCGCTGTCGCACACCGTGGGTTTGGCGGTCTTGAAAGGTTTGGTCACACGCAACGAGCCGTTTTTTCGCACGCCGAAGCTGGCGCAACGGCAAGTCATCTCAGAGGCGATTAGCGACTCGAGACAAGAACTCCTATTTCTCATCGGTTTGTGCGCGGCCGCATACGCGCTGAGTCATTCAATACGAATGGGCCCCGTGCGCCTGGGCATTCCCGCAGAGTTGACCGGCCCAGATGTATCTCTTTGGGTCGCAGTACTGCTCATCCAGGCGGTGCCTTACGCGGCGACGTTCCTGGTCTCGCTGATCAGTGCGACCAACCTTCCCGCACGTTGGATCGGCGGATTCAAATCGATGCGCGCCCCCGAGCTCGAGGCACCGCACAAAGAAGCCGTGAAGTGAGCTTCTTAAGACCCTCTCCCGACTAACGGGAGAGGGTGCTCGATCGTAGCGTTACTGAGCTTGTTGACTGATTGCAGGTCGAGACTGATCTGCCGGCTTCTGACATGGACAGCCGCAGAACAGCATCCAGAGCAGCAAAGCAACGATACTTCCGATGAAACCACCGATCGCTGAACCGACTACCAGGCGCCGCAGCCTTGGTGGTTCGTTATGAGCACCATTTCCCATGCGCTTCTCCCCTTGTTGATGTTGTAGGGCACGCAAGTCTTGCGCGTCATTGCCGCATGAGCAAGTGGCCATTAGTATCGGCACCGCCTCCGGTACCTCCATGCCCCCGCCCAATCCCTCATCGATCGATGAAATCCTGCGCCTCGCGGAGCCGATGTCTCCGGCCGAGCAGGCGGACTTTCTGCGCAAGACGTGCGGCGCGCGCACGTCGTTGCATGCGGTCGCCGCCGAAGCATTGCGCAAACGCTCGTCCGCCGCTTGGTGGGAAAACGACATCGAAAACGCCGAGCCGGTGGACTCAGCGGCTAACGTAGATACCTACGAACAAATCGGGTCCTACCGAGTTTTGCGCACTTTGGGCGAAGGCGGCATGGGTAAAGTTGTGCTCGCCGAAAGAGCGGATGCGCAGTTCTCCCAGCGCGTCGCCATTAAATTGGTTCGTGGAGGGCTGGCCTCCAAACAGATCCTCAGCCGACTCAAGCTCGAGCGCCAAATCCTTGCGACCCTCAATCATCCAAACATAGCCAAATTATTGGATGGCGGCACGACGTCCGAGGGCACGCCATACATCGTGATGGAGTACATCGAGGGCACGCCGATCGATCTGTACTGCAACGAGCACAAATTGACAGTCGTGGAGCGGCTGAAGCTCTTTCAGCGAGTGTGCGCGGCAGTGCACTACGCGCATCAAAATCTGATCGTGCATCGCGACTTGAAGCCCAGCAACATCCTGATCGATGACCGAGGCTCACCGAAGTTATTGGATTTCGGCATCGCAAAGATCCTCGATGATCGAACGATGGGTCACACGCTCGCCGTCACTCACGCAGACGTGCGCGTGCTGACACCCGATCACGCAAGTCCCGAGCAAGTACGCGGTGAGTCGATCACCACCGCGAGTGATACATACGTGTTGGGTGTACTGCTGTATGAGCTGCTCACAGGCCACAAGCCCTTCACACTCGACAGCTACAAGCTAAGCGCAATCGAAGCTGCCATTTGTTACGACGAGCCGATGCCGCTCGACAGCGTGTTCGATACGCACGGGTCTTCAGCGGCGTCTGAGCTACTGCACCGAGTCTGTGAGGAGCGTTCGACGACTGAAGCAAAACTTCATCGCCAGTTATCGGGTGATTTGAATAATGTCGTGATGACGGCGCTGCGCAAGGAGCCCGAACGGCGTTATCCATCGGTCGAACAGCTCTCGGCCGATATCGGACGATTCTTGACCAGCAACCCGGTTACAGCGAAACCCGACACCGTCGGATATCGCACTGCGAAGTTCATTCAACGTCACACATTCGGCGTCGTGAGCAGCTCGCTCGCAGTCCTCGGCTTGATCGCATTTGCAGTGATCACCGCCATTCAAGCCGAGCGCATCAGCCGGGAACGCGCGAAGGCGCAGGATGTCGCGCAATTCATGACGGGTCTTTTCGAGGGCGCGGATCCGAATCTCGTGCGCGGCAATGAACTGACGGTGCGCAAGTTATTGGACCAAGGCGCGACGCGACTGCTCACCGAGCTCGACCGAGCACCTGAAGTCCGAGCGAGTTTGCTGGACACTTTGGGCAACGTGTATTGGAACATCGGCGCCAACGACCGCGCAGTGCAGACAAGCATGGCCGCTCTGCAACTTCGAAAGCAGCTAAACGATAGCGGGCCCGAACTATTCAGAAGCAGCTACTTTCTCTCCAGAGCACTCGTGGAAAACCGCGAGCTGCAACAAGGTGAGACCTACCTGCAGCAGAGTTTGGCTACAGCCAAGGCGATCTACGGCGAGAACAGTCCAGAGGTCGGACTGGTGCTGGGCCGATTCGGACGATTGCGGCAGCTGCAGCAACGCTTTAAAGAAGCGAGCACGTTTTTCGCGAACAGC